>ERZ857629.137-NODE-137-length-111687-cov-7.789693_pt1 | contig 111687 bp, 101 predicted proteins | sample MGYA00519700_ERZ857629 | MGnify/ENA primary metagenome ERZ857629 (study PRJEB31778, sample SAMEA3449351) | human gut metagenome | biome: human gut; feature: human-associated habitat; material: faeces | place: United Kingdom | collected 2010/2012 ... | reverse complement strand
ATGGCATTCAAGAGGTCAGCGGTTCGATCCCGCTTATCTCCACCAAGTGAAAAAGACAGGACTTGCTCCTGTCTTTTTTGTTATTTGCCCGCTTCTTTTGAAGCAGGCTTTTGGGGGCGAACTAAAGTGGCGAATTTTACGCATTTTTGAAAATCCCCAAATTGTATGTGCGGTGGAAATTCTACGAATCAGCAAAGTAATTATATTTGGATTCAAAAAGCTCTACTACACTTTCAAAAGGGACACCTTCGGGGGTACAGTAACTCTCCCCGTTTATTGACATTGCTTCTGTTCCAATCAGTACAACGATCTCTTGTCCGTCCATGGTCAGTTCCTTGCAATTAAATGTAATTCGATATATCCAGTCCGAAACGGGTTTTTCGCTATTCACAATGTCAAGCGATGAAAATGCATCAGACAAAGTTTTTATTTCCGATGTTATAAAAAGGCATTTGTCATTAGAGTTGCAGCTTTCAAATTTAGCACAGGGGGCTTCTGCAATTTTGTCGATCAGTGATACATCCTGCTTCGGCTGATTTTCTTTTATCAGCCACCATCCTATAGCTACCCCCAAAACAAGTATCACAATGGAGCATACAGCAACAGTTTTCTTCATAAAAACGCCTCACAAAATGTAGTTGATCGAAAATTACGGCCGAATCGTTACATTAGTAGTTTTGGACATTCTACCGGTCTGCAAGTGATAAGACGATAGATTTCCCATAATCATAATCCAGTATTCATATCTAATGGAACCTGTTGCTGTCATACTTCTCTTAACATTAGCTTTCACATTTCCTTCATATGTGTATGTAGAAGCCACGGTCATGCCGGCTTTTGATGAATAGCCACCGTCAAAAGTGCTAGGATTCCATCCATGTTTTTGGTAAATTTTCCAAGACAGCTTGTTGTTTGGATGTTGAGAACTGCTTGAGTACCTTGAAGTGGTCACAGTTGTTGATGACATAGTAACTTTAAAAGGGACAAATTGCAAACCAACTACTGAACCGCCATACACAGGTATATTAATCGTTGCAGATTTAGAATTATTTTGTGGTATATACGAATTTGTCACAGCGTGAAGGTTATTGTTGTTGCCACAAATCGAAATATTGAAAGTATCAGGATAAGCCGCTATAGTGTATGAACCAAAACCCATATCATCTTTTATATAGTTTTTTACTAAGTTTGATTCTGTGTTAACCTTAACATAGGTGCTCATATTTCCTTGATTTCGCAATTCACTGGCATGGAACACACTCAAAATCCCTGCCACTTTACTTCCCAAATACACAACAGTAGACCCCTGTAACTTACAAGTTCCGTTTACTGCTGCAACAGACATGCCTTCATCCGCAGTTGCTTGTTGCAGTTGAGCTTCTCCCAAAGAGCGAGTTGCATTCACTTTTGAAATATTTGCGAGTTGAGCAGAATAATCTCCATAAAAAAGAATAACTGGGTTTTTAGTTTCACTTGCATAACCCAGTGTTATCACAGCAAAAATGTCAGAATCGGTGAATGTAACATCTGCAATAATAGGCAACCGTCCATTTTCATTTAATTCAAGAGTTCGATTTCGTATTGGAGAAATATAACCTTCATAGACACCTACATAACCGCTACCATTAGTTACATTGACAGTTTCAAAAGTTCCACTCAAAACTGCAGTGCTTATCGTTCCGTCGTACGATAAAGTGAGCGTTGCAGATTTTCTGTCGTGGCTTATGCTGATTTGTGCATAGCTTTCCGTATCGCAATAATGTTGCGCATTATTTCCAAACACTTCGCCCATTATTGTTGCATTTTGAATGAGCCTTTTTGAAACAAAACACACCGAATCGTTGGCGCTCACACTTGAGTAATTAGCAAATGCATTAGTAGAAAAGAACGATAAGCATAATGCTAATGTAAGTAATAATGAAATATGCTTTTTCACTGTAATCTCCTTTTTTGTCTTAAATATAGATGATTATCTTATGCGCATAGTTCAATCATCGCCTGTATGAGCTATGCGCCCAACCTGCTGATTTTAAGTCGCAGCCTCCATAACGGGTAAGAGTAAAAAGCAAAACTGTGCGAGTTCATGTATAGCACATCAATCATTGGCATTGCAAATTTTGCCTCCTATTTTATTGCTTTGCCAATATAACGGGCAACTATCGGAAAAGGGACACATTTTTTAAAACATTTTAAACCGTACGCTCAGCAGAAGTTCTATCAATCTTGTCTGCGCCAGTCGTAACAACCACTCTTGTGCGGTAGGTAGCACCTGATGTGCCGGTATAGGGCTTGGTAAGACTGACAGTTCCAGTTGCATTAATCGGCCAAGATGCAACCGGTTTCCAACTGCGTCCGCTTTTCTTTTCAAGATAGAGTGTTCCCTTGGATGTTGTCGTTTGCTTTTTTGGCAAAATGTATACTGAAACAGAAATGCGTTTGCCAGAGTTCGATATAGACGGCGTAACAATATTAGTGCTATTCCATAGCGGGGTAATGACTTGTACTGAATTTGTTTGCAGCAAAACATTAGACAAACTTTCCGCTGCCGATACAGGTGCCATTTGAACCGTCATTAAAATAGTCGTTACCAATACCGCTATAATGATTTTTTTATTCCTCATAAAAATCCTCCTTATGCATTTTGGGATATCACCCATATAACGCACAAGGAGGAAAAAGGGGACAAATTTTTTTATTTTTTCTCAATACCTACGGCTATCTTCCAAAGCTCGTCGGTGTCGATCGAGCCAAAGACAGCAAAGAAGCAACCGTCCCGCTCAAAGCACACAAAGCTCACATCATCTTTCGTGATGAAGTAGCCCGTCATCCCGTCTTTATCAAACGGTCTGACCTCTGCGTCCTCTGTGTCAAGACTAGTTCCAGTGTCTGATTGGCTAAATATGATGTGCAGATCCGCTTTCTCGACGACGGTATACTCGTAGGCGATAAGCTCGGGCTGTTCGGTCGTATCATCCAAAACCGCACCGTCCGGCAGATAGGTGGCGTGATACGCCGTCAAATCCTGCCTCTCGCCGCCGTGCACCTCAAAAACACTGTATTCCTCAAAGGTCTCGACCACCCATGAAACGACCCGCTCCCTAAACTGCGCACTTGCCGCCATGCAGGTAGTAAACAGCAGTGCCGCCGTGATGGCCGCAACCGCAACGGTTTTCCAAAACTTTTTCCGCACCTTATGGGGTTGGCCGCTCTCTTCAAACTCGGTGTGCAGGTAGTTTTCCATGGCGATTTGACAGGCTTTTTCGAGTGGATCATCGGCGATAATGCAGCCCTCATCAAGCCCCATGCTCGACGACAGCAGCTGCCTGTAAAAGCGAAATCGCCCTTTGGCATTTTCAAGACCGAAGAGCTTCTCCGTTTCCTCCGGAGACAGGCGGAAGCAATATCTGCTGAGCAGCAGGGTGCCCCCGTACTGAGGCAGTAGCAAGATTTTCTCACTCAGCTCATTGACCTGCGATAGGCTTAAATCATCACAAATATAACCGTCATTTTCGGCGGCTGCGAGGGTATCTGCCGTATTATCAAAGCTTGTTGCCGCCGCCTCTTGAAGCAGTGCCTGCCAAGTCATATCCATGCTGCTCACCTCCCTCGTACAGTTTTTTGAGCTTTTTGACGAGCCTCTGTCCACGCTTTTTTGCTGCATCCTCGGAGATATTCAGAAGCCGCCCGATCTCCTTGTATTCCATTTCCTCAGCGTAGCGCAGATAGACAAAGCGCCGGTCATCGGGGTCGAGCCGGTCGACAAGCCCGCTGAGCTTTTGCACATCGGCGTTGTGTATGCACTCGTCGGCAAAGTCATCAGAGTTTTCGTCCGAAACGCCGTCCCAGCTGTCAAGATGGGCGCTTCGGCGGCTCTCTCGAAGGACATCAACAGAAGCGTTTTTCACTATAGTAACGCAGAAAGCGGTCATTTGGGGACAGGGCAGATCGGAGATTTTTTCGATGTTGTCCATAATTTTTACAAATGCGGTAGAAACAACATCCTCTGCAGTCTCCTCCGACTTCACGATTTTGAACGAAATACGCAGAAAGCGGCCTCGATGCTCACGGAATATCCGCTCGACCAGCGCACGCTGCTCATCACTCAAAACGCCAAACAGGAGTATCATCATAGCATGTTCCTCACGGGTAGTTATGTCCATGTTATACCACAGTAGTAAACCGCTGACAATGTGAAGATAAAATTTTTTCAAAAAATCCGTCCCCTTTCTCATTTCAAACCGTTATATAGGCAAAAAGGAGATGCACCAACATGAAATGCCCGTATTGCAATGCCGAAATGACACTGGGATATATTCAGTGCATTGACGGAGTGTACTGGTCGGAGAAGAAACGCACGGTGTCCCGACTTCCGCCGCTGAACAATTGCTCCATCGAGCTTGCGACCGGCGGCGGCCCGCTTTCCGGCAGCGCCGTGGAAGCATACAGATGCGCCGAGTGCAAGAAGATCGTCATCGACTACAGCGAAATAGACACATAAGCAAAAAGCCTCCGGCTGAGCCGGAGGCTTCTGATTTATATCACCCACAGATGGCAAAATACAGATTGCCGTGCGGGTCAAGGGTGGGGATATCCATGATTGCTGCTTCGGGTGCGATGCTGTCGAGCTGCATGCGCTTTGCGCTGTCCTTATAATTATCCGGCTGAGCCTCGGCGGCAAAAACAAGACCGTCGTAGTCCTCGCCCAGATTTGCATAGAAGCTTGCGCCGTCTTTGAGCTTAAATCTGCCCTTCCCCACCTCGCCATTTGTGAGCAGACCGTTTGCGGCGAAGTATGGCTCGGTCTCTTCCTCTATATGCGTGACAGTGGACAGCTCTCCGTTGAATATGTAGCGCTCGGCGGGATCCCATATCCACACGAGCTCCTCTCTGCCGCCGTCGTTGAACTTAAAGCGGGCGACAACATCACTCTCGCCGTCGCCGTTGATATCGTCAAACGAGATACTTTCAAACGCCTGTTTTGCGTCGGGGATGCTCTCGGGAAACAGCACGCTGTCAAAGAGCACCTGCTCGGCGGTGTCACGGTAAAACGCAGCAGAAGTGTCGCTTATGGTCACGAGCACATCCACGCTCTCGCCGTCATGGGTTATCGTTCCGTCAGCGACCACGATTCCGCTTGTGCGCCAATCGTCGCCCGCAGTATCGCTTGATCCCCCGCAGGCAGTTAGACACAAAAGCAGTGCAATAACGAGCACAAAAAGTTTTTTCATCGCAGCGCCCCTTACGGCAGCTTCTGATAGTTGTCGTTTTCGCCGCCCCAGTAGAATGTCGTGCCGTCGATAACGGTCATGTCGTAGGCGACATCCTCAAAATTATCGGAAACGGCGGAGTATGCTCCCTCGCCTTCGGCAGTCTGAAGCTTGCCCCAGTCGACCGCAGTGCGCTCGGTATCGCCGTCCATGAGCTCGAGAAGCGACCAGCTTCCGTCGGCTTTTATCTCAATGACGCTCAGTGCGTCCTGCTCTCCGTCCTGATACCACTCGCCGGCAAGGGCGCTGTAATCGCCGTCGCCCTGCTTGTCACCGCTTACCTTGGTAAACTCGCCGAAGCCGTCGACCTCAATGGTATCGCCGGGGACGGAGCACCGGTGGGCGATACCGTCATGCTCGTTGTAGAAATAATCGGCGCTGTACTGGGGCTCGGTCTGGATAAAGCCGCTGGCGGTTATCTCTCCGGCAGCGTCATACAACGCAAAGCGCACTTCGTCGCCGCTCTCGGACCGCATTTTTGTTTACTTTTTTGCTCTTATGTATGTTGCAAGCGCATTTATGGCAAAGCCAACGCAGATGATCATCTGAATCACTGTCCAAACAGTGCGTCCTTGGGAGAAATTATTGCAGACGAGCCACGCCCATATAACCGCTCCGGCGAGCCATGCAGCAACTGTTATAACATCCTTTTTATCCATTGGTCTCACATGCATTTTCGAACACACACCATAATCTCAATATTGTCAAATTGTTAAAAAACTCGTCCTTGACTTTGGTGAAAGTGCGCAGTAGAATAGTACAGCATTTGGACTAAAATGTTTTCGTACTAAGGAGGGCGCTATGGATAACACCGCCGGGTACATTCAGGAATACTGCTCGTGCCTGCACGAATGGGACGCAGCATATGAGGATTACGCCAAGTCCGTGGGGCTGAGCTACACAAGTCTGTGCATCCTCAATGCAATTTACGAGACAGACGGCTGCACGCAAAAGCAGCTTTGCTCGCTGTGCTTTCTGCCAAAGCAGACGGTCAATGCAGCCGTCACGGGCTTTTACGACAAGGGCTGGCTGCGGATGCAGGAGCTGCCCGAGGACAGGCGCAACAAAGCTCTGCATCTGACGGAGCTTGGCAGGAGCGAAGCCGGGCGCATTCTGCAAAATTTGCAGGAATGCGACCGCATTGCGATGGGCTCGCTGACCGAAAGTGAGCAGGCGCAGCTTCTCTCGCTTACCCGCCGGTACATGTCGGCGTGCATAAGCGCAATGAAAAAGCTTTGAACACCAAGAGGAAAACACATGGAACTGGAAATGAAGCTTGAGCATGAGGTAAGCTTCCGCTGGCTGATACTTTTTGCTCTGCCGACGATATTCTCAAGCATTTTTGAAAACATATACTCCACCATCGACGGCATTTTTATCGCCCGCTTCGTCGACACGGACGCTCTGTCGGCGATAAACATCGTCATGCCGATGATCGGTCTGTCGCTGGCACTTGGCATGATGTTCGGCACGGGCGGCAATGCGCTCGTTGCCAAGAAGATAGGCATGGGCAGGCTCGAGGAGGCCCGTGAGGACTTTTCGCTGCTTATCGCCGTGGCGTTCGGCTTTTGCATCGTGCTTGCGGCGCTGTGCTTTGTTTTTCTCGACCCGTTGTGCCGCTTCCTCGGCTCGGACGAAGCGCTGCTGCACTACTGCCGTGAGTACATGATACCTGTTTTGATAATGCTGCCGTTTGCGGCGTTCGGCATGGTGTTCCACTTAAGCTTTATAACCGTCGGCAAGGCGGGCTTGGGCGCATTTCTCGCCGTGCTCGGCGGCGTGCTGAACATCGTGCTCGACTGGCTGTTTATCACCGTGTTCCATTGGGGACTTGCCGGTGCAGCTATCGCAACGAGCATCGGCTATGCCGTGCAGTCGCTCGTGGGCGCCGTGTGGTTTTGCGTAAACCGCAAGCAGGTTTTGTACATCGTGCGGCCTAAATGGCGCTCGAAAGCCATCGTCGACAGCTGCATAAACGGTTCGTCCGAAATGGTCAGCGTGCTTGCATTCTCGGTCATCACGATCCTGTTTAACCGCATACTCATGGACATCGGCGGCTCGGACGGCGTTGCGTCACTGACCATCATCTGGTACGCTCAGGGTCTGTTCGGCGGTCTGTTCAGAGGCTATATAAACGGTATCTCCTCCGTCGTGAGCTACAACTTGGGCAAAGGCGACAAGCTTCGTCTGTCGAAGGCCTTCCGCATCAGCGTGTGGACGCTTTTGGGCACCTCAGCCGTTGTCACAGCAATAAGCTACATTTTCGGCGGCGCGGTCGTCGACTTCTTTGCAAAAGGCAATGCACATGTTGCGCAGGTCGCACTCCACGGTTTCAGGATAGTCGCCATAAGCTTTGCGATGATGGCGTTCAACGTCTTTGCCTCAGGCTGGTTTACAGCCCTCAACGACGGCAAGACCTCGGCAATACTTTCGTTCTGCCGCACGATGCTGTTCATGGTCGTGCCGGTGCTCATCCTGCCGAAGTTTTTCGAAATGGACGGCGTATGGATGGCACTCACGGTCGGCGAGCTTCTGAGCCTTGTTATGGCCGTCTTCTACTTTATAAAATACAGAGACATGTGGCGTGCACCGAGTGCCGCAGAATAAAAACCAACGCACCGCCGAAGCGGTGCGTTTTGCCATATCATTCGTGTTTTTTATCTTTGGTCAAAAGCACGGAGCTGATGAGCGCCGTCAGCGGGACGGACAGGATAACGCCGATGCTGCTTGATATGCCGCTGACGACCTCTATCGCAAGATACGATGAGCTGAGCAGCTGGTGCGGGCTGAGGCTCAGCGAGTACAGGTAAATGACCAGTGCAAAGCCGCTGCCTAAGAACGCAAGTATCAGTGTATTCGTCATCGTGCCGACCATGTCACGGCCGATATTCATGCCCGAGCGGAACAGCTCCTTTGCATTCATCTGCGGTGCGACCGTGTGCACCTCGGTGAGCGCCGAGGCGATGCTCATGGCAACATCCATCACAGCGCCCAGTGCGCTTATGACGATGCCGCCGACCAGAAGTCCCTGAAGTCCGATGGGCGTGCCGGTCTGGCGAAGCTGCAAAAGCGGCTCGACATCGGCAAGGCGCATGCCGCTTATGCGTGCAAGCTTTTGCGCAAGCAGGCCGAACAGCAGTGCGATAGCCGTACCGGCGACCGTGCCGAGCATGGCGCAGACGCTCTTGCGTCCCGTGCCGCTGAGTATCACCATCGTGACCACGGTTATATATGCACACACGAGGAACACCGTGAGCAGCGTGGGTGCGCCCTTTATGAGCAGCGGTATCAACAGCCAGAACAGGCAGGCAAGCGTGATGGCAAGGGCAACAAGCGATTTTGCGCCCACCTTTCCGCCGACGAGCACCGTGACCAAGACAAACGCCAAAGCTATTATAACAAGCATGCTCGTGCGGTTATACTCATAGACCGTTGCCGTGTGGCTGCCGTCGGAGTAGGTGGAGATAAGCAGCGTCACACCGTCGCCGACCTCGACGCTGCCGCCGTAGAGAGGCCCGACATAGTTGTTGACCTGCAAGGTCTCGCCCTTGTACCGGCCGGTCTTTACCTCGGCAAGCAAAAGCTGCTCGCCACGCAGTGCATTGTCCGCCGTGGGGTCTGCGAATGTGGTGTCCGACAGAACATTCGTCACAACGGCATTTTCATACTCGGCATAGTCACCGTCGGTCGTCGGTGCAGCGTCCTCGGGTGCAGCGATGACACGCAGTACGATAAAAAGCACAAGTGCCGCCGCAAGCACGATGATGCTCATGCGGTTATCCTTCAGCCACTGTTTGAAATTATGCCGAGGAGCGAGCTTTTCCATCCAAAAGACCCCCCATTTCATTTTGCATTCAGCATAGCAATTTTGTATGCCCCTGTCAAGCTCGTAAAATGTGCGTAAAGCAGTAAAATTTTTGTGGCTTTTACGGAAACGGTATGTTAAAATGGTTTCATCAACTAATATGGTTTGCTCCGGTTTATGGCTCAATCTGCGTTTTAGGACAAGTTCTGCCTTAGCTTCGGCAATCCCCTCCTAATCTGCAGATCGTCATTTGCCTGTTTTCGCAGGCGAGGGCGATTTTTTTGCTATTCTGCCGGAACGGGCCAAAAAACGGAAAAGTTGAATCAAAAAGGAGGTCCTTTGATGAAAGCAACAAAAGGCAGACGATTATTAAGCGCTCTGCTGTCGCTGCTCATGCTGGTCTCGCTGCTGCCGATCTCGGTACTGGCAGACGATACCACAGTGACTGCGACTCAGATCACGCAAGCGTCTGAGCTTGTTGACGGTCAGTATGTTCTCGTCACCGACAGCGGCTATGCCCCCGGTGTCCTCGATGGCACTTGGTTAACGGCAGCAGCCGTCACCGCAGATGAAAACGCCGTTACGGTCGACCCCGCCCTGCTGTGGACGGTCACCGTCGGCACTGACGGTATCAAGCTCAAAGACAGCAGCGGAAACACCATTGCTCCCAAGGGCGGCAATAATAACGGCATCAAGTCCGGCGATTACAGCTGGAAGGTCAGCTTCGCCGACGGCAAGTTCAGCTTTGCCGGTCAGGGCGACGATACCGTTACTCTTGCAAGCAACAAGAGCGCGCAGAACAAGTTCCGTGCATACAAAAATGTCACGGTCGAGAAAAACCCCGGCGGCTACCCGTCCGAGTTTACGCTTTATAAGCTCAACGCCGCTGCCGTCCGTGAAAGCGGCATAGTCACCGACCTGAGCACCCTCAAGGACGGCGACACGGTCGTTGTGTTTAACCCTGTGAACCTCAAGACCCTGTCCACGGAATATTCCGGATTCTACAACAAGGGCAACGATGTTAAGGTCGAAAACGGCAAGCTCACAGGCTTTACCGATGTCGACAAGTGGACGCTCGGCATTAACGACGACGGCACCTACAGCTTCTCCACCGCAAAGGGTGAGAAGCTTTCCATGGACACCGGCTACACCAGCACTCCTCTTGACAAGGTCAACAACAGCTGGAAGCTCACCGCAGTTGACGGCAAGGACGGCACATTCTATATCGACAACACCGGTCGCACCGACAAGTACCGTCTCCAGTGGTATGCCTCAAAGGGCACATGGAGTGCATACACCGGCACGGGCGATGCATTTGAGCAGCAGCTCTACCTCGTGATCGATACCGAAACTCCCGATCCCACGCCTACTCCCGAGCCCAGCGCACTTCTCAAGGACGGCGACAAGGTCGTTATCTACAACCCCGCAAACCTCAAGGCTCTGTCCACCGATTACGGCGGAACTTACTACAATCAGGGTACTGATGTCTCCCTCGACGGCACGAAGCTTAGCGGCTACACCGCCGCTGATGTCTGGACTGTCGGCGTTAACTCCGACGGAAGCTACACATTCTCTACCGCAGACGGCAAGAAGCTCTCCATGGGTGCAAAGTTCACCAGCACCCCGCTGGACGATGTGAACACCGCATGGCAGCTTGAAGAAGCAAAGACCGCAGGCTGCTACTATATTAAAAACACGGTCCGCGGCAACTACCTTGAATGGTACGCCGACAAGGGCAACTGGAGCAGCTTCTCCAAGATAGGCGACGAAGCTCTGTTTGCTCAGGCATTTTTCAAGGTCAAGGAAAGCGGCATCGTCACCAGTCTCTCGGCAGGCGACACCGTTGTTATTTTCAATCCCGCAAACCTCAAGGCTCTGTCCACCGACTATGCCGGTACATATTATAATCAGGGCACTGCCGTCACCATTGCAGACGGCAAGCTTTCCGGCTACACCAAGGCCGACATCTGGACGGTCGGTGTGAACTCCGACGGAAGCTACACCTTCTCCACCGCAGACGGCAAAAAGCTCTCCATGGGTGCGAAGTTCACCAGCACCCCGCTGGACGATGTGAACACCGCATGGCAGCTTGAGAAGGCAGCAACCTCCGACTGCTTCTACATTAAAAATACAGTCCGTGGCAACTATCTTGAATGGTACGCCGACAAGGGCAACTGGAGCAGCTTCTCCAAGATAGGCGATGAGGCTCTGTTTGCTCAGCAGTTCTATCTCGTTGTCGACGACGGCTCGGATACGCCCGCAGGCGGTCTCCCCGAGGCCGGCAGCGAAGTTGTTATCTATAACGCCAACGCCGCAGCGGTCCTCGCCGCTCAGGACAGCAACACCGACAGCCCGTCGATACTCAAGGCAGCCGCCACCATTCAGGACGGTAAGGCCTCCTGCGCAAACGGTGCAGTCGTGTTCACCGTTGAGAAAAACGGCGACTACTACCGTTTCTACAACAAGACCTACGGCTACCTGTGCGCAAACGGCACCGGCAACAACGCCTTCTATACTCAGACCGCAAGCGAAGACGCCGATTGGCTGGTTCGCACCTGCTCCGGCGGTGTCGGCGGCTTTGAGATGGAAAGCCGCACGGCAAAGTTCAACGGCAAGCACAGCCAGTGGCTGGAGTACTACAATGACAGCTTCAAGGTGTACTCCATGTACAATGTCACCGACTACACCATCTATTCGTTTAACTTCTACCCTGCGGTGGGCAGCACCATCGTGGACGGCATCGTGAATACGCCCACCTTCGACTTTGGCACAGTGCTCCCTGCATATGTCGGTCAGGACTACGAGCTGACTTTCACCGTAGACGCCCCCTTCGGCGTCAGTGGTGACATAAAAGCATGGCTGAGTGACGGCACCGCACTTAGCGTTGCCAAGAACGAGGACGGCACCTACACCATCAGCATCCCGGACGCTCTTATCTCCGGCGATAAGCTCACTGTCTCCGTCAAGGGTACGGACAACAAGTACATCCCCATCAACAGCACAGTCGAGATCGAGGTCAAGGACGACCCGTCCGTCATTGACCCGATGCCCGAGGCTCGTTCTGAGACAGGCAGCGAAAAGCGCCCGACCATCGGTGCGACCATCGTAAACGCAGGCATTGATCCAACGATTGAGATGACCGTGAACGGCACTGCCGTCAAGGCGACAGTTGCAAACGGCAAGATAAGCTACACCCCCGATAAGGACATGGCAGACGGCCGTGTCGATGTGCAGATCACCGTGAAGCGCACCGACGGCAAGACCGCAACGCTCAACTGGTACTTCATTGTCGGCAAGGCACAGTATCAGCGCTACTTCGGTCAGCTGCACAGCCACACCCAGTATTCCGACGGCTCAGGCTCTCTCGACACGGCTCTTGACTATGTAAAGAACCTGCCCGAGAGCGCAAATGTCCAGTTTGTCGCATTCACCGACCATTCGAACTACTTTGATACCACCAGTGCAGCCAACCCCGAGGGTGCCCTGTACGACATGGATCTTGCGACCGCTTACAGCCAGCAGCGCTGGAAGGAATACAAGGACAAGATCGCAGACTTCAACAGCGCCAACACCGGCGTTATCGCCATCGGCGGCTTTGAGATGACTTGGTCGGGCGGTCCTGGTCATATCAACACCTTCAACACCGAAGGTATCGTGTCCCGCAACAACAAGACGCTCAACAACAAGACCTCCGACGCAGGCATGAAGGCATACTATGCACTGCTCAGCCAGTCCGAGGGTATTGACTCCATAAGCCAGTTCAACCACCCCGGTACGACCTTCGGCACATTCTCTGACTTTGCCTACTGGGACGGCGTCATCGACTCCCGCATCTACATGGTCGAGGTCGGCAATGGCGAAGGCCAGATAGGCGCAGGCGGCTACTATCCCAGCTACGAGTACTACATCATGGCTCTTGATAAGGGCTGGCATGTCGCTCCGACCAACAACCAGGATAACCACAAGGGCAAGTGGGGCAACGCAAACGATGCCCGTGATGTTATCATTACCGATAACTTCAGCGAGGAGGGCATCTACGAGGCCATCCGTGAAAGACGCATGTACTCGACCGAGGACAAGAACCTTGAGCTCGGCTACACCGTCAACGGCAGCATGATGGGCTCCACCCTCTCCACCGTCCCCGAGGCACTCGATATCGAGGTCTCCGTGGCCGATCCCGACAAGACCGACTCCATCAGCAAGGTTGAGATCGTTGCAAACTCCGGCAAGGTCGTCTACACCTGGGACGATTCCACCGAGCTCGCAGCAGGACTGCTGACCGCTCAGCTTGCTCCCAGCTACAGCTACTACTTCGTGCGTGTAACCGAGGCCGACGGCGACCTTGCAGTCACCGCTCCCGTTTGGGTCGGCGAAATGCTCAAGCTCGGCGTGTCCAGCTTCGTGTGCGGCACCTCCACCCCCGTAACGGGCGAGGAGCTTACCCTGACGACCACCATGTTCAACAGCGAGACCACCGACGCAACGGTCAAGGCGCTGTCCTACACCATCGGCGGTGTGAGCATCGGCGTTGACCAGACCGGCTACACCGTTGCGGCCGGCAGTACGCTCGAGATACCGTTCAAGTGGACTCCCGACAAGGCCCGTGTCACCACCGTGACCGTGACCGCAGTCGTAGAGCAGGGCGGCAACGAATACACCTTCACCAAGACCGTTGAGCTCGATGTTCAGGACGCAGACAAGCTCGTGTACATCGGCATCGATGCCTCCCACTACAACGAGTATGTCGCAGGCAACTACAAAGACTCCATGGGCAACTTCGGCAACCTCGCAGCGCAGTACAGCGTGCGTACCGTTACGCTGGGCACCTCCGCTGACCTCATTGCTGCCTGCGGAAACAGCAAATACAAGGCAATTATCCTCACAGCTCCCTCCCGTCGTCTCGAAGCGGCACAGTCCGATCCGAGGGTTTACTCCGATGCCGAGTTTGCGGCTATCAAGGCATTCAACGCAAACGGCGGCACTGTGATACTTGCAGGCTGGTCGGATAACTACGAAAACTACGATGTTATCAAGAACAACCCCGCAATCAAGCACATGGCGGAGACGCAGAACGAGGTGCTCGCAGCCCTCGGCTCAAGCCTGCGCATCAGCGACGATGCAACCTACGATGATGTTCGCAGCGCAGCCGACGGTGTTGATAAGTGGAGACTGTACTTCAGCGATTATAATAACGATAATCCGCTGACCGGCGGTGTCATCTACGATGCCGACCACCCGTACGACAAGCTCTACACCGAGCGCTTCAGCCACTACGGCGGCGCATCGATCTACGCCGTAGACGCAAGCGGCAACGCAACAAGCACTCTTCCCTCCACCGTTTCCCCCGTCGTTTACGGTCACGCTACGACCTACTCTATCGATGTCGATGGCGACGGTCTCGGCGGCGCCGGCACTCCCAAGTACGCATTCAAGGATAACGACAGCCGCCTGATGGTGATGGCGACAGAACAGCTTGACGGCAAGGGTCTCATCGTTGTCTCGGGCGCTGCGTTCATGTCCAACTTCGAGGTTCAGGCTCAGGTCGACAACGGTGCAGAGAAGAACTACTCCAACTACCGCATCTGCCAGAACCTGCTTGGCATGCTCAATCCCGTGACCATCACGCCCATCGCCGATGTTCAAGCCGAAAAGGATGAGAATGTCAAGTACACCATTGAGGGCATCGTGACCTCCAACGCCTCCGGCTACGATAAGGACACCGCATTCTTCGACTGCATCTATGTCCAGGACGGCACCGCAGGCATCAACTGCTTCCCCGTTGCCGGCAACTTCAAGATCGGCGACAAGGTCCGCATCAGCGGCACAACGAGCTCCTATCAGGGCGAGCGCCAGCTGGCAGTCAGCAGCATCGAGAAGATCGGCGATGAAACTCCCGTCCAGCCCACCGTTGTGACCTCCAAGCAGATAAACGACGGCAGCGTGCTCGGCTTGCTCGTGACGGTCAAGGGTGTTATCACCCGTGTTGAAATGGCAAACGGCCTTGTTCAGACCATCATGGTCAAGGACGCAAACGGCGATGAGAGCCGTGTGTTCATTGACGGCTACATCACCACCGCAAAGGATGTCGTGAACGCCGAGGTCGGCCGTGAGATCACCGCCACCGGCCTTGCCTCCTACGACAACACCTTCACTCTGTCCGACGGCACAGCAGTTGCACCCCGCATCCGTATCCGTGACCGTGCCGATGTAGTGTGCGGCGACAAGGTCGAGCACACCCACTCGTTCGGCGAATGGACCGTGACTAAGAAAGCCACCTGCACCGAGCCCGGCGAGCAGACCCGCACCTGCGAATGCGGCTACAGCGAGACGCAGGTCATCCCCGCAACGGGTCATGACTATGTAAACGGCGTGTGCGCAAACTGCGGCGCAGTCCAGACCCCCGATAAGCCCACTCCGGACACCCCCGATAAGCCCACTCCGGACACTCCGGATAAACCCACTCCGGACACGCCGGACAAACCCACTCCGGACACGCCGGATAAGCCCACTCCGGACACTCCCGACACTCCGAACAATCCCGATACGCCGGATAAGCCGGATGGCGGAAAGTCGAATAACGACAAGCCCAAGACCGGCGATGACAGCCACATCGTAATGTGGATCGGCGTACTGGTCATCTCGATGGCAGTCGGCGGCACAGTGCTCTACCATAAAAAGCGTGAGCAGTAATCAAGGTCCCATCTAAGTAAAACCCGACCCCGCCCTTACCAAAGGGCGGGGTTTTCTATTGGCTGTAGGGTGAATATATAGCACAGTGCAAAATGACTGCTCGAAGCGTGCTGATGCACAAAGCAACGACTTATATGGTAACGCAGTGATGTAACCCGAGTGCAGGCAAAATACGGTGAAAAGCAAGAAACTGCCTTGACAAGCCGCCATTTAAGGCTATGTAAACGCCGCAGGAGCGTACTTTTGTCGGGGTAATGCTCTTCCCTCCTGCATAACAAAGCCGTTATAGAACGATATAAGCCCCAAGAGGGCAATACTCTTGGGGCTTATATTTGACAGGCTGTCAAAGAACCATGAAACATAGGCACAACCAGTAAAATCTAATACGCAGCAGGGGGTGTGAGGGGGTAACGAAGTGTCGGTGCGGTAGTGAATGACATGCCGGGGGCATGTCAGAGCCGCACCGTGACCGAGCCGCAGCGAGAAAGGTCCCACCTCAAATTGAATTATAGCTATCAAAAATGCCTGTTGAGGCTTTTTGACGAGCGTAGCGAGATTTTTTGCGAAGCTGCGCTTCACAAAAAATGTGGCGTTTTTTCAGCGTGCAAAAAAGTCACAGGGCTTTTTTGACACAATGAAAAAAGCAGCGGCTCATGCCGCTGCTTTGAAGTTGCTATTAGAAGAAGTAAGAGGTGATCTGGCCGTAGAGAACGACGAGCATACCGATCGGGGTGATGAACTTATAGCAGATGTTGAAGAAGGCCTTGCCCCAGAACTTATGTCCGGAGGCTTCGCACTCTTCGACGACGAAGTCCATCTTCCAGATCCAGCCTATCGCAAACGACATGATCATTGCGCCGATAGGCATCAGCAAGCCTTCTGAGATCATGTCATAGAAGTCAAGCCAGCAGTCGTTCCACATCTTGACCGAGTCGCCGGTCATGCCGAGCAGCTCTGCGGGAGTGGGGAGCGTTGCATTGCCTGCAACACCGGCACCGATACCGTCAAGTGCGTTGGGCAGAGCAAAGATGGCAACGAGGATAGCGAAGACGATAACGATCTTGCGGCGGCCGGGAGCCTTACCTGCCTCAACATTGCGGTCAACACGGGAGGAGGTCAGAGCCTCGAGCAGGGACATGGAGGAAGAAATTGCTGCGATGAAAACGAGGAAGTAGAACAGGAAGCCCATGAGGTCGCCGATGAAGCCGCCCATGTTGTGGAATACCATCTGCATGGACTGGAACAGCAGGCCGGGGCCGCCTTTGGTGTTGCCATCGAGGAATGCGTAGCATGCAGGCATAACGATCATGCCGGCCATGATTGCAACGAGGGTATCCATGACGACGATGATGACTGCGTTCTTCTGGATCCTTTCCTTCTTGTTCAGGTAAGAGCCGTAGGTGATCATAGCGCCCATGCCGAGCGACAGCGAGAAGAACATCTGACCTGCCGCAGTCTTGAGTACGCCTACGAAGTCCTTCTGCAGAGGCTCGAAGTTCACGCCGAACATGAACTGATAGCCGCCCATTGCGCCGGGCTGAACAGCGACATAAACGATTACAATGAGGAGGATAACGAACAGGCAGGGCATACCGATGTTGCAGAACTTCTCGATACCGCCGCCGATGCCTGCCGCAACGATGACTGCATTGATTGCGATGAAGATGAGGGTCCAAATGACCATCGAGGTGCCGTTGGTAGTAAAGATGCCGAAGTAGGTGGAAATGTCGGCAACACCCCAGGTGTCAACGCCGAACATAGCAAGCAGGTAGCCGCCTGCGTAACGCATGACCATGCCGCCGAGAACCATGTAGAAGCAGAGGATCAGGAACGGGCAGGCAAGCGCCATGTAGCCGAGGAAGGTGAACTTCTTGCTGAGCTTGCGGTATGCTGCGATGGGGCTCAGGCCGGTCTTACGACCGATGACGAGCTCGCCGACCATGACAGCAAGACCAACGAAGACAGCCAGAAGCAGGTACATAACGAGGAATGCGAAGCCACCGTTCTGACCCATTTTGTACGGGAAGCCCCAAATGTTGCCCAGACCGACTGCGGAACCGACAGCAGCCATGATGAAGCCAAAATTGGAAGCAAATCCCTCACGATTTGTTTTTTCCATTACTTTCTCTCCTTTTGTGATTTAAATACCTTTACCCGTGATGCCACGGAAGCAACCCGGTGCATGTTAATTTCAAATCAACAAGCCACCAAATTTATAAACAGACTTTACACTATATTCACACTTTTTTCAATACTTTTGAGCTGTTTAAATATTAACTTTCGCTTTACTTCGATAAAGTTTTATGCACTTTTGACAATATTACCGCTTTTCATATGGATATTATGACTAATTATGACGCTGTCGTGATTTAAACCGTTTTATTATTGCTAATTAATTGTCTAATTTTTTGGCCTAAATGTTAACGAAAATTCACATCCGTGTTAAGTTTCTTTGCACTCTCATGCTGCTCTGTATTAATAATTTTTGTGAATTATTTCTTGCCGCACTTGATTTTTTAAATTTATATTGTAAAATAATAATGTTTTTACTACGGTCGCCGTGTCCGCTAATCACGGCAGGCTGCCATGCAGCAGAATGGAGATATATAATGACTTACGAAATGGACATTGCCGGCTTAAAGCGTGAGCTTCCCCTGTGCAAGGTCACCGACGACCTGTACATTGGAGCCTTTGTCATGTTCGGCGATGTAGAACTGACCGTACACTGTGCGGCTGAGCTGTTAAAGCGTGCACCCGAGTATGACTACATAATCGCTCCCGAGGCAAAGGCCATTCCCCTGCTTTACGAGATGGCTCGTCAGAGCGGTGCCGAGAAGTACTTCCTCGCAAGAAAGGTCCCCAAGGCCTACATGACCGGCGTTTTTGAGGTCTCCGTCAAATCCATCACCACCATGAGCGTTCAGAGACTTATCATTGACACCGCAGACGCAGAGCTCATAAAGGGCAAGCGTATGCTCATCGTTGACGATGTCATTTCCACCGGCGAAAGTCTGCGTGCTATGGAAAAGCTCGTCACCGCAGCCGGCGGCATCATCGTCGGCAGAATGGCAGTCCTTGCAGAGGGCGACGCTGCTGACAGAGACGATATCATCACCCTCGCTCCCCTGCCCGTGTTCAATCCCGACGGCACTATCAAAGAAAAATAATTTTTAACGCCAAACAAAAACGGACTTCTCAATGAGAAGTCCGTTTTTCGTTAAAGAAGCTTTTTAATAAGTCCGCCGACTGCTGCGCCTTCACGCCGCCGAACACGGCCGGTTTGTGGCCGTAGCGCTCCTCAAAGAGATTAATGACGCTGCCGCACGAGCCTGTGTTTTCGTCCTTTGCGCCGAACACGACGGTCGGTATTCTTGAATTGATTATCCCGCCTGCGCACATGGGGCAGGGCTCAAGCGTGACGAATATCGTGCAGCCGCTCAGGCGCCAGTCGCCGACAGCGTCGCAGGCCATGCGTATTGCCTCCATCTCGGCGTGAGCCGAAGCGTCATGCTCTTCCTCTCGGCGATTTCGCCCGCTGCCGATAATTTTGCCGTTTTCGTCGGCTATCACGCAGCCGACCGGCACTTCGCCCGCCTTGGCCGCCTCACTGGCAAGCTGCAGCGCAAGCTCCATATATTCTTCCCTGTCCATTAGTCACCTCTTGCAAAACAGGCAGAGCATCGGCTCTGCCTGTTTTCATTATCATAGTAGTATCTATTGCTTGATTACTTGAGTGCTGCGGTGATGATGGACATCTGGTAAACTTCCTCGGCATTGCAGCCACGGCTCAGGTCGTTGATAGGAGCATTCAGGCCCTGAAGAATAGGACCGTATGCGGCGAAGCCGCCAAGGCGTGCTGCGATCTTATAGCCGATGTTGCCGGACTGGATCTCGGGGAAGATGAAGGTATTCGCATAGCCTGCAACGGGGCTGCCGGGGAACTTGAGCTGGCCGACAACGGGAGAAACGGCAGCGTCAAACTGCATCTCGCCGTCGAGCTTGAGCTCGGGAGCAAGCTTCTTTGCTTCCTCGGTGGCGTTGCGGACGAGGTCGACATTTACGCCCTTGCCGCTGCCCTTGGTGGAGTAAGACAGCATTGCGACCTTCGGGTCGATGCCGAACACCTTTGCGGTCTCGGCGGTTGCGATTGCGACCTCTGCGAGCTTCTGAGCTGCGGTAAAGGTGACATTGCCTTCCTTGTCGACGGTATCCTGATAGTCAATGTTGATTGCACAGTCGCCCATTGCGAGGGTCTCGTCGCCACGAATCATGATAAAGCAGGAGGACACGAGGTGTGCGCCCTTCTTGGTCTTGACGAGCTGAAGTGCGGGACGAACGGTATCGGCGGTGGAGTAGGTTGCGCCGCCGAGCAGGCAGTCTGCGATGCCCATCTTGACGAGCATGGTGCCGAAGTAGTTGCCCTTGGTAAGAGCCGCACGGCAATCCTCAGCGCTCATCTTGCCCTTGCGCAGAGCGACCATTTCATCGACCATTGCGTCCATGCCCTCGTAGGTCAGAGGGTCAAGTATCTCAAGGCCGTCGATATCGAAGCCGCCCTTTGCGGCAGCAGCCTTGACCTCATCGACATTGCCGACAAGGACGGGGGTCAGGAAGCCTTCCTTTTTAAGTCTTGCAGCAGACTCAAGTATGCGTGCATCGTGGCCTTCGGTGTAGACGATCTTGCGGGGATCATTCTTCAGAATTTCAACGAGATTTTCAAACATTTTAAAATTTCCTCCATATTTGCATCTTGTGCTAATATTCCTATATGACTTTATCACTACTCCGAAAAATTTTCAAGTATTTAGACCTATTTCTATTTACAAACTGTGAAATGACAGATATAATATACAAACTGTAATCACTTGTATGGAGAAATATAAATGGATAATCAGAAAACTTTCGCAAAAAACCTATCCGAATTAAGACGCAGAAGCGGACTGAGCCAGCGCAAGGCGGCCGCCGACCTTAAGATAAGTCAGGCGCTGCTGAGCCACTATGAAAACGGTGCCCGTGAACCGGGGCTGGGTTTTGTGTGCCGTGTCTGCGATTATTATAATGTTACCGCCGACTATCTGCTCGGCCGCTCGTCGAATCCCAACGGCATTGACCGCAGCGCCGATGTCGCAAAAGCGTTTATCGGCGAGTTGAGAGTGCTTGCAAACAAGGCTGAGGCTGCGCTGGAGGAATTGCTGTGATAAATCAGGACCACATCAGGAACTTTTCGATAATCGCTCACATCGACCACGGTAAGTCGACGCTGTCGGACAGGCTCATTGAGCTTTGCGGTGCGGTCGAGGAGCGCATCATGGAGGACCAGATCCTAGACAACATGGATCTTGAGCGTGAGCGCGGCATCACCATCAAGGCAAGAGCCGTCGGTCTCAACTACAAGGCCAAGGACGGCGAGACTTATGTGCTGAATCTCATCGACACTCCGGGTCATGTCGACTTCAACTACGAGGTCAGCCGCTCGCTGGCAGCGTGCGAGGGTGCGGTGCTCGTCGTTGACGCCTCGCAGGGCGTTGAGGCGCAGACGCTTGCAAACACTTACCTTGCGCTGGACGCCGACCTTGAGATACTGCCCGTCATCAACAAGATTGATCTTCCTGCCGCCGACCCCGAGCGGGTCAAGCATGAGATTGAGGACATCATCGGCATTCTCGCCATGGATGCGCCCGAGATAAGCGCCAAAAACGGCATCAATGTCGAGGCCGTGCTTGACGATATCGTAAAGAATGTCCCAGCCCCCAAGGGCGACCCCGATGCTCCCCTGAAGGCGCTCATCTTCGACAGCATTTACGACAGCTACCGTGGCGTCATTGTCTTTATGCGTCTTGTTGACGGCAAGGTGCGCAAGGACACCGAGGTGCTTTTGAAGTCCACCGGCGCACGCTATAAGGTGCTCGAGGTCGGGCATATGCGTCCGATCGGTCTTGAGCCCTGCTCTGAGCTTTCCGCAGGCGATGTCGGATATTTCACCGCCAGCATCAAAAATGTCGCCGACACGCAGGTGGGCGACACCGTGACCGAGGCATCCCATCCCTGTGCCGACGCTCTGCCCGGCTACCGCCCCGCCCGTGCGATGGTCTACTGCGGAATCTACACCGAGGACGGCAGCAAGTACCCCGACCTGCGTGATGCACTGGAAAAGCTCCAGCTCAATGACGCTTCCCTGTCGTTCGAGCCGGAAAGCTCGGTCGCACTCGGCTTCGGCTTCCGCTGCGGCTTCCTCGGGATGCTGCACATGGAGGTCATTCAGGAGCGCCTCGAGCGTGAGTTTGACCTTGAGCTTGTCACCACCCTGCCGAGCGTAATTTATAAAGTCATCAAAACCGACGGCAGCGTCGTCATGGTCGACAACCCCCACAACTACCCCGATCCGGCAAACATTGAGCACGCCGAGGAGCCGTATGTCAAGGTATCTATCATCACGCCCAACGACTATGTCGGCAACATCATGCCCCTGTGTCAAGACAGGCGTGGCGAGTACAGGGACATGCAGTATCTTGACTCGAATCTTGTAGAGCTGCGCTACGACATGCCGCTAAACGAGATAATCTACGACTTTTTCGATACTCTCAAGGCTCGCACAAAGGGCTACGCCTCACTCGACTATGAACTGAGCGAATATAAGCCGTCCGAGCTTGTGAAGGTCGATCTGCTGCTTAACGGCGATCAGGTCGATGCGCTCAGCTTCATTGCGCACAAGGACAAGGCCTATGCCCGTGCAAGGAAGCTTTGCGAAAAGCTCAAGGACAACATTCCCCGCCAGCTGTTCGAGGTGCCAATCCAGGCGGCCATCGGCGGCAAGATAATCGCCCGTGAGACGGTCAAGGCCATGCGCAAGGATGTTCTTGCCAAGTGCTACGGCGGCGATATCACCCGCAAAAAGAAGCTGCTTGAAAAGCAGAAAGAGGGCAAAAAGAAGATGCGCCAGCTCGGCACAGTCTCGATCCCGACCGAAGCCTTCCTCGCTGTCCTCAAGCTCGATGAATAAAGTTTTCGCCCACTGTGCGTTTGCACAGTGGGCATTGTTATGCCTTAAAACATATGTTAAGCTTAATTTGAAAAAAGTTTGATCCTTTTTGCGATAGCTGCGTTTATATATTCGAAGGCAGGAGGTGAGCAGGTGGAGGACGCAATACTGATACGGCGGATAAAGCAGGGCGACGAGTCGGCGTTTGACGCTCTTGTGCGGCGGCACTATCGGAACATTTACGCCTTTTGCTATCGCCGCTGCGGTGATGCCGCCCTTGCCGCCGACCTCACGCAGGAGGTGTTTCTCAGGCTCGTCACCGCCGTGGGACGCTACTCGGTGACGGGCAAATTTACAAACTACCTGCTTACTATCGCCGTCAATGTCTGCAACGACCATTACCGCCGCAAAAAGCCCGAGAGTGTGCCGCTCACGGAGGACACCGCCGTGTCCGACGGAGCGGAGACGCAGACGCTCAAAAACGACAGTGCGGAAAATATCCGCCGTGCACTTGCGCTGCTGCCGGACGAGCAGCGGGACGCCGTAATACTGCGCTACTGGCACGACATGAAGCTTCGTGACATTGCCGCCGTCACCGGCGTTTCGACGGCAACGGCGAAATCCCGCCTGCGGCTGGGGACGGAAAGGCTGCGCAGACTGCTTGAATCGGAGGGAGAAGGCTATGGATATTAAATACGATGTGCCCGCACCGCCTGCCGGTGCGCTTGAGCGCACGATAAGCCTCGGGCAGCGCAAAATGCGTAGTATGCGCTTAGCCAAAATGCCGCTCGGCCGACTGCTCGGCTTACAGCTTGCGCATTTTTCGCCGCTGTACTGGGCGGTACAGCTCGTTATCATCGTGTGCATAATTTTAAGCACCGGAAGCGGCACGGAAAGCGCACGGTTTGCGGTGCTCGTCTACGCCGGAGCTGCAAATGCGCTCGGCTGTCCGGAGCTGCTGCGTGACATTTCTTGCAGCATGAGCGAGATTGAGCTCAGCTGCCGCATAAGCGGGGCAAAGCTCCTTGCCGCCCGCTTACTCATCATTGCCTGCGCCGACCTTTTTGGGCTGACGCTCACGGCTGTCATTGCTGCAAGCAAGTTTGGCGCAGAGCTTACACTGCCGCTGATCATGGGCGCTGCGCTGCTGTTCTCGTCAAGCTTCTTGACGCTGCTTGCGCTTCGGCTGCTGCCGTTTGTGCGCAGCCGAGCGGGCGCACTTTCGCTGTCGCTCGTTATATCGGCAGCCCTCGGCATCGTGTGCCTGTCGGTATTGTGGAGTACCGGCGTGTGGGCGCTTGTGTGCATTGTGAGCCTTGTGCTGCTGACAGCTCAGACTTGGCGTGAGCTTTCGGGCATCGAAAGCAGAAAGGAAAAAAGCATATGGAACTATCTATAAACAGCGTTTCAAAGAAGTATAAAGACAAGCTTGCCGTGAACGCCTTGTCGCTTGAGCTTCACGACGGCATTTACGGGCTTTTAGGTCCGAACGGTTCGGGCAAGACAACGCTCATGCGCATGCTCACCACCGTCTCAAACCCGACCGGCGGCAGCATCACCCTTGACGGCGAGGACATTTTCGCCCTCGGTGAGAGCTACCGTGACCTGTTGGGCTATCTGCCGCAGAACTTTGGCTACTACCCTAACTTCACGGGGCGTGACTTTCTTATGTACTTTGCCGCCCTAAAGGGCATGACGAGGTTTCAGGCTGAGGAGCGCTGTGACGAGCTTTTGGAGCTCACTGGGCTGAGCCATGCGGCAAGCAAAAAGCTGCGGACATACTCCGGCGGCATGCGGCAGCGCATAGGCATTGCGCAGGCGCTCTTAAACGACCCGAAAATTCTCATTCTCGACGAGCCGACAAGCGGTCTCGATCCCGCCGAGCGGGTGAAATTCCGCAACATCATAAGCAGTCTTTCCGACGGACGCATCATACTTTTGTCAACGCACATCGTCTCCGATGTCGAGTATATCGCCGACCGCATCGTTCTGATGAAAAACGGCTCTGCAATGCTCAACGATGCTGCCGACAGCATCTGCTCTGCCATTGACGGCATGGTCTGGGAGTGTACCGTTTCGCCCAATGTCTCCGACGAACTCGCAGCAAAGCATGTCGTAACAAATCTGCACAACACACATGACGGAGACGGAGCGGTGCTGCGCATAGTGTCGGAAGCTCGCCCGGTCGAGAACGCCACCCCCGCCGAGCCGAAGCTTGAGGACCTGTACCTTTACTATTTCAGAAAGGAGTTATCGGATGAGCCTGACAAAGCTTGAGTTCAGAAAGATCTTCACGCCCATGACCTTCATCACGCTTGCTGTTATGCTCGTTGTGAATGTATACGCCGTGTTCCAGCAGCAGGGTGCTATATATGCCGAAAGTGACGGCAAAATGCAGCGGCTGTATGAAATGAGAAACGCTGCGATCGAGCGAAGCGGTGTGATAGATGACGAGTGGATCGCCGCTCGCAAGGCGGAGGCTCAGGTCATTTTTGACGATCCGCAGTACCGTGAGTCTGATGAGATGCTCGAACAGTTCCGCACCGCACTGGCAGATGAGGGCTGGTCTCCCAAGGAGATCGAAGTGCGGATGTCAAATCCGACCATGTTTCTCAACACGGAGGGAAGTCTCAAATATGGTGTGATCGAGGCCGCCGTTGAGGCTGCAGGCTTCAAGAAGCATGCAGCGGCCATTCGGGATAGACTGCTTGAGGCAAACCGCTCGGATGCCGAGGTTTGCGCCGACATAAGCGCACGCTACGACTGCCTTATAAACGACTACACCGCCTATTATGACTACGACTGGGCGTACTCGAACATACAAAACGGCATAGAGGAGTTTGCTCCTTTTACCATTGGCATCCCCGTGCTCGTCGGGCTTGCGCCGCTGTTTGCTCGTGAGCGGAGCAGGAAAACCGATTCGCTGATACTCTCGTCAAAGCGAGGCAGGCGCTCGATCGCAGCGGCAAAGCTTTGTGCCGGTATGCTGTACTGCCTTCTCGTTTGGTTTGTGATGTCGGCAAGCATCATCATCTACGCTCTTTCGTTTTTCGGCACTCACGGCTTTAGCTCGATCTGGCAGGCATCCGGCAGCAATATCACCTCGCCGTATCTGTGGACATTCGGTCAGGCGGTCATCGTTGAGCTCGGCACCTGCCTTGTCGGTGCGCTGCTTTTTGGCTTTATCGCCATGCTGTTCTCAGAGCTTACGAAAAGTATGTTCGTGACAGTCATTTTGGGTGCTGCCGTCCTTATTGTGCCGATGATCGTGCACTTCAAGACGAATGTCTGCTTGTTCCTGCCGACATATATCATACGTGGCGTTCCGATTTGGAGCGAATACTTCCCCGCAAAGCTTTTCGGTGGAGTCGTTCCGATGGCGTACCTCTCGATCGTCGTGTCGTGCATCCTATGCATTGTATTTGGCCTTGCCGCCGTGGTCGTTTTCTCAAAACGGCAGGCCGCATAAGCACAAAAAATCCGACTTCAGGTGAAGTCGGATTTTTTCATTCTTTATTACTTGGTGCCGAAGATGCGGTCGCCGGCATCGCCGAGGCCGGGGACTATATAGCCATGCTCGTTGAGGTGGTCGTCAAGAGCTGCAACGAAGATATCCACATCGGGGTGATCCTCCTGCATGCGCTTTACGCCCTCGGGAGCGCCGATGATGCACATGAGCTTGATGTGCTTAACGCCGTCGTCCTTGAGGAACTGGATGGCTGCGGATGCCGAGCCGCCGGTTGCGAGCATGGGGTCAACAACGATGACATCACGCTCATCGATATCGGGGGGCATCTTGAAGTAGTACTTCACGGGTTCGAGCGTCTCGGGGTCACGGAAAAGGCCGATGTGTCCGACCTTGACATTGGGCATCATGCTGACCATGCCGTCAACCATGCCGAGACCGGCACGGAGAATGGGGACTATCGCCAGCTTCTTACCGGCAATGTGCTTGACCTTTGCCTTTGCAACGGGGGTCTCGATCTCGATCTCCTCAAGAGGAAGATCCCTTGTTGCCTCGTAGCACATCAGCATCGCTATTTCGGAGATAAGCTCGCGGAACTCCTTGACGGAGGTGCTCTTCTCTCTGAGGATGGACAGCTTGTGCTGGATAAGGGGATGGTCGAATACGCAAACCTTGCTCATGTTTTTTCTCCTAACAATATCTTAAATTTCTTATTGACTTATTATTCTTTGCGCAGGCGCTCCTGACGCTCACGCTCGGCCTGTGACAAACGCAGATACACCGGCAGCAGATCATCAGCCGTGCCGGGCTTTGAGCGCAGCGCCTCCATGCCCACGCCCCATGCGCTTTGATACAAGAGATTCTGCGGTGCGACACGACAGGCTATGCCCTCGTTCTTGAGATACTCATAGCTGATAGCAGCGCCGTCGCCCACAAGGAACACCTCACGGTTCTTTGCTTTGAGCTCCGCTGCAAGCTCCGATAGTGCTATCGCCCTGTCGGCACACAGTCTTTCGGGACAGCCGTCCTTGATTTCAAACAGCGCATTATAAACCTGCGAACGCCGTGCGTCCATCACGGGGCAGACAAGTCCGCCTGCGGACACACCGTGCCACGCCATAGCCGCAAGCGTAGAAACGCCGACGCATTTTTTATCCGACGCCCAAGCCAAGCCCTTTACGGTGGATACACCAATGCGGATACCCGTAAAAGAGCCGGGACCGTGAGCGACAGCGATAAGGTCAACATCGGCAAGTATAGTATCTGAATTTTTTAACATATCCTCCACCATAGGCAGCAGCGTGCGGCTATGGGTAAGGCCGCTGCACTGGCTGTACTGGCAGATGAGTGCATCATCCTGCATGAGGGCAACGGACGCAGCCTTTGCAGAAGATTCAAGTGCAAGAACAAGCATTACTTTCCGCCCTCCTCAATGGTTATCTTTCTCTCGGTATCGCCTAACTTTTCGATGCGCACAACGGTCTCGTCGCCGTAAAAGGCATCATCGACCTTCTCCGACCACTCGACTGCGCACACTGCGCCTCTGGCAAGGTAGTCCTCCCAGCCGATATCAAAAAGCTCATCGGAATCATTGAGCCTGTACATATCAAAATGGATAAGCTCACGCTCACCACAATACTCGTTGACGATGGTGAAGGTCGGGCTGGAGACCCGGCAAGTTAAACCCATTCCCCGTGCCATACCGCGCACAAATGCGGTCTTGCCGGCGCCGAGGTCGCCGTACATGGCGACGACCGTTCCGTCGGCAAGGTTTTTTGCAAACTGCTCACCGATAGCCTCGGTCTGTGCCTCGCTTCGGCTTATGAATGTCTGCATCTACCTCACCTCGAAAATGGTCGTTTTCTAAATTCGCATTATACCACAAGATAGCTCATTGCGTAAAGGGGAATTATGTGCTAAAATACAAAATGAACTCGTGTGATATTTGTATATGCTTAATGAAAGGCGGTGGGTCTGATAAAAAAACTTTCCCCGTATATCAAAAACTTTTTAAAGCGGGCGGACATGTTCCTGCTCGTTATGTGTCTCATATGCACCCTGTTCGGCATTTATGCGATTCAAGGCGTTACGGCCAGCGAGCATACAAGTAAGTATGTCATCGTGCAAGGCTTTGCAATGCTCCTCGGCATCGGCGCATTCATCGTTTTCACGGTCATCGACCCTGACCTTATCGCCGATAAGTGGATATACCTGTCGATATTCAATGTCCTCATCATCTGCGGTCTTCTCTTCTTCGGTCACGATGACGGCACCGGCAACAGAGCATGGTACCGCTTCTTCGGCATCGGTCTCCAGCCGACGGAAATAGTCAAGGTCATATTCATCGTCCTTCTGGCAAAGCAGATGACGGTTTATAAGGAGCGGCATGTGCTCAACAAGTTTGGCTCCGTCGTAAAGCTTGCAATGCACTGGGCGTTTCTGTTCGGCCTCATCGTCGTTGTCTCCAAGGACCTCGGCAGTGCGATCATCTTCCTTGCGATATTCATCGTTATGCTCATCGCCTCCGGTGTTGCATGGTACTGGCTGGGTTTAGCAGCAGCGGCAGTTGCCGCAATGATACCCCTGTTTTGGAATTTCATTCTTGCGGATTATCAGAAAAACAGAATTCTTGCGCCGTATATTCCCGATGTCATCGACCCTACGGGCACAGGCATCACATGGCAGACCCGCAGAACGCAGGAAGCGCTGGCTTCCGGTCGACTTACGGGTGTAGGCCGCGGAAACGGCATCTTTGCGCAAGGCAGCTTTGACGCAAAGCACACCGACTGCATATTCGCCTCCATTGGCGAGGAGATGGGTATGATAGCCTGCATTATCATCATCGTCCTGCTGGCAATAATAATCATTCGCTGCTGCGTCATCGGCGTGCGCTCCGGCTCAAGCTTCGGTATGCTCATCTGCTTCGGCGTTGCCGCTGCTTTGGCGTTCCAGACCTTCATCAATGTCGGCATGTGCATGGGCATCTCCCCTGTTATCGGCATCACGCTCCCGTTTTTCAGCTACGGCGGCTCATCTATCGTTGCAATGTTCTCGGCTGTCGGACTTGTGTCGGGCGTTAAGTACCGACCAAAGCCAAAGCAGCATTTCATCCAATATTGATACGAAAAAACTCCGAACCGTTTGGTCCGGAGTTTTTTCATCTTACTTTGCCCTTATTGAGACAACGGAGCTCATTGCAGAGTCTGCATAGCTCGTGCGTGCGGAGACTGCCATGACCTTGTAGTAGTAGGTAGTACCGGCAGTTGCGGAGTTGTTATTGAAGTAGGTCGCCGTGGCGGTGTAGTAGTAACTGAAGTTCTTTCCGTCTGTGGAGCGGTAGACCCGGTACTTTTCAGCGCCGGTCACCTTGTCCCATGTGAGCTTGGGGTGGCCGTCGGAGTTGAGAGCGATCTTCACAGCAGGCGCTGCGCAGTCGCAGGTGCGGGTGACCATATTGCTCATGGCAGAATCGGCATATGCCGTCTTGTAGGATATCGCCTTGACCTTGTAATAGTATGTATACCCTGCATTTGCCGTGGTGTTGGTGTAGCTTGTGTTCTTGGTGGTGAACATTTTGGTATATGTGCCGTTTGAGTAATTAGCACGATAGACGACATATTCCTTTGCGCCGGAGACCTTGTCCCAAGTCAGCGTGACCTTGCCGGTAGCTGCGTTGTTGCCGCCCTTGACTACGGGTGCTGCACAGTCGCAGGTACGGTAAACGACGGAGCTGTAATCACCCTTCGTGCCGTCGGCGGCAACGGCTCTCACCTTGTAGTAATAGGTGTAGCCGACCTTTGCGGAGGTGTCGGTGCAGCCTGTTCCGTCGGTAGAGGTCATCTTCACGAACGGACCGTATTTGGTCAGCGAGCGGTAAACCTCATACTTCTCGGCGTTTTTGACTGCCGCCCATTTGAGCATGATCTTGCCGGAAGCGGGGTCAGTGGCCGATGTGACTGCGGGTGCAGGGAGCGGTGCTTCGGGGAGCGCATCGAGTATCTGCTTCGTCATGAACTGATATCCCTCAATGTCCGGATGCACCTTAAGCGTGAAATACTCCCAGAAATAATGGTCGTCGTAGCTCATAGGATATGTCTGCGTACCGACAACATCGGCATAGCAGAAGTTGCTGTATTTGAGCTTATAGCTTGCAATATGTGCGTTTATCGCAGCGACGACAGGTGACGCAATACCGCTGAGATCAAGATTGCTGTCTGCGGAGAGCCGGAAGCCGTCAAACGGATTATAAACACCGACGCCGACGATGGTGATATCGGGATTTATTTCATAAATCCTCTCGATCACCGCCGCATAGTTGACGGTAAACTGCATGTACGCCTTATTCATCGTTGTCGTCAGCGCAGTTGCAAGATCGGCGATCTTTCCCATGGACTGATATGCGTCTATCAGCTTCCCGAAAGCGGCGCCGATATTGCCTGTCTTTTCAAGATATTCCTTGATGGCGTTGAGCACAGGATCGGATGTGTCCTTTGTCAGCTCACGCAGCACCACATTCAGGGCGAAGGAAAAAACATCGTTTGAGCCGACATTGATGCTGATAAGATCCGCCTGCTTTATCTTATCGGAATATTTCACATAGGCATCCAGCGCATCAAGATCGGCCGTTGTAAAGCCGTTGCCGTCGGTGTCAAAATAGGTGTTTCCCCAGATGCGGTCCTTGTCGTAGTCGTTGTATGTGCCGTCGAGCATATATCTGAGCTCAACTGCACGCAGGCCGCTTCGTGCGCACTGCAGAAGATTCGCTCCCAGCTCGTTTGCAACCAGCGAGTGGTAGGCGTTGGGTGCGGCAGCGAAGTCGTAGCCGAGATAGATATAATTGTTGCTGTAAACCTTGGTATAATCCTCTGCGTTCTGGTCAAAATTCGTGGGCTTGCCGTCTCTTGCAAGACCGCAGCCGGCAGCGATGCTGTCACCGACGCACATATAGTTTTCGTAGTCGTAATAGTTCTTGCCCGATGCCGCAAATGCCGGCACAGTCAGCGCAAACAACATCACGACGCACAGTACGATGGATAATGTCTTTTTCATTCCGTCAATTCCTTTCTCTGTTTCAAACCGCAATGTTTGCGTTTTTGAATGCATTGAAGTCCGCTGCCAGCTTGTTGTAGTCTATCTTGCCCATACCCGCCAGCGGCATTTCCTCGACAAAGTGCAGGAACTTGGGTCTGCCCCTGTATTCAAGCTCGGCCTCCATTTTTTCCTTGAGCTCCTCACGGACGGCGGTCTCATCTGCGCCCTGACGCAGCTTCACCACCGCAAGAGCCTGCATGCCCTGCGCATGCTCGGTGTCCGCAACACCTACAACGGCGCAGCTTTGCACATCGCTGACCATGCCGATGACGCTTTCTATCTGCACGGGGAATATCTTATGTCCGTCAAAGCAGGTTATCATGCGCTTCATTCTGCCCTTTATGAAGATAAAGCCGTCCTCATCCATGCAGCCGAGATCGCCCGAATGTACCCACACAGTGCCGTCCGGGTGCGTTACCATGACCTTCTCGGTCTCCTCGGGATTGTTGAGATAGCCGAGCATAACGGACGGGCCGCTGATGCAGATCTCGCCCTCCTCGCCGTAGTCGAGCTCCTCGGTCGTGCCCGGCTTGAATATTGCAACATTTGTAGTCAAAAGCGGATAACCGACGCTCAGGCTCTTGAAGTTGCCGTTGCAGCAGCACGATGCCGCCGAGGACACCTCGCTCATACCGTAGCCCTGCGACAGCGGGTACTTACAGCCGCGCTCACGCAGAAAGCCGTTGAGCTTCGACTCGAGACCTGCGTTCATGGTGTCGCCGCCGCTGCCGGCGGTGCGGAAAAAGCTGAGGTCAAAGCCGTTTTTCATTTCCTTGCTGTTCATGAGCTTTTCATAGTGCGCAGGAACGAGCAGAGTGTGTGACGGCTTGTATTTCTTAACGAGCTGTCCGACCTTGTCCGAATCAAACTTGGGTATCATCACTATCTCAAGACCCAGAGACAGCGGCATGTGCAGGCTTGCGACGATGCCGTAGGACGAAAACGCCGGAATGATATCAAGGAAGCGCTGGTTGCGGGTGTAGGTAACGCCGCAGTAGCGGAAGTTTATCGCAACGGCGTTGAAGCCGTCGTTCGAGAGCATAACTCCCTTGGGCATGCCGGTCGTGCCGCCGGTGAGCGTCACGGCAGCAAGTTCAAATTCGCCGTACCCCACAGCTTCCACGCTCTTGCCCTTACCGAGCTTCAAAAATTCCTTCCAGCTTATCGTCCTGCCACCGATCGGCACAGCCGGTGCGGGCATTTTTATCTGCTTTAACATTCTCACAACGGGGGACATGTAATTATCCGCCGAAATGATTACCACCTTCTCGAGCGAAAGCTCATCGAGCATATCCGCAAGATGCTCATACGCAAGATCAAGAAGCAGCAGGACATTTGCACCGGAGCTTACGATAAACTGCTTTATCTCGCTCGGTGAGCGGCGGGGATCGAGCGCCACCATTGCAGCGCCGAGCTTATTTAAGCCGTACAGAGCAAATGCAAGCTCGGGTATCGTTGCCGAGCAGCAGGCAACCATGTCGCCGGTCTTGATGCCGAGCTCGGCAAAGGACGCAGCGCACACATCCGCCGTATCCAAAAATTCGCCGTAGCTTATCTTGTTGCTAAAATAGTTGATAGCAACGTTTCCGCGGTGATATTCGTTATTTTTAAGCACATGCTCGTAAAGTGTTTCCTTGGGAAGCTTTGCACTCAAAGCCTCCTCGGTATAAAACTTGAGCCACGGCTTTGCCGTCGATGCTTTTGCTTTCATATTGGCGGTCCTCCTCATTTTTCGTTATACATTTCATGCAGCAAAGTTTGTTTTTGAACAATTCTTTCTGATATGTATTGTCATTTTGATTTGAAAATATCGCATGAAATTAAAAAAATTTTAAGCTCTTTTGAATTTTCCCGAAAAAGCAGAGATCGGCCGCCTTGCCGGAAGCGGCCGATCTCTTTGGTGGGGGACCAGTGATCTGGTTCGGAAAGGCGGTGTGTGGGCGTCTTTCCGTGTACTATTGTTTCGACACCGGCGTTTTATCGCAAACCCAAGAAAAATATTTTTGTTGCGATATTTTGACGAACAATTTACAATAATGAGTAGATCGCAGTTGCGAAAAACACAAACTGAGGTGAGCTCTATGCCAAAAACGAGCTTGCACACCTTAGTCGATGAGAGCATTATCCTGAAAATTGCCGGCGGAGATAAGACAGCTCTATCTGATCTATACATTAAAACTAGCAACGCAGTCTACTGTTTCGCACTATCCATTTTGCGGGACAAGGAAACTGCACAGGACATTATGCAGGAGACCTATATACAGGTGTGGAGATCGGCCAAAACCTATAAGCCATGCGGAAAGGACCCTGTGCCTTGGGTGCTGGGCATCGCAAAATATGTTGCGTATGCGCACATCCGCACACAGCAAAAGCACGCCGAGTGGTCGGACAGTATCCCTGAGCCTGCCGACCCGAAAAACTGCTTTGCCGAAAGCGAAAACAAAATTTTAGCCAACGCCCTGCTGATGAAGCTCGGCGAGGACGAACGGCAGATAGTCACGCTGTATATTACGGCGGGGCTGAAGCACCGTGAGATAGCAAGGCTTTTGGATATGCCCCTTTCTACGGTCATCAATAAGTACAACCGATCGCTTAAAAAGCTGGAGAAGCTGGCAGGTGATGTGTTATGAGAAAAGAGAATATTGAACAAAGGCTGCGGCATGAATTTTCGGACATTGCGCCGAACAGGCTCGATGAGCTGCTTGCCGCCGTGGATGAGCTTCCCGAAGACGACACGGTCATCAACTTTACGCAGGAAGTAAAAAAGCGTCGTTCCCCGCTCAAGGCGGTGCTGTCCGCTGCGGCTGCACTGCTGCTCATCGTGGGTGCGGCAGGGTTATACACAAACCTCTCTGCGGATAGATACATCGTCGCAGTCGATGTAAACCCCGCAGTCGAGCTAAGGGTAAACGGCTTTGACCGTATTAGCGCCGTCACGCTCAAAAACAATGATGCCAAGACGCTCATAAGCGAAGACGACCTCAAGGGCAAAACCGTTTCCGATGCTGTCGACACACTCACCGAGAAACTGTGCGGCGACGGATATCTTAACGAAAACAGCAATGGCGTTTTGGTCTCTGTGCATGGCGGCGATGACGCACTTTGCTCCAAAATAGTCGGTTCTGTTGGAAAAGCCACCGAGCGAGCAGGCTTTAACTACGCCGTGTTGTATCAGTCGCTCGACGACGATGCCGACGGCAAGGCCGAGCTTATTGCAAAGCTTGACGGCAGATTCGACGATCTCAGCATCGAGGAGCTTAGCAAGCTCAGTGTGCAGGAGCTAATTTTCCTAGCCGAAAGCCTCGACTCTCTGCCTGATAAGACCGAGCTTTACGGCAAGCTAAACGGCTACCTCAGCGCAGAGGATGCAAAGCACGACGCAGGCGTTGACAGCGCCTCGGCAACACAAAGCATCATCCGCTACGCCGAGCAGCTTGCCTACGAGATAGTGTATACCGAAAACGGCACGACGCATAAGTATGTCGTCTCCGCCTCGACCGGCGAGGTGCTTGCCCATGAAAAGCACGGCAATTCAAGCAGCGGCAGCCCCGGCAAAAACAACAGCAAGAACGACGGCCTCCTCAGTGCCGACGACATTTTGAAGATATTCAAGAAAACCTTCGGCTTTGTCGATGCGGTGCTTGACGATGTGCATGTCACCCGCAGTATGCGCAACGGTGAGCCGGTTTATATCGTCACCTATAAAGTGTTCGGTGTCACACGCAGCGCCGTGTTCGATGCCCGCACCGCCGAGATATTGTCCGACATCGGATAGCAATAAGCAGCTACCAAGTGTAGCTGCTTTTTCACATTTTGATGCCACATTCATAATTCTTTTTGACACAAAATTGTCTATATGCTAATATTCAATTGTGCCTATTCGCATTATCATGTGCTATCGGAAGTCCCATGGGCTTCTTTTATTTGTGTTAGGAGGATCATATGAAAGACCTAAAGCATCTGATTTATTTTGAGAGTTTGCTTCAGGACGCAAACAATGAGCTTGTCAAGCAGGCTTCCGCCGAGGGCAAAAAGGCTCTGGGCTACACCTGCTACTTCGTTCCTGAGGTGCTGCTTAATCTCGGCGGCTGCTTCTCGGTGCGTCTGCGTGCCCCCGGCACGGCAAACACCGACATCGGCACATACTACATGACCAACAAAACCTGCCCGTTTACCCGCAGCATTCTTGAGCGCAGCATGGAGGGCGGGTACAATTTCCTGTCTGCCATGTTCTCGTCCGAGACCTGCCAGATGATGCACAGGGCACATGAGTATTTTGACATTATGGGTCTTGTCAAGGAACAGAATCCGGACTTCTTCATGAGCATGATGGATGTCCCCTTCGTGACCACGAAGGCAGCCTACGAGCATTACGAGGCTCAGCTTCGCAAGCATATACTCGAGCCGCTGGAGCGTGTCTACGGTGTTGACATTTCCGATGAAGCTATCCGCAAGGCGATCGAGGAGCACAACGAAATTTGCCGCATCATCACTGAGATAGGCGACCTGCGCAAGCTTGATAATCCTCCCGTAACGGGCTACGAGTTCCATGTGATTCAACTCGTTTCCGAGGTCTGCCCGCAGTATCTCATTATAGATAAGCTCAGGGATACTCTGGCCGAGATCAAAAAGCGCAGAAAGGACGCAAAGCCCAGGTACCGCGCCCGTTTGGCCGTGACCGGCTCCGAGGTCGATGACCCCGAGTTTACAATGCTGCTCGAGGACTGCGGCATATATGTCGCCGCCGACCGCTACTGCTACGGTTCGCTGCCCGGCAGAGAGCAGATCGAGATAAAAGACGGCGAGAGCGCACTTACCGCCGTTGCCCGTCACTATCTTGCTACCAGCCAGTGCCCCCGCTTCATGAACAAGGAAAAGCAGCTTCAGCGCAGAGGCTACCTCAAGCAACTCGTAAACGACTACAGGGCCGACGGCATTTTGTACCTGCAAATGAAGTTCTGCGAGTTCTGGAGCTATGAGCGTGTCATGGGCGTGCACGATATGAACGAGGTCGAGGGCATTCCCTGCATCGGTGTTGAAAAGGAATACACCATGGCCTCGGCAGGTCAGCTCCGCACCAGGTTCCAAGCCTTTGTCGAGAGCATCGAGATAAAGAAAATTCAGGGAGGTAACGAGTAATGGCTAACGAAGCAAAGCGTTTTTACAAGGGCAGCGGCATCGCAAAGCACCGTGAGTGGCGTGGCCTTAAGGATACCTTCTATGATTACACTCAGTGGGTCGTAAACCTCGGCATACTCGTAAAGTTCATTACCAAGTCCCCCGTGCGCATCGTCAGGGGACTGTTCGAGTACCGCTGGTTCGGTGCATACATGGGCACGCTGCACATGATAGACCGCTCGCTTGCCGGTATGCGTGGTCCTGCGTTGCGTGTTTCGCACACGCAGATGCACGCCATCATGAAGGGCGCTACCGGTCTTATCGCCGACAGCATGATAGGCGATCGCCGCTTCGGCGACACGAAAAATGCCGAGAAGTATGTCATGCTCGAGCAAACCATGTGTCCCGAGATAGTCGCAGGCTTCCCCACCCTTAAGGCGTTGCCGCTCGAGGTCCTGCAGGGACTATTGGGCACTTATATGGATCAGAATCTTGCCCCATATTACATGGATATCATGGAGAGCGTCGGCCTGCCCGCCGACTCCTGCCGCCTGAGCGCTAATGCCGCAGGTGTCGCCATCAACGACGACTACCCCGAGGTCGGCGCATGCCTTATCACCAACAATATGCCATGCGACTCATCGACCATGAACAGCCAGCTTATCGAGCGCCGCATCAAGATACCTACCACCGTTGCCGGCATTCCCATGCGTTGGGAGGACGAGGCCACCGATAAATACGCTCTTGCGCAGATGAAAGAGGTCATCAAATTCATTGAGGACACCACCGGCGAAAAGTTCGACGAAAAGGTCTTTTTCGAGATAATAAAGCAGCACAACAAAGAGGTGCGCAACGAGTTTGAGGTCTGGGAGTACGCCAAAACGCCGTACACCGCCTTCGGTCATGTCATCTCCCCGCTGTTCCACGCATTTTACTTCACCTTCTCCGGCGGCAGCATGCCGTATATCGACAAGGCCGCCAAAAAGGCGCTTAAAATTGCCGAAAAGGCGTACAGAAACAAGGTCGTCAGCTTTGACAAGGCTCGTCATCGCATGATAACATGGGGCGGCCCGGGTTGTTACTATGTCGATTTTAACACATGGGCATACAACTGCTGGGGCGTTCTGGTCGCAGCGCAGATGGACATGTTCTCCGGCAATGTCATCATGAGCGAGGATAACCTCGATCAGGCACTCATCGATATTGCTCACAACTACGAGCGAGGCGTTATGCGCCGCCACCTCACCGGCGGATATAAGCACCTGCTTGAGGTGTGGGACGAGGCCGAAAGGTTCAACTGCGATATAGTCCTCGTCTACGACGATATTACCTGCAAGGGTGCAATGGGTCTTGCAGGTGTCGTGAATGATCAGGCCAAGGACAAGGGTAAGCACCTTGTTTGGGTGCAGAACGACATGTTCGACCACCGCACGATAAGCCGCAATGAGATGCGCCGTCAGTTTTCCGACTACATGACCGCAGTTCTGCAGGAGGAGCCCCTCGACGCAAGCCTCGTTGATTTTGACGATTATGAAGGATGGTAAACACAGTGAAAAAGAAGCTTATAATTTGCATTTTAAGCATCATTCCCGCCTCGATGCTCATATACTGGTTCAATCTTGATAACAAGCTGCTATATTACGGTGTAAGACCGATTTTGAATAAGGTATACAACAGCCAGCAGCGTGATGTGAAGCTATAACGCAAAAACTCCCCGAGCCTTCGCTCGGGGAGTAAGTTTTAGTATGCATTTTTCATTACGACATTGCAAAGGAAGCACCGAAATGTCTCGTATTGCTCGTGGGTCAGCGGCTCGGGTGAGCTCATGACAACGAGCTCATGGCCGGAGTTTTCCCTGCGGTACGGCGGGTGGATGTGCTTGTACGGGTTTTCGGTAAAGCCGCAGCGCTCGTAAAAGCGCTTGCGCCGCTGCGCCGTCTCGTCCGTCGGTGGGTCGATCTCAAGTATCAGCGGCATGTCGGCATATGCATCGAGTATCCGCTGCCCGTAGTGCATATTGCGCTTTTCAGGCAGAACGCAAAAATGTTCGATGTAATATGCGCCGCCGATATCCCAGTACAGTATCTCGCCCACAAACTTGCCGTTGTCGCAGATCGCATCAAAATGATATGCGCCATTGCCCATTATCTCGGCCTGCGAGGCGGGCAGTCTCTGCTCATACTCGGGAAAGCTAATCTTGTACAGCTCCATCGCCTTAGTGTACAGCTCAGAGCCGGTTTTTGTTATACGTATGATATCCATATAGACCTCCGAAAGGATCAGCTTCGTTAAAAAAAGCCAAGTCTTTCGACTTGACTTTTTTGGTGCGCGAGGCGGGACTTGAACCCGCACGCCCGGAGTGAGCACTAGAACCTGAATCTAGCGAGTCTGCCAATTCCACCACTCGCGCAAATTTCAATGCCTGATAATAATAGCACCAAAGGTGCAAGTTGTCAAGCTAATTCTGCGCTCGGCAATTATTTTTCGGCTTTAACTATCCATAAGCGAAATTTGATGGTATAATGAAGTATCACTTTATATAACGGAGGTTAGAAATGACCAGAAAACAGATGAAGGCTCAGGCAAAGAGCCTTATGCGAAACTCAAAGCCCAAGCCCGTATTGGTGTCGATCGTTTATGTTGTCATCCTTATGGTTATCGCCGTCTTGTCCTACAAGCTCGTGGGTGAGTCCCTTGCGAAAGCCTACGCTGCCGTGATGGGAAGCTCAGGACTGTACGATGCAAACGGTCTGCTTCGTCCGGATGCTTACGACATGATCAACAACATTGACTTTGACGCATTTTCTGCTGCTCTCATAAGAGAGGGCCCCACCCCGATGGCGAGATTGCTCGACCTGCTGCTTACCGCCGTGGGGGCCGTTATCGGCGCCGGCTTTGTCATCTTCACGCTGCGCACCATTGACGGCAGCGGTGCAAGCTATTGGAACCTGTTTGACGGCTTTGCGATGTTCTTCCGCATCATTTGGCTGTACATCGTTGAGGGCTTCTTCATTTTCCTGTGGTTTTTGCTTTTCTTCTTCCCCGGAATTATTGCGATGTACCGCTACCGTATGGCGATCTACCTGCTGCTTGAGCACCCCGAGATGAGCGTCATGGACTGCATCAGAGAAAGCAAGCGCCTTATGAGCGGGCATAAGTGGGAGCTGTTCGTGTTTGACCTCAGCTTCATTGGCTGGGCGCTGCTCATCGGCTTTGTCGACGGCTTCGGCGCAAGTCTCGGCATCACTCTGCTGGGTGTTAGCGTTCTGGGCTACATCGGCTATGTGTTCCTGCTGCCGTACATGGATCTTTCCTACTCGCTGTACTACCGTCAGCTCACCGCAGTCCCCGCCTCCGGTGCCGGAGATGAGTGGACGCCGGAGCTTTGAGATGCGCTATGAAGATAACATTTTTAGGTGCGGCACATGAGGTCACCGGCAGCTGCACACTTATCGAGGTCGGTGACAAAAAGGGTATCGTCGACTGCGGCATGGAGCAGGGTAAGGATATTTTCGTTAACCAGAAGCTGCCCGTCGATCCCTCGGCGATAGACTTTGTTCTCGTTACGCATGCGCACATCGACCACTCCGGCAACCTGCCGCTACTGTATAAAAACGGCTTCCGTGGCAGCGTTTACGCCACCTCGGCGACCTGCTCACTTTTGGATATCATGCTGCGTGACTGTGCGCACATTCAGATGTCCGATGCCGAATGGAAGTCCCGCAAGGCCGAGCGTCGGGGCGAGCCGCCGGTGCAGCCGCTATATGATCTTGACGATGTTGACGGCTTGCTGAAGCTCCTGCACCCCTGCGAATACGGCAGCATGGTACAGATAAACAACGCCGTGACCGTGCGCTTTACCGATGTCGGCCACCTGCTGGGCTCGGCCGCCATTGAAGCATGGCTGCACGAGGGCGAGTGTGAGAAAAAGATAGTCTTCTCCGGCGATATCGGCAACCTCGACCAGCCCATTTTGTGCGACCCGAAGCACATCGCCGACGCTGACTACCTGCTCATCGAATCGACCTACGGCGACCGCAACCATGAGGGCGACAGGCCGGATTACATCGCCACACTTGCGCACTATATCCAGCGCACGCTCGACCGTGGCGGCAATGTCGTCATCCCCGCCTTTGCCGTGGGCAGAACGCAGGAAATGCTGTACTTTATCCGTGCGATAAAGGAGCGTGGGCTCGTCCACGGACACGATGATTTCCCCGTTTACATCGACAGTCCCCTTGCTATCGAAGCCACCGGCATATTCCTCCAGTGCGACACGACCTATGTCGATGAGGATATGACGGCGCTCATCCGTGCAGGCAAAAACCCCCTCTTCTTCCCCGGGCTGCACACCGCCGTAAGTCAGGCCGAGTCAAAGGCCATCAACGAGGATAAGACCCCCAAGGTCATCATCTCCGCCTCCGGTATGTGCGACGCAGGTCGTATCCGCCACCACCTAAAGCACAATCTGTGGAGGCCCGAGTGCCTCGTGCTGTTCGTCGGCTATCAGGCTGTCGGCACGCTCGGCCGTGCACTGCACGACGGAGCTAAGAGCGTCAAGCTCTTCGGCGAGGAGATAAATGTTCAGGCCGAGATAAGCTGGCTGCCGGGCGTGAGCGGTCACGCCGACAAGGACGGCCTCATCGCATGGCTTAAGGGTTTCAGTAAAAAGCCCAACATGGTCTTTGTAAACCACGGTGATCCCGATGCCTGCGAAAGCTTCACCGCCTGCCTCAAAAACGAGCTGGGCTACAACGCTTTCGCCCCATATTCCGGCACGAGCTTCGACCTTGCCGAGGGCGAATTTATTCGCATCACCGAGGGCAAGCCCGTCTCGCCCGAAAAGAAGGTCTACACCGAGCGCAGCTCCTCTCCCATGTACCGTGAGCTTGTCGCCGCAGCGGAGGCTCTGCTTGCCGCCGTCAAGAAATGCGAGGGCAGACCGAATAAGCTCCTGCGCAGCTACATCGATAAGATCAGAAATCTTAGCGATTACATAAAAAAATAAGCGTAAAAAACTCCGCTGTTCCAATGAACAGCGGAGTTTTTCTTAGATAATACCTTTATCCTCAAGCTCACGCAGGCGGTTGTAGAGTGTGCCACGGGACATTCCGAGGTATCGGGCGGTCTTAGCCTTGTTGCCGTTAAATTTTATAAGCGCCTCGATCATGCGGTTTGCCTCCGCATCACGCACATCAAACGGTGCGCCGGCTGACGCCGTGGTCTCAACTGCGGCGTCATCGCCGAAGTCCTCGCCGAGCTCAGTTATCGTCAGCTCGCAGCCGTCCTCTGCCTTGAGCAAGCTGCGCTCGATGATGTTGCGAAGCTGCCTTAAGTTGCCCGGCCAGTTGTACTCCTTGAAGCGCTCAACGGTCTCGGACGATACGCTGAAAATATTTTTGCCGTAGCTTGCCGACAGTAGCGTCACGAAGTAATTGCTCAGCTCCTGCATATCGGCACGGCGCTCACGCAGCGGCGGCAGGTCGATGCGCAGGACATTCAAGCGGTAGTACAGGTCGAGTCTGAACGAGCCGTCCCGCACTTTTTTGAGTATCTCGCTGTCCGCTGCCGCAATGACCCGCACATCGGTACGAATGCTGCGGCGTGCGCCCTGCGGGGTGACGATGCCGTCCTCCAGAAAGCGCAGCAGGAAGCTCTGCATATCCTGCGACATTTCGGAGATATCGTCTAAAAACAGCGTTCCGCCGTCGGCCTGGACGAACTTACCCGGGCTTTTCTCCGTGCCTATGAGCACCGTCTCGACCGTTTCTCTCGTATACTCGCCGCAGTTTATCGGGACGAAAGGCCCGGCAAAGCGGGCGCTTGCGTTGTGGATAGCCTGCGCAAAAAGCTCCTTGCCGGTGCCCGACTCGCCCGTTATGAGCACATTCGCCGGGCTCACTGCCGCCGACTGTGCCTCGTTTTTGACCTTTTTCATGCCCGCACTCACGGCGATAATGTCCTGAAAGCTGTACACGGCGTTATTGCGCTCGGCCAAGGCGCTGTATTTTCTTATCTGCTCTGCCGTTTTGACCGACACCTTGAGTCCGATGACCTTGTTGTTCTCCTTTATGGCAAGACACTCGACATAATAGCGCTTGCCCGCACTTCCGAGTGCGATGTTGCCCGCCGAGATCTCCTTGCCGGTGCGCAGTGCCTTCAAAACGAACGACAGTTCGGGAAAGCCCTCACGCAGGGGCTTGCCGATGACTGAGGTTATGTGCATATCAAACTCGTTTTCAAACCGGCTGTTGGCAAAGACGATAACGCCGGTGTCGTCGATGAGAATGGTTATATCCGTACTGCACTGCACCGACTGCTCGAGCAGATGAAACCTACGCTCGATGTGTGGGTAGAGTATGCGGTTTTTGTATGTGAAATCGCCGGCCTCGAGCATAAACGATGCCGAGTTGAGCGAGTTTTTGAAGCACTTTTCAAGAGGCAGAAATATGACCGTCACGGCGTGGAAGCCCGGTCCTGCCGAGGTCTCGCCGTAGCGGGCGATGCAGGCGTATGGCGTGAGCAGGTCGCAATAATGCCCCTCACCGGCGCTAAAGCAGGTGACGAACGGCTTTTCCGGAGCGGTGTTGCCCGCAAAAACGCCGACATTCTCGACCGAAAACCGTGTGCCTATGCGCAGTCCCTTGGCCTTGAGCTCCTTCAAAAGCGCCGCATTGCCGCTTTTGTGGAATGCGGTCAGCTGCGTGTCGAGATAAAACATCGCACCGCCCATGCGTTCAAGCGCCGTGCTGCGGCTTTCGTAATAGTCCTTGAAATACGCAAGGTGACACTTTGATATATCATCTATGCGGTCGAACACATGAAGGTCACGGCAGTCATCATTGAGGCGCAGCTTATGCGGCTCAGCCCCGGCTTGGCGTGACTTTTCCCATGCGGCAACATTCTTCTTGTACTTGGGGTCATACTCCCCGAGCGTGCCGTTTATAAACTGCTGCTTGAGCTGTTTCAAAATTTCATTTTTCGGTAGCTTCTCCATCGCGCCCTCCTTGTGTTGAACACATTTGAATACTTCATCTGATATTATACTCGCCGTCCCCAATGTGTTCAACACTTTTTGACATATGTGTTCAAATGTGTTCAAGTTTACTTGCATATTGCCCGATTTCCAAGCGTTTGATACTATATTGTCAAATCTTTGACAGGAGGATATCCTATGAACACCGTTCTTACCGAAGAAGAATTGGAATTACAAAAGATATATAAAGAGTACGCCGACGAACGCATCCGCCCGCACACGCTGGAGATCGACAAGGGTCTGTTCAGCGTTGAGCCCCTGCTCAAGGAAATGCACGAGCTGGGCTTCTGCGGCATCGTCATCCCCAAGGAGTACGGCGGATTGGGCAGCAGCTATGTACACTATGTGCTCGCCGTTGAGGAGCTCTCCAAAGCCAGCGGCCCCGTTGCAAAATCCGTTTCCGGCCAGACGAATATGTGCTTCCCCATCCTGCACTACGGTACCGAGGCTCAGAAGCAAAAATATGTTGTGCCTTGGGTCAAGGGCGAAAAGCGCTCGGCATTCACGCTTACCGAGCCCGGCGCAGGCTCTGACGCAGCGGGCATGCAGACGACCGCCGTGCTTGACGGCGACTGTTTCGTCGTAAACGGCACAAAGGCGTTTATCACCGGCGCCCGTGAGGCTGATTTCTTCCAGACCTACTGCCAGTATAAAGCTCCCGACGGCACAAAAAGCCCCATTTGCCTGCTCATTGATGTTCATGAGTGCGAGGGCATAACCGTCGGCCGCAACGAGGATCTCATGGGCATGCGTGCAAGCTCCGTTGCCGAGGTCATTTTCGACAATGTCCGTGTTCCCAAGGAGAATCTGCTCGGTGAGGTCGGCAAGGGCTTCCATGCGGCGATGTCTACTCTCGATGCCGGCAGGCTCGGCATCTCGGCGGTGTGCGTCGGCATGGCGCAGGATGCGATCGATCAGACGGTCAAGTACACCAAGGAGCGTGTGCAGTTCGGCAAGCGCATCTCGCAGTTCCAGAACACGCAGTTTAAGCTCGCCGAGTACCAGACCAAGGTCGAGGCCGCACGTCTGATGGTGTATAACTGCGCAAGCCTCATGGACAACGGCCAGCGTGTGTCCCACCTCTCGTCGATGGCGAAATACTATGCCTCCGATGTTCTCAACGAGGTCGTGCGTGGCTGCCTGCAGCTGCACGGCGGCTACGGCTACAGCAAGGAATTTGTCATTGAAAAGCTCTACCGTGACGCAAAGCTCACCGAGATATTCGAGGGCACGAGCGAAATTCAGAAGAAGATCATTGCCAAGTGGATGGGCGTTAAGTGAAAGAGGTGCACAAGATGAAAGTTATTGTTTTTATAAAGCAGATACCCGACAGCAGCGATGTGAAGCTCGACGAAAACGGCAACCTCATCCGCAGCGGTGTCGGAACGATGATAAACCCCGTGGACAAGAACGCACTTGAGCTGGGTCTTACGCTGCGTGACCGCTTCGGCGGCAGCGTGACGGCGGTAACCATGGGTCCTCCGCAGGCAAAGGATGTGCTCAAGCGTGCGCTTTTCATGGGCTGCGACAAGGCGGTTCTGCTTTCCGACCGCATCTTCGGCGGCGCAGACACCCTCGCAACGGGCTATGTCCTTTCTATGGCGGCCAAAAAGTTAGGCGACTTTGACCTCGCCATTTTCGGCAACAAGGCATCCGATGCCGAGACGGCGCAGACAGGCCCCGTAACGGCGGGCTTCCTCGGTCTGCCGCTCGTCACAAGTGTCGATGCTTTGGAGCTTGACGGCAATGCAATAGTTTGCCGCCGCAGCTTCACCGGCGGCACGGAGACCTCAAAAACCGCACTGCCCGCCGTCATCACAGTGACCCCCGCCGTGAACACGCCCCGCTTCATGACCCCCGCAAATGTCATCGACGGTCTTAAAAAGGGCATCACTGTCTGGAACTGCGCAGACCTCGGCTGCGATGAAGCCAAGTGCGGCGTCAAGGGCTCGCCCTCACGCACAAAATGCGTCACCGAGCCCACGGTCAAGAAGGTCGACGGCACGGTCATCAACGGCAGCAGCGACGAGGCTGCGGAAGTCCTCGCCGGTGTTCTTGCCGACATGCATCTGATTTGAGGGAGGAATTAAAATGAGCAAGGATATTTGGGTATATGCCGAAACACACGACGGCAAGCTTTGCGATATAGTCCCCGAGCTTCTGACCAAGGGCAGACAGCTCAAGGCGCACAACGGCGGCGACCTTGTTGCGGTGGTACTCGGTTCGTCCGATGACGCCGCTCTCAGAGAGCTCTCCGAATACGGTGCCGACATGGTCATCATCGGCGAAAACGCCGCACTTTCAAGCTACAGTGCCCGCACCTATGCGCAGGCAATGACTGCGCTTGCCAAAAAGTATGAGCCTGAAATTTTCATCATCCCCGCAACCGGCGTCGGCCGTGAAGTAGCTCCGCTCACCATGCAGGCGCTCGACACCGGCCTGACAGCCGATGCTCTCGACCTCATTTACGACGAGGACGGCGACTTTATCCAAGTCACCGCAGGCTTCGGGGGAAACATCTTGGCACACATCTGCATAGGTGAAAAGCGCCCGCAGATGGTCACCGTCTGCGCAAAGGTCTTTGACGCACAGCCCGTCGGTGCTCATGAGACCAACATCATCCGTGAGAAGGTCGAGTGTTCAGTCGATCCCGCATACGAGCTTTTAGAAGCGGTCGCCGCAGAAAAGGCAGAAGTACAGCTCAGGGACGCAAAGATCGTTGTCGCCTGCGGACGAGGCATTAAGAAAAAAGAGGATCTTGACATGATCGCAGACTTTGCCAACTGCATCGGCGCATCGCTTGCATGCTCAAGACCGCTCACCGACTGCGGCTGGATGCAGCACGAAAGTCAGCTCGGCCAGAGCGGCTGTACCGTCAAGGCAGACCTGATCATTAACATCGGCATCTCCGGCTCAACACAGTATCTTGCCGGTATGCAGAACTCCAAGTGCATCGTGAGCGTAAACACCAACGACCAAGCCCCCATCATGGCGATATCCAACTACGCCATCGTTGCCGATTACCGCCAGCTCATCCCCGCACTGCTCAAGAAGCTGCATTTTCAGCGCATCAAATAACACGCCACATTTTTTGTAAAGCTTTGCTTCACGAAAAATCTCGCTGCGGCTCTGACACGCACCCGGCATGTCATTCACTATCGCACCGACACTTCGTTACCCCCGCACACTCCCCCTACAGCGTATTGGTGTTTACGCTGTTGCCTCTGACTTTACCTATTTTAAGCGAATAAAGCAAAAGCCTCCGCCCAAGGGCGGAGGCTTTTGCTTTATATTATGCCTTTTTTGCGGAATGCAGCAATCTCGTCGTCGCCGTAGCCGAGGACGGTTTTAAGTATCTCATCCGTGTCCTGTCCGAGGCGTGGGCCGCCACGCCAGACCATGCCGGGCGATCGGCTCATCTTCGGGGCTATGCCGAATGCGGTGACATCAATGCCTGTCGTCTGATCGATAAAGTTGACAAAGTCTCCACGGTCTAAAAAGTGCTCATTATGCATGCACGCCTGCGCATCGTTCACCCGTGAGCACGGCACATGCCCACTGCGCATTGCTTCCTCAATTTCGTCCGCCGTGTGGCTACGGCACCACTCGTTTATGACCCTGTCAAGCTCCCTGCCCTCGGGTGAATTGATCGCTTCCTTGTCCTTCGAGGTCTTTTCATACGGGTACTTTTCAAGATCGAAGCCCGCCGCATTCATAAAGCGCTCGAACACCGCCTTGCCGACAGCGCCGATGCTGACATGAACGCCGTCACTGCTCTTAAACAGATCCCACGGCTGGAAGCCCATTGCCTTTGTACCGCAGCGCTGCACCTCGGCAAGGCCGAGGGATGACATAGTGAATGCGTCACGCATGACACGGGCCATTGACTCAAACTGCGCAACATCGACGACCTGCCCGTGTCCGGTGTTCTTTGCATCTATGTATGCTGCCAGCATGCCGAAGAGCGCAAACAGCGCCGTTATATAGTCGCCGAGGGAGGGCTTGACGATGAGGGGATCTTTTTCGGGATAGCCGTTAAACAGCGCATAGCCGGAGTAGGCCTGCCCGGTCATGTCATAGGAAGCCTGATCGCAGATCTCAGGCTTCCCGCCGAATTCCTTATGTCCGTAGCCGGAGATATGGACAATAATGAGCCGGGGATTTATCTTCAGAAGCTCCTTATCGTCAATGCCTAACTTTTCGAGCCAAACCATGTTTTCGATGAAGATATCGCTCTGAGCGATGAGCTTATAGAATATCTCCTTTACATCGGAGTCGCTGAGGTCTAATTCAAGCGTCATCGACAGGCGGTTGCGTGCATCCTGTATCCACGACGAGCCTGCCGTGCCCTGCTCGGTAGTCTTAAACGGCGGGAAGGTGCGGTAGGTGTCGCCTATCCTCGGCCGCTCTATCTGTATGACCTCAGCGCCGAAATCGGCCATCATCGTTGCCGCAAAGGGCATGGCGATAAGCGAACCTGCGCCTATGACCCTTATGCCACGCAGCGGGCCGAATTCGGGAACGATGTAGTTACTCTTATCCATGGTTTCTCCTCACGCATGCAGACGGCACGGTTTATATCAGATATTCTTTGCACCCCACTGCTCAAGCAGCGCTTTTGCTTCATCCTCGGTCTTACCCCAGCTTTCGAGTATCTCGTAGCTGTTTTCGCCGATGTGCGGGGCAAGCTGCGGCTTGCGATCCTCATCGGTGACATCGGAGAAGTCGGCAAAGTAGGCACAGTGCTTGTTGGATGCAACATCCGTGCCCTCCCACTCGGGGTACATGGGGAAGTTGACCCACCAGCCGAGGCGATTATACTCCTCGTCCTCCCAAGCCTCCTCGGGAGTGAGCACCGGGCAGCAAGGTACGCCGGCAGCATCGAGCTTATCATAGGCGTCCTTGGAGTCGTCAAAGGTGTTTATCCAATCGGTGATGATCTGCTCAACCAATGTGTGATGCTTGCAGCGGTCGGGCATGGTGACAAAGCGGGGGTCTTCCTTGTACTCGGGCTTGCCCATGCAGTCGCACAGCGCATTCCAAGTAGCCGGCGACACGGCACCGATGACCATGGACATGGTCTTGCCGGTGTAGATGCCGTAGGGGCAAAGATTTGTATTGTGGTTGCCGGAGCGGCTCTGAATGTGACCCTTGTGGTTGTGGATCTGAAGGGTGCTGGAGTTAATGTGCAGCACATTGCGCACGAGCGAGAAATCAACAAACTGACCTCTGCCGGTCTTGAGCTTGTGGATATAGGCAAGCAGCGTGGAGGCGAAAAATGCCTCGGCACCGCTGGTGTCGCCGATGACCGAGCCTATGCGGGTCGGCGCGCCGTCGGCATCGCCGGTCTGTGCGTTTATGCCGCTCATTGCGACGGCACAAATGTCATAGGACGGCTTGTTACTGTACTTCGACGGCTTTACGCCGAACGGGGTCAGCGAAGCATAGATTATGCCCGGGTTGACCTTGCGCATATCTTCATAGCCGAGACCGAACTTTTCCATGAAGCCGGGCTTGTTGGAAACGAGCACAATGTCAAAATTTTTGACCTGTTCGAGAATGAGCTTCTGCGCATCGGGGTCGCTGAGCTTCATTTCTATCGATTTTTTGCCTCTGTCCTTGCCGCATGCATAGGTCGACATGCCGCCTGCATAGTAGGCAAACCTGCGTCCGGCCTCGCCGCCGGGTACTTCGACCTTGATGACCTCTGCGCCGTAATCGGCAAAGTACGCACCGACAATTGGGCCGGCCGCATTTGTTGTAAAGTCAAGAACCTTTACGCCTTCGAGCATTTTCATATCTTTTTCCTCCTATAACTTATTTATATCTAACTTAATTTAACCACGAATCTCCCCGGACGAAAGCTCGTCCGGAGAGTCATGTTTTGCTAAATTTTAGAAAGGATGTAGTAAGCTTAAATCTTGGTTGCGCCCCACTTTTCGAGCAGTGCCTTGGCCTCTTCCTTGGTCTTGCCCCACTCCTCGAGGACCTCGTAGTTGTTCTCACCAATACGGGTGGAGATGTTGGCGGGACGGTTCTCGGGATGCTCGTCGATGCTGGAGAAATCGGCAAAGTATGCGCAGTGCTTGTTGGAGATGATGTCGGTGCCCTCCCACTCGGGGTACATGGGGAAGTTGACCCACCAGCCGAGACGGTTGTACTCCTCATCGTCCCAGACCTCCTCTGCGGTCATAACGGGAGCAACTGCGACGCCGGCCTTTTCCATCATTTCATATGCGTCACGGGTATTGTCGAAGGTCATGAGCCAATCGGTGATGATCTGCTCGACCTTGAGGTGGTTCTTAGACCTCATGGGCAGAGTTGCAAACTCGGGGTCGGTCTTGAGGTCGGGACGGTTCATGCAGTCGCACAGGGGATTCCATGTACTCGGTGCAACAGCGCCGATGACGATGGACATGGTCTTGCCGGTGTAGATGCCGTAAGGAGACATATTGGCGTTGTGGTTTCCGGAACGGTACTGGATGTGACCCTTCTTGTTGTGGTACTGGAGGGTGTCGTTGATGTGGACGAGGTTGCGGACGAGAGAGAAGTCAACGAACTGACCCTCGCCGGTGCGCTGCTTGTGGAACAGTGCGAGCATAATTGCCGCAAAGAAGCCCTCTGCACCGATCATGTCGCCGATAACGGAGCCGATGCGGGTGGGGTTGCCGTCACGCTCACCGGTCTGTGCGTTAAGGCCGCTCATTGCGACAGCGCAGATATCGTATGACGGCTTGTCGCTATACTTGTTGGGCTTGTAGCCGAACGGAGTGAGTGCAGCGTAAACGATGCCGGGGTTGACTTTCTTGACATCCTCATAGCCGAGGCCAAACTTCTCAAGGAAGCCGGGCTTATTGGATGAGATGATAACATCGTAATCCTTGGCGACATCCAGCAGCAACTTCTGTGCGTCGGGGTCGCTGAGCTTGATCTCAATGGACTTCTTGCCTCTGTCCTTGCCGCAGGCGTAGGTGGAGATGCCGTTTACATAGAAAGCAAACTTTCTGCCGCCCTCGCCGCCGGGTACCTCGACCTTGACGACCTCTGCGCCGTAGTCTGCGAGATAGGTGGCAGCCTTGGGTCCTGATGCGTTGGTAGTAAAGTCAAGGACTTTGATGCCTTCGAGCATTTTCATATCATTTTTCTCCTTTAATTCGAATTTTAAATAACGCCGTTTTTCTGAAGCTCGGCTATCTGCTCGTCAGTATAGCCAATAGACTTGAGCATTTCGGTGTTATGCTCGCCCTTTCTGGGCGGGAACAGTTCCTTACGTGCGGGGGTCTCCGAGAGCTTGACGGCCGAGCCTATCATCCTGACACTGCCGTAGGTTCCCTCGGGGTCGGTCATCTCATAGACCATGTCACGGGCGACGACCTGCGGGTCTGCAAAGACCTCTTCGAGGTTTTTGACCGGTGCCCAGCAGCAGTCAACGCCGGTGAGCTTTTCTATCCACTCGGCCTGAGTTTTGGACTTGAACATGTCACGCAGATACGCAAACATCTCGTCCTGCTTTGTGAGGTCACGCTGGTAGGCCTTGAACTCCTCCTTGCCGATGGCATCGCAGAAGTTTGCCCACAGGTGAGGCTCGATTGCGCCGATGCTGATGTATCTGCCGTCTTTTGTCTCATACACCTCGTAGCAGGCATTCTGGCCGTTGAGGATATTCTCGGCCGCCTTGGGAGATACGCCCTTGACGAAATAGTCGTTTGCAAGCACAGGCAGCCACGAGACAGCGCCGTCGAGCATGGATGTATCGACATACTGGCCGACACCGTTGCGCTTCACGCCCATGAGAGCGATGAGGATGCCTATCGCCGCATACAGTGCGCCGCCGCCGATATCGGCGATCTGGACGCCGGGGATGGTGGGGGTCTGTCCCTTGCGTGCAGTGAGGCCGAGGATGCCTGCGTAGCTTATATAGTTAAGGTCGTGACCCGAAGTCAGACGATACGGGCCTGTCTGACCGTAGCCGGACAGGGAGCAGTAAACGATCTTGGGGTTGATGGCCTTTATCGTTTCGTAGTCAACGCCCAGCTTTTTCACAACGCCGGGGCGGTACTGCTCGAGCACGACATCGGCGTCCTTAGCGAGCTTATAGAATATTTCCTTGCCCTCGTCGCTTTTTAGGTTGAGGGTGATGCTTTTTTTGTTGCGGTTGACCTGGAAGAACGCTCCGCCCGTGTCACCTATCTTGGGAACGCCGCCTCTGAAGAGGTCGCCGCCCTTGACGGCTTCGACCTTGATGACCTCTGCGCCGAAGTCGGCGAGGATCATGGAGCAGAACGGGCCGGGGAGCATAGTGCTCAGGTCAAGGATTTTCACGCCTTCAAGCGGTAATGCCATTAGAGCACCTCCTTGCTCGGATAGGGGGACCGGATTGATCCCCCATTAAATTCTTACTTCTTTTTGCCGAGACCGATCGCCTTTGCGATGATGCCCAGCTGTACCTCGGAGGTACCGGCCATCAGGCGGTAGTGGCGGGTGTCAACGAACTGGCGTGCAATTGCGTTCTCACGCAGGATGCCGGGGCCGCCCCAGATCTGAACGCCGAGGTCGGAGATCTTGTATGCAAGCTCGCTGGTGGCGTACTTTGCGATCGACACCTGAGTGTTGACGCTCTCGCCTGCCATGAACAGCATGGTCAGATGCTCAACATAGCTTCTTGCCTGGTCGAGCTCTGCGGCTGCCTTTGCGATCTCGAACTGCCAATGCTGGTATGCGCCGAGAGGCTTGCCGGCAACGAGGCGCTCGTTTGCACGCTGTACGCACAGCTCAAAGGCGTACTCTGCCATGCCGAGAGTGCCCCAAGAGCCCATGAGACGCTCTTTTTCGAGGTGCTGCATAAGGTAGTAGAAGCCTCTGTTCTCCTCGCCGAGCAGGTTCTCCTCGGGAACGACGACATCGTGGAAGATGTACTCGGAGGTGTCCTGAGAGTTAAGGCCGATCTTGTTGAGCAGCTTGCGCTCGAAGCCCGGTGCGTCGGTGGGGATGATGAGCAGGCTGATGCCCTTGTGGGGCTTTTCTGCGTTGGGGTTGGTGACGACTGCAACGATGGCGTAGTCGGAGACCATACCGTTGGAGATGTAGATCTTGCCGCCGTTGACGATGTAGTTGCCCTTGCCGTCCTTAACTGCGCTGGTCTCGATGTGAGCAAGGTCGGAGCCGTGCTCTGCCTCGGTCATGCAGATGCAGATGCAAGTGTCGCCGGATGCAACGCCGGGGAGGTACTTTTCTTTCTGTGCCTCGGTACCGTGTGCGTAGATGTAGGGAGCGACGGTGTCGCTGCTCAGGCGGGTCAGAACGCCGTTCAGGCCGCGCTTGCTGAGCTCTTCGCCGTAGACGATGGAGTAGAGCATATCGAGCTCTCTGCCGCCGTACTTCTTGTCCAGCCACAGGCAGCCGTAGCCTGCGTCGCCGAACTTTTTGAAGGTCTCCTTGCCGACGGAGTGGTTCTTCTCCATGTCCATGTAATAGGGGACTATCTCTCTGTCAAGAAATTCGCCAAACTCCTTGCGGAATGCTTCGTGCTCCTCGGTGAAGGGCAGAAGGGACTTTTTAGGTAAGCTTTGCATTAGAAATCTCCTTTCAGATTCATTATTTCTATGTGTGCGCCCGCATGGCGGGGCATTGTTCACTGTTTGCTGCGGTTTTCTCTGTTGAATGCTTTAACGAGCTGTTGGTTGCGGTTTTCTATCTTGATGGCCGTATCAATATCATTGACACTTTCCATCAAATTAAGAAGCTGCTTGCTGTACTGCAGAGCCTCGCTTGTGTAGCCTGCGAGCACTCTCGCCTTTTCCATCGCCGCATTGTCAAGCTCCGAAAGTGGGTAGCACCCTGAGGCGTAGCCAAGGCTCATGGCCTCTGGGGCGAGCATATATCTGCCCGTGAGCAGGATATCTCTTGCCACACCGTCGCCGATAAGGCGGGGCAGCATATATGCACAGCCGAGATCACCGCAGCTCATGCTCATTTTAAGAAGCGGACACGAGAATTTCACATCGTCGGCAATGAGCCGGATATCCGATGCCATGGTCAGGAAGAATCCGCCGCCGACTGCGTAGCCGTGAGCAGCCGTGATGACGACCTGCTTTGCCTCGTGAACAAGAACGACGAGCTCTCTTAGCTCCTCCTGGAAGTCATAGGACTTGTGTACGCTGTCACGGTCGCCCTCGCCGGGAAACAGACTCATGAAGTCCGCTCCCGTGCAGAAGGCACGCTCCCCCTCGCCCCGGATGATGAGCACCTTCGTCTCATCATCCGTTTTGAGGGCACGGAAGAAGTGCAGCATATCATCGAAAACCTCTCGTGACCACGAGTTGAGCTTTTCGGGTCTTATGAAGCTCATCACGGCTATGCCGGGCTCGGGAAGCTCGACCCGGATATGCTTGTAGCCGTACATACTCTGATTACAGAAGGCCCAGTGCCATCCAGAGAGGTACGCTGCAGGTCATTGCGATGAGGTTGATGATGCAGTATGCATACGAGCCCTTGGATGCGGTTGCAAAGTCGAGGGAAGGATCGCACATCTTGATAAGGCCTGCGGATGCGGGGTTCTGGTAAGCGACATTCCAGCAGGTGCCGGATACCCAAGAGGTGAATACGAGGACGAAAATGTTGATGCCGTGTGCCTCAAGCAGCGAGCCGAAGATTGCGATCATGACGGCCATGCAGCAGGACTGAGACACGATGACGAAACGAAGCAGGTATGTGATAATGCACAGTGCGGGGATGAAGATCCAGGGGCTGCTCATGATGGGAGCGAGGATGGGTCCGAGGATGCCTGCCAGCCAAGTGCTGACGCCGAGGGATGCCATGAGACCTGCAACGGAAAGAACGCCGCCGACGAAGATGGTGATGGTCCACATGCCCTTTGCGCCGACCTCGGGAGGAGTGATCAGGCCACATGCGATGAATGCGACATCGGCGAGGATGGCGATCATGCCTGCGTCGATCTTGTGGGTGGACTGGGTGAGCCAGAGAACGAGGGCTACGAGAACGATGATGATGCCCTGCTTCTCCTTGGTGCTGATCTTGCCGAGAGCCTTGTAGGACTCCTTGATGAACTCAACATTTGCTGCCTTCTGAGTCTCGGTGGGCTTGCAGAAAACGAGGCAGAATACATAAACGAGGATGATGCAGACTACATACCATACGCATGCACGGACAAACCACTGACCCCAGGAAACGCTCTCGCCGACGAAGCCGAGCATGAGTGCGACATAAACCGAGCCGGAAACGAAGGCCATACCGAGCTGGTTGGTGCCCATAAAGTTTGCAAACCAAAGGCCGAGGGACTGCTTGGAGTTGCGCTCTGCGCCGGATGCCTCACAGACCTGGTTGACGAACGGAGCCATCATGGAGGTCTTTGCGGTGGAGGACGGGATGATGGGGCTCATGATAACGCCGGAAAGGAGCATTGCGGTGACCTGACCTGCATAGGTTCCGGGGAAACGGGTCAGGACCCAAAGAGCAAGGCGCTTCATAAAGCCGCTGTTGTTGATGCCGATGGACATGATGAACACGCCGATGCACAGCCATACGGTGCTGGATGCGAAGTTCGAGGTGACCTCGGCGACGGTTGCGACCTTCAGTGCCACGAGCACTGCCATGGTGCACAATACCGCTGCCCAGTCGGGGACTGCGCGGGAAATGATGAGTACGAGCATGAACACGAAGCAGCCGAGATACTGCCATGCCGCACGGCTCATCTGCTCGGTCTCAGCGGGAAGATATGCGATGAGGACGAGCGCTGCGATTGCGAGTACGAAGCCAAGAAGTGTTCTTTTTGTGTTCTTAGACATTTTCGTCTTCTCCTTTATGTTTATTTTTTAATTAACATTCAATAAAACAGCAAAACTATCTATTACTTTTTCTGGTCATCAAATGCATGCTCAAGATACATTTTTCTGACCGCTTTTCTGTCGGGCTTGCGGTTCTTGGTCTTGGGGAGCATGTCCATGGTGTAATACTCCTTGGGCACCTTGAACCTTGAGAGCTTCTCACGGCAGACCTGCTCGACCTCGGCAAGGTCAATGGTCTTGCCCGGCATGGGCTGAACGAATAATGCGGGAACCTCGCCGCGACGCTCGTTCGGAACGCCTATCGCAATTGCGTCTGCGACATTCGGTGCGGTTATCGCAACCGCCTCAAGCTCGCTGGGGAACACATTGAAGCCGCCGGTTATGATGAGATCCTTTTTCCTGTCGCAGATGACAAGGAAGCCTTCCTCATCGATGAGGCCGATATCTCCCGTGTACAGCCAGCCGTTGCGCAGCATTTTAGCCGTTTCCTCGGGATTGTTCCAATACTCGTGCATGACGCATTCGCCACGGCAGATTATCTCGCCCGGTGTTCCGTCCTCGACAATCTCGGTGCCGGTCTCCTGATCGACGATGAGGTATTCGATGTTGGGGTTCACAACGCCGACCGTGCCTACCTTGCGATGGTCATGACCGTTTATGGTTATGGTGTTTACCGTTTCGGTCATGCCGTAGCCCTCGGTGATGACGGCTCCCGTGAGCTCCTCGACACGCTTGATGACATCCACGGGCAGCGGAGCCGAGCCGCAGGTTATGACCTTGAGCGAGGAAATGTCATACTTCTGATACTCCTCATGGGTAGCGATAAGCTTCATCCACAGAGGAACGGACGGCCAAACGGTGGGACGGAATTTCTCGATGACACTGAGTATCTCGTCAAGGCTCTCGGCAAAGAATATCGTGCCGCCCATGGTGAGGTTTACGACGATGCCCTGACCGAAGCCGAACGCATGGGACATGCCCAGTGCTATGATGACCATGTAGTTTTCATAGTCATTATCGTTGAGGAAGGGCCTGAAATACTGCACCTGAGCCATTGCCTTTGCGACAAATGCGTGGTTCGTCTGGCAGCAGCCCTTCAAGACGCCGGTCGTACCGCCGGTGTATTGCAGTACCGCAACATCCTCGGGCAAAATCTCGATATCTGGTTCGCTTGCGTCGTCGGAAATGATGCTTTCCCACGCATTGAACTCATCCCAGCGATTTTCCTTCTCAAGTGCGGGGCAGAACACAGCCTTTTCGATGCTCTGTCTGTCGTCCTTGAGAGCCTGGGCTACCGCATCGGCACCGTCGGAGTCGGTTATGACCATCTTCGGGGTGCAGTCTTTAATTCTACGGCTGATCTCATCTGCGGTGGAGCGGGGGTTGGTGTTTACCATTATGATGCCGGTCTTGAAGCAGGCATGTGCCAGTGCCACGAACTCAAATCCGTTTGAGACATAGGTTATGACACGGTCGCCCTTCTTAAGACCGTTTGCGAGAAATCCGTTCGCTATCTTTGCTGCAAGAGTATTGCACTCGACATAGCTCATCTTCTCGCCTTTGCTAATTACATAGGTCTTGTCGGGATGTTCGTTTACTCTCTTGAGGAACAGCTCCTTACAGGAAACGGCGGGTATAGGAAAGTCGTACACCACACAGGGGTCCTTGATCTTGTCCCACTTTTTTCTGTATCGGACCAGTGCCTCTTCGAATTTCTTATTCTGCAGCTGATTCATTTAATTATCCTCATTAAGATTAAGCTCTAAAAGCTATTATTCTCACATTTTCCTCGCTTCCTCCCGGAACTGCCGGGGAGGAGCCCGGCAGCCCATGGGGAAAAAGGGGGGGATTACACAGCCGGACTATCGTGCGGCGCTGCGCCGCACAGTCTTAGGCTAATTTATATGCTTGCGGCGAGCTTGTAGGCAGACTCGACCGCATCGGGTATCCTTGCGACCTTGACAGCGTCGCCGATGCAGTCAACCTGCTTGACCTTGCCGACGAGCTGTTCATACATATCATTATTGGGCTTTGCACCTGCGGCTATAACAACGGTGTCTGCCGGCAGAGTCTGAACGCCCTCTGCGTTTTCAACAACGACGCCTTCCTTGGTGATCTCGAGGACCTTGGTCTCCTTGAGCATCTTGGTGCCCAGCTGCTTGGTGCGTGCGATTATCGACCAGCGGCTGCCGGGGTTGATGTCGGGAGCAAACTTCTTGCCCATCTCGACGATGGCAACATTGTGAACACCGTGGTTGAGAAGCTGCTGGAGCTTTTCGTAGGGCTCGGTCTTGTAGATCATCATAAATCTCAGCTCATCGGCGGTAAGGGTGCCGATCTCGCCGATGTACATTGCGACCTCAACGCCGACATCGCCGCCGCCGACGACAACGACATTCTTGCCGAGCTCTGCCTTGCCCTCAAACACATCCCATGCGTGGACAACGGGAACGCTGGGATCTCTGGGGATCGGGGGGATGGCTGCCTTGGAGCCGCATGCGAGAACGACACGGTCGAAGTCCTTGCTTGCTGCGATGATATCCTCTGCGGTGGCTTCCTTGTTGAGGATTATCTCAACGCCCAGCTCACGGCAGGTGCGCTCGAGCCACTGGCCGAAGTAGCGGATATCATAGCGGCGGGGAGGCGTTGCGGCAAACAGCGAAAGGCCGATAGTGCGGTTGCGCTTCTCCCAAATGGTGACCTTGTGGCCGCGGAGCGCTGCGACACGAGCAAACTCCATGCCAGAGGGGCCTGCGCCGATAACGAGGATCTTTTCGGGATGCTCGCTCTTCTTCTCGGTGGGCATGAGGCCGTTTTCGTCCTCAAGCTCCTGCTCACGGTTGCATTCGTAGTTGCCGATGCAGCCGATGGGCTTGCTGATCATTGCCATGTCAAGGCACTTTGCGTTGCAGCCGACGCAGGGACGGATATCGGCAGCCTTGCCGGCTATTGCCTTGTTGACGACATCGGGGTCAGCCAGGAACGGACGACCCATAACGATAGCGTCGAAGTCGCCTCTGTCGATGAGTTCCTCTGCCTTCTCGATGTTCATGCGCATACCCTGTGCGACGGGAGCCTTGACTCTTGCCTTGATCTGGCGGCCGAGGTATGCCCATGCGCCGTGGGGAACTTCCATGGTGATGAGGGGAACTGCCGACTCGTGCCAGCCTGCGGTGATGGAGAAGCCGTCAACATAACCGGTCTTGTCCAGCAGCTCACAGATCTCTGCGATATCGTCGCCGTTGCAGCCGCCGTCCATGAAGTCGCTGCCGCTGACACGGAGCGAAATGGGATAGTCGGGGCCGACTGCCTTTCTCATGCCCTCAAGGGTCTCGACCATGAAGCGGCAGCGGTTTTCGAGCGAGCCGCCGTATTCGTCGGTGCGGTGGTTTGTAAGCGGAGAGAAGAACTGGCCGTACAGGTAGCCGGAGTTTGTCTCGATCTCGATGCCGTCGAAGCCGGCCTTCTTTGCGATGACCGCAGCGTGTGCCTGCCAGTCGACGAACTGCTTGATCTCCTCAACGGTGAGCTCCTTGGGCATCTCAAAGTGAGTGAATCTGCCGGGGATGGGGGACGGTGCAACAGCCTGCTCGCCCTGAATGCTTGCGCGGTTTGCGCATCTGCCGCGATGCATGAGCTGTGCAAATACCTTGCTGCCGCCCTCGTGGATGGCGTCGGTCAGCTTCTTGAGCGAGGGAATGTACTTCTCGTCGGTGAGCATTGCGCCGTGGTTGGGGTTGTAGCGGACCTTATCCCACTGCATATTTGCGAAAATGATAAGGCCGACTCCGCCGAGTGCACGGCGTCTGTAGAACTCGACAACATCATCCATAATAAAGCCGTCGACGGTGTGGCCAACGCTCATGGGTGACATGATCACTCTGTTCTTCAGCTCAAGCTGGTTGACCTTAAACGGTGTATAAAGTCTTTTCATATTTACCTCCTCAGTATCATAACCTCAGCTCAGTATCGATTATCCCGGCCGGGGAACTGACCGTGTCGGTTATTTTCTTGACAGTCTATTTTTAATGCAAAATCCGTGCCAACTTTGTCAAAAAAATATTTTTTCTTATTATGCTCCGTTTGGTCACGACACATACGCAAGTTTGTACAAAGTCAAAAAGAGCCGAACACCCGCTTTTGCTGGTGTTCGACTCTTTACTTGTTTTGCGTTATTTGTCACTGTGCGTATCCTCTGCGCCGTTGAGTATCCTATATAGCGTTGAGCGTGAAACGCCCATCTCCTGTGCGACCTTTGATTTGTTGCCCTTAAACTCGACCATGAGCTTCTTTGCCATCTCAAGCCGCTGCTTTGTGAAGAAATCACTCATCATGCGAAGCTCCGGGCCCTCGGGCTCGGCCGCTTTGTCGCTCTCATCCGCCCGCTCAAGGTTTGTTATGCTCTGCGGAAGATCCTCAAACTCGATGCAGTCGCTTTTGCAGACGATGACGCTGTATTCCATGCAATTGCGCAGCTCTCGGACATTGCCCGGCCAGTCATACTCGGTCATCGCAACGACCGCAGCGGGGCTGATCTCGTGAATATTCTTGCCGTTTTCGTGTGCAAAGCGTTCAAGGAAGTATTCTGCCAGCTCCTTAATGTCCGCCCTGCGCCGTCTGAGGGGTATCATGGTGAGGTTTATGACATTGAGACGGTAGTACAGGTCTGCCCTGAAGCTGCCGTCGGCAATACATTTCGTGAGGTCCTTATTGGTGGCTGTAATTATTCGTACATCTACATTTATGGGCTTTGTTGCGCCTATGCGGGTTATGCAGTTTTCCTCCAGCGCACGCAGCAGAACGCTCTGCATTTCAACGGGCATCTCGCCTATCTCATCCAAAAACAGCGTGCCGCCATCGGCAAGCTCAAACTTGCCCTTTGCACCGGTGCGGTTTGCGCCGGTGAACGATCCGCCGACATATCCGAACAGCTCGCTGCCTATAAGATCACGGGGTATCGCCGCACAGTTTACGGCGACAAAGGGCTTATCCTTGCGCTGGCTGGTGCAATGGATCGCATTTGCAAAAAGCTCCTTTCCGGTGCCCGATTCGCCTTGAATAAGTATGGGGCTTGAGGTCGCCGATATCCGCTCAGCAAAGCGCTTTAGCTGCACGAAATTATCCGAAACGCCGATAAGATCATCGAAGGTATAGCGTGCGTGGTTGCCGTCTGCGGGCTTTTCTTCTTTCTTTATCTTGCCCTTATAAATGGTGATAAGTGCACCGAATTGGCGCATATTCGTGTTAATTATGCTGCAATCGGCAAAATACTGCTCTCTTGAGCCGTTTGGGTGCACAAGCTCCACGGGCTTTCCGATGACCTTTTTGCCCTCTGCTATCTTCGACACCAGCGACATCAGCTCCGGGCAGATATCACCCAAAAAGCTGTTTATCGTCTCCTGCGGATGGTAGTTATAAAAGTCGTAGAACATATCGTTTGCGAAGGTAACGGAGCAGCTGTTATCGACCATTATAACTATATCGTTCGTGCTTCCGCGGCTGTATTCGTTGCGCTGCACAATATCACGCATGATGACATCCTTGGTCACATGCCCTGTCGTTATGATAGTCTCCGTAGATTCGAGCAGCTTAAAAAGATTATATATACGCTCGTCGAAGTTCTCCTTATAGGTGATTAACATGACATAGCCGTTTCGGCTGTATTTGCCCTTTATTCTGAACGCAAAGGTAACATAGGGCTTAAAAGCGTCCAGATAATGCTCATCTCCGATGACCCATGTACTGCTGGGGCTTCGTGCGGACATGACGGCAGCGTTGGTTCCGGCAACACTCTCGCCTACATTGCCGCCGAGCTTTATATTCTTCTCAGACAGCTCGTCCTTGAGCTTTTTATCGCCGTAGCGGCCGAAAACATCAAAATTTTCGTACAGATACAAAAGCACGGAGTTATTGGCCGCAAGCGTATCCGCAACAGCCTGATAATACTCGGGCGTGCTCTTGCGCATGAGTCTGATATGACCCGTGACATGATTTTTACACCGTTCACGGTCGGCCTCCGTCACCTCGGGCAGAGTCTGCATGTGCATATCAAGTCCGTTTCTTTCGCACATGTATCTTGAGCTTTCGAGCATGCTGAGGTACTCTTTTTTTCGAATGAGAAAATCCGTATTCATGCCGCTGCGCCTCCGATAAAAAAATTTTTTATTGCTCCGAAAAAGTTCGTCTGTGCCATTGTAACACTAAGTGTGCAGTGTGTCAAATTGTTAAAAGTGTGTCATCCTCGGTCACTGTATTTGAAGCAAAGTGTATCACGGTGATACACTTTGCACACTTCGGCGTCAAACAATTTCATATTTTTCAACTTGATTTTATATAACTGTTTTGATATTATTAACTGGTATGTAAAAAGTGTTTCAGATAGTCAAATTGTAAACAAATATATTTTTGTGCCATTTCGAGGTAAAAAAACTATTGTCATGAAGCTGAAGAATTCCGTCACAATTAAACAGACGATTACACCGGCGACCATTCAGCTGCTGGAGATGGTGCAGCTAAACACCGTGGAGCTGGGCAGGTATCTCACGGAGCAGGCAATGGAAAACCCCGCTATCGACATTGACGAGCTTGCCGCAGCCTCAAAAGGCGGCGAGCTTGCAAGCCGTGTCGAGTGGCTCGGTTCGTTTAACCCGCAGCGCACGGAAAGCTCAAATGCCGATGACGACGACGCACCCGACAGCCCAATCGTCTCCCGCGCCGAGCAGACAGATGTCCGCTCGTATCTTTTGAGTATGCTGCCAAGCTCCGATGTCGACAATGACACAAGGAAGATTTATCGCTATCTCGTCGGCTGTGTTGACAGCCGTGGTTTTCTTTCCGAGGACTGGGATAAGGTCGCACAGAAGTTAGGTGTCGAGCGCAAAGCGGTCGATGACTGCGTTGCCGTCATGCGCTCCCTGCCGCCGACTGGAATCTGCGCCGAGGATGTGCGTGGCTGTCTGGCAGCGCAGCTCAGTGCCGATGACAGCATCGCCCGCAGCATCGTCGAAAGCTATCTTGAAGAGCTTTCGCACGGACACTATATGCAGATATCGAAATCGCTCGGTGTCCCCGTGAGCGCAGTGCGCAGTGCCGAAAAGCGCATAAAAGGGCTCTACCCCTACCCCTCCTCGGCACTTGAGGGCAGCCGTGACGACGACAGTATGTACATTTACCCTGATCTGAGCGTTGAGCAGACCGCCGACGGTCTCAGCATTTCACTGTGCCGCCCGTACAGTCCGCATCTGAAGATAAGCTCGTTCTGCAAGGAGCTCAAGAAATCCACTGACGACGAGAGCGTTAAGAACTATATTGATGAGCGCATGGCTGCCGCAGGCAAGCTGTATCAGAATGTTTGCCGCTGCGAGAAAACCGTGCTGAGCTGCTTTGAGATACTTGCGAAGAAGCAAAGCGACTACCTTTGCGGCAAATCCGACACGCTTAAGCCCATGACGCTTGCCGACATTGCCGACTCCACGGGACTGAGCGTTTCCACCGTCAGCCGCACGGTGCGTGGCAAATACATTCAGTGCAAGCGTGGCGTTATCCCCGCAAAACTGTTTTTCACCGCCAAGCTTGAGAGCAAGTCCGGAGCACGCTCGGCAGATGAAGCTAAAAAGCTTCTGCGAGAAGTGATCGACGGCGAGGACAAGTCCTCTCCCCTGTCCGACGCTCAGCTGTGCGACATTTTGAGCAAGAATGGCTTTTTAATTTCACGGCGCACCGTCGCCAAATACCGCAATGAGCTCGGCATACCGGGCACATATGTCAGAAAGAAATGAGGTATCAACATGTTGTACGAATTTGAAGGCAAGCGCCCGAGCATCGACCCGAGCGCATTTATAAGCGACAGCGCCGTCATCATCGGCGATGTGACCATCGGCGCACGCTGCTATGTCGGCCCCGGCTCCTTCATCCGTGGCGACGAGCGGCCGATATTCATCGGCGACGAGACCGCAATTGAGGATCTGTGCCTTATCCATGTCGGCGGGCCCGACACCAAGACCGACGGCTGCCACATCGGAAAGCGGGTCACGATAGGCCACAATGCGATAGTCCACGGAAACCACATAAGAGACGGCGCTAACATCGGCATGGGTGCTATAATCAGCCTGTTTGCCGATATCGGCGAATACGCCGTTGTCGCCGAGGGCGCAGTGGTGAAAAAGCACCAGACTATCCCGCCCCGTGTCGTCGTCGGCGGCGCTCCGGCGAAGGTCCTGCGTGAGCTTGAGGACAAGGACATTTCCGCATGGGAGCGCAGTAAGCAGACATACATCGACCTTGCCGCACGCTGCAAAGCCCCGAACGGCCTTGTGAAAATTGATTGATGTACGCAAAAATCCCCGAGCCGGTTGGCTCGGGGATTTTTGCGTATTCTCTTACTCAACGCAGTGGTCGCAGTTGTGGGTCTCTGCGAACTTTTCGTGATCGTACTCTATGCCGTTCTTGTCGTAGTAGTTCTTGACGGCGGCCTTGACAGCCTCCTCGGCGAGAACGGAGCAGTGGATCTTATGTGTGGGCAGACCGTCGAGAGCCTCGACAACAGCCTTGTTGGAAAGCTCGAGAGCGTCCTCAAGCTTCTTGCCCTTGATAAGCTCGGTAGCCATGGAGCTTGTTGCAATTGCGCTGCCGCAGCCGAAGGTGTTGAACTTACAGTCGGTGATGACGCCGTCCTCTACCTTGAGGTACATCTTCATAATATCGCCGCACTTGGCGTTGCCGACCTCGCCGATGCCCACATTGGGAGCGTCGTCGATCTTGCCGACATTACGGGGGTGCTGGAAATGGTCCATTACTTTATCGCTATACAGTGCCATGATTATATCCTCCTGAAAAGCATTAGTTAGTTATACAAATTATTAGATGAGGTGCTTTCTCTTGCCGTTTTCGAGTTCCTCCCACACCGGGGAGATGCTGCGCAGGTACTCAACGATACCGGGAACGACCTCGATGATGTGGTCAATTTCCTCCATGGTGTTGTACTCGCCGATGGAAAGTCTCAGTGAACCGTGGGCAACCTCGTGGGGCAGGCCGATGGCGAGCAGAACATGGCTCGGATCGAGAGAGCCGGAGGTGCAGGCGGAGCCGGATGATGCGCAGACGCCCTTGGAATCGAGCAGAAGCAGCAGGCTCTCGCCCTCGATTCCCTCAAAGCACATATTGACCGTGCCGGGGACATGGTGCTCGAGCGAGCCGTTTATCTTGGAGTGAGGGATCTTCGACAGCTCGGCAAACAGCTTGTCACGCATGGGGATTATCTTTGCGGTGTTGGCTTCCATGTTGTCAACAGACTCCTTAAGAGCCGCTGCAAGAGCCACAATGCCGGGGATATTCTCAGTGCCTGCACGCTTGCCACGCTCCTGAGCGCCGCCCTCGATGATGTTGAACAGCGGCATACCCTTCTTTGCGTACAGAACGCCGACACCCTTGGGTGCATGGAACTTATGGCCGGACATGCTCAGCAGGTCGATGTTCATTTCCTTTACATTGATGGGCATATGGCCGGCAGCCTGAACAGCGTCGGTATGGAACGGGATGCCCTTGCTGCGGCAGAGTGCGCCGATCTCCTTAATGGGCTGCACGGTGCCGATCTCGTTGTTTGCAAACATGACGGTGACAAGAGCGGTATCCTCTCTTATTGCAGCCTCGACATCCTCAAGGCGGACAACGCCGTCCTCGTGGACATCCAGCAGCGTTACCTCAAAGCCCTGCTTTTCAAGCTGCTTGAGGGTGTGCAGAACTGCGTGATGCTCAAACTTGGTGGAGATAAGGTGCTTTTTGCCCTTAAGAGCGCCGAACTTTGCCATGGATACGATAGCCTGGTTATCCGCCTCCGAGCCGCCGGAGGTGAAGTATATCTCCTTGGGCTCTGCGCCGATAATGTCGGCAACGGTCTTTCTGGCATCCTCAAGAGCTTCCTTTGCCTTCTGAGCGAAGGAATAAAGGCTCGAAGGATTGCCATACAGGGTGGTGAGGTAAGGCATCATTGCGTCAAGAGCGGTCTTGCTCACGCTCGTGGTTGCTGCGTTATCTGCGTAAACAAACATATTTATATCTTCCTTTCTGTAAATCCTATTAAAAACATGGGAATTGTAACACTATACATTAAAATAGTCAATAGTTTTTATTTTTTCCACTTGTCGCCCGTCAGAAGATCGGTAAGCGTGACCGTTGCAAGGTAGGCGTTGGTTATATCGTCAAGCTCCTTCCACATGGGAACGGTCAGGCAGGCATCTGATCTGTCGCAGTTAATTGACCCGGCCTTGATGCAAGCCACCGGTGCAAGGTTATCCTCTAAACAATTCAATATCTCGCCCACGGTGTACTCCTCCGGCTTGCGGCTTAATTTATAGCCGCCCTCCTTGCCACGGGTACTGTCGACAAGCTGCGCCTTTTTGAGGTTGCCGACTATCATCTCAAGATACTTCATCGAAAGCTCCGTGCGGTCGGAAATGGTCTTGAGCGATATATAGCCCTCATCGGAATGCTGCGCAAGATAAATCATAATGCGCAGGGCATAACGGCCTTTGCTGGTAACATTCATAAATATCACCTCCGTCTAATTCCTATTGTTTTTCTATGGTTTTAATATACCACGGTTTTAGTAGGAATTAAAGTGCATGTGCGTTAAAATGCGTAAAATAGCTGTGCAGTTTTTGCACAACAAATTTAAAAATAGTTCTTTACTTTAGCGCAGTAATGTGTTATCTTATCACTGTGATAACAAACTACATCGATTTTCGGAGGATAAAAACATGAAAAAGATAGTTGCACTGCTTTTAGCAGTTATGATGGTCTTTGCACTGTGCGCCTGCGGCGGCGGAGACAGCAAGACCGATGAAAAAACTCTCGTCGTCGGCATCGACCCCGAGTACCCCCCGTACAGCTATATAGGCTCTGACGGCGAGTACACCGGCTTTGACATTGAAGTCGCTCGGGCCGCCTGTGATCTGCTCGGCTGGAAGATGGAAGTCTTCCCTGTCAACTGGGATAACAAGCTTGTTCAGCTCGACGGCAAGGAATGTGACTGCATCTGGTCCGGCATGACCATTCTCGACAGCATGAAGGAAGCCGGCTATGTCATTTCCGATCCCTACTACGACAACACTCAGGTGCTCCTCGTCAAGAAGGACAGCCCCATTAAGTCCTCCGCCGACCTCAAGGGCAAGACCGTTGCAGTTCAGCTCGGCACCTCCGGTGAGAGCCTTCTCAACGGCGACCTTGCAGACCTCAAGGCAACCTTCGGTGAGCTCGTCACCTGCAACAGCTTCGTAAGTGCCTTCACCGAGCTTGGCGGCGGCAGCGTTGACGCCGTGTTCGTCGACTATCCCGTTGCAGCAGCCTATGCTGCAAAGAACGAGGGCTTCCGCATAGTTAACGAGAACCTCGGCGCAGAGCAGTACGGTATTGCCTTCCGTGCAGACGATCAGGAGCTTTGCGACCAGATCGAGGCAGCCGTTCAGCAGCTCGTTGACAACGGCACCTATCAGAAGATAGCCGAGAAGTATCCCGACATCGTCTCGAACCTCATCTATCTGAATAAGTAATAAAGAAATAGCACAAATAACTATCGCTTCCCGGAAGTGTACGCTTCCGGGAATGCGTGCGTTTTGAAACGAGGATTATTTTATGGATTTAGTGACAATGATCACCACAATGGGCAGCGGCTTCGGCAAGACCTGCGCCATATTTTTTCTGACGCTGCTGTTTTCCCTGCCGCTCGGCATGGTCATCGCCTTTTTGAGGATGAGCAAAAGTAAGATAGTGTCGAATGTGACCCGCTTTGTCATCTCCGTTCTGCGTGGTACGCCCCTTATGCTCCAGCTCATCGCCGTTACTTACGGTCCGTTCTATCTGTTCGACCTGCCTGTTTCGAGAAACAAGCTTCTCCCCGTCGTCATCGCCTTTGCGATAAACTACGCCGCCTACTTTGCGGAGATATACCGCAGCGGTATAGAGTCCATGCCTGTCGGACAGTATGAGGCGGCGGATATCCTGGGCTATAAGAAGATACAGACCTTCTTCCACATCATTCTCCCGCAGGTCATCAAGCGCATCATGCCCAGCATCACCAACGAGGTCGTCACCCTCGTTAAGGACACCTCCATGGCGTTCACCGTATCGTATCAGGAGCTTTTCACCATCGGCAAGCAGATCGCAAACTCCGAAACAAGCTTCATGCCCTTCGTCGTTGCCGGTGTGTTCTACTTTGTGTTTAACGCCATCGTCGACTATGCTATGGGCAAGGTCGAAAAATCGATGAATTATTATAAGTAAGGAGGATATGCAAAGTGAAAGTTTTAGAGATAAACCACATTCAGAAAAGCTTCAATGACGCAACGCTGCATGTCCTCAAGGATATTAGCCTGAGCGTTGATAAGGGCGAGGTCGTGTCGATAATCGGTCCCTCGGGCTCGGGCAAATCGACGCTTCTTCGCTGCGCAACGCTGCTCACCGAGATGGACAGCGGTGAGCTTATCTATCTCGGTGAGGTTGCGGCAAAGAATAACGCCGAAGGCAAAGCCGTGTATTCCGGCAAGGCCGAGCTCAGGAAGATACGCAGCATTTTCGGTCTTGTGTTCCAGAACTTTAACCTCTTCCCGCACTTTTCGGTGCTTAAAAACCTCACCGACCCGCAGGTGCATGTGCTTGGCCGCACAAAGCAGGAGGCCGAGGAGCGTGCAATGACGCTGCTGAAGAAAATGGGCCTTGAGGATAAGGCGGCCGCCTATCCCTGCGAGCTTTCCGGCGGCCAGCAGCAGCGTGTTGCGATTGCAAGAGCGCTTGCGATGGATCCCACGATTTTGTTCTTTGACGAGCCGACAAGTGCGCTCGACCCCGAACTCACGGGCGAGGTGCTGAAGGTCATAAAGCAGCTGCACGAGGAGAAAATGACTATGGTCATCGTCACGCACGAGATGGCTTTTGCAAGAGCGGTTTCCGACCGTGTCATCTTCATGGACGGCGGTGTCATCGTTGAGCAGGGCGAGCCGGAGGAGGTCTTCGGCAATCCCAAGACCGAGCGCACGAAGCAGTTTTTGCGCAATTATCAGTCGTAATGGAGTATTCTTATTATAAAATCGACCCCACGGGCAATATCACGGCGATAGTCGAAACATCGGCCGAGAGAAACAAGCAAAGCCGCATTGCGGGGCTTATAATGGCTGCCGACACGACTATCGAGCAGGTCGGCTTTTTGGAAAAGCCGCATGGTGAGGCTGCCGTTCGCCTGCAAATGATGGGTGGCGAATTTTGCGGCAATGCAAGTATTTCCGCCGCCGCACTCATGGCACGCAAGAGCGGCATAGATAGCGGCAATATCACGCTCGAGGTCTCGGGTGCAGACGAGCCGCTGTGTGTCAAGGTGCAAAAGCTCTGCGATAACACATTTCTCGGTACGGTCGCAATGCCGCTGCCTGTCGGCATCGAAACGGCGAGCTTCGGCTCGCTCAAGCTGCCGGTCGTGCGCTTTCCCGGCATAAGCCATGTTATCTGTGATAGTTCGCTCAGCGTTTCCGACGCCGAGACGAACATCCGCTCATGGTGCGAGGAGCTGCAAGCAGATGCGCTGGGACTCATGTTCCTTGACGGTGACAGGCTCAAGCCCTATGTCTATGTCCGCTCAACCGACACCGCCGTGTGGGAGAGCTCGTGTGCAAGCGGTTCAACGGCCTGCGCTGCGTATCTTGCGGCAAAGGCTGGAGCATCGCAGACCGTGGCGCTTCAAAACCCCTGCGGTGAGCTTCACATCAAGGCAGAGCTGATTGACGGCGCACTCGGCTCGCTGCTTTTGACCGGCAGTGCCGAAATTATGGGAAAACACTTGATTTGTACATAAATTTCTTGTATCATCTAAAGCCTAAGGGGTGGTTAAACGGATGAAAAAAAGAATAATGAGCCTCCTGCTCATTGTGTGCATGGTGCTCTGTCTGTGCGCATGCGGCGGGGGCGGTAAATATAAAGCGGTCAAGACCGTTCGCAGTCAGGATTACTCCATCGGCTTTCGTAACGGCGACTCGACATATCACTACATTGACAAGGCGCTGCGTGAGCTTGCCTACAACGGCACGATAGACGACCTTGCGGCAAAGTGGTTCGGCAGCAAAAACGCCGTCGACTTTCCGTCCACGAAGGACACTTTGTCGGAGCTCGGCTACATTGCCCCCCGTGAGTTTATCATCGGCGTTGACCTTGACAATGCGCCCATGGCGTTTACCAGCGGCGACGGCTACGACGGCTTTGACATTGAGCTTGCCAAGGCCGTGTGCGAAAAGTTAGGCTGGTCGCTCAAGGTGCAGGCAATACACTCGGAAAAAGCCTTCGTTGAGCTAAACTCCGGCAACATAGACTGCGCATGGGGCGGCGTTGTGCTCGACAGGACTTCGGCAGACTACACCATTCTCGTGACATACATGTCCGACAAGCTTGTCTTAGCCGCCAAGGGCTCGGGCAGCAGCTCGATAAGAGGCAAGACCCTTTACATGGGCACCTCGCAGTGCTACCTCGACCTCATGGAGGAGAACACCGGTATAAGCGGCAAGTTAGGTCAGATATCCCGCATCCAGGGCGGTGCGAAGGATTACCTTGCTGCGCTCGACAAAGGCGAGTGTGACCTCGTGATGATAACCGATTCCGCCGTTGATTATTTTAATTCGCATTAAAAAATTGCGTTCAATCAAAAGATTGAACGCAATTTTTATTATCCTTATTTTGCCCTTGTGGAAACTTCCTCGCTGAGCTTTTCAATGAAGCTTTCGACGCTCATTGCGCCCTCGTCGCCGCCGGAGCGGGTGCGCACGGAGATGGTGCCGTTTTCCGCTTCCTTGTCGCCGACGATGATCATGTAGGGGATCTTCTGGCTCTGAGCCTCACGGATCTTGTAGCCTATCTTCTCGTTGCGAAGATCCGTCTCCACACGGAAGCCGAGCTCATCAAGGCGCTGTGCAATGTGCTTTGCGTAGTCATCGACCCTATCGGTGATGGGCATGACCTTGACCTGAACGGGAGCGAGCCAAGTCGGGAACGCACCGGCAAAGTGCTCGGTGATAACGCCGATAAAGCGTTCAATCGAGCCGAACACGACACGGTGGATCATGACGGGACGGTGCTTTTCGCCGTCGGCGCCGACATACTCAAGCTCAAAACGCTCGGGAAGCTGCATGTCAAGCTGGATAGTGCCGCACTGCCAGGTACGGCCGAGTGAGTCCTGAAGATGGAAGTCGAGCTTCGGGCCGTAGAATGCGCCGTCGCCCTCGTTGACGATATACTTCTTGCCCATCTCGGTGATGGCTTCCTTTAGTGTGTTCTGCGCAAACTCCCAGTCGGCCTCGTCGCCCATATGGTCGTCGGGCATGGTGGAAAGCTCTATCTCATACGGCAGACCGAACAGCGAATAGACCTCGTCAAAGAGCTTGACAACGCCCTTTATCTCGTCCTTCATCTGATCCCAAGTCATGAAGATGTGTGCATCGTCCTGCGTGAAGCAGCGGACACGGAACAGGCCGTGCAGAGCGCCGGACAGCTCATGGCGGTGGACAAGGCCAAGCTCGCCCACACGAAGCGGCAGGTCACGGTAGGAGTGCGGCTCGGACTTATAAACGAGCATACCGCCCGGGCAGTTCATGGGCTTGATGGCGTAATCCTCGCCGTCGATCTGCGTGGTGTACATATTCTCTTTGTAATGGAACCAGTGACCGGAGGTCTCCCACAGCTGGCGGTTTAGTATCATCGGGGTCGAGACCTCGACATAGCCGTATCTCTTGTGTACCTCACGCCAGTAGTCTATAAGTGTGTTTTTGAGCACCATGCCCTTGGGCAGGAAGAACGGGAAGCCCGGGCCTTCGTCGGTGAGCATGAACAGGCCGAGTTCCTTGCCTAACTTGCGGTGGTCACGCTTTTTGGCTTCTTCGATTCTTGCAAGGTAAGCGTCAAGCTCGTCCTTCTTCATGAAGCAGGTGCCGTAGACACGCTGGAGCATCTTGCGGTTGGAGTCGCCTCTCCAGTATGCGCCGGTGCAGGAGGTGAGCTTGATGGCATTGCCCTTGACACGGCCGGTAGAGTCCAGATGCGGGCCTGCACACAGATCGGTGAAGTCGCCCTGCTTATAAAAGCTTATGACGGCATCCTCGGGCAGGTCGTTTATAAGCTCGACCTTATACGGCTCGTCCTTTTCCTCCATGAGCTTTATGGCTTCCTCACGGGGCAGCTCAAAGCGCTCAAGCTTTATCTTTTCCTTGCAGATCTTGCGCATCTCGGCCTCGATCTTCTCGAGTATCTCGGGAGTGATGGCAAACGGTGCGTCAAAGTCATAGTAAAAGCCGTTTTCGATGGCAGGGCCGATAGCTAACTTTACCTCGGGGTAAAGGCGCTTGACGGCCTGCGCAAGAATGTGGCTCGTGGTATGACGGTAGGTGTTCTTAAATTCGGGGTTTTCAAAGGTGTACTTATTCTCGTCCATAATGCTCCTCCTATACAAAAACGCCCCTGACGCATTGCGTCAAGGGCGTAAAAATTTACACGGTCCCACCTTGATAGGTACTCATCCTGCATTTAACGCATGCGAAACGGAAGCACATTTCCTTGCTTCGGCTCGGGAGCGGTCGCTTTACGGTTTGGGCATAAGAAGCTTGCAGCCAAGGCTTCTCTCTCTGCAATGCTTGCACCTGCGTTCTCCGTCACTGCTGATTTTTACACTATATCACTCTTTTTCGCCGCTGTCAATCGCTGAATGAGCTTTACCAGCTCAACTATGGGTATCACACAGAAGCCCAAGCCGATCGCAATGGCGTATTCGCCGAGCTCAACGCTCGTAAAGCCGAAGGCTCCGGCAAGCAGCGGCACCTCGCACACAACGGTCGTCAGCAGGAGCGAGCCTATGGCAGCGCCGATTAGCATGATATTGTGGCCGGGCAGCTTAAAGATACTGCCACGCTGCGAGCGCATATTGAACGAGTGGAATATCTCCGCCATTGACATGGTAAGAAACGCCATCGTCATGCCGTCGGGACTGTCGGCAATTTCCCACACTCCGCTTTCGATGAAGTGGCCGATGAAATATGATGCAAGCGTCAGTGCAGAGACCAAAAGTCCCTGATACGCAATGTCGATACCCATGCCGCCGGCGAATATGCCTGCGCTTGCAGACCTCGGCTTGCGGCGCATGATGTCCGGCTCTGCCTTTTCCATGCCAAGTGCCAATGCCGGGAAGCAGTCGGTGACAAGGTTTATCCACAGCAGATGCACGGGCTTTAGAATCGTGAAGCCGAGCACAGTTGCGGCAAAAATGCTTATGACCTCGCTCATGTTAGAGCCAAGGAGGAACTGGATAGCCTTGCGGATATTATCGTAAATGCGCCTGCCCTCTTCGACGGCGCCGACGATGCTCGCAAAGTTGTCGTCGGCAAGCACCATGTCGGCAACATTTTTCGTGACATCCGTGCCGGTTATGCCCATGCCCACGCCGATATCGGCGCTTTTGATGCTGGGCGCATCATTCACGCCGTCGCCGGTCATGGCGGTGACATAGCCTGCGCCGCGCCATGCGTTGACTATCCTCGTCTTGTGCTCGGGCTGAACACGGGCATAGACGCTGATATCTCTGAAGCATGCCTCGAACTCGGCGTCGGACATCTGTGAAAGCTCGCTGCCCGTTATCGCCCTGTCGCCGGGGCGCAAAATGCCGAGCTCCTTTGCGATCGCAACTGCGGTGTCGATATGGTCGCCGGTTATCATGACAGCACGCACACCAGCGCCCACGCACTCGTCGATCGCGGCCTTTACCTCGGGGCGGACGGGGTCGATCATGCCGGTGAGTCCCACAAAGCACAGGTCGTGCTCAAGCTGCTCCGGCTCGAAGCTATCCGGCTCACGCTCCCACACCCGCATTGCACAGGCGAGAACTCGCAGAGCCTTGTCGGCCATTGCCTTGTTTGCCCCGGCAATTTCTTTGCGATACTCATCCGTCATCGGCACGGCCTCGCCGTTTTTCATGTAATGGGTACATCTGTCGATTATGACATCGGGTGCACCCTTTGTGTACTGCACAACGCCGTTATGCGCAAGATGCACGGTGCTCATCATCTTGCGTCCCGAGTCAAACGGTGCCTCGCCGCAGCGGGGGAAATCCTCCTTGAGGGCGGTCTTGTTGTGGCCGAGCTTATTTGCCCAGACGACCAGCGCTGCTTCGGTCGGTTCGCCGGTGACGACACCGTCGGCGTCAATTTCGGCATCGGAGCACAGCGCCATTGCCTTGGAGATGAGGTCCTTATCGTCGCCGAAGAAGTCGACGACCGTCATTTTGTTCTGCGTCAGCGTGCCGGTCTTATCAGAGCAGATTATCTGTGCGCAGCCGAGGGTCTCGACCGCCGTAAGCTTGCGGATGATGGCGTTGCGCTTTGACATATTGGTAACGCCGATGGACAAAACGACCGTCACTACCGCCGCCAAGCCCTCGGGAATTGCGGCAACGGCAAGGGACACTGCTATCATGAACGAGCTCAGCACCGTTTCAAAGTCAAAGCCGCCCGCCCGCAAAAGCTGGACTGCGAACACTGCGGCGCATATGCCGAGCACGAGCCATGTCAGCACCTTTGAAAGCTGCGTGAGCTTTATCTGCAAGGGGGTCTGCCCCTCCTGAGCATTTGCCAGCGCATCGGCTATCTTGCCCATCTCGGTCTGCATGCCGACGGCGGTGACTATCATAGCGCCACGGCCATAGACAACGGTCGAGCCCATGTACGCCATGTTTTTGCGATCGCCCAGGGGCACATCGGCGCTGTCGGCGAGATTGATCGCATCAATGAATTTCGACACCGGTACCGACTCGCCCGTGAGAGCGGCCTCCTCAATTTTGAGGCTGGCATTTTCGATTATTCTGCCGTCGGCCGGAACGGCGTCGCCCGCTTCGAGCAGCACCACATCGCCGATGGTGAGCTCCTCGCTGCGCACGGAGACTATCTTGCCGTCACGCAGCACCTTGCTCGTGGCAGCGGACATTTCCTGCAGTGCTTCTATCGCCTTTTCGGCCTTGTTCTCCTGATAAACGCCCAAAACGGCGTTTACGATGACAACGGCAAGGATGATGATGACATCGGCGAAGCTCTCGCCCTGCGTTACCGCAAGCACACCGCTTATCGCAGCGGCGACCAGCAGAATGATTATCATGGGGTCGGCAAGCTGCTTCAAAAACTGCTTGATTATCGAATCCTTCTTGCCCTCGGCAAGCTTGTTTTTGCCGTGCTCGGCAAGGCGGCGCTCGGCCTCCTCGCTCGTCAAACCGTTTGTATCGGAGGAAAGCTCCGATATAACTGTCTCGGCATTTTCACAGTAAAATTTCATTCAAGCACCTCCCTGAATTTCGTTTCCCTTATTGAATATAAGTCCTTCGGCCTTGAGCTCCATTATGATCAGAAGACCGATAGGCAGTGCAAACATTCCTATGCCGCCGGCAAGCTTGAGGCCGACCCACAGGCACAAAAGCGTTGCAAGCGGATGCAGTCCCACCTGCTTGCCTACTATCTTCGGCTCTGCGTACTGGCGCACGATGATGACGACTGCCCACAGCACCGCAAGCCCGATGCCGGTGCCTATCTGTCCCTGCAAAAGCTTTATCGCCGCCCACGGCGCAAGTACGAGTCCCGAGCCGACAATAGGCAGAATATCGAACACTGCGACGAGCAGCGCAATTACAAGTGCGTTGTCAACACCGATGATGAGGAGTCCGACGGCTATCTGCGCAAAGGTCATGAGCAGAATGATCATATACGACTTGAGGTATTTGCCAACGATAACGCCCAGCGCACGCTTTGCCGTGCGAATTATTGTCTGCGCCTTATCCGGCAGCACACCGAGTACGGCTTTCGATATTCCGTCATAGTCAAGTGCGAAGAATATCGACGCTATGATACAGATGACCGTTGCCAGGAAGAAGTTCGGCAGCCCTGCGCCGATGGCGGATATCCAACCGAGTACGGTGACGGAAAAGTCCATGACCGCACTGCTGAAGGTTGACATAACCCCCGGAAGTGCTTCCTCAACGGTCGCCCTGAGCTCGGGGTTATAGCGCTCAAGCTTATTGAGCGCATCGTTCACGACCTCCGTTGCCCACGGCTGTATGGTGTCGGTGAACATTTCCGGCAGCTTCGCCGCCCAGTCGGCGACAAATGACACCACGCCGAACACCGCAAGCACCAAAAGCCCCGCAATGAGCACATAGCACAGTATCACCAGCAGCACCGTCAGAAACTTTTTGTTGATCTTCAGCTTCTGCGTTATCTTCCGTGCAAGCGCCTGCATCGGCAGTGCTATTGCAAGTGCGATGAGAAACGGTGTCAGCGGCCCAAGCAGGTACTTTATAAAAAGCGCCGCAATCAAAATTATCGCTGCCCAATAGGCGAATTTCACGAGAAAACTCTTGTATTTTGCCTGTTCCATTCAATGACCACCCTAATTTTTCAATTGATAAGCTGAAAATAAAAAAAGACTTTTACGACTTATTATTTGTCGTAAAAGTCTTGCAAATACCGATAAAGTACCCGATGCACCGAGTCTGACGACTGCGATGTCGACGCATCGGACGCATAAAATGCGCAAGCTACTCCCTTTTAAGAGAATATATCATATTTTTCCCGCCGCTGTCAATCAAATTTTACGCTCGGCAGGTTCCATTTATACGCCGTCGCCAGTACTCTGACCGCAAAGATGAACACCATGCCGATAACTGCAGACAGGATGTCGTTCACCCCGACGATGTGCAGCACATAGTACAAAATGCCGCCGCTTAAAGATGCTACGGCATATACATGCTTTCTTAGCACCTTGGGCATCTTGTTTATCATCATGTCACGCAGCATGCCGCCGCCCACGCCGGTTATGACGCCGAGGGTGAGTATCAAAATGACATTGTCGCTCACGCCCATGGCGGTATTCATGCCGGAAACGGTGAATACTCCGAGACCGACTGCGTCAAAGATGTTGTTTATCTCGGACAGCTTGTCCTTATTGGCAAAATACTTCTCTTTTCTGATGTAAGCGTTGAAAAACACTATCAGCGAGGCAAGCACCGCCGCAAGCAGGTACCAGTAGCTGACGAACATTTTCGGCGGGAGCTGGCCGAGCAGCACATCTCGGATAACGCCGCCGCCGAGAGCCGTGATAACGCCCAGAAACAGCACACCGAAGATATCCGCATGGCGCTTTATCGCCGCCATTGCTCCCGACACGGCAAACGCCGCCGCACCGATGAGCTCAAGAACAAACATCGTATTTTCCATCACACATTGAACCTGAACAGCGTTACATCTCCGTCATGCATGACATAGTCCTTGCCTTCGCTGCGGACCAAGCCCTTTTCCTTGGCGGCCGCCATGCTGCCGCACTCACGCAGGTCGTCAAAGGCGACGATCTCGGCACGGATGAACCCACGCTCAAAGTCGGTATGTATCTTTCCCGCCGCCTGCGGTGCTTTCGTGCCCTTCTTTATTGTCCACGCTCTGCACTCATCGGGTCCGCAGGTGAGGAACGATATAAGCCCCAACAGAGCGTACGAGCATTTGATCATGCGGTCAAGGCCCGACTGCTCCATGCCCATCTCCTCAAGGAACATTTCACGCTCCTCCGGTTCAAGGGCGGCTATCTCCTCTTCAAGCTTTGCGCAAATGGGCAGCACCTGTGCGCCCTCTGCCTCGGCAATAGTGCAAAGCTGCTTGTAGTAGTCGTTATTCTCGTAATCGGATATGCCGTTTTCGTCCATGTTTGCGGCGTAGATGATGGGCTTTATCGTCAGCAGGTCGCTCGTTGCGATAAGCTCCATGTCGTCCGGCTCGCACTCGTAGCTGCGCACGCTCTTGCCCTCGTTGAGGTGCTCCAAAAGTCCCTTGAAAACCTCGGCCTCGTGCAGAAACTTCTTGTCACCCTTGGCGTTTTTGTTCGCCTTTTCGATGCGGCGCTCGACCATCTCCATGTCGGCCATGATAAGCTCAAGGTCAATGATCTCAACATCACGCTTGGGGTCAGTGCTGCCCTCGACATGGATGACATTCTCATCGTCGAAGCAGCGCACGACATGGACGATAGCGTCGGTGTTGCGTATATTCGACAGGAACTTGTTGCCCAGTCCCTCGCCCTTGGATGCGCCCTTGACAAGGCCTGCGATGTCGACAAACTCGATGACGGCAGGGGTGTACTTCTTCGGCTCGTAAATTGAGGCGAGAAAATCAAGGCGTTCGTCGGGCACGGTCACCATGCCGACATTGGGCTCTATCGTGCAGAACGGGTAGTTGGCAGACTCCGCTCCTGCGTTGGTGATAGCGTTAAAAAGCGTGGACTTGCCGACATTCGGCAGACCTACGATACCTAATTTCATGTTCTTCTCCTCAAATTTGGGCAGCCGATGGCTGCCCAAATTCTTATATTACTCTTTATTTTCTTCCTCGGGTTTATCCTCTGCCTTGGCTTCAGGCTCATCACTGATGCCTGCGGTTGGGTCAGTGGCCGGATCGTCGTCAAAGCGGGCGATCTTTCTTGCCGGGCGCTCGATAGTGCTGTCATTATGCGCCTTTCTTGCCGCCTTCTCACTTTCGGGCATGAACTCATGATGCTCAAAGTAGTAGTTAAACTCGTCGGCATCCATAGTCTCGTTTGCAAGCAGGTACTCGGCAATGGCACGCAGCTCATCGGCATGCTCGGTGAGTATCTTCTCGCACAGAGCCGAGGCCTCGTCGAATATGCGCTTTACCTCCTCATCGATAAGGGCGGCGGTCTCCTCGGAGTAGCTCTTGGTCGTGCCGAAGTCACGGCCGATGAAGATGCTGTGGTCGGAGCTGTCATACAGGATAGGTCCTAACTTTTCGGACATACCGTAGCGCATGACCATACTTCTTGCTATATTGCTGGCCTGCTGGATATCGCCGGATGCACCGGTGGAGATATCGTCAAGGAACAGCTTTTCGGCCATTCTGCCGCCGAGAGCCATGACGATGCTTTCAAACATCTCGCTCTTGGACTTAAAGTTCTCCAGATCCTCCTGCGGACGGAACAGTGTGAAGCCGCCTGCCTGGCCACGGGGGATGATAGTTATATAGTGCACTGGGTCGACATTCTTAAGATATCTGCCCGCAACGGCGTGGCCGGACTCGTGATAAGCGGTCAGGCGCTTTGCCTTGTCGCTCATCTTGCGGCTCTTCTTTTCCGGTCCCATCTCGACCTTGAGGATAGCCTCCTCGCAGTCTTCCATGGTGATGAAGCGGTGCTTGCGGCGGACAGCCAGCAGAGCCGCCTCGTTCATGAGGTTTTCAAGATCGGCGCCCGAGAAGCCGGGAGTGCCCTTTGCGATGCTGTTGAGGTCGACATCCTCGGCAAGCACCTTACCTCTTGCATGTATCTTGAGTATCGCCTCACGGCCCTTGATATCGGGAAGACCGACATATACCTGACGGTCGAAGCGGCCGGGACGCAGCAGTGCGTTATCAAGGATATCGGCACGGTTCGTTGCCGCCATGACGATAACGCCCTCGTTATTGCCGAAGCCGTCCATCTCGACAAGCAGTTGGTTGAGCGTCTGCTCACGCTCGTCATGACCGCCGCCGAGGCCGGAGCCTCTCTGACGGCCGACAGCGTCGATCTCATCGATGAATATAATTGCCGGAGCGACCTTCTTTGCCTGGTCGAACAGGTCGCGCACACGGCTTGCGCCGACACCGACATACAGCTCAACAAAGTCCGAGCCGGATATCGACAAAAACTGCACGCCCGCCTCACCGGCGACCGCCTTTGCAAGCAGGGTCTTACCTGTTCCCGGAGGGCCTACGAGCAGTACGCCCTTGGGGATGCGTGCGCCCATATCGGTAAACGAGCGGGGGTTTTTAAGAAATTCCACCAGCTCCTGAAGCTCTTCCTTTTCCTCGTCGGCGCCTGCAACATCGGCAAAGGTCTTCTGATTTTTCTCCTCGCTGCCGAGGCGGGTCCTTGCCTTGCCGAACTTGTTGATGCCGCCGCCGACACCGCCGCCGCCGTTTGCCTTGGTCATCATGACGACCCAGAACACCATCAGGCCGACCAACAGTATATAGGGGATAAGCTGTATCCACCATGACGAGCGGATAGGCTCGATCTGGTATTCCTTTATAATGCCGTCCTTGTATTGCTGCTCGATGGTATCGCCGAGATCCTCGTAAAACAGCGAGAAGCTATACATGTTGTAGGCGACCTCTTTCGTGCCGTTTTTGGCACTTGCGTCTCTGACCTTCATGGTCAGCTTATTGCTCGTACCGTCATATACAAACGACTGCACCTTCTCACTGGTGAACAGATCCTTGACCTCGGAATAGGTCATCTTGTCCGTATCCTTGGATGTTGTGAGCATGTAAACCGTGCATGCTATCAGCACGAATATAAGAACATAAAAGCCTATATCTCTGGTTCGATTTCGTTTGGGATTCAATTGATCACATCCTCTTAGTCTGAGTAAATTTCGGGTTTGAGAACGCCGATATAGGGGAGATTGCGGTAAAGCTCGTTATAATCAAGTCCGTATCCGACGACGAAGGCATCGGGAACTTCAAAGCAGGAATACTTTGCGTACACGGGCGCTTTTCTGCGTGAAGGCTTATCCATCAGCGTTGCGATGGTTATCGACGCAGGCTTGCGTGCGGAAAGATAATTTTGCAGATAGCTGAGCGTCACACCCGAATCGAGGATATCCTCGACCATGACGACATGTCTGCCCTCGATATTCTGGCTCAGATCCTTCTGAATGGAAACGGCTCCTGTCGAAGTCGTGCCCTTATACGAGGACACGGCCATGAAATCCACGGAGCATGGTATCGTCACATGGCGCATGAGATCGGACATGAACACGAAGCATCCCTTCAAAACGCCGACAAAAAGAGGATCCTTGCCCTCGAAATCCTTTGAGATCTGCTCGCCGAGCTCCTTGACCTTGGCTTCGATCTCCTCCTCGGTGAAAAACACTCTTTCTATGTCGTTTTTCATATCTTTACTCATTTTTTAAATTGTCCCCCGTACGGTCAGTTTTATTTATCGTAACACGCAGCACGGCATCGCCGGTTTTGACCGAGCAGCGCTCGGCGACACCGAAGCCATAAACTGCGATAATTCCCTTTTCGTCACGCAGTACCGGAGTTTCGCTCCGCTGAAGCTGCGTCATTTTCGCCTCCGAAAAAAGATCCTTGAGGCTTTTTGTGCATTTTCTGCCGTTTAAGCGTATTTTGTCCCCATCTTTGCGGGAAGTAAAGAATATCGTACCACAAACGGCGTCAAAATTAAAGAAAAAAGTATTTAATGAATTGAAAACTTTGCTGTTTTCGGGCAACACAACACATTCAACAGTGAATTTGCCGTCCCCGATGACCGTTTTTTCGCCGACACGCAGCTGAGTATCCGGCAAATTATTCGGCTTTTGCCCGAAATACAGTCTGCCTTGGTCGGCGGTGACCCGCATGCCGTGGATATCGGCGTGGGCAAGTGCCTTTGACTGCATGATATCAAACAGCGCCTTGGTATGCCCCGCCGTGAGGCTGCGTCCGCAAACTTTACGCAGTACCCGTGCCGCCACGGGCTTTGGAAGTGCCGCAAGCTCGGGTATGGGCAGCGAGCCGTTTTCAAAATGATCGCTCAGAAAACCGGCCGCTAACTTGTCCAAAAACTCCTCGTCCTCACGCAGAAGCTCCGCCGTGCGCATCGCCGATGCGGAAAACTCCGGATTTATGCCGCGCAAAACGGGCATGACCCGATGACGGATGACATTCCTCGTATAGTCGTCGGTATCATTCGTGCTGTCTGAGATATGCGCAACGCCGTTTTCGGCAAGATAGGCTTCTATCTGCGCACGACTCGTTGCCAAAAGCGGACGAATGAGCCTGTCACGCACAGGCGGGATGCCGCACAAGCCCTTTGCTCCGGCTCCTCGGGTAAGGTTTAAAAGCACGGTCTCGGCGTTATCGTCGCTGTTGTGCGCCGTGGCGATCGCCGTGCAGCCGAGCTTGTCGGCGCAGTTTTCCAAAAACTCATAGCGCAAGCGCCGTGCCGCTTCCTCTGTGGACATACCGTTTTGCTGCGCATACGCCGCAACATCGGCGCTGCCGGTCTCGCACACGATGCCGTGCTCATTGCACCATGCTTCGACAAAGGCTTGGTCACGGTCAGCCTCCGCACCACGCAGGCGGTGGTTAAAATGCGCCGCCGCAACGGTTATGTCAAAGCGCTCTGCATTACTGCTCAGAAAATGCAGCAGGCACATGGAGTCTGCTCCGCCTGACACGGCGCACAGCACCTTTGCACCCTTTTGGAGCATGCCGTGCTTATTTATAAAATCAATAATCGTCTTCATTGAGGTTTCCCTCGTATGCTGCGAAGGTGGTGTACTCGGCAAGCCATGCAAGCTTCACCGTGCCGGTCTGACCCTTTCTATTCTTGAGGACAATGGCCTCGGAGACATTCGGCTCCTCGCACTCGGCGTTGTAGTAGCCCTCACGGTACAGACCTATGACGACATCGGCGTCCTGCTCGATAGCACCGGATTCACGCAGGTCAGAGAGCATCGGGCGCTTGTTCGGGCGTCCCTCGCTTGCACGGCTCAGCTGTGACAGGCAGATGACCGGAACATTCAGCTCCTTGGCCATTATCTTGAGCATACGGCTGATATCGCTGACGACCTGCTGGCGGTTCTCGCCTGCGTACTTGCGGCTGTCGCCTCCGGCAGACTGCATTAGCTGGAGGTAGTCGATGACCACAAGGCCGAGATTCGATATCCTGCGGCACTGTGCGTTCATGTCGGAAACAGACAGCATGGGGTTATCGTCAATGCGCATATCGGTCGCGCTCAGGACCTGCGCCGCCGCCGCTATGCGCTTCCACTCATCGGAGTTCAGCTGACCCGTGAGCAGGTTCTGCGACGGGACAAGTCCTTCGCCGGCAAGCAGTCTGCTTACAAGCTGCTCACGGCTCATTTCAAGCGAGAACACTGCAACGGTCTTACCGCTTTTCTTTGCGACATTCATTGCGATATTCAGCGCAATACTCGTTTTGCCCATGCCGGGTCGTGCGGCGATGAGTATAAGCTCACCCTTGTTAAGACCGAGGATGTATCGGTCAAGGTCGTTAAGCCCCGTTGACAGGCCGGGTATCTTCTGGCCGCTTGATGCTGCCTCGGACAGATTCGAGTACACCGTCTGCACAACGGTGGATATCGGCACAAGTCCGCCGACCACCCTGCCCTGCCGCAAAGCGTATATCTTGCGCTCGGCAGCCTCTAACATATTCTCGGCCTCACCCGTGCCCTCGTAGACAAGGGTGTTAATCTCATCGGCCGCCGTTGCGAGATTGCGCAAAAGCGCCCTGTCGCTGACGATGGCAGCGTACTCTAACACATTTGCCGCCGTGGGCGTTATACGCATGAGCTCGGCAATATACGCCGTGCTCGTTTCACGGAACACGCCTCTGGTCTTCATCTGATCGAGCACGGTGATGGGGTCTATCGTCTGACCGTAGGAGAACATGGCATATATCGTCTCGAATATATCCCTGTTTTGCTGAATATAAAATTCTGCGCCCTTGAGGCGTTCGATGACATCGGGTATGCACCTTGTGTCGATAAGCATAGAGCCGATAACGGCCTGCTCTGCGCTTGCCGAGTGGGGTGCCTGTCTGCCCAACAGTTCTTCCATGTTCCCGCTCCTTAGTATGAGTTTATTATGCCTCTATAACGAGCACATTGATAGTGCCGCTGACCTCGTAGCCGAGTTTTGCCTTGATCTGATATGCTCCGAAGGTCTTGATAGGCTCGGCCTGCACGATCTTGTTCTTCTCGATCTCGATGCCGTGCTGCTCCTTGAGAGCGGCGCTTATCTCCTGCGAGGTGACGGCACCGAACAGCTTGCCCGCTCCGCCGGCCTTTGCACGGATGGTGACGGTGATCTCGCCAAGCTTAGCCGCATTTGCCTCGGCCTCAGCCTTTTCCCTTGCCATCTGAGCGGCCTTGGCCTTCTCCTTGAGCTTGAGTGCATTTATATTGTCCGCCGTTGCCTCGCTGGCAAGCTTCCTCGGCAGCAGGTAATTGCGAGCGTAACCGTCAGAGACCTCCTTGAGCTCACCCTTCTTGGCCTTGCCCTTGACATCAACATTGAAAATGACCTTCATAATTTTATCCTTTCCCGTGATTTATCACGAATCCATATATTCGTCTATCGCCGCAAAGAGCTTCTTTGCAGCGTCCTGCAGGCTGATACCGCTAAGCTGCGCCGCAGCAGCAGCCCTGTTGCCGCCGCCGCCGAGCCGCTCCATGATAAGCTGCACATTCACATCGCCTATAGACCTTGCCGAGACGAACACGCCGCCGTCGTCGGTCGGGTACATGACCATTGAGGCTTCGACACCGGCGACATTCAAAAGCTCATCGGCAGCCTGCGCTGCAACAACTCTGTTATGCTGCTTGTCCGGTATCGCCACCGCCATAGAGCGGTAAAGCCGTGCGCCCTGGAGTATCTTATACTTCTCGACAGTCTGCTCAAGCCCGCTCTGCATGAGTTTCTTGACATCGACAGTGTCCGCTCCCGCTCTGCGCAGGAACGCCGCAGCGTCAAAGGTGCGATAATTTGTACGCAGGGTAAAGCTTTTGGTGTCTAAAACGATGCCGGAGAGCATCGCTTCCGACTCGCACGGCAGAAGCTTCGGCTCATCGAGGGCTACCTCAAGTATCTCCGCCATGAGCTCGCAGGTCGACGACGACGCTGGCTCAATGTAGCTGAGGTCGGCGTTATCGATATAAGTTGCCGCTCTGCGGTGGTGGTCGATGACCGCCACCTTGTTGCACGACTGCAAAAGACGCAGATCCTCAACCTGCTCGGGACGGTTGGTGTCGACAACGACAAGCAGAGTCTTGCTGTCGGCAGTGAGCATCGCCTCCTGAGCGTTTATGAAAGCATCCTTATACTCGGGCGTTTTCACAAGCATCTCAACAAGCGATTTTGCCATGGTCTTTTCCGTGTCGGCAACGATGTTCGCCTTTATGCCGTTTTTGCGGGCGATTATGCACACGGCAACGGCTGCGCCGATGCTGTCCATATCGCTGAAGCGGTGGCCCATGACGAGCACCTGAGATGCGTCTTGGATAAGCGAATCGAGTGCATTTGCCATCACTCGGGACTTGACCTTCGTTCTGGTATCGCTTTCGCTGACCTTGCCGCCAAAGAAATCGAAGTTGAAGCGGTTTTTGATGACCGCCTGGTCGCCGCCTCGGCTGAGTGCCATGTCACTTGCAAGCATCGCAAACTGGAGCGCTTCGCTGAGGTTAGCCGCATCACGGCCTATGCCGATGCTCAGGGTCGCATGGATGCCGACGGAGTTTGCTATCTGATGCACATCGTTTAAGAGCCTGAACTTTTCGTCTATCACGCCCTGCATGTAGCGCTCCTCAAACACCATGAGGTAACGGTCACGGTCAAAGCGGATGAGAATGCCGTCCTTATTCTCGCCCCACTGGGCAAGCTTATCTCCTATCGCATCACGCAGGTCGTTTCTGGCACGCTCCGGCTGATTTTTCATCAGCTCGTCGTAGTTATCTATCGTCACGACCGCCGCAATGGGACGGGATATCTCGTACTCGTGGCGGATATCGTCATAATCGGTGACATCTATCCAATAGGCGATACCCATGTAGTTCTGATCACCGTCATCCTTTGCCGAGCGCACGATATTGCCGCATATCTGATACTTTCTGCCGCCGACCGTGAGCAGGTTCGGGCATTGGCTTTTGCCCTCCATGAGCCACTTGCCGGAAAACTCGGGTACGAGCTCGGCAACGCTGCGGTCTGTCCGCATACCGTTAAGGCCGCATATCGAGAAAAACTTCTCGTTGCCCCACACTATGCGTGAGTCGTTTAATCTGAAAACAACGATAGGCAGCGGAAAATTCATGAGCGTATTGTTCTTTGCCGTCTCCGTGTCGTAGGTGACCGACTCTATATACGCCTTGAGTGCCTTACGCTTGCGGCTGCGGTTCATAAACGAATAGATTATAAGCGCAAGGATGGCAACGCCCTCGGCTGCGGCAAGGTAGTAATATTTAAGTATCAGCGTCGCAACGGCGAACACGATGAGGAAAAACAGGAACGGCATCGTATTCGGTTCAAACACGCTTTGTGAGTTATTCTTTTTCATTTTTGTCTCCGCAAGTACAAATTGATATTAAATTATATCAAAGTATTGCCATGATTACAACAGCAAAAGAATAATAAATTTTACTTCCGTGCGCAAAATAGCATCGGGAGCGTGATGCATTTGAAAGCGATAATTATGGCAGGCGGCGAGGGCAAGCGCTTAAAGCCCGTGAGCGGCGATACGCCCAAGCCCTTGGTTCCGCTATGCGGCAGACCGGTCATTGAGCATATCGTGCTGCTGCTCAAAAAGCACGGCTTGACCGATATCTGTGCAAGCCTGAAATACAGACCCGAGGATATAAAAAACTACTTCGGCAGCGGCGAAAGGCTGGGCGTTAACATGCAGTACAGGGTGGAACATGAGGCTCTCGGCACGGCGGGCGGCGTTAAAAACTGTGCCGATTTTTACAAAAATGAAGATTTTCTCGTCATAAGCGGCGACGCAGCCTGCGATTTTGACCTGACGCAGCTGATGCGTGCGCATAAAGAGCACCGCCCCGCCGTCACCATTGCGCTGTATCCGCACTCGGAGCCATTGCGCTACGGCCTTGCGCTGTGCGGCAGGGATCACTGCGTGCATTCGTTTATAGAAAAGCCCGACTGGGAGCATGTGGTTACAAATTTAGTCAACACCGGTGTTTACATCGTGTCGCCCAAAGCGATGGAGCTTGTGCCGGAGGGTGTGGTATTTGACTTTGCAAAGGATCTTTTCCCTGCACTTTTAGACCGTAACGAGAAGCTCCTCGGCTGCCCGCTCGACGGCTACTGGTGCGATATCGGCACGCCGAAAAGCTACTATCAGTGCTGTGTCGATGCACTTGACGGCAAGCTGAATGTTGAGCTTACAGGCGGCTTTGAAAAGTCCCCGACCAACGAGAAACCGCACGGCGAGGAGAGAAAATTCATGCACCGTGAGCAGGTCGTCTGCACCGACCGAGCCCGGCTCATGGACCGCATCTGCGCTGCATTCATGGATATGGGCGCAGAATTTGACGACGGCTTCTGCTTTCGCGGCCGCGACTACGAGCTTCGCATAAGCGCCGTGCCGGACACTGCCGCCGTGCGCATTTGTGCAAACGCCGCCGACACCGAGCTTGCCCGTGAGCTTGCCGTTTCGGCATCCGAGCTTGTGCGTGAGATGGAAAAGCGTCTTGATAAATAGGCCGTTTGGCTATATAATTAGTCAAACCTGTATTGTGTTTGGAGGTATACATATGGATATCGAGAAAGCCGTTAAGAATCTTGAGCGCCGTGGCTTTGAGGTGAGCCGCTTTGAAACCAAGGAGGAAGCCGCCGAATATCTCACGGGCAAAATTCACGACACGACCGTCGGCATCGGCGGCAGCAAGACCGCTCAGCAGATGGGACTTTACGAAAAGCTCGTTGACCGCAACAACAAGGTCTACTGGCATTGGATAGAGCCCGGCGACGAGACCTTAAAGCACGAGCTTGAAGCCAAGGTGTTCATCTCAAGCGCAAACGCCATCGCCGAGACGGGCGAGATTATAAACATCGACGGCAAAGGCAACCGCCTTGCGGCACTTGCCTTCGGCAAAAAGCGTGTGTTTATCGTTGCCGGTGTGAACAAGCTCTGCGACGACTTTGACAGTGCTCTGTACCGTGCCCGCAATGTTGCCGCAACGCAGAATGCGACCCGCTTCGATGTCAAAACGCCGTGCAAAATTGACGGCAAGTGCCACGACTGCCGCTCGCCGCAGCGCATCTGCAATGCCCTGCTTGTTCTGTGGGGGCCGATGATGGAGATGGAGAGCGTTGAGGTCGTGCTCATAAACGAAGAATTGGGGATGTGAGATATGTATCTTGACTGGACATATATCGTTCTTGTCCTGCCGGCCGTGCTGTTTGCCATGTGGGCAAGCGCCAAGGTCAACAGAACATTTGAAAAGTACAAAAACAGCTACAACTCACGGCAGATAACCGGTGCGCAGGCCGCTCGCTGGGTGCTCGACCGCAACGGGCTTAACAATGTGCGCATCGAACATATCTCGGGTTCTCTCACCGACCACTACGACCCGAGCACGAATGTCGTGCGGCTGTCGGACGATGTGTACGGCAGCACCTCGACAGTCGCCGTCGGCGTTGCCTGCCATGAGGTGGGGCACGCCATCCAGCACGCAACGAACTATGCGCCGGTTAAAATCCGCACCGCCATCGTTCCGATAACGAACATCGGCGCAAAAATTTCCGTACCGCTCATCATTATCGGTCTGCTGCTTGCATCGTTCGGCGATATCTTCGTCATTCTTGCCTATGTCGGTGTTGCCTGCTTTGGCCTGAGCACCGTTTTTCAGCTCGTTACGCTGCCGACGGAATTTAACGCAAGCCGCAGAGCGCTGAATACCATTGAAGAAACCAATCTGTTGACGGGTAGAGAGCTTGACGAAGCAAAGCAGGTGCTGACCGCCGCCGCCATGACCTATGTTGCGGCGCTTGCGGTCTCGCTCATGCAGCTGCTCAGATTTCTTATTATTGTCGGCAGCAGGAACCGTGACTAAGGAGGTAAAGTTATGATAACCAGAAAAGACGAGCATAAGATCGATAACGCAAACAGCCTTCTCGGCGGCAGCGGCAATGTGCAGTTTTTCCGCCTCATCGAAAAGCCCGAGGAGCTTTATAACAAGGGGCGTGTGTTCTCGATAACCACCCTGCCCAAGGGCAGCGAGATAGGCTGGCATGTACATAACGGTGACGGCGAGTTTTACCATATGCTCTCCGGCATTGCCGAATACAGCGACAACGGCAAAACAGTTACCCTCAGCGCAGGTGACACCGCCTTCTGCCCCGACGGCGAAGGCCACTCGATAAAAAACAACAACGACGAACCCGTTGTGTTCCTTGCCCTCGTTATTTACAAGTGAATTTGACACAAAAAATCTCGCATTGCTTTGTGCAATGCGAGATTTTTTGTTATGTGGAATATTTGTGAGCATTCTCCAAAACCATTTCCTTGACCTTGAGAAGCCGAACCTTTGTGGAGTTTTCGTTCTCCTCAAGCTTCATGGTGATGTAGCGGATATTCTCCTCAAGCTCCGGGATCATGACATACTCAAGGGCGTTTACCCTGCGGCGTGTCTTTTCTATCTCCTCGGCTAAAAGCTGCATGGTCTTTTCGACCTGTGCAAGCTCAAGCATATCCTCAAACACCTTTGCCATCTGCTCGAGCGCATCGTCAAGCTCGCCCGAGGTCTGCGCAAAGCCGTAGGGGTATATCTCCGACGGGTCGTTGTTCTTCGTGTGGAACGAATACTCCGGCACATTGACGCTCATGATGTTTTTGAAAGTAACGCCAAGCTCGACGCTCTGGCGGGGGTACAACAGTGCCTGCTCGAGCATCTCCGGCGACATGATGGCGCTTGCGACCTGCAATGACGCAAACGATGCCGTAAGGCCCGACTCGACACGCTCACGAAGCTGCTTGTTCAGCCGCACGATGTCCATAAACCTGCGCATAAGCTCATCACGCTTATCCTTCATCAGCTTATGTCCGCGGCGAGCGGTCTTGAGTCTGCCCTTGAGCTGCTTGAGCATCATTCTTGTGGGGGTTATCGTGGTGCCTGCCATTAAAGCCGCCCCCTCACTTCATGTATTTCTCGATAAACTCGGGCTTGATGCGCTTGAGCTCTGCTCTGGGCAGGATGCTCAGCAGCTTCCAGCCGAGGTCGAGAGTTTCTTCGATGCTTCGGTTAGTGGTGTTGCCCTGATTGACATACTCCTTCTCGAACTCCTCGGCAAACTTTGCAAACAGTTTGTCGTCGTCGGAGAGGGCTGCCTCGCCGAGTATGGTCATGAGCTCCTTTGCCTCCTTGCCTCGTGAGTAGGCGGCAAACAGCTGGTTCATCGTGCCTGCATGGTCCTCACGGGTCTTGCCGACGCCGATGCCCTTGTCCTTCAGTCGGCTCAGCGACGGGAGAACATCGATGGGCGGGACGATACCCTTACGGTGGAGGTCACGGGAGAGGATGATCTGACCCTCGGTGATGTAGCCGGTAAGGTCGGGTATCGGGTGGGTCTTGTCGTCCTCGGGCATGGTCAGTATGGGGATCATGGTGATGGAGCCCTTGTGACCGATGCGGCGGCCTGCACGCTCGTACATGGTGGCAAGGTCGGTGTACAGGTAGCCAGGGTAACCACGGCGGCCGGGTACTTCCTTCTTTGCTGCGGAGACCTCACGCAGAGCCTCGGCGTAGTTTGTGATATCGGTGATGATGACAAGCACCTGCATATCCTTCTCAAACGCCAGATACTCGGCAGCGGTCAGCGCCATACGGGGTGTTGCGATACGCTCGACGGCTGGGTCGTTTGCGAGGTTCGAGAAAATGACGGTACGGTCGATCGCACCGGTGCGTCTGAAGTCGTTGATAAAGTACTCGGACTCCTCAAAGGTGATACCGACTGCGGCAAACACGACAGCGAAGTTCTCGCCGTCGCCGAGGACCTTCGCCTGACGGGCGATCTGAGCCGCAAGAGCCGCATGGGGAAGGCCGGATGCGGAGAAAATGGGCAGCTTCTGACCTCTTACGAGGGTGTTAAGGCCGTCAATTGCGGAAACGCCGGTCTGAATGAACTCTGCCGGATACGCACGGGCGGCGGGGTTCATCGGCAGGCCGTTGATGTCACGGTAAGCGTCGGCGATTATATCCGGACCGCCGTCGATGGGTCTGCCCATGCCGTTGAAGACACGGCCGAGCATATCCTCGGAAACGGCAAGCTCCAGCGGGTGACCGAGAAAGCGTACCTTGGTCTGTGCAAGGTTGATGCCCTGCGCCGATTCAAACAGCTGTACGACGGCACGGTCGCCGTCTACCTCGAGCACCTTGCATCGGCGAACCTCGCCGTTGGGAAGCTCTATCTCCGCCAGCTCGTCATATGTGACGCCCTCGACACGGTCGATGACCATAAGGGGGCTGGCGATCTCTCTAATAGTTTTATACTCTTTTATCATGCGTCTTCACCTCCGGCAATGACCTCGTCGATCTCGGCTCGCATCTGGTCGAGTATGGCCTCGTACTCCTGCTCGTACTTGTCGGGATCAGCCATCTTGGCACGGCCTATCTTCTCTCTTGCGGATATGGCAAACAGCTTCTTCATCGGTGCGCCCTTTGAAAGAGCCTCTCTGCCGAGCTTATCAAAGCTCAGAATGAGGTTCATGAGCTCAAACTGCTTGCCGTAGGAGGAATATGCGTCCTCATCGACGAATGCATTCTGCTGCAGGAAGTCCTCACGCAGCATTTTGGCCGTCTCCATGGTCAGGCGGTCGGCGGGGCTGAGTGCGTCCTGTCCGACAAGACGGACGATCTCCTGAAGCTCGCTTTCCTCCTGGAGAATGTGCATGGCCTTGTCTCTGTTTGCCATGTACTCCTCGCCGAACTCGTTCTTGTACCAAGGTGCAAGAGTGTCTACATACAGCGAATATGAGGTCAGCCAGTTGATAGCCGGGAAGTGGCGGGCGTAGGCCAGCGAAGAATCAAGCGCCCAGAAGACCTTGACTATACGCATGGTCGCCTGCGAAACAGGCTCGGAAATGTCGCCGCCCGGGGGCGAGACAGCGCCGATCGCAGTGACTGAGCCGTGACGCTCGCCGGCGCCGAGGCACTCTACGCAGCCTGCTCTTTCGTAAAACTGTGCGATGCGGGATGCGAGGTATGCGGGGTAGCCTTCCTCGCCGGGCATCTCCTCGAGGCGGCCGGACATCTCACGCAGAGCTTCTGCCCAGCGGGAGGTGGAGTCGGCCAGGACCGCGACATCGTAGCCCATGTCACGGAAGTATTCTGCGATGGTGATGCCGGTGTAGATGGATGCCTCACGGGCTGCAACGGGCATATCTGAGGTGTTTGCGATAAGCACGGTGCGCTTCATAAGAGGCTCGCCGTTGCGGGGGTCGGTAAGCTCAGGGAACTCCATGAGAACATCGGTCATCTCGTTGCCGCGCTCGCCGCAGCCGATGTAAACGACGATATCGACATCCGACCACTTTGCAAGCTGGTGCTGAACAACGGTCTTGCCCGAGCCGAACGGGCCGGGGACTGCCGCCGTGCCGCCCTTTGCGATGGGGAAGAGCGTATCGATGATACGCTGGCCGGAATTCATGGGTCTGGATGGCATGAACTTCTTTGCATACGGGCGGTTTATACGAACAGGCCACTTCTGCATCATGCTAAGCTCATGGCGCACCTTGTTGCCGTCCTCAAGAACGGCGACGGTCTCGGTAACGGTGAAGGTACCGGTCTCGATGGAAACGACGGTGCCGCTCATGGTGGGAGGCACCATTATCTTGTGAAGAATTGCGCTGGTCTCCTGCACGGTGCCGATGACATCGCCGCCTGAAAGCTTATCGCCGACCTTTGCAACGGGAGTGAACTCCCACTTCTTTTCACGGTTAAGTGCCGGAACATCAACGCCTCTGCTGATGGTGGAGCCGACACGCTCTCTGATCTCGGGCAGGGGTCTCTGGATGCCGTCATAGATGTTCTCCAGCATACCCGGTCCGAGCTCAACGGACATGGGCATGCCCGTGCTTTCGACGACTGCGCCCGGGCCGATGCCGGAGGTCTCCTCGTAAACCTGGATGGAGGCCTTGTCGCCGGTCATATTCAGGATTTCTCCGATAAGTCTCTGGGAGCCGACACGGACGACATCGGATACATTGGCATCAGCCAGACCCTCTGCGACCACAAGCGGGCCGGAAACTTTAGTTATAGTTCCGCTCATTATTTTCTCTCCTTAATTATTTTCAAGGATATTCGTGCCTATCGCACGCTCGACCGCAGCATTAAGAGCCGACAGACCCAAGCCGAGGCTGCCCTCTCTGCCCGGGATAAGGATTATCGCAGGCATGGGGCTGTCCTTATATTTGTCTATCTCCGAGCCGAGCTCGGCGGCGAGGTTCTCCTCGATGTAGATTATCGCAACATCTTCCCTTTCACGGGTCAGACTGCGCAGCACGCTCTTTGCCTCGGCGGCATCCGCAACGGGATATGCCTCAAGGCCGAGCGCCGTAAAGCCCATGACGGTCTCACGACCGCCGATGACCGCAATTTTAAGCATATAGATCACGCAGCCTTTCCTGTATAGTCTCCGGTGCGATACCCGCAAGGCGGCCGGTGAGTATCATCCTGACGGCGGTTATCTCGGTCTCCTGCGCAGCGATGAACGCAGTCACGGCCTCCTCGCCGAAGGCAACTAACTTTGCCTTTTTAAGATACTCGGTCAGCGCATTGTCGCAGGCCTTCTCGAAATCGGTCATTCTGCCGCCGGCAGTGGCCTGAGCGCCGCAAGCGGCTGCCTTTTCGAGTATCGTATTTGCGTACAGCGCCGAGAGCGCTTCCTCGGAGGTGCTTGCGGCACAAACACGGTCTATATCGACATTGCCGCCCGGGATGAGCGCTGCGAACAGGAAGTCTGCGTCCTTGCGCATCCTCACTGTGCGCACTGCGCTGCGCAGATTGATGCTGTCGATGACAAGCTTCACATAGCCGACTATAAATCCGCTGCCGGTTTCCTTGGCCATGTCGAGCATTTCCTTATAGCAGGCTCTGTCGAGCTCAAAGTCGGCAAGCTGGGGGTTCGCCGTTCTTGCAAGGATGCTCTTTGCCGAGGCGACGGCTTTCGCAAGTTCCTTGGGCAGTGCCGAGAAGCTGTCGGCAGATATGCACTCGACCACGGTCTGCGGCTTAACTCTGCCGCAGGGGCTTAACAGATCCGTCCTCGTGTCGCCGGTCTTTATGACGGTCTTTGCGTTGTGGTAGTCATATGTGACACGGAACACATCGACGACCGTCTTGTCGGGCACAAGCCGTCCGAGCTCCGAGAGCATCTCCGCCTGACGGCGGGAAAGCGCCTGCTCTATCTCCTTTGCGCTCATCGTGGACATATCCTCATATCCGCAGTCGCACAAAAGCTTTGCCGCTTCCTCGAAGCTTTGAGCCGAGAGCATACGCTCGGCCTTTTCGCCGGTGAGCATCTTGGCTTCTCTTGCTCTGAGCATGGCCGACAGGCACAGGTAATCTTGTTTATTACACTTTTTGTTAGCCAAATCTTAACCTCCCTTTCGGGGCATGCTCATTCAAACAGCACATTTGCAACCTCGGCCACCATGGTCTTGTGGCAGCGGTCGACGAGCATTTCCGCACTGCAATTGAGCTCTATTCCGTTTTCTATGAGAACAAAGCCGCCGCAGATATTGACCGGATCGCCTGCGACCGTGAGCTTTCCGACCTTGCCCTGCGCAGCAAGCAACTCATTGGCCTTGTCTGCTATACGCTGTCCGTATTCGTTTTTATCGTTTTTGCAGAAGTACATCGTCTCCGTGCCGGTCTGTGACACTTTGGCTGCCATTTCGGCGAACAAAGCAACATATTTGTCCCTGGGCAACTCGCACAGGAGCGAAACGGCCTTTGCAAAGGTCTCGACCACTCTTTCCTGCTTTGCGCCCAGAACATTTTTCTTGGCTTCCATCTCGGCCATACGGAGCTTACGGCCGTACAGCGCCTCGCACTCGGCCTTGCCCTCACGAATGAGCCTGTCGTAAGCCTCCTGCGCTGCTTTCTCGCCGGCACTGCGAATTTCTTCCGCTTTTTTGTTTGCCTCATCAAGCAGCGCCTGAGCCTGAGCCTGAGCGTCGCTTTCTATATGGGCAATGATCTTTTCAGTGCCTTTCATACATCTAACTCCTTGCTTTTTTATCAGAAGCTCAGGCCGTTGAGCATCAGGAAGGATGCCAGCAGGGACAAAATTGCGTAGAATTCAACGATGATGCAGAAGATCATGCCCTTGGACCAGTCGTCGGGCTTCTTTGCAAGAATGTTGATGGATGCCGCTGCGACCTTGCCCTGTGCGATAGCGGAAAGCAGACCGCCGATGGCGATGGGCAGACATGCGCCGAACACCTGCATGCCCTGCTCAACGGTCATGCCCGGAACGAGCTTGCCGAAAGCGAGGAACCAGATAACGAAGCCGTACAGACCCTGAGTGCCGGGGATGACCTGGATGATAAGTGCTTTACCGAACTTGCCGGGATCCTCCGCTGCCAGTCCCGCAGCTGCTTCACCGGCGATGCCGGTACCCTTTGCCGAGCCTACGCAAGCTAAAAATGCAGCCATACCTGCGCCTAAAAGTGCAATGGCGTAACCGCCGATGGTATTCAGAAATTCCATTATAATATCCTCCTAAATTTATATGTGTGTTTTTTATTCTTTTACATCGTAGTACTTAGAGTTGACCTTGAGAGGGCTGAACGGCTTGCCGCCGTCGACATAGAACTTGCCGAAGAACTCAAGACACTGCAAGCGCAGGTCGTGAACGAAGCAGCCCAAAAGGTTAAGTCCGAAGTTGAGCGCATGGCCGATTATGAAGATGACCAGAAACGCCAAGACCGTCAGGACATTCAGTCCGCCCGATTCTGCGGGCATGAGCGCAATGGTGTTGAAAACCTGAGCGACAACGCCGCCTGCGAGCATGAGCGCCATGATACGGGAATACGACAGCACATCGCCGAACCAGCCGGTCAGCGTATTGTAGATACAGCCGAAGGCTGCGCCTATCTTGCCGAACACGCCCTTTGAGTGGCGGCCTGCACCGAACAGCAAAAGCACGCTGCCGACGATGATTATCACCACGCCGACCTTGCCGAGCATCGCCGGAGCGGACGGGAGCAGCATCGTGCTGCCCCATATAATACCGCCGATGAGGATGACCCACAGCGAGCCTTCCTCGAACAGGCCGTCGAGCAAATTGCCCGCCTTGCACTTTTCCACAAAGCTTATCACCATACCGGTGTTAAGGTGGATCAGTCCGACGACCAGCGAGCCGTAAAGTACGGTGTTGCTGTCGTTTACGGGGCTGAACAGATACGGCAGTCCCGCCCATGTGGAAGTGGGGTCAATAAGATGCACCAGACGATACGGTATATCACCGAAGAAGCCGCCTGTCAGTGCGCCCATTACCATGGTCGATATACCTGCATACAGAACCAGCTGGCAAAACGCAAGCGTGCCGCCCTTGGGCTTTATCTTCTTCATTGCGACGATAGCGGCCAGCACCATCACGAGACCGTAGCCGATATCGGCCATCATAAGTCCGTAGATGATTATGAAAAACGGCGCCATCATCGGGTTTGCGTCAACACCGTTGTACGCCGGCAGGCTGTACATGTTGGTTATCATGTTCATGGAGTTTGTCAGCTTATTGCTCTTAAGCTCGACCGGAACATCGGGATACTCGTCCTCGGTGGGGTCCTCGGTCTCATATGCGCAGTCAAATTTGCCGAGAAGCTTTTCAAGCTCGGCTTCCTTCTCTGCGGGGAACCAGCCGTCGAGGACAACGGTACTATGCGTTCCCATGAGCTTATCCTCGGCCTCGCTGAAAGCAATATCTGTGTCGGCTCTGTCCGCCCAAAGCTCAAGAGCGGCTCTGTGCTCTGCCTTTGACTTGACATCCTCGATAAGCTGATTTTTCTCCTTGGCAAGAGCCCTGAGCTCCGCCTTGTACCCGTCGGTACACTCCTTGGGCGTGCCGGTGAGGCCGGAAAAGCTCATGAGCGAGAAGCTGTAGTCTCTCAGCGCCTCAAGCGCCTTCAGTTGCTGCGAGCGGTGGCTGAGCAAAACGAGGTAGTGCTGGAGCTTATCCTTTGAAACTTCGAATATCTCCGCCTCGTCGGCAGCCTCGGCAAGTCTTGCCCTCATGTCGTCAAGCGATGCCTTTGCCGGACATGCACCGAGGAACATGATGCTGTCCCGGGTCCCCTCCGTCTCCAAGGGGCAGTCGAAGCTCAGCCACGGTGCAAGAGATTCGATAAGTCCTCTTACGCGACTTTCCTCCGTGCCGATGCGCTTTATCCTGTCCTCATCGGCGATAAGATTTTCTGCCACGCTGCGATATTTTTCGAGGCTCTGCCTGTTCAGAAATTCCGAAAGCGCCACATCGGGCTTTGCCGACAGCAGCGGGCTTTTCGCCGGAGCGTATGTATTGAGCACTCCGATAGCCTGCTGCAAAAGCGCCTTTTCGGCTCTGCGCTCGGAAACGCCGCTCGACTCCCGGCTCAAATACTGAGAAAGCTCCGGGGCAAGGCCGTCATTTTCCGGCTCCCGAAGCTCAACACAGCCGAAAATCATCAGTTGCTTGAGCAGCTCTTCCTTCTGATTTCGAACAGCCATCAGCCTCAGCTTTTTCATTTTTACGATGGCCATTAACTGTTCACGATCCTTTCTACGACCATAGTCGCCGTGCTTGTGATTCGCTTGTCGGCTCTGGCGTTGAGTACCGCAACCTTGGTTTCGGCAGCACTATTGATTTTTTCGATTTCCTCAGCGGCCTTGGCCTCGGTGCGGCTTATCATTTCGTCGACCTCGTCCTTTGCCTTCAGCGCAGCCTTTTCCTGATCGGCCTTGCTGAAAGTCTCCGCCTCGGCAACGATGCGCTTGGCCTCCGCCTGAGCATCATCCACGAGCTGCTTGGCTCTTTCCTCTGCCAGAGAAACATCAACTATCGCTTCAAACGGCATCAGAGCATCCCCCTTTCCGAAATTTTATACAATCAACAACTGTAACAGTTTCTATAACAGTCAGTATGTGCATGATAACAAAATATGCCCTGAAAAACAAGGATTTTTCGGCACTTTGTTTGACAAAATCAAATCAATTGAGATGGTCAAAACTTCGTCAATTCTGCCGTCGGGCCGCCCCTCGGCTAAAAGCCTTGATATGCCGATATAGTTTGCAAATTAACGCTCTGTTCTGCCAACATTGACATTTAATTCGCAACCGTACAGGCGTTAATTTCTCGTTAATATTTGTCGTTTTCGTTCTATCGGTCGAGTTTGTGTAAATAATTCTAATTTTCGCTTGCAAAACTTCGAGATAACTTATATAATGCAAGTGTGGAATTGAATCAAAATTTTGAAATACTTCGCCGGGAGGCTTAATAAATGGCTAACAACTATCGCAGGCGCAGCGGAGACCGTGTCGACGGACGCCGTATCCGTTCACTCAACGGCTTTTTCAACTTCATTCCCTACATAATGCCGCACAGAAACGATGCATGCAACTATTACCAGGAATCGTTTGAGATAACAAACGCCGACCGCTGGTTCAGGCAGCAGCGTCTCAACGGCTACAAGGGCATCGGCATGCTGCATCTTTTCATCGCAGCCTATGTCAGGGCCATTGCAGAGCTGCCCGCCCTCAACCGCTTTGTCGTCGGCCGCCGGGTGTACGCCCGCAATAACATTGAGGTCGTGCTGACGGTCAAGAGAAGCCTCGCTATCGACGCTACCGAGACCACCATCAAGGTAGAGTTTGACCCCACGGACACCATCTTCGATGTCTACCGTAAGATGAACGAGGAGATAGAGAAGATCAAATCCTCCGATGAGGACAACGGCACGGAGGAGTTTGCAAACAAGTTTGCCAAGATGCCCCGCTTCCTCATCCGCTTCATCATTTGGCTGCTCAAGGTCGGCGATTACTTCGGCCTGCTGCCGAAGAATCTGCTCGATGTCAGCCCATTCCACGGCTCGATGATAATCACCGACCTCGGCTCGCTCGGCATCGGTCCCATTTATCATCATATCTACAACTTCGGCACTCTGCCGGTGTTCATCTCGTTCGGTGCAAAGCGCAAAGCGGTCGAGCTTGACCGCAACGGCGTTCCCGTTGAGCGAAAGTATGTTGACGGCAAGTTCGTCATGGACGAGCGTACCGTCGACGGTCATTACTATGCGACCGTGTTTAAGTATATAAACCGCTTTATCTCCGACCCCTCACTGCTCGAGGTGCCCCCAGAGAGAGTTGTGCAGGATATCTTCTGAAATTAAATTCTATGATGGCAGACAGCTTGTCTGCCATCTTTTCATATCGGCGGGTCGATATGAGTGCCGGTGGCAACGGTACCGTCCTCGATATCGTGGTCTGCGAGTATCTCGTCCTGCGTGAGCATGAAGTAATTGAACCAATCAAGACCGTCGGGCGGAATATCATAGCCGTCGGACCATGTGACATCGACATGGTATGTGCCGCTTTCAAGCCGCACGAGATTCCATGCGTGCGAAACATTTCGGGATTCGCCGCTGACCGTTCTGCACCACAGGTTTGCCTTTTTGCACAGGTACTCAAAGCCCCGTGAGTAGCCTTGGCATATTGAGTGGCCGCCCTCTATCGCACCGTAGGCGGTGCCTATCTGCGTTCCGCCGACGCTGTCGTAGTCGTAGGTCGTCCTGAGCGATATGACCACGGCGAGATAGCGGTATTTATCGTAGGTGCTCAGCCCCTCCGGCATACCGGCGACAATTGCGTCGCACTCGGCATCGAATACCTCAAGCTCGTGCCGGAGCTCATCCTTTTGCTCTGCTGTCGTAACATCGCCGCCCCCGGGCATGAAGTAGCGGGAGGTAAGTGCCGTCGTCATGTCGCCGTCAATGACCTCGGAGATGAGAAAATACAGCTCAAGCTCGGGGTGATCCTGATTTAACGCCCCCATGACGATGAGAAGATCGTCCAGCGTATCGTAGCCGTACTCCTCTGCAGTGTATGTAAAGTCCTCAATGCGCTGCACCTTGGGCAGTATCTCGTCATAGAGCTTTTTCTGATTATCCGTGAGCTGCTTGTACGCATCGTCGTCTCCGCCCTCATAGGGGTATGTCACCTGCGAGCCGGAAAACTTCGTGCTCTCTATGATATCGCCCGCAAACTCAATGTCGTCCGACACCCGTTCGAGCGCTTCATTTTTTATTTCATCGTCCTGCGCCGTTTGCCTGACGCACACAATGCAAAGCAGCGCTATGGCGACGCACACTGCCGTAAGCACGATGCGCAGGGTTCTTTTCTTCACGAAAACGGTGGCGACCAACGCCAAGGCTGCGAACACGCAGGTCAGAACTATGGCTGTCGTATGCGGCATGATTTTTCTCCTTTTCCCTCAATTGTTAATATTTTATCACTATATTATCTGCTTTGCAATGGGTATGAAAAAATGCCATGGCTTCATTAAGAAAAGCCATGACATTTTTCTCTTTCACGCAGCTTTGCAAGCAGCTCGTAGGGCGCATTGAGTTCCCCATGCATGCCGCTGCCCATCTCGATGTGCGGCTTGTGGCTGCCGTGCCAGTCGCTGCCTGCGGTGGCGCAGAAGCCGTAGGCAGCGGCAAGCGCTTTCAGGCGTGCGCAGACCTCGGGTGAGTAGCCCGAGTAGTAGCACTCAAGGCCCGAAACGCCGGCATCCCGTGCCTTTTCCATAAGTTCGGTCATGCCCTCATCGTCAAGCCTGTACTGCATGGGGTGCGCAATAGACGACACTCCGCCCGCTCCGCGGATAAGCTCCGCCGCTTCCTCAACGGAGAGGAAGTGCCTGCGGATATAATACTTTCTGCCCGGGTCAAGATATCGCACAAATGCGTCCTGCACGCTGTCGGCAAGCCCGGCTCTGATAAGGCACAGCGCAAAATGCGGCCTGCCGATTATCGAGCCCGGGTGTTCGGCCTTGAGCTCGTCTAAGTCTATAATTATGCCGTCCTTGGCCATGAGGTCGACCATCTTTTTGTTGCGCTCGTCACGGTCGGTGACTATCCACTCGAGCGTGCCGTTGAGCTTCTCGTTGTGCGGGTCGATATCGTATGCAAGCATGTGCACCTCTTTGCCGTACCAGCCGCAGCCAAGCTCCAAGCCGCCTACGACCTCGATTCCGAGCTTTTCTCCGGCGGCCTTAGCCTCGGGAACGCCGTTTGCCGTGTCGTGGTCGGTTATGGCGATGGCCTTGAGTCCGAGCGCCTTTGCGTGAGCAACTGCATCATAGGGGCTTTCCGAGCCGTCGGATATATTCGTATGTGTATGAAGGTCAATTTCTCTCATCTTACCGCTTCCGAAATTTTATCTGCCTCGGCGTAGAGCTTCCCGGCATCCTCGCCGATGAAAAACTCGCCGTTTTCGTACAAGACTTTGCCGTTTACCATCGTCAGGCGCACATTTTCCTTCGAGCCTGCGTAAACGATGTTTTTGCTGATATTATTCAGCGGGTGCATATTCGGTCTGTGCAGATTTATGACCGTCATATCCGCCTTTTTGCCGGTGGCTATGCAGTCGCAGTCCGTTAAACCCATCGCCTTGGCGCCGCCAACGCACGCCATTTCAAGCACCCTGTTTGCATCGCACACGGAAGCGTCCGCTTCACGGTACTTGGCCAAAGCCGTAACAAGGTACATTTCCCTGAAGAAGTCGAGCGCATTGTTTGACGCTGCGCCGTCGGTTCCTATGGCAAGGTCAATGCCCTCGGAAAGAAATCTCGTGACCGGTGCAATTCCGCTTGCTAACTTAAGATTTGATGCGGGGTTCAGAACCGCGCAAAGCTTGCGGCGCCTGAAGATGTCGATATCCTCCTCGCTCATATACACGCAGTGGAAGCCGCCGCCGCCGTGATCGTACATGCCGAGCCTATCAAAAAGCACGGTGGGCGTAACGCCGTGGCGCTCGATGCAGCCCTGAACCTCGCCTTTTGTCTCGGACGAGTGGACGAACATGGGCGCTTTGTATTTGTGCGTGAGGGAGGCAACATACTCCATGCGCTCAAGGCTTGTCGTGTACTCGGCGTGGAAGCCGAGGCGGTAGGATATAAGCTCATTGCAGTCGTTAAAATGCAGATACTCCCGCTCGAGCGCCGTGATGTCACGGTCAAAGTTGTTGAGCGCACCGCAGATGACGGTGCGGAAGCCTGCGTCCACATTTGCCTTAACATAGGCATCGTTGTGGAAGTACATATCAAAGCTTGAGGTGATGCCGCTTGAAAGGTACTCCATTATGGCGAGCTTCGTCATGACATACAGCATATCCGGTGAAAGCTTCGCCTCACGGGGAAACACCTGCTCGTTGAGCCAGCGGTCAAGCGGCATATCGTCCGCCATCGAGCGCAGGAAGGTCATCGCCGAATGTGTGTGCGCATTTTTAAACCCCGGGAGCAGCAGGTCGCCTTTAAGATCGATTTCCCGCTCAAACTGCGGCATAGCTGCCTTTTTCGGGCCTACATAGCATATGCTGCTGCCGTCCGTCCATACCTCGTCATTTGTAATTTCGGTGCCGTTTACAAAGCTTAGCACCCTGCCGTTATAAAATCTTATCATTTGTTCCGTCCCGTATCTTTATTCCCAGAAGTTTTTGCCGCCGAGCCTGCGTACAAGCTCTTGCCGGACTTCGAGCATGGCGGTGTATGTCGGAAGTATATAGATAAACGCATCCTCGTCTCGGAGGCGTTTGAAAAGCTGTGCGTAATTTGAAATCGTCTCGCACCCGATGCTCTCTCGCTCAAGACGCTGCGCCATGGTCTCGGCTCTGTCGCCGGTGCAGTAGACATTCTTGAGGTTTCTCATGCGCCGGAGCGCACCGAAGTCGGCATCGTCCAGCCACGAGATATCCGTGCCGTCGGCAGGCCTGTCATTAATGACAAAAACGAGAGATTTTGCGCTTTTGTCGCTGCGTATCGTATCCAGCGTCTGGTCTGCCGCAGCGGCATTTTTTATAAGTATCATCCTTGCGCCGGCCTTGCCGAGGGCAAACTTTTCCATGCGTCCGAAGCCGCACTCGAAGCTCGACACGGCTTTCAGAGTGTATCGCAGCTCAACGCCCGCCGCCGTCATGAGTGCAGTCACGCCTGCGGCGTTATAGATATTATATAGCCCCGGGAGCGCACATTCCGCAAGAGTTTTCTCTGCACCGTCTGAAATGACAAAGCATCCGTCCGCCAGCACATCACTCACCGTGACGAGCGTTTCATGCCGACGAGTGCCGCATTTTGGACAGCGAAAGCCGCCTAAGTTTGCGTAGGTCACATAGCCGTACTCAAGCTTTGCGCCGCAATTAACGCAGCGGCTTTCCTCGCCGCTTTCGGGTGAGAGCTTATCGCCCGCCGATAGGCCGTACCACAAAACTTTGTTCGGCACCTTATCGGCTATGCTCGCCGCCATCGGGCAGTCGGCGTTCAGGCACACGAGCGTTTCGGGTGTTGCGCTCAAGCCCTGCGCAATTGCGTCTCGGGGCGTTGTCACCGTGCCGTAGCGGTCAAGCTGATCCTTGAATAGATTCGTGACAAGCACGGCCTTGGGCTTCGTTGCACGAAACACCCGACGAGCCGCCGCCTCGTCGCACTCGATAACCGCCCATTTTTTCTTCGGGCGCATGAAAATGCTTGCATTTTCAATAAACTCGCAGGCTATGCCGCCGATGAGGTTTGCACCCGACCGGTTTGAAAATGCGTCAAGTCCTGCGTTACTCAGCGCCGTTTCCGCCATTCTGGCAGAGGTGGTCTTTCCGTTTGTCCCCGTGATCATGAGCGTGCTCACCCCACGGGCTGTCAGCTCCAGCACCTCGGGGCAAATTTTAAGCGCAAGCTTGCCCGGAAGCGCCGTTCCTCCTTTGTTTAGAAGCCTTAAAATTCCGTGCGTGATCTTACAGACCACGCACGCAACAAATGCCAATAAACTTTTCAATTACTCAACTGTCACCGACTTTGCAAGATTTCTGGGTTTGTCAATATCGCAGCCTCGCAGCAGTGCCACATAGTAGGCGAAAAGCTGCAAGGGCACAACCCCCAGAGAAGGCTGGAATATCGTATGTGACTCGGGTACGGTAATTACATTTTCGACCGTCTTGCGCATCTCCGCAGCATGGCTCTCGGTGGTCAGTGCCAAGACATCCGCTCCTCTCGCCTGAACCTCAACGACATTGCTCATGGCCTTGTCAAACAGCGGAGCATATGTGCCGAGGGCGACAACGAGCGTGCCGTCTTCGATAAGAGATATCGTGCCATGCTTAAGCTCGCCCGATGCGTATGCCTCGGAGTGGATGTAGGATATCTCCTTGAGCTTGAGCGAGCCCTCCAGTCCCATCGCATAGTCGAGATTGCGGCCGATGAAGAACACGGAGTTGTGGTTAAAGTAGTTGGAAGCATAGTGCTTGATATCGTCGGTATGCTCGAGTATCTGCTCCATCTTCGCAGGCAGGCGCAGAAGCTCATCGACCATCTCGGTGTACTCGGCTGCACTTACCGTGCCGAGGATATCGGCAAAGTAAAGGCCGAGCATATTCAAAAGCACGAGCTGGGTGGAGTATGCCTTTGTCGTTGCGACCGCTATCTCGGGGCCTGCCCAAGTGTAGAGCACATCGTCGGATTCTCTTGCTATGGAGCTTCCCACGACATTGACTATCGACAGTATGTGAGCGCCGAGGCCCTTTGCCTCACGCAGCGCCGCCATCGTGTCAAGCGTCTCGCCCGACTGGCTGATGACGATGACGAGCGTTGATTCGTCAACGAGCGGATTGCAGTAGCGGAATTCCGACGCAAGGCAGACCTCAACGGGCTTTCTGAGCAAGCGCTCAAGGTTGTACTTCCCGACTACACCCACATGATATGACGAGCCGCAGGCGATTATGAATATCTTGCTTATACTTTTAATATAGTCCGCGTCTATCGTGAGATCTTCAAGCACGATGCGGTTATCACGGATGCGGTTGAACGCAGTTTTGCGGATAGCCTCGGGCTGCTCCATGATCTCCTTGAGCATGAAGTGGGCATAGCCGCCCTTTTCGGCGGCGGAGACATCCCAGTCGACAAAATGATGCTCCTTCTCAATAGGCTCCCCCATGCTGTCATAGACCTGCACACCGTTTTCCATCACAACTGCGACCTCGCCGTCCTCCATGTAGGAAATGTCACGGGTGTACTTGATTATCGCCGTAACATCGGAGGCAATGAAATTGCAGCCCTCGCCGTAGCCTATGAGCAGCGGTGCATCCTTGCGTGCTGCGACGAAGCGATCCGGGCAGTCGGCACAGATGATGCCCAGCGCATATGCGCCCTCGATGCGGTGCAGCACCTTGAACACGGCGTCGAGTATATCGCCGCACCCAGCGTAATAGTACGATATCAGCTGAGTGACGACCTCGGTGTCGGTCTCGGAGCAGAATTTATAGCCCTTGGCGATCAGAAAATCGCGCAGCTCTACATAGTTTTCTATAATGCCGTTGTGTACGACGGCTATCTTGCCGTCGCCGCTGAGCTGAGGGTGAGCATTTACATCGTTCGGCTCGCCGTGGGTCGCCCAGCGGGTGTGACCGATGCCGAGAGTGCCTTCAACGCTCTTGCCGCCCTGAGTTATATCGCTGAGTACCCGCAGACGCCCCTTTGCCTTTTTGACCTGGAGCTCATGCCTTGGAGAGACAACGGCAATGCCCGCCGAGTCATAGCCTCTGTACTCAAGCCTTTCCAGCCCCTCCAACAATATGGGGGCTGCCTGTTCTTTTCCGACGAAGCCGACGATTCCGCACATAGTATTGTTTCCTTTCGGATCAAAGATAGTTCATTATACCATTCCACATTACCGAATGCAATAAACAGGATTTGAACAATAAAAAAAGTCGGCCTAAGCCGACAAGGGCGGACTCAGATGAGGATAATCCGCCCTGTAAAACAGGCTTTCCGCCTTATAGAGGTGCGCACTTCACTTTTACAGGGTGCGCAGCAGTTTTGAGCGAGCTATTTTTCGTTCAGACAAAACAACAAAAATCGGGCAATACTTTGTGTATTACCCGATTTTTTTGTGAAGTATGGGCGGAAAAGAGCCGGTCAAAACCGGTTTCTCCTTGTCTGTGTCCGCCCTAAAATTAAAAAACGAATTGAACAAGTATCATATACACCGCCGTGCCGCCGCCGACGGAGATGAGGAAATTTTCCTTCCACGCATATGTGCCGATAACGACCGCAGTTGCGATAAGCTCCGGCAGGCCGTGGTTTCCCGTGAGTATCGGGGTGTTTTTGAAGCAGTAAACCACCAAAAGCCCCATGAGTGCGGGCGGAAGCACCCTGCCGAGGTATTTAATAAACTCCGGCAGCTGCTTTTTGCCGGAAAACGCAGCGAACGGCAGCCAGCGGGATATCTGCACGCCGAGGGCGATGGCCGCAATTGTCACGAGGGTTTGGGTCACGGTAAGCGTCACAGTTTATCCCTCCCTATCCAGAAAATCAGCAAAATGACGAGCAGCGAGGGGATGAGAAACACGCTCGTGCCGAAGAATATACGGCACAAAAGCGTTATGCCTATGCCGATAACGCAGGCGGGGCGATTGCGCTTTTCCTTCCACTGCTGCAGGAACATGACGACGAACATCGCAGTCAGCGCAAAGTCAAGCCCCGTCGTGTCGAAGGTTATCAGTCCTCCGATAACGCCGCCGAGGCCGCAAAGGCCGACCCAGTAGATGAAGCACAAAAAATTTATACCGAAGTAAAAATATTTGTCCTCAACTCCCTCCGGCTTCTGCGCCGAAACGGAGAGCGAAAACTGCTCGTCGGAAAGCGTGTATATCATAAACGGCTTCAGCACGCCTGCATCCTTGTACTTTTCCAGCAGCGGGATTCCGTAGAAGCTGTGGCGGAAGTTGACAAGGTAGCTCATGAGCAGCATCTGCGCAGGGTCAAAGCCCGCCGCCATCATGGGGATGGCCGCTATCTGCATGCTACCGCAAAAGCACACGGCCGAAAACAGCATCGTCCACCATGCGTTGTAGCCGATATCGCTCATCAGAACGCCATAGGTCAGCGCAACGAATATCCAGCCGAGAAACACGGGTATCGTATACGGGAAGGCCGCCTTTATCCCACCCAACATCTTTTTTAAGCTCAACTTCTTCATAACAAAGCAAAAAACGGTGCAGTCACAAAACTGCACCGTCACTGTCTATTTCTTATTTGACGATATTCAGGACGAGAGTCAGGATCGCAAATGCAAGTGCGAACCACTTTGTCCACTTTGCAAGCTTTGAATCAAGGGTCTTGGCCTTGCCCTTGGACAGGAAGGTCTCGGCGCCGCCGGCGATAGCGCCGGACAGACCTGCGCTCTTGCCGCTCTGCATAAGAACGACGACCGTCACGGCCAGGCCGGACAGGAGCTGCAAAATAGTAAGAATCAGCTTAACAGTACTCATTTATATCAAATCCTTTCGATAATTACACCAAATAGCTTTAATACTATACCACAGCTTTTTGCGCTTTACAAGTAAAACTTTTAATATTTCTCCTGTTTTACTGCTCATTTTTCACCAAACCTGCCAGCGTAGGACAAATTCGCACAAATACACCGCCCCCGCAATGACACTCAGTGTCGTTAAGCACCAGTCAACTCGCCGGTCGTGAGTTATAACCGCAAGCGCCGTCGGCACGGTGAACGCCGCCGCAAGGTAGCGTGGTGCGCTCAAAAGCCAAGTCGCACCGACGGCAACGATGAAGTATGCGAGAAAATACGCCGTGTACGAGCTGCGAAGTCTTTTGACCGCAAAAAGCATGAGCACCAGCGACAGCGCCTGCGCAAGCAAATTCGGCAGCCACAGGCCGAAAAAGTTGACGCCGTTGCCGGAAGCGCTGTATATGGCGTTTTCGGTCTGATACGCAGCGGTATTGAAGAACCAGCCGAGCTGCTGATTCCAATGCTCACGCTGATACTGCATGAACTTGAACGCATCTCCCGAGACCGTGTAATTTACAAGGCAGTACGCCGCAAAGCCGAGCGGAATGATGAGTACGCACAGGTAGTCTTTCAATTTCGCCCTGCGCTGCACGAGCTCGAACACCACCGGCACTATAAGTACCACGCCAAGCGAGCGTGTAAACGCTGCATATGCGCCGAGCAAACACGCAGGCAGCATTTTGCCCCGCCGCACGAGGTACATGCAGCCGAGCGTACACAGCAAAAACAGGCTCTCGCTCATGGGTGCGGCAAAGAAGAACACCGCCGGAGAAAGGCTCAGAAATTTGACCGCCCTCAGCGCCGTCTCGTGCCCGCAGTCGAGCGAAGCGAGCTTATAAAGCATAACATTTGCTCCGGCAAAGCACAGCGCCGACACGATTAGTCCGGCGATAAGCCCGTCGCCGGTCACCGCCGTGGCGAGCCGCACAACGACGGGATAACCCGGCAGGAAAACGAGCTGCACGAGCCTGTCGACGCTGCCCTCTGACAGGTACCAGTCACGGGCGATATCAAGGTAATGCCCGCTGTCGGTGCATGTCCAGAAATCGAGTGCGTCAAAAAAGCCGTCGGTGCAGCCGAAGATACGGCGCAGGATGTAGACGATAACGATGATGAGCACATCCCACAGCAGTACCGCCGCAAAAATCCGCACACAGATATGCCGTGGCTCGCCGTCAAGGCCCGGAGCATCCGGCTCGCCGTCACGCCATGCATCCACCCACTTGGGCACAAATCGCAGGCACACAAGCGTAAACAAAACGGCGCTTATAACCGCCGCCGTCATGCCTGCCGCCGAATAGCGCACTCCGCCGCACCACAGCGCAAATATCGCCGCCAGCACGGCAACTCCGCTTGCCGATATTAAAATTTGCGGGGTTTTCCGTTCCATCCTAGTTTTCGGTATTCTCGAATCCAATACCGAACACGAATCCGCCTGCAAGTCCCAGCAAGGGCCAATAACCTTCCGCTCCCTTATCCGAAAGGACAAACGCAAACACTATACCCGGCAGCAGCAAGACGGTTACGCCGAATAACGCCAAGATATAATAGCCGATTGGGTGTTCGGCTTTGAAATCCTCGTCCGCCAATGGGCTGAAAAATTCTTTGTAATTCTCCGGTGGACACCAACTTAAACGCTCGTGTTTTTTCTTCTTGCTCATTTTGCATTTTCCTTTACATTAAACTTGACTTTCTGCGAAAACTTCACTTTTATCAAAAAACTTCACTTGCCGTAAGGCAAACTTATCTGCGAATCAGCTTAACCACTGCTTCGCAATGGCTCGTTCTCGGGAACATGTCCAGCGCCGTGGCGGCGGCGAGGGTGTAGCCGTGGGCGTTGAACACCAAAATATCTCGGGCGAGGGTCGAGGGGTTGCAGGAAACATACACGACCCTGTCGGGGCGCATTTTGCACACGGTGCGTATCGCTTCCTCGTCCATGCCCTTTCTCGGCGGGTCGACGACCACGGTCTCGGGGCGGATGCCGTCTCTCAGGAACATTTCCGCCGCCTCGGCCGCATCTGCGCAGATAAACTCGGCATTTTCGATGCCGTTGCGGCGGGCGTTGCGCTTTGCGTTCTCGATGGCCTCGGGAATTATCTCCGCACCGATGACACACCCCGCTTTTTTCGCCAGAAACAGGCTTATCGTGCCTGCGCCGCAATACAGATCGAGCACCGTCGAATTTTCCGTGCACCCGGCGTATTCGACCGCCCTGTTATACAGCTTTTCGGCCTGCGGCGGGTTTATCTGATAAAACGCCTGCGGGGATATCTCGTACTCCACGCCGCCGAGGCTGTCGCAGACGGTGTCCCTGCCCCAAAGCGTGTAAAAATCACCGGCAAGCACGGTGTTGCCCGGGGTCTTGTTGACATTCAAAACCATGCCCGTGAGCTCGGGGCAAGCGCTGCGCAGGTAGTCTGTCAGCGCCGTGGTCTTGTCGCCGAAGCCTCTGGCGGTGACGATGCAGGCAACGCAGTCGGCGGTGTTTACCGCCGTGCGCACAAAGACATGGCGTACGCTGCCCTTGCGGGACTTTTCGTCATAAGCGTCAATGCCGCTTTTGCGCATATACTCCAGCACCGCCGCCGTCACCCTGTCGGCTGCCTCGTTTTGCAGAAGGCAGCGCTCGACCGGCACAAGCTCATGCGTGCGGGGCGCAAAAAATCCGCTTTTGAGCTCACCTGCGACGCTGCGCACGGTGTAAATACCCTTGTTGCGGTAGCGCTCCCGGCGGTCGCTGCCGATGATCTCCTCGGCCTGCACGGTCTGCCGGCCTATATGCGTCAGCGCATCGTTTAACCTGCCTAACTTAAAGCGCAGCTCCTCGTCATAGCTCATGTGCCGCAGGGTGCAGCCGCCGCAGCGAACACAATATTCGCAGTCGGGCGTGCGCCGCTCGGGCGACAGGCGCACCGGCTCTATCGCTTTCCCCCACACGGCGGAGCTCGTGACCTTGAGTATCTTCACCTGCCACACCTCGCCCACGATCGTGCGTGGGACGAATACCGCCCTGCCGTTTATGCGGCTCACACCGCTGCCGTCGGAGGAGTAGCCGACTATCTCAGCCTCAAATATATCGTTTTTTCTCAAATCTTCCATGCTTCCCAATATACCATGCCGTACGAAAATTTTCAATGTGAATATAATTTTGCTTTTTCGCAGAAACTACCTGCGAATATAATTTGGATTTGGAGGTTCTTCTATGAAAAAAGCCATTCTTCTCATACTTGCGCTTGCCATGCTGTGCACGGCGGTCTGCGCCTGCACCGACGGCGGCAATGTAAACGACAACCACGGCGGCGTTGTGACCGACACCCCCCATGACAGCGATATCGGCGACGATATCAAGGACGCAGCAGACGATGTCGGCGATGCGGTAAAAGACGGTGCCGATGATGTCGGCGATGCGGTAAAGGACAGTGCGAAGAACACTGCACGGCCGGACACAAGCCCCGCTCAGCCGCAGGCTACCGCCATCCCCGGAACACAGGTCATCACGCCATGAAAAGCAGCGTCAACGACGCTGTTTTTCTTGATTTTCAATGTCGAATGTTGTATCATCAGATATCATTGTTGTAAGGAGTGGTATTTATGAGTTACATTCCCACCGTTGAGCAGGCCAGAGCGCTTGTCGGCCGCTTCAACAAGGACGCTTTCCATCTTCAGCACGCCGAGACCGTTTCCAAGGTCATGGGCGAGCTCGCCAAGGAATTTGACCCCGAGCGTGTCGAGTTCTGGGCAGCTGTCGGCATGCTTCACGACATAGACTTTGAGCTGTATCCCGAGCAGCACTGCGTCAAGGCTAACGAGATGCTGCACGAGCTGGACATAGACGAATCGGTAATCCACGCCGTAATCAGCCACGGCTACGGCATCTGCATCGATGTTGAGCCGGAGCTTTTCATGGAAAAGGTGCTGTACGCAGCGGACGAGCTTACGGGGCTTATCGGCGCTGTTGCGCTCATGCGCCCGAACGGCATCTCCGACATGGAGGTCAAGTCCATAAAGAAAAAGTTCAAGGACAAGAAGTTTGCTGCCGGCTGCTCCCGTGATGTCATCATCCGCGGCGCCGAGATGTGCGGCTGGGATCTGGACACGCTGTTCCAGAAAACGCTCGATGCGATGAGAGCGTGATGGTAAGGCTTTATATTGCCGATGTGAGTACGCTCGATATCGAGCGTGCACTGACCGAGGTGTCCGACTATCGCCGTCAGAAGGCGCTGCGCTGTCCGGACGACGAAAAGTGCCGCTGCTCATTGGGTGCGGAGCTTCTGCTGTATCGTGCACTCGGCGCACCGGTCGAATATGCCTTGGGCGATAACGGCAAGCCGTACATTGACGGTGGAGCACACTTTTCGCTGTCGCACAGCGGAAAATACGCCGTGTGTGCAGTTTCCGACTGCGAGATAGGCGTGGATATCGAGTATCCACGGGAAAACACCGCTCGGCTGGCAAAGCGCTTTTTCACCGCAGATGAAAATGAGCGTCTTGCCGCAAGCGATGCGCCCGATGTGGAGTTCTGCCGCATTTGGGTCGTCAAGGAAAGCTACATAAAGGCCACCGGCATGGGCTTCAAAACGCCGCTTCCCTCGTTTGAAGCGGCAAGGCGCATCGGCGAATACTCAACTTTGCAGCTTGAGCACGACGGCTACCATATCGCCGTGTGCGCAAAATGCGAGAGCATCGGAGATATAAGGGTCTATGATGAAGAAATTATTTGACAGCACAGTCGTGCGCTTTGTGCTCGTGGGCGCAGTGAACACACTGTTTGGCGCAGGTATAATGTTCATATTCTACAACTGCCTGCACTTAAGCTACTGGCTGTCCTCTGCGTCAAACTACTTTTTCGGCAGCATTTTGAGCTACTTCCTGAATAAGTACTTCACCTTCCGGCGTACCGAGCGCAGCGCAAAATATATCGTGCGCTTCGTGATAAACATATCAGTGTGCTATTTTGCCGCATACTCGGTCGCAAAGCCGCTGATTACGCAGCTTCTGGCGAGTGCCTCGGTGACTGCGCAGGAGAACATTGCAATGCTCGCCGGAATGGTCATCTTCACCGTTCTAAACTACTTTGGGCAAAAACTCTTTGCGTTCAAAAAAGACTAAAACCGCCGGATAAGGGCGGATCCAGATAAGGAGAAAACGCCCTGTAAAGAGCCTTTTTCCCCGATGCTGCGTTAAAGCTTTAGACCATATATGTCCATTATGCCCGTCAAGCTTTGCCTTGCCTCGAGAAAAAATTCAA
>ERZ857629.136-NODE-136-length-111970-cov-26.641764_pt1 | contig 111970 bp, 84 predicted proteins | sample MGYA00519700_ERZ857629 | MGnify/ENA primary metagenome ERZ857629 (study PRJEB31778, sample SAMEA3449351) | human gut metagenome | biome: human gut; feature: human-associated habitat; material: faeces | place: United Kingdom | collected 2010/2012 ... | reverse complement strand
TGCCTACACACATCAAATTCCTAACGGAATTTCATCGCATCTTCTTCGGGACAACATGTATATCATATCCTAAAAAATTACAGCCTTGGCGCGGTGTGGCGTGCCAAGGCTGTGGATTTTTGGGGAGCGGCTTATTTTAGAAGTGCGTGGCAAGAGCAAGATAAATACCGTAAAAACTATATAAAACCTAAAGTGCAACGTTGTATTTTCTGATAAAATCTAAAGTACCACTTTATAATTTCTTGTAAAATCTAAAGTGGTGATATTTATATATTGCTGTAAAACAGTAAAATAAATTATTTTTCAAGAAAAATTTTAATTTTGATGAATTATTTCTCGGTTCAGTGGATAAATCTGGAGCTTAGGTTTCACAATGTGGTAGAATTGCGCAATAGAATCAAAAACAAAAGGAGATTAATCATCGGGGCAACTTCCATCAGGGAAAACGCCCAAAACCGTCAATCAAAACCAGGATAAGACAAGATGGCTTCAGGTGGCATACTTTGACCTTTGGACTGCCCGACAATAATACAATAATATGTTGTATAACATACTCGAAAAATTTTGTGGTTAATAAATTATTCGTAACTTTGTTGCGAATTGGAGATGCTCCGATTCACTGTATTGATAACAAGAGGCGTTATGCCCATCTTCTTGTACTGGAGAAGCGTCGGAAACTTAACCAAGTATGCAAGAGTTGGCTTAACTGTCTTCACGCATAACGCGTGGAGCTGTTTACCACATCTGCATACAAAGGTATTCCGACCACCTTCCAGTTAAGGCGTGGCATAGCAGTCCACGCTTCTTTCTTTTTTATATATGGTAGATGGACTGTAATACCAACTAAAATCGCAATGCGTATGAAAAAAGTATTGAGTCTTATGATTGCTTTAATTGCAATCATTTGTTGTACCGAGCCAGTCTCTGCTCAAAACAGGATTAAGGTTGCTGATGGTGTATATCTCGTAACCTATGGCAATGTAACTGTCATAGAAAATGACAAAACACAGCAATCCGTTCAAATCAAAGTGGTCAAATCCGATAGTATGTACGACATACTTTGTGGTGATACAGTCGTGAAAACAGTTGCAAAAGCAAGCCTTACAGAAGGAATCACATTCGTTATTCAAAGTTATACTCTGATTCCAAGATGGGTATCATGTGCAGTTGTAGGACATATAGTAAACAAGGTATATGAAGGCGTATGCGATTATTATCGTTAAGTCATAATTATCTTACAACCTTCATTCACAGGAAGCCTCGGAGAAATCCGGGGCTTTCGTTGTCGCTGCTATGATTTTCATACAGTATGTCAATTTCGTCAATCACCGTCCTATTGGACAAATAAAATACTCACTAATTTAATTTAACCAACAGGTTGTGAAATATTGAATCGTAAACATATAAAAAATGACACTTATGAAAAAAATTTTGATGTTATTGCTGATGGTTGTGGGAGTTGTCACTTCTGCTGATGCTATGTATCACCAGTTGAGATACCGTGGAACTGTTGCGGGAAACACGGTGGAAGTGGCACTGAATTACAACACTGGTGACATGGGCACTAATTGTGAACCTTATTGGACCGACGATGGCCGCTGCCGCTATGTGAAATATGGTTACAACTTGTTGACGTTGGTCCCAAAGTCTGCTTGTTCAAGCAAAACTTGGGTGTTTGATGAGTATAACTCAAAAGGCGAGCGCACTGGACGCTGGGTGCTGAAAGTGTCGCAGGGCCGCTTGACGGGTACTTTTAAAGCCGCTCACTCTGGAAAAACCTATAAGGTAAATCTACGGCAGATTCCAGGATTTGACTTTTGGAGATGGGGGCAGTCATAGACAGACCACAACATAATTAATGAATCGCAGCCTTGGCGCAATGTGATGTGCCAAGGCTGCGGAATTATTTTATTCCCAATGGGGTTTATCTCCAATGGAGCGGCTTATTTTTTGTTTTGCTTCGACCAACTGTCTTTCAAGCCGATGGTGCGGTTGAACACCAGTTTTTCAGTGGTGCTGTCTTGGTCGACGCAGAAGTAACCGATGCGTTGGAATTGGAATTTGTCGCCCTCCTTAGCGTTTTCTGCCAAGAATGGTTCAATCTTAGCGTTTTCAATCACCTTGAGCGATTCAGGGTTGAGCAAGTCGCGGAAATCGTGCTCGGTGTCGGCGCTTGGGTTCTCAACGGCGAACAGACGGTCGTAAACGCGCACTTCTGCATCTTTGCAGTGGCGTGCCGATACCCAGTGGAGCGTGCCCTTTACCTTGCGGTTAGCACCTTCCATACCGCTGAGGGTGTCGGGGTCGTAGGTGCATTGAATTTCGGTGATATTGCCGTCGGCATCTTTGGTGCAGCCAGTGCACATGATGATGTAGGCACCTTTCAAGCGCACCTCCTTGCCAGGAGTCATGCGGAAGAACTTCTTAGGAGCGTCTTCCATAAAGTCGTCGCGCTCGATGAAGATTTCGCGGCAGAAAGGCATCTGGTGAGTGCCAGCGTTTTCTTGCTCTGGGTTGTTGTCCATCTCCATCATTTCCACCTTGTCCTCTGGATAGTTGGTAATCACCACCTTCACAGGGTTGAGCACGGCGCACACGCGGTTAGCCTTCTTGTTGAGGTCTTCACGAATTGAGTGTTCGAGAAGACTGATGTCGTTGAGCGCTTCAAACTTAGTGTAGCCAATATTGTTGATGAAGTTTTTGATTGATTCAGGGGTGAAGCCACGACGGCGCAGACCGCAGAGTGTAGGCATACGAGGGTCGTCCCAACCGTTTACCAAACCTTCCTTCACCAACTGAAGCAATTTACGCTTACTCATCACGGTGTAGGTGAGGTTGAGGCGGTTAAACTCAATTTGTCGTGGGCAGTATTCGTCCACCTTGTCGCCAGCCAACTCCTTCACGAATTTCTCGTAAAGCGGACGGTGAGGCACAAATTCGAGGGTGCAGATAGAGTGTGTCACGCCCTCGAAGTAGTCGCTCTGACCGTGTGCGAAGTCGTACATAGGATACACCTTCCACTTATCGCCGGTGCGCCAGTGTGGGCTCAAGATAATGCGATAGATGATAGGGTCGCGGAAGTGCATGTTGTCGCTCGCCATATCTATTTTTGCGCGAAGCACATGGCTGCCTTCTGGAAATTCGCCAGCATTCATGCGAGTGAAGAGGTCGAGGTTTTCCTCCACAGAGCGGTTGCGGAACGGACTTTCCTGGCCAGGAGTGGTAGGAGTGCCCTTTTGAGCTGCAATTTGCTCGCTGGTTTGGTCGTCGACGTATGCCTTGCCCTCCTTAATCAAGCGGATAGCGAAATCGTAGAGTTGCTGGAAATAGTCGCTTGCGTAGTACAGACGGTCGCCCCAGTCGTAGCCCATCCACTTGATGTCGCGCATAATGGCTTGCTCATATTCAGTGTCTTCTTTAGCAGGGTTGGTGTCGTCGAAACGCAAGTTGCAGGTGCCGCCAAACATTTCAGCCACCCCGAAGTCCATGCAGAAAGCCTTAGCATGGCCAATGTGCAGGTATCCATTAGGTTCGGGTGGGAAACGAGTGCTAAGTCGTCCACCATTCTTGCCAGCTGCCAAATCGTCGGCAACAATTTGCTGAACAAAGTTCAGGCTCTTTTTCTCTTCTTGTTCGTTGAGTTGAATGTTGTTTTCAGCCATATCTTATAGATGTTGAGATTGCTAATGATTCATAAGGCACAAGCAGAGCGGCTGCGTGTAGTGCTCTTATAATAAGGTGCAAAGATACTAAAAAATATTTTTTTGTGAAACGATAGCCTTAGAAAATAGAATATTTAACCCAAATCGGTCATTAGGGCTTGTAGTATTTCGGAGTTTTAGAAGAATGAATTTTGTTTGTCTTTTAATGAGTGATAGCGAGCTATTACGAATTAAAAACAAGCAAAAGGCATCTTATAAAAGCCGAAAGACCGCAAGAAGTAATCTAAAAAATCCTCATACGGCCTAATGCCCGATTTGGGTTTAAGGTGATTATCATCGATTATTTTCTTTTGTTTTGTCTTGAAAGTCAAAATAGCCTTCTATTAAATAAAGTTAAATATTTTCTATGAAGTATTAGATTATGTGTGAACATTATGTAAATTTGTAAGTATTTTTATAATAATTACTATTAACTAAAAACAGGTTCCTTATGAGAAAAGTCACATTTTTCTTGACCTCGTTGCTTTTGACGGTGTGCTTGTTTACTTCTACGGCAAACACCATCGTCCGCAATGGGGTGACCCTATTAGGGGTTGACCGGGAGGTGATGAGCAAGTCGATTGGCACGACGAGGTTCGTGCAAGCGACCAGCGAGAAGTCGCCTTTACAGGTATCGGTGCCTAAAGCCGCCAAGCGTGCCCCCACGCTGGCGAGCCTTAAAGGCTATTACTACACTACCGACTTTGGTACGAGTGTGCCGCTATCAGTAGCGCGTCGCTACATGGTGCAAATCACGCCATTCGCTACCGACTCGGTGGAAATCTTCAACTTGATGGGCGGCCAGCGTGCTGTGAAGGGCGTTTATAATGCCTCAACCGGCGTGATTAAGGTTAAGCCACAGGTTACTTATGTCGACAGCAAGTATGGCTCGCTTTATTGTTGTCTCGTCGACCTCGACAAAAAGGTTTATTACTCCGATGCCGAGATTGAATTTAATGTGAGTGCTGATGGCAACATCAGTGTGGGCTCATGGGGTATTTTTGTGCTCAGTGGAGAGTATAAGGGGGTGCAGATTGTGAGTAGCAAATCTCGCTTCTACAAAGCCAATGCCATGATTACCGACCACAGCTTGTCGCAAACGGTCGACAGCATGAAGGTACGCACTTATCCAGCTTGCTACACTCGTGAAAGCAAAACTCAGATTGCGGTGCGCAACTTCTACAACTGCGGTTCGGAAGTGGTGATGACTGTGGATAGCACAGGTGCAGTGTATATGCCTCACCAGGTGCTTGCCAAATCGGGCATAACTGAATTCTATAACTACTGTATCACCAAATATACCAATGCCAGCGACGTAAAGCTGAAGGCATCGGGACTCAACGGCACATTCGCTGCCGACAGCATCACCTTTGGCGCATGGGCTATGTCTCGTAGCACAGTTCGGAGCCAGATTGTGGAATCGCTCGTCAAGAGTGTGATCAAGGTGCCAGATACATTCGCACCATTTACTGCTGCGCTTGGGCTGAACGGCTCTGGTACGGAGGCTGACCCTTATTTGGTGACCAACGCTCAAGACCTTGAAGCACTTGCCAATGCCGTTAACCATAATGCATCGTACAAAGATGCCAATGGCAATGTGTTCACAGGCGTTTACTTTAAGCAGACAGCCGACATTGATATGGCATCGGTGCTCAATCACGAGCCTATCGGTGTGGACAAAGTGGCATTCAATGGCCGCTATGATGGACAAAACCACACTATCAGCAACCTCACCCAAGACCGTCGCGATGAGTTCAACGCAGGTTTGTTCGGATCTACAGGTGAAAATGCAGAGGTAATTAACATCAAGTTTGTAAACTCATCGGTGCGCACCAATAAATCGAGAATCGGCACCGTGGTGGGTGAAAACAGCGGCAAGGTGAGCGGCATTACCGTCACTGGCGGTTATGTTGGCTCTGACGCATTCTATAATGGTGGTATTGTGGGTATAAACAATGGCACTGGTGTGGTAGAAAACACAGCATACTCTGGCGCTGTGGAAGGCGAAGGCATGGACGGTGGTGTGGTAGGCGTAAACTACGGCACAGTGAACTCATCATGGAGCGATGCCACAATCAATGTCACTGCCAAGAAGGGTAGTGCTGGTGGCGTTTGCGGTTCGTCATCACGCGCCACTTCATCAATCAACGACTGCTACTTCACCGGCGTAATCACCGACACATACGGTGAAGGCGAAATCGGCGGCATTGTGGGCTACTTCTATTTGGGTACCATCAACCGCTGCTGGAATGGCGGTCAGGTGAATGCCTCATTCACACAAGCGCACACTGGCGCCACTGGTGGTATTGTGGGTCGTGGTATAGGCATTAAGGTGAACGATTCCTACAATTCTGGTATCGTGCGCAGTTATAAGAGCGATGTTGTAGGTGGCTTGGCTGGTAAGTTCGAAATGGGCAAGGCTGGCACTACCACCGAAAGCGATGCGCCCGAATTTAACGGCTGTTTGAATACAGGTATGCTATTCTGCTCTCCATCAGCACAGAACAACGAACTTGCGGGCTCATTCGAGGGCGATACTGCCATTATCAGTAACACTTACTTCGACGGTCAGGTTTGCTTCAACGGCTCAACCGAGCACAGTCTGCCTACCGCCACCCTCGCATCAGGTGATGCGCCCGAAGGTTTCAACGCTTCGGCGTGGGCACTCGCAGCCGGTCACTATCCACAGTTGGCAAAATGCGTTGCCACAGAAAAGTCGAAACTCGATGCAGTGCCATTCACACTTGCTGCTGGCGAAACCGTGAAACGCCTCAAGAGCGCATTCACTGTGTGCACCGACAACAATGTGAAATGGCAATTCTTCAACGGAGGCAAGTTGACCTCAACAGGTCATGGCTTGAAACTCAATGGCAACAACGTGACCGTGACTGCCACCGCAGCAGTGAGCGACACCCTCACCGCCACTTTGGGCAACGAGTTCCGTATTTATATCTTAAAGGTGGTTCCCGACGAGTTTGATGGTCAGGGTACTGCCGCAAGTCCTTATCTGATTAAGACCAAGGACGATATCCTCAAAATCAAGAATGCTGTGGATGTGCAGCTTTACGATTATACAGGCGTTTATTTCAAACTTGCCAACGACATTGATATGGGTGGCAAAACCGACTTCTTCGGCTTTAGCGTGCACGGAGTGGACTATGCGTTCAACGGCACCATCGACGGCGACGGCCATGCTATCAAGAATTGGAAAGTGAACCGCAGTTTCGCTGCTGACGGTGGCTATGTCAACGACATGGAATCTGCTATGGCAGGTTTGATGATTTACACTGGTCATAAGTCAGTAATCAAGAATTTGAATATCGCAGCCGACTGCCAAATCGAGGCAGGCAGTTATGTGGCAGGTGTGGCAAGCTATAATGGCGGTCGCATTGAGAATTGCCGCAACTATGCCTCTGTAAAGGCTGTGAAGACAGGCGCGGCTGGCGTTGTGGCTTACAATGCTGAAGGCTCTGCCGTGACTGGTTGCTACAATGCCGGCACAGTGCTCACTGGCCAGTCGGTGGCTGGTGGTGTAGTGGGTGCAAACTTCGGCACCGTTGACTGCTGCCAGAACGATGGCGTGGTGGGTGCTGCTGTGCTCACTTCTTTCGAATCCGACAGCACCAAACTTGAAAATGTGGGTGGTGTGATTGGTGTGAACAATGCCATCGTCACCAACTCGCTCAACCAGGGCTATGTGAGTGGCGGTAACAGCGTGGGTGGCGTAATTGGTTATAACAACTACCGCACCACTAACAAGCAACTGCTCTCAACAGGCGTGGTTTATTCATTTGCAAACCTCGATAAGTTGGGCACCGTATTCGGCAGTTACAATGCCAGCAACACAGTGACCGCAGATTGCTATTACGATTCACAACTTGCTGGCAAAAACGCTGGCAATGCCCTTGCCGTGGATGGCGTGAGCAAGCTCCCAACTGCATCGCTCGTTTCGGGCGAAGCGCTCAAGGGACTTGATGCCGAGCAATGGGATTATGTGAAAGGTCAATATCCTGTTTTGAAGGCGTTTGCAAGCGAACCTGCCGCACAATTCAACCGTGGCAACTACATTCTGTTTGCATCTGAAGGAAAAACCGATTCTCGATTCTCGGTGCGCTACGCTTCAGAAGTGGTGGCACAGAAGGGCGTGACTTTCGCGTTGAAGAATGCTAAAAACTTCACCCTTAGCGGCACCACTTTGAACATTGCTGCTATCACCGAGGTTGAGCGCGACACGCTCACTTTCACAAGTGGCAACTACACGAAGCAATACCCTCTGTTTGCAGCTCCAAAGATGCTCCCTAATGGCGAAGGCACCAAGGCTAACCCATGGCGAATTGCATCTGTTGCCGACTGGCAAACTGTGGCACGCTACTCTAAGAACTATGAAACTTCATTCGACGGCGAATACCTGCTCTTGGTCAACGACCTCGACTTCGGTAGCGACGCTGAAGCATCGCTGATGCTCGTTGACGATGGGGCTACTCGTTTCCAAGGTCATTTCGACGGCAACGGCAAGACTATCGATGGTTTCAAGTACTACAACGAAGATCAGAAAACCGGTAGCAACAAGGGTCTGTTCGGACTCGTTGGCGACAATGGCGTGATTGAAAACCTCACTCTTGGCGCAAACAGCTCAATTGGCGGTTACTGGTACATCGGCGGTTTCGCAGGTCGTTCATCAGGCACCATGCGCAACTGTGTGAACCGTGCACAGGTGGCAACGCTGAAGATGGGCTTCGTGGGTGGCTTTGTAGGCACCGCTAATCCTAAGGCTCGCTTCATCAACTGCCGCAACTATGGTATGATTACCTCTGCTAATGGTCAGGCTGGTGGTATCGCTGGCTCTACTGATACTGATGTGGCATTCGACAGCTGCTATAATGCAGGTGCCATTGAAGGTAAGTATTCTAATGGCGGTATCGTGGGCTCAAGCAAGGGCAATATTACCAATTCGCTCAATGAGGGCACGGTATATTCAAGCCAAAACTATTCAGGCGGTATCGCAGGCTTCCAGTCAGATGATGCTTGCGGAGTGACCGACTGTGTGAACCGCGCAAAAATCGTGACCAACACCTATGCCGCAGGCGGTATTATCGGCAGTGTTTCTAAAGCCGATGCCATTAAGCGCAATGTAAACTATGGTGAAGTGGAGTCGGGCACATACGGAGCTGGCGGTATCGTAGGTAACTGCGGTGGAACTCCATTCAACCTGCTCGACAGCTGCTACAACTATGGTGCCGTGCTCGCCAAGACAAATGGCGCTGGCGGTATCGTGGGCATCGTGGGTCGTGGCACCGAAGAGGTTCCTACTTTGATTACTAATTGCGCTAACTATGGCGAAGTGATTGCCACCAAGAACAACGCTGGTGGTGTCGTGGGTTCTACTGGCTCTGACGCAAATGTTGTGGCTGACGTGAACTACGGCCATGTAGTAGCCGACTATCAGGCTGGTGGCGTGGTTGGTAACCACTCTGGTAATGTGGTTGGCTGCTACAATGTGGGTAGCGTAGAGGCTCGTTACAATCTTGGTGGCGTGTGTGGCAATAGTGCCTCTGGCGCAATCATCAAAGAGAGTGGCAATGCCGGCGAAGTTTGGTCGTTAGGCACATCTGCTTCCACAGCCTACAATGTAGGTGGTGTGATGGGTACAGGTAAAGCCACCCTCACCAATGTGTTTAATCACGGTTTGGTGCATGGCTACAAACAAGTGGGCGGCATTATTGGTCTGCCAGTGAAATATTACACTGAAGTGACCAACGCCTACAATACCGGTAATGTGGATTGCGCATCGACTGCCGATTCAGCATCTTGTGGTAATATCTACGGTGGCAAGGACATTGCAAGCACTGTGTACACCAACGTGTACTACGACCGTCAGACCGTGACATCTGTTTACGCCAACGATGCCGACAGCATGGCTCTGCCAACCGTGGCAATCACCACCTTGGACCTCGACAGCACTTGGACCAAGCGCAGCAACTGCTATCCAGTGATGAGCGTGCTCGCCGATACTGCTGTGGTGAAGTTCTACTCGGCCGCTCTCGTGCTCGATTCTCTCGACACACGCAGTCAGGTGTCGAAGGGCTTCTATGTGGGTGTTCCTGAAGGCGTGACCTGGACAGTGTCAAGCAACCTGCTTTTGGGCAACGAAGGTCAAGTGCTCTTGGCAAATGCCAATGGCGGCGAAACTGCCACCTTGAAGGTATCGCTCGACAGCAACGATGCATTTAGCCGTGAATACGAAATCACACTTATGCAGCCAAGCGGCACAGAGCAAATCGATGCAGAGAAGGAAATCGACCACGTTGACTACATCACCGTGAACGGTATGGTGCTCTCTCAACCAACAATGGGTGTAAACATCGTGCGCACCTACTACAAAGACGGCACCACCTCCACTCAAAAAGTGCTCATCAGCCCCAAACGCTGATTCCCGTCCCCTTCACACTGCCCCTTAGGCGGTAAATAAAACCCAGCTGCGGAAGCATCCCCCCGATGCTCCCGCAGCCTTTTTTTATCATCCCTCACCCCAAAGAATTAAACCACGAATCTCACGAATAATTTTTGTTGAATCTGTTGAATCTGTGTGAGCCTTGGCAAATCGGAGCACTCAGAGCACTCAGACAACCCCACACGCCCTTTCCACCAGCCTCCGTGAGATTCCCCACCCACAAAAAATCCGAGTGAGATCCGTGGAATCTGTGTGAGGCAAAAGGAATAGCCTTTTTTTTGGGGAATAATTTGCAGTTTGCGGTAGGTTTGATTAATTTTGTATGATAAAATTACTATTATGGACAACAAGGAACTTTTGGAAAAGGTTTCAGAAAATCTGGGACGAAGTAAAGGCGATGTGGCTAAACTGATGGAGGCATTCGCAGAAGTGGTGAAAACTCGCTGCGGTGCACTCGACAGCGTGGCTATACCGGGTTTCGGAAATTTTGAGGCTAAAAAGAAGAACGAACGTGTGGTGGTAAACCCCAGTAATGGAAAGCGTATGCTCGTTCCACCAAAAGTGGTGTTGGCATTCAAGGTGAGTAACGTGTTGAAAAACCGCTTGAAGTAATTTCGTTGAACTTGAATATTCTGTAACGACATGAACAATAAGGTAACATTTCCCGAACTTGTTGAGCAAGTGGCACAATATGCCAATACTTCAAAGCGCATGAGCGAACTGTTTCTGAAAGAACTGTTTGCCACTATTTCACAGTCGCTTATCGATGGCGAGAGCGTGAAGGTGAAGGGTATTGGCACTTTTAAACTCACCGAAGTGAGTCCTCGAAAAAGCGTGGACGTGAACACGGGCGAAGAAATTGAGATTCCGGGGCATAAAAAACTGTCGTTTGCCCCCGATAAAGATATGGCAGAGGCTATCAATCAGCCTTTTATGCACTTTGAAACGGAAATCCTCGACGATGATGTGACCGACGACCAACTCGCCGCCATCGATGCCGGTGTGCCAACCGAAGCCCCAGCCGAGGCCGCCACAGCAGAGGAAGAAACCGACGACACCGCCGCCACCGAGGCACCAGCCGCTGAAGCACCCGTAGCCGCAGAGGAAGAAGTAGTGATGCCTCCTGTGTTTGTTGCTCCTGTGGAAGAACCTGAGTCAGAGGAAGCAGAAACAGAGGCTGAAGCTCCTGTTGAACCATCGGAAGAAGTGTCAGCAGAGGAAGAGGCTCCTGCCGAAGTGCCTGTCCAAGAGCCTGCTGACGAGCCGGAAGAAGCCGTTTCGGAAGAAGAAGCCGAAATAGAGGACGAAGTCGAACCAGAACCAGTAACGGAAGTTGAACCATCTGCCGTGGCAGAGCCTGAAGATGAGGCGGAAGACACCGAAGCAGAAGGTGAGCCCGATGCAGAAGCCGAAGGTGAAATGGTGAGCGAGGAATTGGCTGACGAGCGTGTGGGGCAGGAGATTGACAAACGCCGCATCACTCGCCGCTCGCTGTTGGAGGGCTTCGTTGTGGGTGTGGTGACCACGCTGATTGTTACGCTGTTTGCCTATCGTCTGTATTTGATGAAGGGCTACGAGGCTACGCCAGCCGACGAGGAACCTTTCACCGAACATGTTTCGACCGATTCGGTGGCAACTCCCGAACAAGCATTAGCCGAAAATTCTGACGCCGCTGATGCCGACAAGCAAAAAGCTGACGAGGAGCAAAAGAAAGCGGAAGAAGATAAGAAAAAGGCGGAAGAGGAAAAGAAGAAAGCCGAGGAAGAAAAGCAAAAGGCCGAGGCTGCAAAACCAACCACGGCAAATGTGGCTGCCGGTACCACCGACACCATTAAGCCGGGCACTAACCTCTATCGCATGAGCCGCAAACACTATGGCTCCGATAAATTCTGGGTTTACATCTACGAAGAAAACAAGGCGAAATATCCTAACCCCAACACCATTCCAGTGGGTGCAGTGCTCCACATTCCACAACTGGGAAAATACGGCGCAAAAGCAGGCGACCCAGCTAGCATTGCCGCCGCCAAGAAAAAACAAGGCGAAATCTTCAACCACCTAAACAAAAAGAAATAAAAACATCTCACACCGATTCAACAAGATTCAACAAAAAAATATTCGTGGAAATTTGTGTTAATTTGTGGTTTAAGAAAACACGCACGAATTAGCACAAATTTCCGCGAATTTATTTTGTTTAGGGTATTGCGGTTCAGTGGGGAAGTTACTTTTTGAGGGTTACTTTTTCGTAAACGTTGGCGTCGATTACTGCCATGGTGGTGAGGTTTACGATGTCGCGTACCGAGGTGTCGATGCTGGTGAAGTGGATTGGCTTGTTCAGTCCGATTTGGATTGGGCCGACGATTTCGGCTGCGCCCATCTCAAGGAGCATTTGGAACACGGTGTTGGCAGCACTCAAGTTAGGGAATATGAGCGTGTTCACATCCTTACCCACGAGTTTGTTGAATGGGAATTGCTTGTCGCGCAACTGCTTGTTGAGGGCGTATTGCACTTGCATTTCGCCTTCCACCAGTATTTCGGGATAGTCGCGGTGTAAGATGTCGATGGCATTGTGAATTTCGATAGGGCCGTGTTCGGGGTTTGAGCCGAAGTTGCTGTACGAAACCATAGCCATTACAGGATAGTGCGCGAAATATCTCACAGCGTCGTAGGTGAGGCGTGCGATGTCAACCAGTTCCTCGGTGGAGTTCTCATGGTTGATAGAAGTGTCGGCAAGGAAGAAAGTGCCACGCTTGGTGTTGAGAATGTGGAGAGTGGCAAAATGCTTGAATCCGGGCTTGATGCCAATCACCTCTTTCGCAATCTTCACAGTGTTGCCGCTACCAGCGAAAGTGCCAGTGATGAAAGCGTCGGCCTCGCCGGTTTCTACCATCATCATACCGAAGTAGTTGCGGTCGTACATCTTCTCATAGGCTTCGGTAAGGTTGATGCCATCGCGCTGATGCTTGTTCATGTGCAACTTGGCATAACGTGCGCGGCGGCGTTCCTCGCGGTCGTGGCGAGGGTTCACGATGGTGATGCCCTTCAGTTCGAGGTCGAGTTTCTTAGCACGCTTTGCAATCATTTCCTCGTTGCCCAGCAAAATAGGGAAGCAGATGCCGCTCTTGTAAGCCTCCACGGCTGCTTGGAGCATATTGTCGGTATTGGCTTGCGCAAACACCACACGCTTTGGCGAGTTCTTCGCCGTGTCGGTAAAGCGGCGGAGCAACTTGTTGTCGTAGCCCAGCACCTTGCGCAGTTCAGAGCGGTAAGCGTCGAGGTCGTCGATAGGACGGCGTGCCACGCCCGAATCCATAGCCGCTTTAGCCACGGCGGTAGATACGGTTTCGATCAAGCGAGGGTCGAGTGCCTTTGGAAGAATGTATTTCGGACCGAATTTCAAGTTGTTCATCTTGTAGGCGGCGTTCACCACAGGTGGCACGTTCTTTTTTGCCAAATCGGCAATAGCGCGCACAGCCGCCAGCTCCATTGCAGAGTTGATTTCGGTGGCAGAGCAGTCGATAGCGCCACGGAAGATGTAGGGGAAGCCCAGCACATTGTTGATTTGGTTGGGGTAGTCGCTGCGTCCGGTGGCAAAAATGAGGTCGGAGCGTGAAGCCACGGCCTTGTCGTAGGCGATTTCGGGGTCGGGGTTAGCCAGCGCAAACACGATAGGCTTGGCAGCCATCGACTTAATCATTTCGGGCGTAACCACATCTTTCACCGAAAGCCCCAGGAACACATCAGCGCCCACCATTGCCTCTTCAAGCGTGTTGATTTCGCGGTCGGTGGCAAATTCCTTCTTCTGCTCGGTGAGTTTATCGCGGCGATTGGAAATCACGCCACGGCTGTCGCACATCACGATATTTTCCTTCTTCACACCGAGTTGCATATACAGGCGTGTGCAGCAAATGGCGGCAGCACCTGCACCGTTGACCACGAGTTTCACATTTTCGGCTTTTTTGCCCTGAATTTCAAGCGCATTGATGAGACCTGCGCCAGAGATGATGGCTGTGCCGTGCTGGTCGTCGTGCATCACAGGAATGTCGCATTCCTCCTTCAGGCGGCGCTCGATTTCAAAACATTCAGGTGCTTTGATATCCTCAAGGTTGATGCCGCCGAAAGTGGGGGCAATCGCCTTAACGGCAGCGATAAACTTTTCGGGGTCTTTTTCGTCGAGTTCAATGTCGAAACTGTCGAGGCCTGCGAAAATCTTAAACAGCAACGCCTTACCTTCCATCACAGGTTTGCCAGCCAGCGGGCCGATGTCGCCCAGTCCGAGCACGGCGGTGCAGTTTGAGATTACTGCCACAAGGTTGCCCTTGTTGGTGTATTTATACACATCGTCGGCGTTGTCTTTGATTTCGAGGCAGGGGAATCCCACGCCAGGAGAATATGCGAGTGAAAGGTCGGTTTGAGATTGGTATGGCTTGGTGGGTACCACGCAAATTTTTCCAGGCTTATCATCTAAATGGTGATAGTCGAGGGCCATTTTTTTCGTGATTTTTGACATAATTTTGTAATACTATAATATGTTAATGTTTTCAGATTTTTCGTGTCGTAAAAAGGCACACACAAAGTTAAACTATTTTTTCAGTCAATCCAAGATAGGGCACACCTTGTTAATGAGTTTTAATATTCAAACGATTGCATAAAGAGAAATTAGATGTTGGAGATTGGATTTTTTGGAAGTTAAGACGAATTTTTGGGAGGTTAAGACGATAGTTTTTAGGGCTGGTTTTTCGTGTAGTGTGGTTGATATTCAAAAAATTAGTGTAAATTTGCAGTGGATTAGGATTAAACGATTTTTCGTTTCGCAAGTCATATTATTGATAGTGGAATTTAAAATTTTGTGACTATGAAAAAAACTTTACTTACTATATTATGTGGCTCATTATTGATGGGCTCTACCACCAGTTGTGGTTTGGCTGAGTGGGCAGTGATGTCGGACCCCGACGCAAGCAATTCTACTAAGGGAGCCGTGGTGGGTGCCACTTCGGGCGCAAGCGCAGGCTCTTTCATCGGTTCGCTGATGGGCAATGGTTACTACTCAAGCCGCAACAACTCGATTATAGGTGCGGCTGTGGGTGCTGTGGCAGGCGCGGCTATCGGTTCCGCAATCGGTAGCGACATGGACAAAAAAGCTGAGCAAAGGCAGCAAAATGCAAGCGGAAACTACTATGGCGGTGATGAACTGTATGGCACTCAAACGCAATACACCTATCGCTCCAGCGCTCCACGCCGTGGCGACAACTGCATTTACTACGCACAAAGCAAAACCAAACTCGACGGTGGCGCAAAGAAGGCTCTCGACCGTGTGGCTCGCAAACTCATCAACGACCCAACGGCATGCGCCGAAATCTACGGTTACACCGACAATACTGGCACCTACAATCAGCGTTGCCGCCTCTCGGTGGAGCGCGCCCAAGTGGTGAAAGCGTATTTGGTGAAGAAGGGTGTGCCGTCGAGCCAAATTTTCTGCAAAGGTATGGCTGACCAGCGTCCGGTGGGCGACAACCGCACCGCCGACGGGCGTGCGCTCAACCGCCGTGTGGAAGTGGTGATTACGCACAATGCCGACAACAATTACAATTACAGTACACCACCAGCCAGCCGCTCCTACAGCACTCCACAATATCAGGAGCCTGAAAACTACGGAGGCAATTCGAATATGATAGAATAAGCCCATATCAGCCATTATGCCCCTAATGGCATGGAAATGAGAGCAAGGAGGTGATTACCTTGCTCTCATTTCTTTTTTCTGCTTTTTATCAAGGAAAACAGGGTAATTTTTGTTATATTTGCAAGTTGAAAGATAGTGGAAATATGTAAGCATTTCAGCGAAATTAAAATAAGCAAAACCACTTCGGTGTGCGGTTTTGGCAACGATGTGATTTATAGTGGATTATCATTGTGTATGTCCATTTTCGGTCACCAGCCACGGCACTTCACCGATTATGATTTAATAAATAAGTAATGTCGGATAACGAATATATTAATCAGCACTTCCCTCTGCTCGCTACGATTGATAGCCCTGCAGATTTGCGCAAGCTCGATGTGAAACAGCTGCCACAGGTGTGTGAAGAATTGCGCCGATTTATCGTGCATTTCCTCTCGTCGAATCCCGGACACTTCGCCTCAAGTATGGGCGCGGTGGAGATTAATGTGGCGCTGCACTATGTGTTTGACACGCCCAACGACAGACTGGTGTGGGACGTAGGCCATCAGGCGTATGCGCACAAGATACTCACAGGCCGCCGCGACCTTTTCTACGAAAACCGCACAATGGGCGGACTGAGCGGTTTCCCCAACCCCAGCGAGAGCGAATACGACACCTTTATGGCAGGCCACGCCAGCAACAGTATTTCAGCCGCATTGGGCATGTCGATAGCCTCGGAACTGACCGATAAGCAACGCAAGATTGTGGCGATCATTGGCGATGCCTCCATCAGTGGCGGTTTGGCGTTTGAGGGCTTGAACAATGTGTCGTCGCACCCCAATAATATGCTTATCGTGCTCAACGACAATGATATGTCGATTGATGAGAATGTGGGCGCGCTGAGTGCCTACATGACCAAACTCACCACATCGAAGCGCTACAACAATCTGCGCTACAAAACATACCAGTTCTTGCGCCGCCACCACATCATCACCGATAAGGGTAAGGGATTGGTGCTTCGCTTCAATAATGCGATGAAATCGCTGCTTTCGGGGCAGCAAAACATTTTCGAGGGTCTGAACATTCGCTATTTCGGGCCGTTTGACGGACACGATGTGGTGCAACTGGTGAAGACATTCCGAGATGTGAAAGATATGACCGGTCCGAAGATTGTGCATCTGCACACACGCAAGGGCAAGGGATACAAGCCAGCGGAAGAAGCGCCATCGGTATGGCACGCACCGGGCAAATTCAATGAGGAGACAGGTGAGCGCATCGTGAGCGACACCACAGGCAAGCCATTGAAGTATCAAGATGTGTTTGGCCACACTTTGGTGGAATTGGCAGAGAAAAACGACAAGGTGGTGGGTATTACCGCCGCCATGCCATCGGGCACCTCGGTGTCGATGCTTCAAGAAGTGATGCCTGCGCGCACCTTCGATGTGGGCATCAGCGAGGGCCACGCCGTGACATTCTCTGGCGGTTTGGCAAAAGACGGAATGCACCCATTCTGCGCCATCTACAGCAGTTTCTTGCAGCGCGCCTACGACAATATCATTCACGATGTGGCTATCCAGCATTTGCCAGTCACCTTCTGCATCGACCGTGCCGGACTTGTGGGTGAAGATGGTGTGACGCACCACGGCACCTACGATTTGGCATATCTTCGCTGTATTCCCGGCATGACCGTGTCGGCTCCAATGGATGAGCACTATTTGCGCCATTTGATGTACACCTCGCAACTCGAAGGCAAGGGGGCGTTTGCCATTCGCTATCCGCGTGGCGGAGGCGTGTATGCCGACTGGAAATGCGAAATGCAGGAATTGCCGATAGGCAAGGGCAGAAAACTCGCCGACGGCGACAAACTTGCCGTGCTGAGCATTGGCACCATAGGCAACGAAGTGCAGAAAGCACTCGCAAAGTTGAAAGAAAAAGGCATTTCGGTGGCTCATTACGATATGATATTCCTTAAACCTATCGACGAGGCTATTTTGGCTGAAGTGAAAGATAAGTATGCCCATGTGGTGACTGTGGAAGACGGCACCATTGAGGGCGGCTTGGGAAGCGCCGTGTCGGAATGGCTTTCCGACAAGGAGAATGCGCCACGCCTCACACGCCTGGGTATTCCCGACGAGTTTGTGCATCAAGGCACCGTGGCACAGTTGAAGCACCAGTGTGGCATTGATGCCGAATCGATAGCCGACACCATCTGTAAGATTCTAAATCAAAAATAACACAATGAGAATAGTTATTGCTGGAGCAGGAGAGGTTGGCTCGCACTTGGCGAAGATGCTGAGCGACGAAGACCGCGACGTCATCGTGATTGACAACGATGAAAAAAAACTCTTTGCTCTTGATTCATACAATTTGAAAACTTGCTTAGGCGAGTGCACTTCTTTCAAAACACTTCAAAACGACGGAGTGAGCAACTGCGGCTTGTTTATCGCCGTTACACCTTACGAAACGCGCAACATATTGGCTTGCTCCATCGCCAAGAGCATGGGTGCGGAAAAAACCGTGGCGCGAATCGACAATTATGAGTTTTTACGCCCAGAATATTCCGAGTTTTTCAAGGGAATGGGCGTTGACACGCTGATTTACCCAGAACTTTTCGCAGCCGAGGAAATCGCCACAGCGCTGAAGCACAACTGGGTGCGCAACTGGTTTGAACTTTTCGACGGTCAACTGATTGTAGCGGCCGTGAAATTGAGAGGCGCCTCGCCTATGGTGGGCAAGCGCCTTCGTGAAATAGGCGGCAGCAACACATTCATTCACTTGAATGCCATTCGCCGTAATGGCGAAATTCTGATTCCTCGTGGCGACGACATCGTGATGGACAACGATGTGGCATATATCACCACCACACGCGACCACTTGGACCAGGTGGTGGAACTGTGCGGTAAGAGAAAGGTGCAAGTGAAAAAAATGCTCATTATGGGCGGTTCCGCCATTGCCGTGCAAGTGGCGAAAGAACTTGAAAAATATGATGTGAAGGTGAAAATCGTTGAGCCTGACGAAGACCGCTGCGCCTATCTCGTGGACGTGCTTCCACATTGCAAAATCGTGCATGGCGATGCCACCGACAGCGACATTATGGAAGAAGAGGCTGGCGGCATCGACGCTTTCGCCGCATTGAGCGACCGCTCCGAAACCAATATCTTGAGTTGCCTGATGTCGAAGGAATATGGTGTGTGCAAAACCATCGCCGAAGTGGAGAATATCCAGTTTGTGCACGAGGCTGAACGCCTGAACATCGGCACCATCATCAACAAAAAACTGCTTGCGTCAAGCCGCATATTCCAAATGCTGCTCGACAGCGAGGAAGACAACGCCCGCTGCCTTGCCCTCGCCGACGCCGAAGTGGCAGAGGTGGTGATAAAGGAAGGCAGCAAACTCTGCTCAAAAGACATTAAAGATTTCGACATACCAGCCGAAATCACCCTTGCAGGTTTGGTGAGAGATGGCGTGGGTATGCTTGTGAAAGGTAATACACGCTTGCAGCCTGGCGACCATGTGGTGGTGTTCTGTATGCACGGATCGTTTCATAAAGTTGAAAAATTCTTTAAGAAATAGATATGAGTTTACATTGCCATCATATCAATTTCCCACTTGTGTTGCGAATCATAGGGCTTCTGTTGATGATAGAGGCAGGCTTTATGCTCATTCCGCTTGCCACATCGGTGGTATATGCCGAGGCAGATTGCTCAATGGCATTCCTGTGGTCGGCTGTAATCACCTTCGTGTGTGGTGCAGGGCTGTATAAAGTGCCTATCAAGACCACCCAGATGCGCCGCCGTGAGGGCTTTTTGCTCACGAGCGTGGTGTGGGTGTTTTTCTCGGCATTTTCTGTGATTCCATTCTATGCCACAGGTGTGCTCCCCAGCATTACCGACGCTTTTTTTGAGTCGATGTCGGGATTCACCACCACAGGCTTGACCATGATAGCCGATGTGGAGAAAGCGCCACACGGCATACTCATGTGGCGTGCGCTCTCGCAGTGGATTGGCGGTATGGGTATCATTCTGTTTACCCTTGCCGTGATACCGATGCTCAACACCAAAGGCGGCATAGCCATGTTTAATGCCGAAGTGACTGGTATTTCGCACGAGCGTATGCGTCCGCGCGTGAGTGAAACGGCAATGTGGCTGTGGGGGCTGTATGTGTTCTACACCGTATTGCTGTGCGCATTGCTTGCTGTGGGTCCGATGAACATGTTCGATGCCATTTGCCACACCCTTTCCACCGTATCTACAGGTGGATTCTCCACGGTGAACGACTATTCAAAATATGCCGACATCTACAGCAACTGTATCATTATGCTGTTCATGTTTGTGTGTGGTATCAATTTTGCACTTGTGTTTGCTGTGGCTAAGCGCAACGGACTGAAGGCATTGAAGCACAGCACCACGCTGAAGTGGTACACGATGGTGGTGCTGATCACCTCATTGATTATCATGGGGCGTACGTTCTACTACGATACCACTGTCAATATCCACGCACAGTTGAGCGACAAAACGTTGCTGGATCATGCTGTTGATGCTGCGTTCAACACCGTTTCGGCTATCACTTCCACAGGTTTTGCCGCCATCAATTTTGAAGCTTACGGCACGTTTGTGTCGTTCGTTCTCATGGTGGTGATGTTTTTCGGTGGTATGGCAGGTTCTACTGCCGGTGGTGCGAAAATCGACCGCATGGTGGTGATGATAAAGAACATTCGCAACGAATTTTACAAGGTGATTCACCCCAATACCGTTACAGCCGTAAGAGTTGACGGTAGGGCAGTGCCTCAATATTTAGTGTCGCGCGTGGTGGCGTTCCTTTCCATCTTCATTTTCTATATGGTGGTGATGTCGCTTGCGTTCAACTTCTTGGGCATCAACGACCCATTTGAAGCATTCTTCACCTCTATGTCGTGCATCAGCAATGTGGGCTTGAATATCGTGACCGATTTAGATGCCGTTCACCCATTGGCTAAGTGGCTGATGTCGCTGGAGATGATGGTGGGCCGTTTGGAACTGTTCACGGTGTTGGTGCTGTTTACCAGAGATTTCTGGTTTGAGAGTTAATTTTAAAAATAAGATTTCGAAAAATATAAAGAATAACCTACAAAATGAGAAAAGACACAACATTTAACCCCGACCTTACGGGCGTTCAGAATGAGACTCGTCGCGAGCAGGAAGCCAAGAAGCAGGCGGAAGAGCAGCAGCTCACATTCCGTCGGCGAGTTTCTTATTTCTTTAAAGATGGGCGCACCCGTCTGATTATTGGCTCACTGTTTTTCTTGGTCGGTATATTCCTGTGTGTGGCGTTCTTCTCGTTCTGCTTCGGAGCGGGCGATGTTGACCAAAGCATTACAGCCGATTCTGCCATTGCAAACGCACGTGAACATGTGCCCACACGCAATATCATGGGTACGCTGGGCGCATCAGCCGCCGAATTTTTCATTCGTCAAGGCTATGGCTTGGCATCGTTTGTGCTGGTGATTTGGTGCCTGTGTTTGGCGTTCCGCTTCTTCAAGAAAGAGCGAAAAGTGCTTTTCTTCTCATTCTCGCTGATTTGCCTGTTCTCATTGTACGCATTCTCGCTGGTGATTAGCCTGTGCACTATGGAACTCAACCTCACCACCTATCCTTTAGGCGGCAATTTCGGTAAAGAGTTCAACGAACTGCTCACTGGGCTGCTCGGATTCTATGGAATGGTGGGCGTGAATGTGTTTGTGATGTTTTTGTGGATTGTGATTACCTACAAAACCATCAAATCGATGTATAAAACGCTGAAAGATAAGATTATCCCTCATCGTAAATTCGATGGCGAAATAGTGGAACACACCGACGACAAGCCAGCCACACACTCCAACTTCTTGGGCGACGACCACAACAACCAACCCAAGAAAGTGCAACCTGTGGTGGCACCTCGCCCCGAAAAGAAGCGCAAGCAGTCGCAAAAAGACTCCACCGTGCTCAAGCAGGGCGGCGATCCAGCCACAGGCAATCTTTTCGGCACAGCAGAGGGTGAACTCAACAGTAACGACCCCACTTACGAATATGCGCATTACCGCTTCCCACCGCTCGATTTGCTCGCTCCTTCCACTATGGGTGTGAGTGTTGACGCATCGGAGCAGGAAGCCAATAAGCAGCGCATTACCGAAACACTCAACAACTACGGCATCAAAATCAAGCATATAGAGGTGCATGTGGGCCCTACGGTCACATTGTTCGAAATCGTGCCAGAAGATGGTGTGCGTATTGCCAAGATTCGTGGTTTGGAAGACGACATCGCCTTGAGCCTTGCGGCACTGGGTATTCGTATCATTGCTCCAATGCCAGGACGCGGCACTATCGGTATTGAGGTGCCTAACCGCGATCCGCAAGTGGTGCCTATTCGCCGTGCTTTGGAAGACCCAAAATTCCAGAAAACGAAATACAAGTTGCCGATGGCTATCGGTTGCACCGTGTCGAACGAGGTGTTTGTTGCCGACCTCACCAAAATGCCTCACTTGCTCGTGGCTGGTGCCACTGGTAAGGGTAAGTCGGTGGGCTTGAACACCATTATCGCTTCGCTACTCTACAAGAAAGGACCATCGGAACTGAAGTTGATTCTCGTTGACCCTAAGCGTGTGGAATTTAGCGTGTATGCCGATTTGGAGAAATACTACTTCGCTCGTGTGCCGGGCGAGGAACGCTGCATCGTCACCGACCCTGCAAAGGTGGTGAAAACACTCAACTGCCTCGTGCAGGAAATGGAGAACCGCTACACCGTGCTTGAAGAGGTGAAGGTGCGCAAACTGGAAGACTACAACGAAAAGTGGCGCAAGGAATTGCGTGAAGTGCTTGATGCCGATGGCAAGAAGAAATATAAATTCATGCCTTATATCGTGTGTATCATCGACGAGTTTGCCGATATGATTATGACATCGGGTAAGGAGGTGGAAACCCCAATCGTGCGTATTGCACAAAAGGCTCGTGCGGTGGGTATTCACCTGATAGTGGCCACACAACGCCCTGCAGCGAACGTGATTACTGGTAATATCAAGGCGAATATCCCTGGCCGTATGGCATTTGCCGTGTCGCAGATGATGGACAGCCGCATCATTCTCGACCGTCCGGGTGCTCAAAACCTGATTGGTCGTGGCGATATGCTGTTCTCCGTTGATGGCGACATCACCCGTTTGCAGTGTCCATTTATCGACACCCCTGAAATTATCAAGATTTGCGACTACATCAAGCAGCAAGAAGATGCCGACTTGGATGTGAACCACGAAGAGCCATACGAATTGCCAGAATACATTGGCGCTACTGAAGGCGAAGATGGTATGGGTGGTGGCTTAGGCTCAAACCTCAACGACCGCGACTCGCTCTTTGAGGAAGCGGCAAGATGGGTGGTGACTGCAAACGTGGCTTCCACCTCATCGCTCCAGCGCCGATATGGCATCGGTTATAACCGCGCCGGTAGAATTATGGACCAGTTGGAGGCTGCCGGAATCGTTGGTCCGTCAAGTGGCGGTAAACCTCGCAACGTGTTGATGAGTCCAATGGATATAGATCAAATGTTTGCAACAAGTTTAAAGTAAAAAATTAAAGCGATGAAAAGATTATTCACAATGGCAATGTTGCTGCTGGCAGTGGTGTGCTGCCATGCTCAAAGTGCAACTCAAATTTTCGACCGCACAGTGGCTGCCTACAAGGCTGCAGGCGCTGTGAGTGCCAATTATAGAGCAGGTTCTTCACACGGTACGATTGTGATGAAGGGCAATCAGTTTCGAATCCTTGCCAACAACATAAAATCGTGGTACGATGGCAAAACGCAATGGACTTATTCCACTGCCACAGATGAAGTTAATGTGACCACGCCCACTGCTCAACAGTTGGTGATGATTCACCCATTGGCAGCGGCTCAATCGCTCAAATCGGGCTACAAAATGAGTGCGAAAAAAAGTGGTGCGGGCTATGTGCTCGCCTTGAAGCCAAAGGCAAAAAGCAAGGTGGTTTCGGTCACTCTTTATGTGTCGAAAAGGTATGTGCTCACCAAGGCAATTTACACCACAAAAAAGGGTAGCGAAACGCTCACTATCAGCAACTACAAAACCAAAGTTGCAACCAATGCCGCCACCTTCAAATTCAATAAAAAGATGGTTCCAGCAGGCACCGAAGTGGTGGATTTGCGATAAAAACTAAAGTTTTAAAATTATTTAACCAACAGCGACCAACAGTCCCGAAATCTCGAAATCTCGAAAACCTCGTTGACCTGTTGACCCGTTGACTCGTAGACTCGTAGACTCAAAGAAAAATGGAAACAACTAAATGTCTTATCATAGGTTCTGGCCCTGCTGGTTATACAGCAGCCATTTATCTCTCTCGTGCAGGAATTAGCAGCGTGCTTTATTCAGGTATTCAGCCCGGTGGACAACTCACTCAGACCACCACCATCGAGAATTACCCAGGTTTTCCACAAGGCGTGGAAGGCTTCGACTTGATGGAGAATATGCGCCAGCAAGCCGTGAATGTGGGTGCTGAAGTGCGCAATGGCATCATCACGGATATCGACCTATCGAAACGCCCATTTGTGGCAACGGTTGACGGCATCAGCACCATTTCTGCCGATGCGGTGATTATTGCCACTGGTGCATCAGCCAAGTATCTCGGTCTTGCCGATGAGCAGAAATATGCAGGCATGGGCGTGTCGGCTTGTGCCACTTGCGACGGTTTCTTCTACCGCAAGAAAGTGGTGGCTGTAGTGGGTGGTGGCGACACCGCTTGCGAAGAGGCTTACTATTTGAGCAACCTTGCCAAGAAGGTGTATATGATTGTGCGCAAACCTTATTTGCGTGCGTCAGCCGCTATGCAACAGCGTGTGAACGAGAAAGAAAACATTGAAATTCTCTACAACACCAACACCGTGGGGCTTTTCGGTGAGCAATTTGTGGAAGGCGCGCACTTGGTGCAGTTTAAGGGCACAGATAAGGAACAAATGCTTGACATCGACATCGACGGCTTTTTCCTTGCCATCGGCCACAAGCCTAACACCGACTTCCTGAAAGGTCAGGTAGCACTCGATGAGCAGGGCTATATCGCCCTTGGTGGCATCACCACCGAAACGAGCGTGAAAGGCGTGTTTGCCGCTGGCGATGTTGCCGACCCACATTACCGTCAGGCTATTGTGGCAGCAGGTTCGGGTTGCCGTGCCGCCCTCGATGCGAAATCATATCTCGACGCATTATAATATTTTAAACTGATTAATTATGAAATCTTTAAGAATTTGTTTAGGATTGTGTGCCGTGGCAATGTGTCTTTCGGCATTTGGGCAGCGTCCGCCAAAGGGCGATAACTATGCTTATGGCGATTTTAATGGCGATGGTAAGAAAGAATATGTGTATTTCATTCCGCCCAAAGATGCTGACCGTTGGGAAGAACTCGACGATTTTGAGTCGCTCTACGGTGTGCTGAAATTCACCAACCCCTCCATTCCGTCGATTAAGGTGAAGCAATGCGTGAGCGGTGTGCCTCGCAACCTTGGCGACCTCAATGGCGACGGAAAAGACGAGATTGGCATTCAGCCGGGGTGGGTGACTTCAAGTTGGCAGGTTTACCGCATTTTCACCCTCAAGCGCACCGGATGGATAGATGCAGTGCCACCATTCACCGTGTGGCTTGGCGATGAGTCCACCAATTTAGACACCAATCCACCAGTAAAGAAACTCGGCAACGGAAAAGTGCGCATCACCACCTACGAGTGGCAAGGCGACGATGTGAAGAAAAAATACAAAACCGTAAAGGTGAAATAAACCGACGAATAAAGGCAGCGAAACTCAAAAATTCGCTGCCTTTTGGCTTCGTCACTTCATAGGTGGCATGAAAAAATAGGCGTATTGTAAAAGAAAGATTCTGATGCCATAAATTCGGTTTCGAAGACATGGTGATTCTTATTGCTTGTGGAACACACAACTTCAGAATCAGTGACAAAATGAGTCATATAACAATTTAATCGATATAATGTCTAATATATATAACAACAGTCTGCCTGTATTTTTGTATTTTTGCAATCTATTTAGATTAGAACAGTTGGGAATAAATGAACGATCTATTATTATATAGCTACTCGCTTTGTATTGCTCTGCCGTTGATGCTGTTCTTCGGCTTTTATTTCTTGTTTGCCAAGGCACCAGAGAAAGGCATATTCGAGAACTACTTACGATCCCGACGGATTATGGGCATAGCTCTGCTGCTGCTTGCCACAAACTATTCAGTGCATTTCTTTTTCGGAATCAGGTTCAAGAATGCTGATGTGGCTATTCTGATGAATCTTTCCACCTATTTCTTGTGCTACTGGCTATTCAGCTCGGCTTTTACTACGCTGCTCGACCGCTTTTACATCACAAAGCGTCGGTTATGGACTCATATCAGTCTTTGGGTATTTTTTTCCATTCTTTCATGCATCGTACTTCTGTTATTACCGGCAGGAGTTTTGCTGACAATCGCACAGTTTGCTCTGGCTGCATGGTTGGTTATTTATGGATTTGTTCGGTCTCGCAGAGTTATTTTGGCATATAACCGAGCCGTCAGGATTTTCAACGAAACCTATTCAGATGATATAGGTGCGTATATCAAATGGCTTTCCTTTTTTACATGGTGGGCTATTATATTCGGTATGGGATGCGGTTTACTGACTTTCCTGCCTGACGATTACGTTTATATCTGGATCCTTTCGTCCGTACCGTTTTACATATATCTCTTTTGTTGTTATCTGAACTATCTGTTGTTTTACGAGTGGGTTGAGTGTGCAATAGAAAGTGAAATAACTTCGGAAGGAGAGGATATCCAGCGTGCAATGGCACAATCAAAGACATCGGAACAGGAAACACCGTCTTATCATGCTCAAATAGCGGAGAAAATCAAGGAATGGATTGAAGCTGGCTCATACGTGCGTACCGGGCTTACCATCATGGAACTTTCCGACCTTTTGCATACCAACCGCACCTATCTTTCGGAATACATCAAGACCACCTACAACATGACGTTCCGCGACTGGATTACCATTCTGCGCATCGACTACGCGAAACGCCTGCTTGTGGAAAATCCCAGGCTGACGATTGCAGAAATATCAGAAAAGTCGGGCTTTCTGTCTCCAAGTCATTTCAACAGACTGTTCAAGGAAAATGCAGGTTGTACACCTATGAAATGGAGGAAAAGAGAAGCCAAATGATTGGCTATTCCACCGATTGAAAAATAACCTAAACGACAAAAAATAGCCTAAACGACAAGACTAAAATTACCCAAACAGCAAAGATGTGTGATTCTGACAATTGAAGTGTTTTTTATGATTGGAAATCGGTGCAGAATAGATTCTTTTTGCTACTTTTATAAGTAAATTTTGTGTATGTATAGGCACATCTACACCTTCTGTTTCGTGAAATGGCACGACAACGGCAAGGAATTCTGAATCGCTATATCAACAATTCAGGAAGCGTTATGCTTATTTTGTTGTGACTTCATTCAAAATGCGGTGTTCCGGTTTCACGCTTCCAAGTATTATCAGGTTCTTCCAAGAAACCTGGAAGGCGTAATATAATCTATATTTATGAAGATGAAGCAGTATTGGTCTTTTTTCAAATCGGGAAAGTTTGCAATCCTTGCCTTGTTCCTCGTATCATTTATGGTAATATCTTGTGATAACGATGATAACAACAATGTTTCTCCCGACCCGCCTATAGAGAAAGGCGAAATTGAACTTGCGGAAAATGCCCAAGCCCTCAACTATTTTGATTTTATCAATCCGGGCGACGTGGAGATCTTGAATGCTGACACGACACTGATTCGTGTGAGCCAGGCATACTTGGATAAGATAAAGACAAAGATAAACAAGAATGATGTGTTGTCTATTTGGACCAGCATTGACACGCCACCTTTCATTCGGAAGGTATTGAGTGTGTCGGCAAATGGAAAGGATGCCCTTCTGACGACAGCCCAAGGCACATTGGCTGACCTGATAGAGCATGGAGACTTCAAACTGAGTACGGAACTGTTTGTTAACTACGCCGAGGAAAGCTTTAAGAACCGTTATTCCAAGGATGGCGTTTATCATCCCAGCGTGGTTCTCTTCAGCGGTACAGAAAACAATGGCAAAAGGTATGCAACAGCCGAAGAGCTGCTGGCCCAAGAAGCTACATGGCACATTTTCAACAAAGATGGAATAACCAATTATTCATACGAAGAAAAAGGCCTACGCATTGGACTGAAGGACGTACAGACCCATACTGCATTAGACCTTGAAATTGGCATCAACATTTCCTGGTTCAGATTACGTAACTTTGATTGCTATTTCACAGGTGAGTACAAACTGGATGGCCCTCTGTTCGTTGAATGGGATGTGAAGGATAAATCAAGCGGCGGTGAAGTGACATTAGTCTATTATCCTCCTATTGTAGTTATATTCCCGATAGCAGGTCCCATTCACATTCCAATCATGGTTATGCCCACTTTGACTATGGACTGTAATGCACATGCAAAAGGCACGATAGGCATAACCCTTCCCATGACATTTGATTCTTCCTTTAAGCTGGGTCCTTCCTATGCAAGAAACAGAGGTTGGGTGTTTTATAAAGAATTCAACCATTCGTTTAACTGCTTTGTAGATCGAACCAATATCACTTATTCTGGTGAAGTGGCTGCAAACCTGGGTGTATATTTCAAGACGGAAGTCAATATAGCCTCTTGCGGAGGTCCTTTCGTTAAAGTAGGTCCCTCTGTTTCAACAAACTTGTCAGCAAGCGTAGTAACGGGTTCCGACTATCAATTCAAGGTCAACACCAATGGCAAGTTTAAGTTGGCCGGTAAGGCTGGAGCCGAATTACATATAGTGGGGTATTCGTTAGGCAAGTGGGAAACGGAATATGTTTTAGCGGAGAAAAATGTCTGGAATAAAGATTTTATAGTAGATATGTGGCCTAAATAGGGCTTTTAGCAGATAATCACCGATTTGGGATAAAGGCAACGAAACTCAAAAATTCGCTGCCTTTTATATTATCGCTCCCATCCACCTGATGCTATATCATAGTGGGGAGACAAGTTATTTGCAGGAGGCTTTGTGGCTGCGGAGGAGCTGGTCGAAATCGTAGTCGGCTTTCATTTTTTCGAGCATTGATTTCACCAGACGGTAGATTTCGCCGCCTTCGCTGTAATCGGCTTTGGCAATGAAGTCCACACGGTTGTGTTCAATGAGTTTTCGGGCTTGGTCTTTGTGGCACTCGTCGTCGGCGAAAACGGCGATGGAATGGCCGCCAAAGTAGCGCACAAGCACCATGCTTGGCACATCGGTCATACCGTCGCCAAAGTAAATCATGTGCTGATATTGCACTGGTCGATCGTCGTGGGGCATGTATTCGTTCACCTTCAAATTGTCGCTCAATTCCTTGATGCCTCGCGAAATCTTGAAGATGAATTGCGTTTTGGCTGTGGAATCTACTGCCACACCAGGCCAGTAAGCCACGCCGTCGGCATCGTAAAGATAGGTGCTGCTGTAAATGGCTTCAAACTCGTGGTAGATAGATGTGCCCTCAATCATTTCGCGCAAACCAGAGGAATTGATGTAGTGCTTGATGTCGAGGCCGAGTTCATCGCCCACCTTGTTGATGACCGAGAACCACTCCTGCACACCAGGAAACAACTTCACCATGGAACCGAATTTCTGAAAACTCTCACGCCTGAGCGAGATGCCGTCGGCGCGCGCTTCTTTCAGCATGGTGTACATATAGGTGAGGATGTGGTTGGCATCGTTGTTGCTGGCAAGGTTGTTGCACTTTTCCCAAAACTGGTCGATGTCGTCGCCAATGGCTTGAATGAAGCCAAATTCCTGCATATTGCCGGGTGCGAGTGTGCCATCGAAATCGTAGATGAGTGCTATTTGAGGTCGTTTGTAGTTAGTCATAGGAGTAATGGTTTAATAGAATGCAAATATAGCGAATTAAATCCAATTTCAAAGCAAATTGGCGATGGATTCGGCTTTTGCGCGGGCTGGCTTTCCTGTTTCGGTCAGCGGTATTTCTTCCACATGGAAAATGTGGCGCGGCTGGTGATATTTTGGGAGCGCACGATGGCAGATATTGCGCACGGCTTCGGTATCGGCTTCTTCGGTGAGCAGCGTCAATGCTTCTCCTAAATCCTTGTCTTTTCGCTTGGTGATGATGAACCGCTTGTGAATGTGAGGTTTGAGCGATTGCTCCACTTCCTCGATTTGAATTTTGATGCCACCACTGCACACCACATTGTCGATGCGTCCGAGAATACGGAATTTGCCATCGCGGATTTCGGCGCAGTCGTTGGTCGCAATGGTGGTGCCGCACACATGTGGCGCATCAATCACGAGGCAGCCACGGCTGTCGAGACTCACCGTCACGCCATCGAAAGGCGTGTACCACAAACTCGCTTCGCTGCCGCTGATGCGGCGCAAAGCAATGTGCGAGAGCGTTTCGGTCATGCCGTAGGTGCTCCATACAGCGTTGGGGAAATCTCGCAACTCACGCTCCAAATTATCATCAATTGCGCCTCCACCAATAATCAAGTGCTTGATAGCCATGAGCCTTTGGCGCTCGACTGCCACCTTTAGCGAATTTGCCACTTGCAGCGGCACCATAGCGGCAAAGTGGATAGGGGTGCACACCTCTGCCATCGGGTGGCTGCAAGGCTCGATGCGAATGAGCCGCAAACCGCAAGTGATGGCGCGCACCACCATCATTTTACCAGCAATGTAGTCGAGAGGCATACAGAGCAAAGCCGTGTCGCCACTCTGCAAGCCCAAGAAGGCGCAAGTGATGCGTGCGCTCGCTTCCATGCGACGCTTCTCCACCATCATCGGTTTAGGTGCGCCTGTGGAGCCGCTGGTGTGTACCAGCACACAGGCTTCCGAGTTGTGCCACTCGTCTATGAATGCTTCGTAATCCATAGGCAGTCGTTTCTGATTTCCAAAGGCATGGGAATGTTGTCGGTGAAAAGCATACCAGTGCCCAAACCTTGTGGCATTGTGATTTTGGGACCGTAGATGTCGGCAGCGAGTTGGGCAATGGCATTGAGTCCGATGTTGCTTTCCAGCGCACTTGTTATCCAACTGCCTATGCCACGCTCATTCGCCAGCGCAATCCATTCGCGAGTGCCAGCCACGCCACCGTGGAGCGATGGCTTGAGAATGATGTATTGTGGTTTGATGGTGTCGAGCAGGCGGATTTTCTCGTCGGTGGAGTTCACGCCAATCAGTTCCTCATCGAGGGCGATAGGCAGTGGCGACAGTTGGCAAAGTTGCGCCATTTCGCTCCACTGATGCGCCATGATGGGTTGCTCAATGCTGTGAATGTCGTAGCGAGCCAATTCTTGCAACCTTTCCAGAGCCACATCGGGCGTGAAACCGCCATTGGCATCAACACGGAGTTCCACTTCCTCACGGCTGAAATGCTTGCGTATGTGTTGAATCAGGTCGAGTTCTTTCGCAAAGTCGATAGCACCGATTTTGAGTTTCACGCAGCGGAAACCGAGTGCGAGTTTTTCCTTCAGGCGGCTGAGCATTTCATCGTGCGTGCCCATCCACACCAAGCCGTTGATGGGAATGCCTTCCTCGCCGTGGCTGAAAGGTGTGTCGTAGAGCAATCCATCGGTGCGAGCGAGTTGGGCAAGGGCAGTTTCCACGCCAAAGAGCATGGAGGGATAGTTGCGCATTTCATCATAAGGAATGGCGCCAGTAGCCTCGATAACGTCGCAAAATCGTCGCAAAACAGCCCCGTAATCAGGTATGTCGTCGCAACTCAACTGTGGCAATGGCGCACACTCGCCTATGGCGGTGCGCCCGCCGTGCTCCACCGTCAAAAGCCAGATTCGTCGTGTGGTATATACGCCACGCGAAGTGCCGGCCGGTTGCTTGAAATGCAACAATTTTTCTTGAATCGAAAAAGTCATATATAGATATTAGAAATTAGAAGTTAGATGTTAGAAATTAGAAATTAGAGATTAGAGATTAGAGATTAGAGATTAGGGGGATAGGACGTCCTAAAAATCTAACTTCTAATTTCTAACCTCTAATTTCTAAAAGATTTTACGGCATTTTGGGGTATTTTTGGAAGTCGGGTTTGCGCTTTTCGAGAAACGCTTTGCCGCCTTCTTGGGCTTCGTCGAGGAAGTAGTAGAGCATGGTGGCGTCGCCAGCAAGTTCTTGAATACCAGCCTGTCCGTCGAGTTCGGCATTTAAGCCAGCCTTAATCATACGCAGAGCCAAAGGAGAGCGCTGCATCATAATTTCTGCCCATTCCACGCAGGTGTCTTCGAGTTGATCGAAAGGCACCACTTTGTTGACCATACCCATTTCTTCAGCCTCTTTTGCAGAGTATTGACGGCAGAGAAACCAAATTTCGCGCGCCTTCTTCTGACCCACGATGCGCGCCAAATACGATGAACCGAAACCGGCGTCGAATGAACCCACCTTTGGACCAGTTTGGCCGAAAATTGCGTTTTCGCTTGCGATGGTCAAGTCGCACACCAAGTGAAGCACATGGCCGCCACCGATGGCGTAGCCGTTCACCATAGCGATAACAGGCTTAGGCAAGCGGCGAATCTGCATCTGCACGTCGAGCACATTGAGGCGTGGCACACCGTCTTCGCCCACATATCCGCCACGGCCCTTCACATTCATGTCGCCACCGCTACAGAATGCCATGTCGCCAGCACCGGTGAGAATCACCACGCTGATGCGGCTTGCCTCACGGCAGTAGGCAAACGCCTGGCTCATTTCCCAAGTGGTGCGAGGGGTGAACGCATTGCGATAACGAGGGCGGTTGATAGTGATTTTCGCTATACCGTTATATTCTTCAAAGAGGATTTCCTGAAAGTCGAATCCTTCAATTTTTTTCCATTCTCTCATAATTTAAAACTATTATAGATGTTTATAAGTTCTTGTTTATCGATTTCGGCATCGGTGAACACTTCCATCACGATGGGGGCTTCTTCGTCAGTAAGTCTCTCTATTTGTTGATAAAGTTCGTCGATGTTGTGAATGGCAACGTAGGTCACGCCATTCTGGTGGCAAATGCCCTCGGCAGTGGCATGATGGAAGCCCTGTGCCATCGGGTTTTCGCCAAAGCCTTTCACTTGCCGGAAAATGCCGCCTTCGCCATTGTTGAGCAAAAGAATGCCAATGTTTGCTGGCAGCGCCTCGTTCCACAGGGCGTTGCTGTCGTAGAAAAACGCCAAATCGCCAGTCACCAGCACCAGTCGCTCGGTCTTTGGCACAGCCATCGCAAATCCCACGGCTGTGGAAACGCAGCCCTCTATGCCGTTGATGCCACGGTTGCACCACACATAGTGGCGCGCAAAGAGGTTGGCAAGGCGAATGGAAGTGCTGTTCGCATAATGGATATGAGGGGCGTAATCGCTGTAGTAGTACTGTTCTTCAAATGCCTTCACAGCCGCCGCCTGCGAGTATGCCGGCTCATAGTTGATGATATGTTGGTCGGCTTTTTCCAAAGCATTGTACCATAGGTCATAATATGTCTGTATGGAAAAAGGTGTCTTGAGATTACGCATTTTATAACCGACGGCAATCATCTTAAGAGTGTCGACTGTATCGCCAGAAATCACATTTGTGATGTTTTTATAGGTGTCGGCGATTTCACCGTTAGGAGAGATGCGCCACATGGTTTCCGCCCTTTGGAGAAATGATTTCAAGCGTTTACTCACCACTTCGCCTCCAATGTGAAGAACGAAATCTGGAACATATTTTTTGTCAACGCCCTCAATGGCATTGAGCACGAGGTCGATGCCAAACAATTCATCGTAGCCATTCAGTGCCTCGTGAATGATGATTGCCCTGTCGGCGAGTAACTCTAAATAATCGAGTGTGTCGATAGAGGTTTGTTCATTGAGTTGTCCCACCACAATCATAGGGCGCTTTGCCGCAGTGAATTCGTCGACAAACGGTTCGGCTGAGCCAAAGGTGCTTTCCCAAAGCGTGATAACGCGCTCTTTTGGCAATTTCTTCACTGTGTATTCAAATAGCGGCTCGCTCAATGGCACATTGATGTGTACGCTTGGACGATGATATTTTTTTGCCTCAATCAGCGCCTCGTTCACAAGGCGGTTGATGTGCCAACGGTCATCGTCGGTGTGTGGTTCTGGAATGTTGACGCATTTGCCCACAAAAGAGCCAAGCGCACCCGGCTGTGGAATCGTTTGACCCACACTCTGCCCAATCCATGCGGCAGGGCGGTCGGCAGAAATCACGATGATGCCTTGGTGCTGGTAGGTGGCCTCAGCCACGGCAGGAGCGGTGTTGAGCAAGGCTGATCCAGAAGTCACGCACACCACCACAGGTCGGCAAGTGGCTTGTGCCATACCCATTGCCACAAATGCCGCGCTGCGCTCATCGGTCACAGGGTGGCACTTGATTTTTGGACACTCCGCCAGATTGTGGATAATGGCGGCATTGCGCGAGCCGGGGCAAACCACAGCGTCGGTGATGCCGTGGCTCACGAGCAGGGCTGTGAGAATATTGATATTTTCCTTGTTGCTATACATTCTTAAGCGATATAGAGTGATTTAATATTCGGTGTTGAGGCATCGGAGCATCGTGCCCATTTTTGCTTCGGTTTCTTCCCATTCCTGCTGCTCGATGCTGTCGCTGATAAGTCCACCGCCAGCGAAAAGCGTGCAGCGGTTGCCGTCAATCTTCATACAGCGAAGCGAAACGTAGAGGTCGGAATTGCCGCCCATGTTCAATGGCCCCATAAAGCCGCTGTAATAGTGGCGTGGCGCAGGTTCGTGGGCGCAGATAAACTCCCTGGTGGCATCTTTTGGAATGCCGCAAACGGCAGGCGTGGGGTAGAGTTCGTCAATCAAGTTGCCCACCTTTGAGGCATCGTTGAGTTTGAAGGTGAATTCACTTTTCAGATGCACCAGTGCGCCAGCGTGGGCGGTCATCGGTCCACGCAAGTCGATGTCGTGGGCGTGTGAAGCGAGGCATTTGCTGATGTAGGTCGATACCAGGCGTTGCTCACGAATGTTCTTCACGCTCCAGCCCTGTTGCTCGACACACGCCTTCATCGTGCCTGCCAGCGCCATTGTGCGCCACAGGTCGCCATGCCCTTGAAGCAGAATTTCGGGTGTAGCCATCAGCCAAGTGCCACATTCTTCAGCGCACACCAGCACTATCATTTGGAGCGGATAGAGTTTGCACGCACGGTTAAACAGGCGTATGGCATCGACTTCGCCACCACATTCCACCGTTTTCTGTCGCGCCAGCACCACTTTGCGGAAAGTGTTGTTGGTGAGTGTTTTGTGAAATGCAGGGAAAGTAGATGCGTAGGCGGCTCTGCTACTCGATGCCTTCACATCTTCGAAGGCGAAAGGCTCGCCACCATCGGCATCGGGCACGAATTTACTCACTTCCTCTGGCTCAATCAGCAGGATTGGCTCGTGTGGAGTGGGGGAGAAAGGGGCAATCACAAAGCCGCTGTGTCCGTTAAGTTCGGCGCAACTGCTCACCACTGTGGCTTTTGCGGCAGTGATACGGGTAGCCAGTGCTTCCCCAGGCATACGGTAGAGTGCGAAAGGCTTCATTTCTTGTTCTTGAGGTCGAGCATATAATTGGTGACACGAGAGGTGAAGCACAGTTGTCCTTCCTCGTTAAAAATATCCACATTCCACACATGGGTGCTTTTTCCCTTGTGAAGGATTCTCGCCACAGCCTTGATGGTGGCACCGATAGGCACGGATCGTAGGTGGTTGGCAGTCACATTCAACCCCATAGGGAAATGCTCCTCGTCTAAGAGCGTGCTGCCTATGCCGGCAAGATTCTCAGCCACAGCCAGCGATGTGCCACCGTTGAGATAGCCCGCAGGCTGGCTCACAGCCTTCGTCACCTTCAAAGTGCACACAGCCTCGTCGGGGTCGGGAGTGCTAACCAGTTGCATACCAATTGTGGTGGCAAGAAACTCCACCTTATCCGCCATATCAATAAATTTATCAAGATTCATCGTTGTTCAATTCTAATAATTGCTATCTTACAAATATAATGAAATTTTTATGATTGCACGCGCTTTTCCCACCACTATTTTTCTCTGAATCCAAATTGGGTTTAATGAAAAATGACGTGGGGATGTGCCTTCGGTATATTTTCTATGCGATGGTACATTGTTGGTTTGCATCGAAACATGCCAAAGGCATGTCGCTACGTTATGATGCAATGTTGCTTCAGTGGAAAAATACCGTTCGCTTCGGCGAAAAACCAAACCCGGTAGGGACGTGATATTTCACGTCCGCCCATAATTGTGATACCATATTGAATATCAACCATTTGACGCGGACGCGAAGTGTCGTGTCCCTACCATCCAAAATCGTTTTGAGGAATTTGATGCACTTTTTGCCAATAATCCATGTTATCATCAGGGCTGTTTTTTATGTTTTTGTTTTTGATTCCATTCACGATTCGGCAACAATGCATAATCTATCCCCACATATTTTCTACTGAACCGCAATGTTGCACCCATTTTCCTCTGAATAAAGAAACTGCTCCGATGCGTGTGGAGGCTGGGTGGAGCCTGCCGAGTCGGAGCAGTTTGTGTGGGGGTATTGTGGTGTGGGTGGGTTACTTTTTGTAACCAGCAATTTTTGCTGTGATTTCGGGGATTTGGGTGTTGTTGAGGCGACCGTGGAAGCGTTCAGCCCCTACGCCAATGGCATATACTGGCACATAACCGGCAGAATGTGAACCGCTTGCCCATGAAATGCCAGCCCTTTTATTGAGAATGCCGCAAGCCTTGGTGGTGAGCGTGAAGTTCACACCATAGAGATTTTCGTCGGTGGGGTTTTTCTCGAAAGCATCTTCGTAGGCTTCGCGCAATTCTGCCTCTTCACGCCATGTGACATCCACCTTTGTGAACAAGCCGAAGCACTCGCTCAGCAGTTGCTTCACATCTTCCCACGATTTTTTCATGCGGTTCTTTTTCATAGCGTTGATTTTTGCTGTCACCTCGTTGATGCTGCAAGTTTGGTATTTGAGCAAATCCAAGTCGAGGGTATAGCGTCCGTTACCAGGCACCATTCCGCCAGTTTCGTGGTCGGCAGTCACAATAATCAGAGTTTCCTTAGGGTGCTTCTTGTAGAAGTCGAGTGCCACTTTCACGGCATCGTTGAAATCAAACACTTCGTAGAAGGCAGAAGCCGCGTCGCGTCCGTGGCAAGCGTGGTCGATGGCTCCACCCTCAATTATGAAGAAGAAGCCCTTCTTATTTTCGTTCATCAGCGTGTTGATGCCCACTTCCACGATTTGAGGCAATGTGAGGTCGATTTCGCCACGGTCGATAGCGTATGGAATTTCTCTTTTGGCATCTTTAGGCTGCACCATAAACAGTTTTTTGGCATTTTTCCACTTGGCTTTGCCTTCCTCGTAGCCGTATGCCCAAGTGTAGCCGTTGGCTTCGCAGATTTGGTGAAGGTCGGTGCCGTCGTCGCCCTTAGGGTTGCGGAAATCGGAGCCGGCAAAATAGTCGAAGCCCGAAGTGGCGAGTTGGCGACCAATGGCGTTGCGGCTTTTTCTGCTTGCCTGGTGTGAATAGAATGCAGCAGGGGTGGCATCGTCGATACTCACCGTGGTGCACACGCCCACCTTCTTACCGCTTTGTTTTGCCCAAGTGGCAATGCTGCTCACATTCACAGAATCGGGAGTCATGCCCAGCATACCGTTGTTGGTCTTATGTCCGGTAGCCAGAGCGGTGCCAGCGGCGGCAGAGTCGGTAACACGGCGATTGGCGGAATAATTAGCAGCATAGGTGGTGTAGGGGAAGTCGGCAAACGAAAGATGACCGAACCCCCATTTCCCTTCAGCACTTGCCATATAATATTCGGTGGTGTTGATTTGGTTCAGGCCCATGCCGTCGCCAATGAAATAGAACACATACTTGGCTTGTTGAGCCCAAACCGATGCTGCACACACAATGCACAGCGCGCATAAAATCAAAAATCTTCTCATAAATCAGTATAAATTTCTCCACAAAATTACAGAAAATTATGCATAATCTAAGAAGTTAGACAATAGAAATTAGAGGTTAGACTTACGCTGATTTGTAGGGATGGACTGATGGGGGAAAACTGTTGCTTACGCTTTAATTCTTTTATACTATTGGATTTTATGTCTTGTGGCTTAAAAAAATGTACGTTTGTTGTTGTTTTTTTTATAATTTTCTCTACTTTTGCTCCCTTGAAAGAAAAGGAAATAATGACAATGAGCAAGAAAATGGTGATTACAGCAGTGTGCCTTTTGGCTATGTCTGCGATGATGGCACAGAATATCACAGGTAAAGTGGTGGATACAAAGGGTGAGCCTTTGCCTTTTGCCAATGTGGTGCTATTAAATAGGGCGGATTCCGCTTTCGTGAAAGGTGCTGTAAGTGGTGAAGATGGGAGTTTTACAATCAATGCTTCATGCAATGGAGGTATTATTAAGGTATCATCAGTGGGTTATACTACTGTTTTTCAGGATTGCGTTGGCGGAGATTTAGGTGTAGTTCGATTAAGCGAAGATTCTAAAATGTTAGGCGAAGTTGTCGTAAAAAGTTACTTGCCAAAAACCATATTGAGTGGAGAAGGCATGTTGACAACTGTGGAGGGTAGCGTGCTGGAGAAAACTTCAAACATGGAGCAGTTGCTTTCTCGCATACCCAGTGTGTCGGCTAAAGATGGGCAGATAGAAGTGTTTGGTCGGGGCACACCTGTAATCTATATCAATGGTCGGAAGATGCAAGACGGAATGGAATTGCAACGCTTGCAACCGAGTGATATCAAGAAAATTGAAGTCATCAAAAATCCTGGTGCTCGCTACGATGCCAGTGTGAAGAGCGTTATCCGCATCACTACCAAGAAACCACAAGGTGAGGGATTCAGTTTCGACAATAATACCACGTTTTGCGTTAACGAAGATGAGCGGTTGGGTTCCATTGAATCATTCCAAGTCAATTATCGCAAAGGAGGATTGGATATTAGTGGATTTCTCTATGGCGCTTACACTCACAATCCCGACAATAAACAGATTACGATGTTTTCATACCTGACCGACACTTGGAAGCAGACTATGGATGTTGATCAGGAATTCACCAACATTAGACCCTATGCGCGCTTGGGCATCAGCTATATGCTCAATGACAGCAACAGTATAGGTGCCAGCATCAGTTACGACCGTTTTGCAAGAAGCGATGGCGCAGGAGAGCAGATGTTTAATACGATGCAGAATAATGTGCTAAAGGAATCGTCAATAATAGGTTATCAAGGACCAGGCCAGTCAACAGCCTATTATGCAAATGCTTATTATGTGGGAAAAATCCGACAGTTGAAAATAGACTTCAATACAGATTACTACTGGTATGGCAAAAAAGAGTGGACGCACTTGTCTGAAACAAAGCTTGATGAAAGCAATCAGATGACGCTCGTGAACTCTTATCGTAAAAGCCGAAACTCAATGCTTGCCTCCAAACTTGTGTTGAGTGTTCCTTTGTTGAATGGCTCTTTGTCGTTTGGTGGAGAATATAGCTCGGTGAACCGACCAACACTTTACCAAGTGGAGCCAGAAGTGGTTGACAACGAGGATGATAAAGTAATGGAGTCGATGACATCGGCATTTGTTGACTATAACCGTGTGTTCAGTCCATTAACTGTGCAAGCAGGTCTGCGCTACGAATATATTGATTTCAACTATTACAACAACGGATTGTATGTGGCAGAGCAGAGCAAAACCTATGGCAACTGGTTTCCATCAATTGCACTCTCATTGCCCGTGGGCAAGACGCAGATGCAGTTGACTTACGCCTCCGACATCTACCGCCCCAGTTACAATCTACTCAGAAGTGGTGTGCAGTATGTTAACCAATACACTTACGAATCGGGCAACCCCTTCCTCGTGCCTTCGATAACACGCAATCTTACTTACGGATTCTCGTGGAGTTGGCTCAATTTGCAATTGATTTACTCGCATGTGGCTGACGAGGTTTGCTCCATGACGCAAACCTATCAGAATAATCCAATGACCTCGCTTCTCCGTCCAGAGAACATCAACAGTTACAATTCTTTTCAAGTAGGACTTACGCTGAATCCCACTTTTGGCATCTGGCATCCTACATTGGAAATGATGCTCTTCAAGCAATGGCTCAAAATGGAGACACATGTGGGCAGTAATCTCGACAATCCGATAGCGGTGTTCTCGCTAAACAACACGTTTGACTTTAAGTGGCTTACGGCTTCGCTCGTGACGATGGTGCAAACTGAAGGAAACATGGGGAACAAATATGTGAATAAGGGGTATTTCTGCACCGACTTGTCGCTTTACAAATCGTTGCTTAAAAATCGCCTGACGCTTTCGCTCAATGTTTCCGACCTTTTCGGCACAGGCAATCAGCATCGCACATTTTATTCAGGAGCACAACGGACTTTGCTCTACAAGGGATATTCGGTTAGCAGTATTACGCTTGGCGTTCGCTACTGCTTCAACGCTACAAATAGTAAATACAAGGGCACAGGAGCAGGACAAAGCCAGAAAAATAGAATGTAGTACCCCCCTTTCGTGGATCAGTGGAAAATTTGTGGGGATAAATTATGCTTTGTAGCCGAATCGTCAATGGAATCAAAAACAAAAACATAAAAAACAGCCTTGGAGCAATGTGGAATGCTTCGCATTTGGCGTAGGGATTGTGCGCTTTGCGTCATTGGAAACGAGTTTCCATGCCGCCAACCACACAATCCCTCCGCCACCCTCTCACGAGGGCTCACCACATTGCCCCAAGGATAAAAACCTCTCGCCGTTTCACGGCGAAAAACCCCTGGTGATAAAATGATTTCTTGGTAAAAAACCGCATCAAATTTCCAAACGATTTTGTATGGTAGGGACGTGATATTTCACGTCCGCTTCAAATGATTGATATTCAATATAGTATCACAATTATGGGCGGACGTGAAGTATCACGTCCCTACCGGGTTTTGTTTTTCGCCGAAGGCGAGCGGTTTTTATCCTTTTGACGATGCCACCGCCCTCGCTGGGGAGGGCGGCGTTGGTGATGTGGTGTGGCTGATTCAAGCTTCGGCTTGAAATCAGACATGCCACAGTACTAACGACAGGTGCGAAGCACTGGCATCGCCAAAAGGCTGTTTTTTATGTTTTTGTTTCAGTCCCCCAGTATTTTTCCGCTGAACCCCTTTCGTTATCGCTGCCATAGATGCATTGATATATGCCGTGGTGATGGGGGAAAGAAGAAAGGACATGCTTTTTGGGGGCATGTCCTTTCGTTTGCGTTGTATGAATTGCCTCGGAATGAGGGGGATTCGTTAGAATTGGTGGGCTGTGGTGAGGATTACTTCGCTGAGGGTGGGGTGGCCGTGAATGCTTGAAGCCAAAGTGTCGATGGTGGCTTCTGCGTTCATTGCCATTACCACTTCTTGAATCAAGTCGGCGGCGTGAGGTCCACAGATGTGGCAGCCGAGGATTTGACGGGTGGCATTGTCAACGATAATCTTTACCAGGCCTTCTGTCTCGCCCATGGCAAGTGCTTTGCCGTTGGATCGGAACATACCTTTTTTCACAGTCACATCAAGTTCTTGCGCCTTGCATTGCTCTTCGGTGAGGCCCACCATCGACATTTCTGGGGTGGTGAACACAGCGCTTGGAACAATGTTGAGTTTTATGGCGCAAGGTTTGCCCTCGATGGCGCTCAGTGCGCTCATACCATGAGCTGTGGCAGCGTGTGCGAGCATACAGCGGCCGTTCACATCGCCAATGGCGTAGATGCTGGGCACGGCGGTCTGCATGTTGTCGTTCACCTCAATGCCTCGGCGGCTCACCTCAATGCCCAGGGCTTCAACGCCCTCAGGAATCACAGGTTTGCGGCCCACAGCCATCAGCACAGCCTCACATTCGATAGCCAGTTCTTTGCCTTTAGCCTCGTAGGTGACGGTGTAGCCGTTTTCGCTTTTGGCGATTGACTTCACGCCAGCGCCCACTTTGATGTCAACGCCACGCTTGCCCATGACGGTGCGCAGGCGTTTTGCCACATCTTTGTCGAAAGGAGGGAGAATTTCTTTGCAAAATTCCACCACGCTCACTTCCACGCCGAAACTGCTGAAAATGCCGGCAAACTCCATGCCGATAACGCCACCGCCAATCACACAAAGGCTCTTAGGCAGAGTGGTCATTGCGAGAATGTCGTCGCTGGTCATGGCAAATTCGGCACCCTCGATAGGCAATGCCTTTGGAGCGGAACCTGTGGCAATCACAATATTCTGGGCTTCCACGTTTTCGCCGCCTACGTTTACGGTGTGAGCGTCGATGAGTTTGGCTTCACCTTGCATAACGGTGATTTGCGGATTATTGAGAAGCATACCGATGCCGTCGCGGAGTTGTGTCACCACGGCATCTTTGCGCTCTACGGCTTTCGCATAGTCAACTTCCATGCCGCTGATGCTCACACCAAACGCTTCAGCATCGTGAAGTAGGTTGAGCACTTCGGCATTGCGGCACAGTGCCTTGGTGGGAATACAGCCACGGTTGAGACAGGTGCCGCCAAGCTCGCCTCGCTCAACGATAGCCACATTCAGCCCATGATGAGCAGCTTCGGCAGCCATTTCATAGCCACCAGGACCAGCACCAATGATGAGAAGATCATATTTCATTGGAAAAGAGATATTATATGTAGAAGTTAGAAATTAGAAGTTAGAAATTAGATTTTTTGTGGAGATGGGGGGTGTCAAATTTGTGATTTCATCATTTCGTAGGGACATGCCTTCGGCATGTTTCGATGCAATCAGCAATGTATCAACGCCTTGGTAACATGCCAAAGGCATGTCCATACGCTATGGCGTTGGCATATTAGGAGATTTGACGCTCCTTCCTGTTGGCTTTGTTTTTACCTTGAAAAGCCTAAAACCTAATAGATTCTAATTTCTGTGCTCTAATTTCTAACTTCTAAAGTATGGTTTTACAAATCTTTTGTTTCGCAGAGTTCGTTCCAAGTCACGATTTGCTTGAGGGCGGCCTTGGTGTCGTCAAGACGGTGAACAGGCGTGCTGTGTGGAGCAGTCTTCACCAGTTCAGGATTTTCGGCAGCCTCTTGCGCAATTTTCCTCATCACAGCGATGAAGCCATCAAGGGTTTCCTTACTTTCGCTTTCGGTAGGCTCGATCATCAAAGCCTGGTGGAAAAGCAATGGGAAATAGATGGTGGGCGCATGGTAGCCGTAGTCGAGCAGACGCTTAGCCACGTCGAGAGTGGTAACGCCAGTGCTCTTGTCCTTCAAGCCGTCGAACACAAATTCGTGCTTGCAAACGCCCTCAATAGGCAGTTCGTAGCAGTCTTTCAGCGATTCCTTGATGTAGTTGGCATTGAGTGTTGCCAATGGGCCTACCCACTTCAGGTTGTCGCTGCCGAGCGTCACGATGTAGGCGAGCGCACGCATCATCACGCCGAAGTTGCCGAGGAAGCCACTGATGCAGCCAAGCGATTCCTCACCCATCTCAATCTTGTAGTCAACCATGCCGTCTTCGTCGAATTCGCAAGTGACGCGAGGATTAGGCAAGAATTGCTCAAGACCTTCACGCACGCCGATAGGGCCACTACCAGGGCCGCCACCACCGTGAGGGGTAGAGAATGTCTTGTGCAGGTTGATGTGCATCACGTCGAAACCGATGTCGCCTGGGCGGCATTTTCCGAGCATTGGGTTGAGGTTTGCGCCATCGTAGTACATCAAACCGCCACAGTCGTGCACGAGTTTCGCAATTTCGGCAATATTGTTTTCAAACAAGCCCAAAGTGTTGGGGTTGGTCATCATCATACCGGCGATAGTGTCGTCGAGCAGAGGTTTCAAGTCTTCCACATCCACGCGGCCATCGGGCTTGCTCTTCACTTCCACCACGTCGAGTCCACAAACTGCCGCACTTGCAGGGTTGGTGCCGTGCGCGCTGTCGGGAACGATAATCTTGGTGCGCTTGGCCTCGCCGCGGCTTTCGTGATAGCGACGAATCACCATCAAGCCAGTAAGTTCACCGTGTGCGCCTGCGAATGGATTGAGCGTGAACTCAGCCATGCCAGCGATTTCTGACAGGCTGCGCTGGAGCTGATAGTAAGCGGACAAAGCGCCTTGCACGGTTTCCACATTCTGGAGAGGGTGGAGTGCAGTGAATTGTGGATGAGCAGCCATTTCCTCGTTGATTTTTGGGTTGTACTTCATTGTGCAAGAGCCCAATGGGTAGAAACCGGTGTCAACGCCGAAGTTGTTGTTGCTCATATTGGTGTAGTGACGCACCACGGTAAGTTCGTCCACTTCAGGGAGGGCAGGACCCTCTTGGCGAAGCAGATTTTCAGGAAGTTGTGCGATGCTGTAGTCTCTCAACTCGTTTTTGGGAAGGGAATAGCCCTTGCGACCTGGTTTTGACAACTCGAAAATGAGTGTTCCGTAATATGTATTATTCATCTTCGTCTTCTCCTTCCGTGTAAGCTTTACAGGTTAATATTACTTCGTCGAGTTCGTCTTTGCTGATGGTTTCGGTTACGCAAAGTAGCAAAGTGTGGTCGGCAATCTTCAAGCCCAGTTGCACGCCGTTGTAGTCGAGCAGCACATTTTGCAGTTCGTCGATGTCGCCGTCATACTTCACAGCAAATTCATTGAGGAATGGCTTGTCGGGGAATGCCATGCTGAAGCCCTTCAGTTCGCACAGTTTTTCAGCCAAATAGTGAGCACCGCTGTAGCCCAGCTCGTTCACTTCCCTCAAACCGTCTTTGCCCATCAGTGCCATATACACGGTCATGTAAAGAGCCATCAGGCTCTCGTTAGAGCAGATGTTGCTGGTAGCCTTCTCGCGGCGAATGTGTTGTTCGCGGGCTTGCAGCGTGAGCACGAATGTGCGCTTGCCCTCCATATCGGTAGTGGCACCAACGATACGGCCTGGCATCTTGCGGATCAACTTCTTGCTGGTGCAGAGGTAGCCCACGTATGGGCCGCCGAAGTTCATAGGAATACCAAGGCTCTGACCGTCGCCCACAGCGATGTCGGCACCCCATTCGCCTGGAGTTTTCAGCACACCGAGGGTAGAGGCCACATTGTTCATAATCAAGAGCGTCTTGTGTGAGTGGCAGAAGTCGGCCCAACCGGTGTAGTCTTCTACGATGCCGTAGAAGTTAGGTGCAGCCACAATCACGCCAGCCACATCATTGGCGGCGACCTTAGCCTCGAAGTCGGCGCGGTCGGTTACGCCATCGGCTTCGGCAATCACCTCGATGGTCACGCCATGATATTTAGCGTAGGTGTCTACCACACGGCGCACGATAGGATTGACGGTGGCGGAAATCAGCACCTTGTTGCGCTTCTTAGCCGCAGCCACAGCCATCATCATAGCCTCGGCGGTGGCTGTGCAACCGTCGTACATTGATGCGTTCGACACTTCCATGCCAGTGAGCATCGCCATCATGCTTTGATATTCAAAGATGTATTGGAGTGTGCCTTGTGAAATTTCAGCCTGGTAAGGAGTGTAGGAGGTGAGAAATTCGCTGCGGCTCACGATACTGTTGACCACCGATGGAGAGTAGTGGTCGTAGCAGCCAGCACCGATAAGGCACTTCAGCGTTTCGTTGCCGTCGGCAAGACCGTTGAAGAACTTGCGCACTTCAATTTCGCTCAATCCCTCTGGCAGATCATATTCTTTTTTCAATACCAAATCTTCGGGAATGTCCTTGTAAAGGTCGTCAAGGCTCTTCTCCCCGCAGGTTTTGAGCATCGCGCGGATGTCGTCTTCGGTATGTGGGAAAAATTTATAACTCATAATAGTTGTTTTAAATGAGAATATAGGGCTGAGGAACGTACAGAGAAGAGTTCCCCAACCCTTTGTTTTTTGAAAAAGTGATTATTCGCCGATGAAAGCCTTGTAAGCGGCAGCGTCCATGAGGTCTTCGAGTTCGCTCTTGTCGCTCAATTCCACTTTCATAATCCAGTTTTCAAAAGCATCCTTGTTGATGAGGCCTGGCTCATCTTCGAGGGCTTCGTTCACTTCCACTACTGTTCCGCTTACTGGAGAGAACAAGTCGCTGGCAGCCTTAACGCTTTCTACTGCGCCAAATTCTTCGCCTGCGGTCACTTCGTCGTCCACTTCTGGCATATCAACGTACACCACATTGCCGAGTTCGTGTTGTGCGTGGTCGGTGATGCCCACGTAACCCATGTTGCCTTCCACTTTCACAAATTCATGTGAGTCGCAGTAATAGTAGCCTTCAATAATTTTGCTCATAGTTGTTTTTTTTGATTTATGCGAAGATTTGCCATTTTCTTTTTGGCGCGTCTTCTGGTTTATAATTGGTTAGTATTATTTCTTGTATGATTTTTTGTAGAATTTCTTCTTAACGATAGTGGCAGGGAACACTTTCTTGCGAATCTTCACGCTGAGTTCTTCGCCGAGGGTGCCCACAGCGCGGTCAACCAATGCGAATGCTAAACTCTTGCCTTCCACCGAAATGCCGCGATAGCCAGTGGTGATGTAGCCCACCACCTTATCGTCTTTCAGCACCTCGTAGCCGTGGCGTGCGATAGCCTTGTCGTGCAATTCCAGACCCACCAGTTTCTTAGGACTGCCTTCTGCCTTCTGCTTGGCGCAAGCCTCTTGACCGATAAATCCGCCAGCTTTTTCCAACTTCACAAACATGCCGAGTGTGGCGTCGATAGGAGAGATTTCAGCGCTCAGCTCGTCGCCATAGAGAGGCAAACCCACCTCGAAGCGGAGCGTGTCGCGGCAGCCAAGACCGCAAGGCTGCACACCTGCCTCAATGAGCAAATCCCACATTTTATTAATAGCGGCGTGGCTTGCGTAGATTTCGAAGCCGTCTTCACCGGTGTAGCCCGTGCGGCTCACGATGATGGTTTCGCCATCATATTGCATGGTCTTGAATGTGTAGAAAGTGAGGTCGGTGGCGTCGATTTCGAGCACGCTCTTCAGCACGGTTTCGCTATCGGGACCCTGCACGGCGAGCTGACCGTAGATGTCGCTCTGGTGGTCAACCTTCACGTCGAAGTCTTTGGCGTGTTCCATAATCCAAGCCACGTCCTTATCGATATTGGCGGCGTTGATAACGAGGAAAAGGTCGTTTTCGCCCATCTTGTACACCAACAGGTCATCGACGGTGCCACCGTCGGGGTAGAGCATCATGCCGTAGAAGATCTTGCCCACTGGGGCGTCGGTGATGTCGTTGGTGAATATGTAGTTTACGAATTTTTCTGCTTCAGGGCCTGTGATTTCCACTTCACCCATGTGTGAAACGTCGAATACGCCCACTTGATTGCGCACTGCATTGTGTTCGTCGACTATGCCCTTGTATTGGATAGGCATGTCGAAACCTCCGAATGGGCTCATCAAAGCGCCCAAAGCCACATGTTTGTCGTGCAGACAGGTTACTTTCATTTCTTCGCTCATAATAGTCGTTTTTTAGTTTAAGATTGTATTAATAAGTTGTTCTGTAGTCATGCTTGCAATCACAGTGCTTGCGTCAAGGCCCTTGAGCGCCTCGGTCAGTGCCTCGCGAGTGTAACTCACGCCCTTCAGCGGAGCGATGATGCTCTCGTCAATGCTGCCCAGCACAAAGAAGTCGCCAGCAATGTTGATGTCTTTGATGATGTTGTGGTCGAGTTCGATGCTGATTTGGAACTCGCCCACACCGTCAACTCTCTTTTGAATGGTGTTGGTGCAGCGTGGATTGCTGCCGTAGATAAACTCTGGCGTGAGATAGGTCTGCGTGATTTCCTCAATCTGTGCGATGTCGGAGTCGGTGAGCAGAATGTCGCCATCGCACATTTCGCTCTTCACAAAGTCCTTGAATTGCTCAATGTTCATCTTTCCTGCCAGATGCTCGCTCAGCGTGGTGATACGGCTTCGCACGCTCTTCACGCCCTTCGATGCCAATTTCTCGGTCGATGGGGTGATTGCGCCCTGCATGTGCGCCATGTCGGTGTCGAAAAGCATTGTGCCGTGCACGATGCTGCGTCCGGGCAGATGGTAGAAAGCGTTGCCGCTCACTTTACGGTCGTCGATGAGAATGTCGTTGCGTCCGTTGTCGCTGGCATTCAGCCCCAACTTTTTCAGCACCTCAACCACCGCGCTTGTGTAGCGCGAGAAAGTGAGTTCCACATTGTCGCTGCAAGTGATGTAACTCATCATAATGTTGCTCATGTCGGCAAACACGCAGCCGCCGCCGCTTTTTCTGCGATAGGTGGCAATGCCGTGCTCGCGGCAGTAGGGAATGTTCACTTCATTGGCTATAAGTTGGTTTCTTCCGAAAATTACGGTAGGATTCACTTGCCACATAAAGAATATGTCATCATCTTTGATGATGCGTGCGGCATATTCCTCCATTGCCAAATAGAATGGAAGAATGCGAGTGTCGGTCTGAGGTAGAAGTAGATACTTCACGTTTGGTTAATAGGGCTTTTCAGCAGTTAATAAATGTAGTTATGTAATGCAATTCCAAAGATAGGAATTTTCTTTGAATTATCCCACATTTTTCACCCTTTTTCACTCTTACATTTTTCCGCCCTCGTTTTTTCTAAATGAAAAAGCCACCGACGTGGTGCCGGTGGCGATTGTTGGTGAAATGGATATTTTTATGAGTTGAATTTCTGTTCGTCAACCACATTTCCGTCGGCATCGGTGGCGCGCCAATGGGTGATGTTGCGGACGGAAGAAGAAATGCAGATGCCGCATTTGGTGAGTTTTCTGCCGTCGGCCTCGTAAGGGATAGTGTAGCCCTTGCTGTTGATTTGCTGGAGGGCGTTCTCTACCGTGTCGTCCACCTTCAGTTCCAGCACGAAGATGTCGGCATTGGTCTGTATCACCACATCGGCTCTACCCAAAACGCTTTTAACCTCGGTATCGACAATGGAGTTGAGCATTGAGAATGCCATGTAAATCAGTAGTTTGTAGAACGCCTCTCGACTCTCGTTGCATTCCCATTCCTCCTTGGTGATGATGTCGTATGGGATTTTAGCGATATAGGAGCGTAGCGCAGTGAGTGCTTTGCCCAAATCACGACTGAATATGGCCTTTGCCATGGCTGTCACCAAACCGTTGTTGTCGGCCACCGTGCGTTTCAAGATGATTGGCATCAAGCAGTCGATAAGCCCCTTCCTCACCTCGTTGTTCGGGATTTTCAGCACATACAGTTTGAGCAAAGGGTCGTATGAAGCGATGGTGAGATAGCCGCTCTGGTAGAGTAGAGGCATGGGCGTGTCGGCACTCTCGCATGGAATGCTGAACTCATTTTCGCACACCTCCACGCCGTCGTAATCCAGCGCACGGGTAATGGGGTAACGCTTCAGATGTTCCAGCAGGGCGGTAGAGGTGCCCGATTCAAACCAGTAGTGGTTAGTGGTCTTGTCGTTCAGTGCTCGGAGCAGGCTGAATGGCGCATACACATCTTGTCCTTTTGGCGAGAAATGGTAGCCATCGTAGTTTTTCTTTAATAGAGCGTATGCCTTGCTGGTGGAGATGCCAAGGGCCTCGGCAAATTCCTCCACACAGGGGCGCAGCACGGTGTTCAGTTCGTTTTGGGTGATACCACAAATTCCAGAATATCCATCGAGCAGAGAGATTTGATACAAATTGTTCAGCTCGGAAAAAATGCTGAGTTGTGAGAATTTGGTCACGCCAGTAATGAACACAAAGCGGAGATATGCTGCACCGGATTTGATGATTTGATAAAAACCACGAAGCAGGGAGCGAACGCTCTCACGCATTTTTTCATCGTAAAGATAGCGCATCATGGGCGCATCATATTCATCAATGAGCACCACCACTTGCTTGCCCATAGAGGAATAAATGTGCTCCAGCAATCTTCTGAAGCGTGCCCCCTCTTCTTCAATCATCTTAACGGCACCAAATTGCTCCTCGTATCGGGCTATCATATCGGATAGGATGTTGCGCATCGACTGAATGTTAGTGCAATTCTTGAGTTCGCTCATGTCGAAATGAAGTACTGGATGTTTTTTCCATTCTTTCTCCATCTCCATCACTTTCAGCCCGTTGAACAGCTCTTTTTGCCCTTGGAAATATGCTTTGAAAGTGTTGCAGAGCAGCGATTTGCCAAATCTGCGAGGACGAGCAAGAAACACATAGCGATACCTGTTGGCGAGGTCGAACATCAAGTCGGTCTTATCAACATATAGCAAACCTTGTTCCCTGATTATCTGAAACTGGTCGGTGTCGACGGGGTATTTAAACTTGCTCATATTATCTCAATTTATTAATGTGGTTGGGCTTTATTCGCAAAAATACAAATTTATCTTGAATAAATCGCAACTTCTGTGGGGGATTGTGTGCGTGGGGGTTCTAAAAATATGTTAGTTGTTTCAGATGTATATTAAATTTTGTTATGGGTTTGTCTGTTTTGGATATAATTGCTACCTTTGAAAGAGTATTCACCTTCTGAAAAGAATTAGTATTATGGAAAAAGAAAATGTAATCGTTCCTGCCGAGTTTGCGGATATCTGTCCGATTTCAGACAAGGATTTTCATAACGAGATGTCGATATTGGTTGAAAAACCAATGTTTCAACAAGTTGTAAAATTTGTGATGCCCGACAAGAAGTTTTCTGACGTGTCGCGTCTGCTTTTGAGCCTCAACTCAAAGCAGGAATTTCAGCAGAAAATCATGGCACCGCTTGTGGGTGGCATTCTCGCCAAAACGAGCGACGGCATCACTTTCAGCAATATGGAATGCCTCGATAAAGACACTCCATATCTTCATATCACCAACCACCGCGACATTGTGCTCGACTCGGCACAGCTGAGCTATTTGCTTTCGAGCAATGGTTACGACACTGTGGAGATTGCTATTGGCAACAATCTTTTGATTTACGAGTGGATCACCAAGTTGGTTCGCCTCAATAAGAGTTTCATCGTGAAGCGCAATTTGGGCCGCTTGCAGACCCTTGCCGCAGCCGTGCAACTCTCACGCTACATTCACTTCGCCATCAGGGAGAAGAATGCGTCGGTGTGGTTGGCACAGCGCGAGGGACGTTGCAAAGACAGCAACGACCGCACTCAGGAAAGTTTGCTCAAGATGCTCACCTACGGCAACCGTGAGGTGTCGATGCTCGAAAGTCTGAAAGAACTGAACATCGCTCCTATAGCCATTAGTTACGAGTACGACCCTAACGATTACCTCAAAGCCACCGAGTTCTTGCTCAAGAGTAAAGACCCTAACTTCAAGAAGTCGCAGACCGACGACCTCGTGAGTATGCAGACCGGTATCATGGGCTACAAGGGTAAGGTGCACTATTCGTTCGTGCCTTGCATCAACGACAAACTCGACACCATTCCAGCCGACCTCGACAAGCTGTTGATGATTCGCCGCGTGTGTGCAATTATCGACCACGAGATTCACAGCAACTACAAGATATTCAAGACCAACTATATTGCTCACGACATTTTGTTCGACAATCAAGACTTTGCCGACAAATACACTCCAGAAGAGTGTGAGGCATTCAAGCAATATTTGAATGGGCAGATTGAGAAAGTGCAGGTTCCATACAACGAACTCGACCGCAACTTTATGTATAAGTGTATGCTCGAAATGTACTCCAATCCGCTCACCAATCAGCTTGAGGCATTGAAGTGATTCGTTAATGAAGTTGCACCTCATACCGCTATTGATAGCCCTGGCGATCAACTTGGCTATCGACATATTTGCCTACCGTAGGTTGCTCCGCTCACAGGTGTGGCCACGGTGGGCAGTTACTTCCTATGCGTGCGTGAGTGTGGTGTTGTATGCCGTATTAGGTGTGGCAATAGTCTTAGCCCAGCAGACTGCTGATGAGCCTATACGCTTGGCGATGTGGCTTTTGCTCGTGTTTTACGGCATACAAGCCCCAAAGTTTATTTCGCTGCTCATCTACTCACTTTCGTGGCAGAAGTGGCTGCGGCGTGGTGCGAAGCGATTTGTGCGATGTGCGGCAGTGGCGATATTCGTATTGCTGATATTTCATGGCGTGTGGGGCACATTCGTCACCCCATTCACCCTCGAAGTGAAGCATGTGACCATCGAGAGCCCACGTTTGCCCGATGCTTTCGATGGTTACCGCATAGTGCAATTCAGCGATTCGCATGTGGGCACTTATGGCACCGACACCGCTTTTGTGTCGGAATATGTGGATAGCATCAATGCCCAACGAGCCGATATGATATGCTTCACGGGTGATTTGGTGAACCGCCACTCTAAAGAGGTAGAGCCGTTTGTGTCGGTTTTCTCAAGGTTGCACGCACCCGACGGCGTGATTTCCATTCTGGGCAACCATGATTACAAGGCATATTATCCATGGGCATCAGAGCAGGAGTGGCGTGCCGATTCGCTCAACTTATTGGCGAAGCAGCGGCAAATGGGGTGGACGGTGTGCGACGATTCCACATTCACGCGGCATCGTGGAGCCGATAGCATTGTGGTGGTGGGGCTGCATAGTTTCCGTCCGCCGCATTGGAAAATACCCGCTTATCTGCGTGAGGTGTATCCACAAATCGCCAATCCCCATATCTATAAGATAGTGCTCCAGCATGTGCCCTATATTTGGGACAACTACACCGACACGGCGCATATCGACTTGATGCTGTCGGGGCATACCCATGCCATGCAGCTGATGTTTAGCATATTCGGTGTGGAAATATCGCCGGCACGGCTCATTTCGCCATATTGGCGCGGCGAGTATCACAATGGCGATGAATCATTATATGTGAATACGGGTGTGGGTGAAGTGGGTGTGCCTATGCGCATAGGCGTGAAACCAGAAATCACCGTTATCACACTTAAAAAGAAAAAATAACCATAAGTTATGGCTGACAAAATATCACAACTCATCTCGCAAGAACTCAATATTCCGCTTCACCAAGTGGCTGGAACGGTTGGGCTGCTCAACGACGACAACAGTATTCCCTTCATCAGTCGCTACCGTAAAGAAGTGACTGGCGGACTCGATGAAATAGCGGTGCAGTCGGTGGAAACACGGCTCAATTACTACAACGAACTTGAAAAGCGTAAAGCCACGATTATCAAGAGCATCGAGGCGCAAGAAAAACTCACCGAGGAATTGTCGGTGAGGATTTTGAACTGTTGGGACGCAAACACTTTGGAGGACATTTATTTGCCCTACAAGCCCAAGCGACGTACGAGGGCAGAGGTGGCACGCGAGAAAGGGCTGGAGCCTTTGGCGAAGATTATCATGGCGCAACGCTCCGACGACATTTCACGCCGCGCACAGCAATTCCTTTCCGATGCCGTGCCTGATGTGGAAGCCGCCATCGCTGGTGCGCAAGACATCATTGCCGAATGGATTTCGGAGAGCGAGGCAGTGCGCAACAGTGTGCGCCGTGCTTTCCGCCACGATGCCGTGCTCAATTCCCATTTTGTGAAAGGGAAGGAGATAGAGGGCCGTAACTATGAGAATTATTACGACTACAGCCAGCCACTGCGCCGTGTGTCGTCGCACCAACTCCTTGCCATTCGCCGTGGCGAAAAGGAGGGATTCCTGAAGGTGGGCATCGCCATTAACGACGACCGCGCCATCGACAACATTTGCCGTATAGTGGTGAAAGGTAGTGGAAAAGCCTCCATGCTGGTGGAAGAAGCGGCGGAAGACAGTTTCAAGCGCCTTGTGAAACCATCTATCGAAACGGAGTTTGCCGCGCTGTCAAAGTCGAAAGCCGATGATGAGGCCATCGATATGTTTGCGCAGAATGCACGCCAGTTACTTTTCGCACCACCATTGGGGCATAAGCGCATTTTGGCAGTTGACCCTGGTTTCCGCACAGGTTGCAAGGTGGTTTGCCTCGATGAGAATGGCAATTTGCTGCATCACGATGTGATATATCCCACGGCTCCTAACTACGACATCGACGGAGCCACGGAAAAAGTGTGCGCACTGGTGGAGAAATACGCCATCGATGCCATCTCGCTTGGCAACGGCACAGCGAGCCGTGAGACCGAACGCTTCCTCAAACGCCTGCACCACAGCCGAAAGGTGGATGTGTATGTGGTGAGCGAAAACGGAGCCAGCATCTATTCAGCCTCGAAGATTGCACGCGATGAGTTTCCCGATAAAGATGTGACGGTGCGTGGTGCTGTGTCGATTGGCCGCCGCTTGCTCGACCCATTGGCGGAACTGGTGAAGATTGACCCAAAGTCGATAGGCGTGGGGCAGTATCAGCACGATGTGGACCAGAACAAACTGAAAGAAGCACTCACATTCACCGTGGAGAGTTGCGTGAACAGCGTGGGCGTGAACATCAACACAGCGAGTAAGGAATTGCTAACCTACGTTTCTGGTCTCGGACCTGCGTTGGCTGAAAAGATAGTGAATTATCGTGCCGAGAATGGTGGATTCAGTTCGCGCGCCGACATTATGAATGTGCCGAAGATGGGTAAGAAAACCTTCACCCAAGCGGCAGGCTTCTTGCGCGTGCCCGAAAGCGATAATCCGCTCGACAACTCTGCCGTTCACCCCGAAAGTTACAGCATAGTGAAGCAAATGGCTGCCGACTGCGGTTGCACGGTGGCTGAATTGATGGCAGACAAGGCCAAGCGCGCAAGCATCGACATCAAGAATTATGTGAGCGAGAAAGTGGGTATTCCCACGCTTGCCGACATTATGTGCGAACTCGACAAGCCGGGTCGCGACCCACGAAGCGAGATTGAAACTTTTGAGTTCGACGATTCCATCAACGACATCAAAGACCTGCGTAAAGATATGGTGCTGAATGGCAAGGTGACCAATATCACCAAGTTTGGCGCTTTTGTGGATATAGGCATTCACGAAAACGGACTGGTGCATATTTCGCATCTTTCCGACCGCCGTGTGAGCGATCCGTCGCGAGTGGTGCATATCGGTCAGCATGTGCGTGTGAAGGTGATAGAGGTGGACCTTGACCGCAAGCGTATAGCCCTGTCGATGAAAGGAGTGCAGCAATGAAAGAGGTGGTTTTGAGCGTTGCCAGCAATGTGGAAAACCGTCGTGAAAAAATGGTTGCGGCAATGGATTGGCTTACAGGGGTGTTGGCTCCGCTACGGAGTTCGATGCTCTATACCACCACAGCCCTTCATGGCGACTCCACCTATCTCAACGCTGTGGCGCAAGGTTATACCGATGTATCGCTGGAGCAACTCAACGCCTTGCTCAAGCAACACGAAATAGCGGAGGGACGCACCGATGAAATGCGCGAACGCAAGCAAGTGCCCATCGATATCGACATTGTGATTTACGACGGCGAAATCCTCCGCCCCAACGACTACAACCAAGCCTTTTTCCAAAAAGGATGGAAAGAGATTGGAAATTAGAAATTAGATATTAGAAATTAGAAGTTAGAGGTCTAAGCCTCCGATTAATCCGAGTGCTCAGAGTGCTCCAAAAAACAGATAACAAATATGAATCAAATGATTTCAGCCCGAACATTGAGGGTGCTGCGCATTCTGGGCGTGGTGTATATGCTGTTGGCAATTGCTTATTTGGTGATGCCACTTGATCTCGACCGTGTGGGTTGGATGGGATATATCGACGACTTTTTCCTGTTTATGTCGGCATTCACATTTATGAATGGCGCGTTCCAAAAGGCGGAACGCGCGTTCATTCGTCGTCAACTTTTCCTACTCTCGGCGGTGTTTTTTGTGCTTTGCCCCATTTGGATTCTTATCCTCACCTCCATTGATTAATGGTAGGTGCGGGTGATGGTGAGGCGTGGTTTGCCGTCGAGTGTGGCAGCCACGCGGGTCCATTGTCCGCTCTCGTTGGTGGTGTAGGTGTAGTTCCACACATATTTTGTTTTACCCTTTTCAGAGGTGATTTGTGTGGCACGGCTGCCATCGTAGCGTAAGAATTTCAGCAGTGTTCCGCTCGTTTTCTCGGTGCGGATTTTTCCGCTTTTATAAGTTGACTTGCGGTTTTTGCCACCAGCAATGGTCTCGTTGCGCTCTGTGATGCGACCGTCGGCATCGTAGGTGAAGTTAATCACTTGCCCGTCGGTGCAGGTGATGCGAGAGAGGCGCCCGTTGGTTCCGTATGTGCATTTGTAGGCATACGACTTTCCCTTTTCCTTTTTCCCCACCAAGTAATAGCCGTGCTTGGCATCATAGGCGTAGGTGTATTGCGTGAGCACTCGTGTGTGGCCGTTGTATGCCTCGGTGAGCAATCCTTGCGCATTGAATTTGTAGCGGTTGAGCGTAACGGTGCCAGATGTTTCGGTGATGGTTTCATCTACGCTACCCACAAAACCGTTGAAATTCAGTTTCAGGCTCATGAAGCGGTAGGAGTGTGTGGGCAGATTCACAAGATTATCATAAGCCACAAACACACTGTTCGCCACATCGCGGCGGTGCGACGATGCGTAGTCGTCGAGTTCGGCAAGCGTAGTGGTTTTGTTGCACAGGCGTGTTTCCTGTAAGTGCGTCAACGCCTTTCTTGCTTCGCCCACTTGTGTGGAAGCCTCGCTCACAAACTGATAATCGCTGATAAATTTATTCCATGTTTTCTCGTCGTTCACCTCCTTGGCGTGGGTGTATTCCAACTTTAGAAGTTGTGCCTTAGCCTTCTCAATCAATGGCGAATTGGGATAGTTGCGAAGATAGGCGTGGCAGCCAGCCACGGTTTTGCAACTCTCGTCAAATTCAAGAATTGCCACTTGCTCGGCTGCATATTTGTAGGCAGGGTGATTGTTGTCGAGCACGGTCAGGAGTTCGCGGTAGGCGTCAGCGGTGTGGGTGGCTTTCACATCCTCAATCAGTTGCTTTTCCACCATGTTTTTGATGATGTCGATAGAGAGTTCGATGTCGTCGGCACCAAGAAACTTGTTGGCATCCTCAATGCCCTCGCCACGCACATACACATTTCGCACCAGTTGAATGGCTTGCAGCGGGTCTTGCTGCATACTCACGCCCTGACGCGATGGGCAAGCCATAAACATGGCGTTGCTCAAATCGTAGAGAGGGTAGAGCGCACGCTCGTATGCCTGATGGTCGGCAGCCATCATTTTTTCGAGGTTGAGTTGCTCTTGCCATGCGCCGGCATAGTTGCCGCTGCCTAAAAGAGCAAACACGCGGTGCATTTGCTTCACATGGGCGGCTTTAGCATCTTTTTGAAAAGCCACAATTTGTGTTGCGGCGGCAGCCTGTGTGCTGATTGCTGGCGTAAAAGCCACTGCAACTGCTGCGAGGATAAACGCTTTCAATTTCATCGTAGTAAAAAAATAAGTTAGGTGTGTGTTTTGTGTAAAATAATCAACTTTCGCTTTATCCCAAATCGGTTGACCGATTTGGGTTTATTGTATGGGAACTGCCAACAGCGGCGTGTCGCTTGAAAACAGCACACGGTGCGCAATGCTTGGGTTGAACAGTCGTGCAAAGATATTCGTTTTTTTGTTAGGAATCACAATGAGGTCGATTTTTTTCTCCTCTGTGAATTTTCTGAACTCGTCAAGGTCGTCGCTGAGTTTCATTTCGGTCATTTGAAATTCGCACTGGGTGTAATGCTCAGTGCAGTATTTCATAATCTGCTCTTTGGCCTCCCTTGTATATTTTTGATTACTTTTCTTTTCCTCCACATACACGATGCTCACCTTCATTTTGTTCACCGAAAGCAGGTGTGAGAACAAGTCGAATGAAAGCAGGTCGTTGGGAATAAGATTGCTGAAAAATGCCACATTCTTCACATTGGCAAGTCGGGTGGTTTCAGCGTCTTTAGGAATTGCCATAATGGGGAACTTGCAGGCGTCGAGCACTTCAGCCGTCACGCTGCCCAGTGCGGCACGCTCTTTCTGACTGGTGCCGGCGGTGCCCATCACTATGAGGCACGCTTTCACCTCCTCGGCGCAGGATAGCACGCAATGCTCTGGCACACCCTCGCGCACAGCCGTTTCAAACGCCACATTCGCCAATTTTCCGTCCACAATCATCTTTTCGAGTTTGGAGCGGAGATTTTTCATTGCCAAAAGTGCTTTAGCACGAAGTGTGTTGTCGTCGTCGCCGCTGCGTTCATAACGGTCGCTACCGAAAGGCAGAGTGAATTTGCGCTCGGCATTCATGTAGGCGTGCAGCAGCACCACGCTACCGTGATAGCGTCGGGCATATTCAAATCCCACAATGCAGCTCTTGATGGAATAGTCGCTGAAATCCACAGGAATAAGCACCTTTCGGTCGTTTTTCAGCGCGGCTTTGTTGGGTGCCTGTTCACTTTCCACCACAGCCAAGGCTTTTGGCAAATCTTTTTCTCTGATGCGCACACGCACGCCAGCCGACACCACTGGCTCCGACAGGTTCACATTGTGGAGAACAGCAGTGATACCAGCTTGCTCAAGTTGGAATTTGAGAATCACAGCCCGGTCGTAGGTGTGAATGGCAAGTGTGATAAGACGATTGGGATCGTTGTTGTTGCTTTGAGTTGATGCCATGATGATTTAAGTGAAAAGTGATGAATATATAAATGTATTGTAGATATAAAAAAGCATGGAACCTCGCACATTCAATTTAATGTTTGGCCCCATGCTATTCTTTCTTGTTGTCAACTTTTAGGCTTCCTCCTTCTGTCCAAGAATTTCGAGGGCCATATCTAAAATTTTTGTATCGTCGAGAACTACATAACCACCATCGGGACCTGGCTCAATGTGAACGCCCATATTGGTGCCGTATTCATAATTTGAACCTCCGAAATAGTTACGAACTGATTGGTCTGTCATGTTCAACTTATCCGCAATTCTGTGGATTGAACCTTCAGGTAAACTGTCTTTGATGCGACGTAGTTCTTTAAAAGGAATTGTTTTTGGCATGATTATGTAAATTAAATTAGTTAATAAATGGTTTTATTTTATGCTATAAAATTATCACAAAAATTGGAGATTGCAAAATATTTTGCGTGTTATTTTTCGTCAAAAGCTTTTAAATACTGCGATAATGGCGATTATCAGCAAGTTAAACACAATGGCGAAATTGATAATTTTTGCGTCGGTTTGGCTCAACAGAGCATCTGGGGCTGGAATAGCCCATTTTTTTGAGAGCCTTTTCCATATCCAAAACACCAAAATTGCCACGCCTATGCCAATCACCGTACCACCGAGAATGTCGCCTGGATAATGCACACCAAGATAGATGCGGCTGTAGGCCACTATCGCCGCCCATGCCATCATCGCAAGCCAAGAGCCACAGTTTCGCAGCACAAGGCTGATGAGTGTGGCTATGCCAAACAGGTTGGCGGCATGGCTCGAAACGAAGCTGTAGAGTCCGCCACGGTAGCCGTTCACCACATGCACGATGTTTTGCAAATCGGGGTCGTGGGTGGGGCGCAATCGCTCCACTATGGGCTTGATGATGCCCGACGAAATGCGGTCGGCAAGCAGCACCACCAGAGCCGTCATGATTACGAACGTGAGAATGCCACGCCAAGAGCGGTGGCGCGCCAAGAGTGCCAGCAGCACAATGATGATGAGTGCCGAGGAAAACTTCCCGGAAACCAGCCACATCAGCTGGTCGGCGTAGGGGCAGTTCCAGCCGTTGAGCGTGTAGAGCAGTTCGGCGTCAAGTTGCTTCAGGTATTCAAGCATATTTCTCAGATTTTTTTAACGTCAACTGAATTAATCCACGCAGGTTCGTGGTGTGCCGATTCCACTTTGTACCAAACCACCACAGGTTTGCCAGCGGTGACCACAGAATCGGCGATGCTCACCTTTGTGCCGCCTTTGAGTTTGAAAGCCACCTCTTTTTCCGATGGGGCGTGAGGGGCGGTGCTGAGGGTGGCGGTTTGTGGCATCACAATCGCATCGGTGTGATTCACTGCCACCGAACGCTGATAAAAAGCAAATGCCATAGTGGCGATAAACACCACCAGCAATATGCCAGCACCGAAGAAACCGATTTTACGGCACAGGATGCTGTTCATGAATATGTAGGCGGCAATGGCAAGCAACAGCATCACAAACACGATGGCGGAGATAATAGCCCAAGTGTTGCTCGACAGTTGGCTCACACTCGACTGGAAAAGGTCGGTTAAAAAACTATCGGAGGTGTATTCCTCGATTTGCGATTTCTCGCGCACAAATTGCAGGTTGGCTCTCGCGTCGGCGTTCGAGGGGTCGAGCACCAGTGCGCGCTCAAAGTAAAGAATGGCTTGTGGCACATTCTGCATCTTATAGTGTGCGCACCCTAAATTATAGTACAAATCCGACGAGGTGCCGCTTTGTAGGGCTTGCGCCTCGTAGATTTTGATGGCATCTTGATAGCGCTTTTGGTTGTAGGCGCTATCGGCATTGTCGGTGGTGGCGGCAGTAGCCATCACCGTATATATAAAAGCTGAAATCAGCAGAATGAGCGATTTTTTCATTTTGCAACAGTTTTTTTGCGTTTCACATTTTCCAGTTGGTCCATAACGGAGGCAGCCTCATCAAACACAGTGTGCATATTGTTGCCGCTCAGTTCGGGAGCATATTGGGCAAACTCGCACTTCTCAAGCAGCGAAAGCATCTTGGCACGGAGCGTGGCATCTACGCCGTAATTCTCCAGTTCGGCATCAATGTTCTCCTTGCTGAGTTCCGACACAGGAATACCTAATTTGTCGCTCAGATAGCCCCACGAAGCGGTGAGCACTTCGGCGTAGAAAGCGGTGCTGTTGTTGGCAAGCATGTGTTTTTTAGCCTGCTTCAAGCGGCGTTGGGCCACCTTGCTTGCGCGCTTCACTCGCATGAGCTGCACATTGGTGCGCTCCTTCACCAGTTTGCGGTAATAGATGAGAATGCCCACAAATGCGAAAAGCGGCACGAGAATCAGCAGCCAGTAGCTGAAGGTGTCGAGCAGCAGCATGTGCGACTTGCTCAAATTCATGTCGCCACTATGCACAGGGTGAATGTCGGTCATTCGCTCGCCGTCGGCATTTGCATTCGAGGGCTGTCCGTTGCCTTTGGCTATGGTGAGTTTGTGGGCTGGGAGTTTCAGCGTTTCGTATTTTTCGGTGTTGGGGTTGAAATACACAAACTCGCTTTCGGCGATGCTAAAATCGCCCACTTGCTGTGGAATGAACTGGTAGGTGAATTTGATGCTGCCTTTCACATCGTCGCCCTCAGAAGCCGTCTTGATGTCGTTTTGAGGGTCGAAAGTGTCAAACTCCTTCGGGAAACCGATGGTGGGGGCTTTGATGTATTTGATATTGCCGCTACCGGTCACCGTGACGGTGTAGTTGGCGGTGGCGAAAGTCTTCAGATTGGCTGGGGTGATGGCATCTTTAATGGAGAACTCACCCACAGCACCGGTAAAGCCCGCAGGGCGTGGAGAGGGGAGAGGAGTGATGTGAACCGATGCGCTGTTGCTCTTGATGCGCAACTTATCGCCATCAACAGGCACGGCAATGGCGCTGTTGAGTCCCACATACACTCTGCGCTGCACCGGAATCACATCAAATTCGCCAGAATTGATGGTCAGTGTGCCCGACTTTTGAGGATAGAGAATGCTCTTGCGCAGAATGGCGGTGTAGTAGTTCTGTCCATGGTAGTTTTCCACTCGTGCCGTGCCAGCCATTTTTGGTGTGATGTCTTCAATCAGGAAACCTGTGTATTCAGGCTGCTGGAGCGGCATAAATTCCTTGATAGGGAACTTGGTGTAGAGTTTTACGGTGCACACCACGGCTTGCTGCTCGTAAACGCGCGACTTCGACATCTCGATTTTCACGAACAGATCGTTGGCAGTGACCGACTTTTCCTCGCCTTGCGAGAATGGGTCTTCGGCGTTCACGCCCCTGCCACCGAGTTGGCTCATGATGGATTGTGGGGTTTGCTGTTGGCGTACGCCCTTGCCCACATTCATTTGAAAACCTTTTGCTGTAATATGCTTACCGCCTACATTTACAGAGGCTTTGCTTACAGTCAAGCGACCTTCCTCCTCTGCCTTGAAAGTGACGGTGTAGCGATACACATTGCCGCTGCTGTGCTCAATCACCTTGCCGTTCACTATCGTGGTGCTTGAACTTGAGCCGATGGCTTGCGCGCCCGACTGATAGAGTTTTTTAGCGCCTTCAACGCTCGGTGCGTTGAAAGTGCCGGGGCTCGACACGCCGGAAAGTTGGTACACCAGTTGAAACTTATTTCCGCCCATGTTGCCACCGCCCACATATTCAAGTCGTTGGGCAAGCGCTGGAGCGGAAATCAGAATCGCTAATGCTATGTAGATTATATGTTTGAATAATTTCATCATCTAAAAAAAGTAGTGTGATAAAAAGCGGATACGCGCTGTGGCGGTGGGGGATTACCACTTGTTGCGTGTGCGTGCGCGCTCACCTTGCTGCTGCTTGGCTCTTGCGGCGTTCACTCGCTGCTGGGTGGCATTTTCCTGATTCTGCATGGTGCGCAAAATTTGCTCCATGTTTTGCTGGCTCATACCGCCTTTTTGCTGCTGCTGTTGCTGCTGTTGTTGTTGGTTTTGCTTATCTTGATTTTTGTCTTGGTCCTTATTTTGGCCCTTTTTATCTTGATTTTGCTTATCCTTGTCCTTGTCTTTATCCTTGTTTTTATCCTTATTCTGGTCTTTATTCTTGTCCTTGTTCTTATCCTTGTTCTTATCTTGATTTTTGTTTTGATTCTTGTTCTTGTCTTTCTGTTTCAGTTGAGCCATACGCAGGTTGTATCTTGCGTCGTCGTATTTCGGATTTTTGCGCAGTGCCTCCTTGTAGCATTCAATGGCTTGACCATAGTCTAGCTGCTTGTAGGAAATGTTGCCCAAATCGTAGGCTGCCACACTCACCACGGCAGGTTCGGTGCTGCTTTCCACAAGGCTTTTCAGAATTTCGACAGCGTGTTGCAGTTGTTCGCTCATTTGCTCTTGCTGGGTGGTGTCGGTTTGCTGGGGTTGAACTGGCGCAGGGGCGTTTTTCCCCATTTTAGGGTCCTGGCGTAGCAGAGCGCTGGCAAGGTTGAATTGCGCCATGGCGGAATTTGGGTTTTCCGTCAGGGCTTTACGGTAGGCGGCTTCTGCCTCGGTGTAATTGCCTTGGGCATACTGCTCATTGCCTTCCACGATGAAGTTGCGCTCCGCTTTAGTGCTTTCGGCAGGCTTATTGCCATCGTTGTGGCTGGAGCAAGCGCAAAGCCAAGTGAGCGACATCACCGACAATACTATATATATAGCTGAATGTTTCATTTCTTTTGCTCTTTTTTGGTGAAGAAGTTGAATCGCTTCAGGATTGGGTTCTTGCGGTCGAGGATAAACAGTTCGGCAATCAGCAGAATAAACGCAATCCAAGCGAAAATGGGGAACAACTCACTTTCAAGTGAATAGTTGTAACTGCCGAGGTCGGTTTTCGAGAGCTTCATCAACTGGTCGTTGAGCGCATCCACGGCATCGCTTGCCGCACCGTTCACATACACGCCCTTGCCGCCCTTGGCAATTTCCATCGCGCCTTTTTCGTTGAGTTTAGAAATGGCAGGGCTGCCGTTCTCATCGGTCAGCACCTCGCCGTCGGCAGTAGGCACAGGCGAGCCGTTCACCGAGCCGATACCCACCACATTCACGCTGATGCCCTTCTTGCGTGCGTCTTCTGCGCTGCTCACTGCATCGTCTTCAAAGTTCTCGCCATCGGTGATAACGATAATCGTTTTTTGTGTGCGAGGATTGCTTGAAAAGCATTGGCACGCCATATTGATGGCTGCACCGATGGCGGTGCCTTGGGTTGGAACCATGTCGGTGTTGATGCTGGAGAGATACATTTTCGCACTCTGCGCATCGCCAGTGATAGGCATCTGCATATAGGCGTTGCCTGCAAACACAATCAGACCCACCTTGTTGCCGGTGATGCGATCGATGAGTTTTTCAAGCACCTGTTTCGAGCGTTGTAGGCGGCTCACATCGGGAGCGTCGTCGTCACTTGCCGCATTCATGGAGTTTGACACATCAAGGCAAATCATCACCTCAATGCCCTTCATGGTGGTGTTGGTTTCCTGTGCGCCACCACGAGGGCGTGCCAGAATCACCACGATGGTGGCTAAAAGCACCAGTTCCACCGTCAGCCTAATCCAAGGCTTGTATTTCGACTGCTCAGGCATGAGCCCCTTCACCACTCCAGCGCGGCCAAACTTGGCGATTTTCTTCGCTTTGGCACGTTGTGAGAGCCAGAACAAGCCTGCCACTACGGGGAGCAGCAAAAGGAGATATAAATATTCGGGATTAGCAAAACTAAACATAGCCAAAACCTTTATCTTTCTTTATTATATTATAATGTTAACTGTAGGAAAACCATTATGGAATGCGACGTAGCACGGTGTAACTGATAGTGAGATTCAGCAGCACGAGCAAGAGCAACGCCCATGCCCATGGCATGTAATTGTCTTGGGTGTTGGTGAAGTTCTTTACGTCGATTTTCGTTTTCTCCAGTTTGTCAATTTCGTTGAATATGCTGGTGAGCACATCGTTGTCGGTGGCACGGAAATATTTGCCGCCAGTCATTTGTGCCACTTTCTTGAGCGATTCCTCGTCGATGGTCACAGGCATAGGCTTGTAGAGCAGTTCGCCGCCGAAGCCTTGTGCGTATGGCGTTTCGGCTGTGCCACGAGTGCCAAGACCGATGGTGTAGATGCGAATGCCCTCTTTCTGCGCAATCTCGGCAGCGGTGAGCGGTGCCACCACGCCAGAATTGTTGGTGCCGTCGGTGAGCAGAATAATGCTTTTCGACTTCGCCTTGCCGTCCTTGATACGGTTGATGGCGGTGGCAATACCGTCGCCAATGGCGGTGCCGTCGGCATCAAGCATATTGATGCTGATTTCGTGAATGGTATTGAGCAGCGTGGCCTGATGTGTGGTCATGGGAAGGAGTGTGAAACCTTCACCAGCAAAAATCACCAAACCGATGTTGTCGCTTTCACGCTTCGCCACAAAATCGCTTGCCACCTTCTTGGCGGCCTCAAGACGGTCGGGTTGAAGGTCGCGCGAGAGCATACTGGCTGAAATGTCGATAGCCATCACGATGTCGGTGCCCTCGGTGTCGCTCATCGACCATTTGTCGTAGGTCTGTGGGCGGCACAAGATGATAATCAGGCACGAAAGGGCTGCAAGTTTCAGCACAAACGAGAGGTGCTTCACATACACCTTCCAACTGGTGGAAAGCCCCTTGAAGGCACTAATCGACGACATGCGCATACTTGGATTAGCCTTACGCTGGCTCCATACATACCACGCAATGAGCGGTATGAACAGCAGGAATAGCCACAAGTAGCCTGGGTGTGCTAAGTTCATCATTTCTTGCCCTCCTTATTGTTGGTTTTTGAAGTCTTATTATTGTCGGTCACAGGCTGTGTCTTTGTGGCGTTCACAAAGTTGACGGCACGCTGGAATGAGCGTTCGTTGTCGTCGGCGAGAGGACGCTGACTGGCGAATTTCACAAAGTCGGCAACGGCGAGGATTTCGCTCAACTGGTCGTTGACGAGTTGGGTTTCGCTGTTGTGCTTCAGCGCGTCGATAATCTCGCTTGAAGTCATTTCCACGGCATTTACGCCGAATCGGCGGTCGATGTATTCACGCAGAATGTCGGTCAAGCCTGTGTAATAGTCCTTTTCGCGGCCGTTTTGCCACAGTTGCATACCCTTGAGCATGTGCAGGCGTTCCACCGCCTCTTCGTAAGGTGGAAGTCGTTTCTTCACTCGCTTCAGTGGGTTCTTGCCCTTGCGCCACCATTTGAAGTAGGCGAAAAGCAGAGCCGCAGCTGCCAAAATCAGCACCCACACCCACCATAGGCTCACCACCCAGTTGGGCACATAGTCGAGCAGTTTGCGTATGGGCTCGAAAACTGGCGCGAAGTCCTTGATGTCGCCATTTGGGTCCACCTTCACGGGGCTTACCTTGATGACCAAAGGAATGTCGCATCGAATGGTGTCGGGCTCAATCACAAGGGCAGGGTTGAGGTGCCATTCGCCCGAATCGAATGCCTGAACGATGTAGGTGGCATTGATTTGAATGCGGTTGTTGCCCAAGTCGATGGTGTCGCACGCAATGATGTCGCCAAGTTCCACCACGCTGCTGACCGAGTCTTTCACCTCCAGTCCAGCCATCGCCACCACATTCTTGGGCTGCACGATTTCCAACCTCATGCTGGTGGTGTCGCCCATCACGATGTGGCGATTGGTGAGTTCTGCCTTGGAAATGAGCGCATTCTCGTTTTTTGCTTTCATTCCGAATGGAAAGAGCAAACACGTCAGGCATATATATGTTATGAATCTACTGTTCATCAGTTGTTGCTTTCTATATCTCTATCAGAAAAAATGCGTTGGGGAAATAGGCGTTCAGCGAGCCACACCTCTGCGCTTGAACAGCGCAAGCAGCGCTTTCGTGTAGTCTTCATCGGTGGCAATCGACGCTAAATCTACACGGCTGTGCTGGAGTTTTTCGCTCATTTTCAACTGGCGCTGGTACCACCACCGCTGATAGGTTTCGCGCACCTTCTTCGAACTGGTGTTGATCCATCGCTCCTCGCCGGTCTCGGCATCGTAAACACGCATCAGCCCCACATCGGGCAGTTGCATCTCACGCTTGTCGTACACCTGCACGGCAATGAGGTCGTGCTTATTGTTGGCAATGGAAAGAGCCTTGCTGTAATCGCCCTCATCGATGAAGTCGCTCACAAGGAAAGAGGTGCAGCGTTTTTTGATACCGCTGGTGAGAAATTCGAGAGCGCAATTCACATCAGTCCCCTTGTTTTCGGGCTTGAAATCGAGCAGGGTGCTAATCACGAGCAAAATGTGCTTTCGTCCCTTTTTCGGGGGAATGAACTTCTCGATTTTGTCGCTAAACAGAATCACGCCCACCTTATCGTTGTTTTCGATGGCTGAGAAAGCGAGTGTGGCGGCTATTTCAGCCATCATGTCGCGCTTCGTTTCGCCCACAGCACCGAAATCCTTGCTGCCCGATACGTCCACGAGCAGCATCACTGTGAGTTCGCGCTCCTCCTCATACACCTTGATGTAGGGGTGGTTTTGGCGTGCGGTCACATTCCAGTCGATGTCGCGCACATCGTCGCCGTACTGGTATTCGCGCACCTCGCTAAAGGTCATACCACGCCCCTTGAAGGCGGAGTGGTATTCTCCAGCGAAAATGTTTTGCGACAGGCCTTTCGCCTTGATTTCTATTTTTCTGACTTTCTTTAATAATTCACTCTTGTCCATCATGCACCTTTCTGTAATGGTTGGATGAATGTGGGAGGCATGCCTTATGGATTAGGGCACAGCCACCTTGTCGAGGATTTGACTAATTACCTCATCGGCTCCGATGTTGTTGGCCTCGGCTTCGTACGACAGGCCGATACGGTGACGCATCACATCGTGGCACACGGCGCGCACATCTTCAGGAATCACATAGCCACGGCCTCGCAGGAATGCGTAGGCGCGTGCAGCGAGTGCCATGCTGATGCTTGCACGAGGTGAGGCACCGAATGAAATGATGCTCTTCAACTCGTTTAATCCGTAGTCGGAAGGGAAGCGGGTGGCAAACACGATATCTACGATGTAGCGTTCGATTTTCTCGTCGATGTAGATTTTGTTCACGATGTCGCGCACTTCCACAATGTCGCGTGGAGTGATAAGAGGCTGAACATTCTGCTTGGTTGGAGCGATGTTCATGCGTATGATTTGCTTTTCCTCCTCTTTGTTGGGGTAGCCAATCACCACCTTCATCAAGAAACGGTCGACCTGTGCCTCAGGCAGAGGGTAGGTGCCTTCCTGCTCGATAGGGTTTTGGGTAGCCATCACCAAGAATGGATCGTCGAGTTTGAAGGTGCGGTCGCCGATGGTCACTTGGCGCTCCTGCATGGCTTCGAGCAGCGCACTCTGCACCTTGGCTGGCGCACGGTTGATTTCATCTGCCAAAACGAAGTTGGCGAACACCGGACCTTGCTTCACCTCGAATTTCTCCTTTTGCACGCTATACACCATGGTGCCCACCACGTCGGCAGGGAGAAGGTCGGGGGTGAACTGGATACGGCTATATTTAGCATCGATGATTGATGCGAGGGTCTTGATGGCAAGTGTCTTAGCCAAACCAGGCACACCTTCGAGCAGGATATGACCATTGGCTAAAAGGGCAATCAACAGCGAATCCACAAGGTGCTTCTGACCCACGATTGTTTGGTCCATACCCTGAGTGATTGCGTCGATGAAATTGCGTTTGCTTGCAATCAAGTCGTTTAATTCTCTAATGTTTACAGAATCTGCCATAGTTGCAAATAGTTTATTTTTTCTGTTGTTGTAATTCAGTTTTAACCCAAATCGGTTATTAGCCTAATGACCGATTTGGGTTTTAATCATTGCAAAATTATCACTTTGGCACGAAAAGTGGCGCAAAAATGTAGTTAATTTATACAACATTAAGTTAGAAATGTTAAAAGATTTCTGAATTCTGGGCGTTTCGTTTTGCTTCGTCAATCGGTAAACGATTGATATAGTTGGATTTAAACCAAAAAGTGCAAACCCTGTGGGGCTTACACTTATGTTTTTTTTATTTGGTTGCCAAACTTTCCGCATAGTTGCGCCAACGCTGAATCAGTTCGGTCATGTCGGCAGGGATTTCACTGTCGAAGTCCATTTGCTGATTGGTGACGGGGTGCACGAAACCGAGCGTCTTGGCGTGAAGCGCTTGGCGTGGACACACCTCAAAGCAGTGGTGAATGAACTGCGCGTAGTGGCTCGATGTGTTGCCTCGCAGCACTTTGTCGCCGCCGTAGCGGGCATCGTTGAAAAGCGGGTGACCGATATGCTTCATGTGCACACGAATCTGGTGTGTGCGGCCCGTTTCGAGTTGGCATCGCACCACAGCCACATGCGCGAGGTTTTCGAGCGTATGGTAGTGGGTGACGGCGTGCTTGCCGTGCTCACCATCGGGGAACACGCACATTTGCAGACGGTCGCGGAGGCTGCGTCCCACATGTCCGGTGATAGTACCGTCCATCTCCTTCATCGTGCCCCACACCACTGCCACATACTGTCGCTTGGTGGTTTTGTTGAAAAACTGCTTGCCGAGCGAGGTCTTGGCGTTGGGCGTTTTGGCCACCACCAGCAGCCCGGAGGTGTCTTTATCGATGCGGTGAACGAGCCCCATTCGTGGGTCGGTCACATCGTAATCGGGATTGTCCTTGAAGTGCCATGCCAGGGCGTTGACCAGCGTGCCATCGTAATTGCCGTGGCCAGGGTGCACGCACATGCCGGCAGGCTTGTTCACCACCAGCAAGGCATCGTCTTCATACACGATGTCGATGGGGATGTCTTGTGCTATAATCTCATTTTCGTAGCGTGGGCGGTCCATCACCACGGTAATGATTTCGCCGGGGTGCACGCGGTAGTTCGACTTCACAGGCTTGCCGTTCACGCGAATACACTGCGCTTCGGCTGCGTTTTGAATACGGTTTCTCGAAGTGCCCTTGATGCGCTCCACAAGGTATTTGTCGATACGCAAAAGCACTTGCCCTTTTTCTACCTCGAAGCGGTAGTGTTCCCAGTAGTCTGTGCCATTTTCGCTGAAATCGGGGTCGCTGAAATCTTGCTGGATTTCAGAATGGCAACTGATGTCAAAATCTTCTATATCGGTAAATTCTTCTGCCATATTATCGTTTAGAGCGTGGAACAAGACGTGTGTTGCCGAGCGAGTCGGTGATGATTTGGAATTCTCCACTCTTAATCTTCTGCTTGATGAGGGAGTCGCGCTGTGAGCCCAGAGGGTCGAATTCAATGGCATCAACAGAGCCGTCGCCAATCGAAACCACAATCTTGGAGTTGAGGGCGGCTTTAGTGCCACCTTCCACGGAGCGTCCATTCACTCTCACCTCAATAATCAAGCCCTGCATTTCGCTTGGCACGGTGTCGGTGGTCACATGTCGGAAACCGAGCGTTTTGAGCGTGGTCACACCATTGGTGCCTGCCATATCGGTAATATCTTTAGGAATTTCCACTTGTGGAGGATAGAGGCAGTTCATTGTCAGCAATATAGGGCGTGCGAACTTCACCGACGAACCAGCATTTGGACTTTGGTCGGTGACCACGCCAGGAGCGTAGTCCTCGTTGTAGATGGAGTCGATGGTGTAGTTCAAACCAGCGTCTTCAAGAATATCGATGGCTTGGTCGATGAGTTTCCACCTCACATCGGGCACCTTGGTTTGGTTGCCGTGGTCGGTGAAGATGTCTAATGAAATGTAGCAAGCGTAGAGGCACGCTACAAGAGTGACCATCACCAGCACGAAATTGGTTAGCACTGGGTGATTTTCTTTGAAACTTATGAATGGGTTGTTGCTCACTTTTTTAGAGTTTTGATAATTAACCACAAAATTAGTGATTTTCATTTGCTTGTGCAAACCTTTGGCATGTTTCGATGCAATCGGCAATGTATCAACGCATTGGAAACATGCCAAAGGCGAGAGCACTGAAAAAGTCCAGTTTTTTAAAGACCGAAACGAAAAATGCTTACGATTTATAACTTTTCTTTGCACAAATCGCCTCAATAAGGCTATGATAGGCAGAAAAAGAAGGGCAAAACGGCTATTTCTCCGTTATTAACTTTCAGTCAGAAAGTTGGTTTTACTTTTTCAGTGCTTTCGCCAAAGGCATGTCCCTACACTATGGTGTTGTCGTTTTTTGTTATTTGATTACTTTGCTTGAGGTGGTGGTGCCGTCGGTATAGGTGGTTATGGCGATGTTCACACCGCTGAATGGGGTGGCACTCTCCATGCCGGCAAGGTTGTAGTAGCGAACGCTTTTCACAGTCTTGCTGGTGGCAATGTCAGCCACGGTGCTGGGCTGTGGCGCGTATGGCTCACCCACATATATTTGGTATTTGGCGTAACCATTGCCTTGGCAGTATTCGTAGAGCCAAACGTGGTTTTCGTCGATAGGCTCGGCTTTCAGCCATGCGCCCACCGATGGGTTGGCGGAGTAGCCTCCTGTGCCAAGCACTGGAAGCGTGAGGATTGAAGCCTTGTTGGCGCTTATGTCCTTGATGGTGAAACCACCGTTGTAGTTTGAGCCGCTTGCGTGGGCAAAGAGTTTGTGTCCTGCAAGTTCGAACAGGCACCCACCGAGACTGCTGTTGCGGTTAGGGGCTGTGGTGCTGGATTTGCCAGTCACATAGTCGGCTTTATCTTCTTTGTTGTAAAGGTAGTAGCCATTGCCGCGCACTTGATAGATAAAGTGTTGAGGGTCGTTTTTGATAGGGTAAACCACACCTGCGGTAGAGCCTGCAATGCTCAGCGTGCCAGATGAGGTGACTTCCTCAAATTTGCCGTCGGTGATTTTCACGATGTCGACCACCTTTTGCCCATTAGGGAAGAAATAGATGTAGCCGCCTTCAGCAGAAAACACATTGCCACTTGCGCTGATAAAGTTGGTTTGACCATTGTTGCGCAGTTCAAAAGTCACATTCACAGGCGTTTTGCTGCCTTTTTTGTAAAGCACAAGTGTGTTGGGCGTTTTGGTCAATCCATCGGCACGCTGGATAAGGTTGCCTGCATCGTCGGTGCAGATGCCGTGCGAATTTGTGCCTGTGGCATAGCCGTGGGCCACCATGCCGCTTTCGTTGAAAGCAACCAGCGTGCTGGTGGTGTAATTGTTGGTGTAGAACACACCGTCAATCACGCACGCCTGTTGTGCGCTCTTGTAGGGCGATTTATCGGTATCGAGACCCGAAGGGAAGTTGTCGGGGAGGTTGTTGAGCGCACGGCTGAAGATGTAGGCAGTGTCGCACTTCACTTCAAGCGGCTCAAGCACAGGCTCTATATTGTCCCAGTTGATGTCGGCTAATTCGGGCATTTCGCTTGGCATCAGGTAGTCGCAAGTCATCATCGTCACGCCCATTGCGCCCACGCTCTTGTAGGTGGCGAGGCTGTTGACCGTCCACGCCGCCACTTCCATACCCATTTCCACATAGCTCTTCACAGCGTAGATGTCGAAACTGCCCACCTGAATGCTTGGATTCAGATTCCACTTTTTGCACCACTCTTGTGCGCCTTTCCAGCCTGTGGTGCAGAGGAATTGGCATTTAAATTCGGGATAGTGGGTTTTCACATATTCGAGTGACGATTTCATACTGGTGAGAATCACCACCTTGTCGGTCATACCCTTGTCCTTTATCAGTTGTGCCAAACCGGGGAAATTGCTCATGTCGTTGTTGTTGATGCCTGTGGTCCACTTCAGTTCAATCACAGGGAAAACATTCTTTTCGGCGCAAATGTCGAGATATTCTGCCACGGTGCAGATTTTACCGGAGTAGGTCACTCCACTGCGAGTTTGGGTGTAGTTTTCGGCTTTCAGTTGAGCGAGGGTAGCACTTGCCACGGTGAGATTACCGCCCACAGCATTGGTGGTTTCGTCGTGGCTGATTACATACTGACGGTCGCTGGTCACACGCACGTCACATTCTAAGCCGTCGTAGTGGTAGAAGTCGGCACCGTTGCGGAAAGCTTCAGCGGTGTTCATCACACCCTTATTGCATCCACGGTGACCCACAAATTTCGGTTTCCAAGCCCATGCTTGCCCCACCACGAGCAGCATAGCCATCACGATAATTGCCTTTTTCATATCTTCTTAATTGGTTGGTTTAGTGATAAAATAGGGTTAATAATTAGTCACCTGTAAAGTTACATATTTTCCCCCACGCCACCAAATCCTCGACCTCTCCAGCATAGGAATTAAAACCATTTTTTTGCACATTTGTGAGCGGAAACAAAAAAGAGAGCCGCTTGGTTTTGCGGCCCTCTTGTGGGATATGGGATAGAAATTATTTTTTAGAGCACTCGGAGCACTCGGAGTACTCGGAGAAATTGGCTTCTAATCTCTAACTTCTAACATCTGATTTCTAATTTCTGAAGTTATTTTTTAAGCCATTGGTCGAGCCAGCGGAAGTATTCGCGCTGCCAGAGAATGCTGTTTTGTGGCTTAGTCACCCAGTGACATTCGCTTGGGAAGAGCACCATGCGAGCAGGAATGCCACGCATTCTTGCTGCGTTGAAGGCTTGCATAGTTTGGCTGTAAGAGATACGGAAGTCTTGTTCGCCAGTCACTACGAGGATTGGGGTGTCCCAGTTTTGAACGTAGTTCTTAGGGTCGGCTTCACGGTAACTGCGCATAGCCACTTCGTTGTTCTTATCCCAAGGTGCACCACCGAGGTCCCAGTTCACGAACCACAATTCTTCGGTTTCGCAGTATTGAGCGCGAAGGTCGAAGATACCAGCGTGTGAGAGGAAGCAAGCGAAACGCTTCTGGTGGTTGCCAGCAAGCCAGTAAACTGAATATCCACCAAAACTTGCACCCACAGCACCCATGTGGTCGCCGTCGATGTAAGGTTTTTCCTTCATAAAGTCGGCTGCGCTCAGGTAGTCCTTCATGCACTGACCAGAGTAGTCGCCAGAGATTTGCGCATTCCATTCGGTGCCGAAGCCAGGCAGACCGCGACGGTTAGGAGCGAACACCACATAGCCGTTTTCTGCCATGATGCGGAGGTTCCAACGATAACTCCAGAATTGGCTTACAGGAGATTGAGGTCCACCCTCGCAGAACAGGAGTGATGGGTATTTCTTGTTAGGGTCGAAGTTTGGAGGCAGGAGCACCCAAGTGGTCATCATCTTGCCGTCGGTGGTAGGAATCATCATCTTCTCGCACTTCACATCGCCGAGCGTGTTCATGATTGGGTCGGTCACGCTTGAGAGCTTCACAGGCTCTTTGCCCACCTTGAAACTATACACCTCGTTAGGCTCAAGGAAAGAGTGGCGGCATGTGATGAGCAGGTCTTTGCCAGCGAATTGCAGACCGTCGTAGTCGTACTGTCCGCCAGCCACTTGTTCCACTTTGTGGTTAGCCACATTCATGCGGAAAATAGGCATGGTGCCTTGGTAAGGGCAGATGAAATAGATATACTTTTCGTCGGGCGACCAAGTGATGAAGTCCACGCTGTAATCCCAGTCGGCGGTGAGGTCCACTTTCTTGTCGCCGTCGAGCATGAAGATACGGTTTTTGTCGGCCTCGTAGCCATCGTGCTCCATTGAGAGCCAAGCGATTTTACCACTCTTCGACACGGCAGGATTGTTGTCGTAACCCATCATGCCCTCGGTCAGATTCTTGGTATCGCCAGTTGCGATGTCGTATTGATAGAGATCGCTGTTGGTAGAGATGGCGTATTCCTTGCCGGTTTTCTTGCGGCACACATAAATCAGGCTCTTGCTGTCGGGGAGCCATGCCAATTGTTCAACACCGCCCCATGGACGCATTGGTGATTCAAACTGAGTGCCTTCGAGCACATCTTTTAATGCGGTCACCTCGCTACCGTTAAATTCGCCCACGAAAGGATGAGGAATTTCGGCGGTCCATTCGTTCCAGTGACGATACATCAAATCGTCGATGATGCGGCCGTCGGTTTTCTTCAGGTCGGGATAGCGGTCTTGGGTGGTTTCGCCATACTTCACAGTTGAAACGATAATCACCTTCTTTTCGTCGGGACTGAGAACGAAACCCTCAATGTCCTTTTCCATGTTCGACACGCAACGGCGGTCGGTGCCGTCGGCGTTCATTACCCACATCTGGTTCACGCCTTTTTCGTTAGGATAGGCGAAAGCAATCTTCTTGCCACCGTCGAACCACACAGCGTTGGTTTCGCTTTTCTCGGAGTTGGTGATTTGCACAGCGTTTTTGCCGTTGATGTCCATCACCCACAACTCGCGGTTGCTGTTGTTGTTCTCAATGTTAGGAGTGCTAACACCATAAAGCACTTTCTTGCCGTCGGGCGACACTTGCGCATCGCTCACGCGGCCGAGTGAGTTGAGCAACTCAGGCGTAAACTTCGCTGCGGCGTGTGCGCCAGTAGCGGTTACAGCCATCATAGAAGCCATAATCAAAGGTTTTACAAAATTCATAAATCTTCTTTTTTATCTGTTAATACTGAATTTCATAATAATTAATGCAAAGATAACAAAAGAGATTCATTTTGCTCAAAACAATCAAAAAATAAAATTTCCAACGCCCCATTAAAAAGAAAAAAGAAGAAATTAGACGTTAGATTTTGCTTGGATTATCGATTTCTCGATATTTCGAATTATTCGACTTGTGTGGCTTTCTAAATTACGATCTCTGCCTGTTTTTGGGGAGGGGGGATAGAGGAAGGAGTGGTAGAGAAGTTGTGTTCAACTTATCTACCACTCCTAATAGATTGGCTATTCAATGATTTACAGCTGGGATTATTTCAGGATTTGGAATTGGCCGATGAGGGGGAGTTGTTTGAATTCACCCTTCACGGCGTTGATGATGCCGATGATGGCTAAAACCAATAGGAGAAGCCATGCCAAACCTAATGCAATGCCCACTATGCCTGTAAGCACGTAGGAGATGAATGCCACGATTTTGATGACCACTTGCACAAAAATGGAGTAAGCCACACCTGTAATCAGGAGAATGAGACCTTGGTTGGCGTGGAATCGGGCAAATTTTGATTCTTTGGCTGCTAAAATCGGAATCAAAACCAGAATGCCAAAATAGGCGAGCACCGCCATCACTTTGTTTTGCTCTACATCTTGTTGTGGAGTTTTGGGAGGTTCGATCATTGGTGCGCCACATTGTGGACATGCCATCACTCCGTCGGCAACTTGTGCACCACATTTTCTACAGATACGCATAGGCTTGATTAGTTAAAGTTAATAAATATGATTTTTGCTTTTCTATTCGATGGGTATTTAGTGCAAAAATAAGCAAAAAAATGGAAAAACATTAATTGTTAGGTTAATAATTTGTCCAAAAATGCTTGCTTTTGGTTGAATACTCGGTTTACGGGTTTTGTTCATTTGTTTTTATGTACTTTTGCGAGGTCGTTATGATTTTTCGCTCTTTTAGCAGCGCAACACTTTGAGAAAACGAAGATTCATACATGGCACATTTTTTGAGCCACTCGCGCGATGCCGCTTGTGAAAGTGAGGATATGCAGTTGCTCATGTTTTTGTATTAAAATAAAAAATGTTGCGTGATTATAAATAGGTATCATATTATCAAAAAGGAAATGAAATTTGCTTTGTATTTTTGTCTCGCTCTCGGCACTTTCACCACGGTGAATGCACAGGAGACGCTCACATTGAGCCAGTGTTTGGAGATGGCTGTTGACAACAATTTGTCGCTCCAGCGAAGCCGTAACGAGATAGTGAAGGGAAAAATCTCCATTAGCGAGAATCAAGCCAAACTGTTGCCCCAGGTGAACGCTGTGGCACAAATCAACGACAATTTTGCGCCACCAGTATCGGTGACCGATGGCAGGGCATACGGTAAGGCATACAATGTGACCAAAACCCTCCAGTATAATGCCGCTATCGGCTTGCAACTCCAAATGCCCATCTACAACCAAATGGCGCGTACGGCAGTGGAGGTGTCGAAGATTGCCGACCGACTCAACCAACTCTCTTACGAGAAGGCTCGCGAGGACATCATCATGCAGACTGCCCAAACCTACTATATGGCGCAAAACACTTTGGAGCAGATTAGACTGGTGAACGACAATATCAAGCGATTGGAAGAACTCCGCAATATCACCCAAGCCTTTTACGACAATCAAATGAGCCTTGAGGTGGACGTGAAGCGTGTGAACTTCAATATTGAAGACCTCACCGTGCAGCGCGACAACGCCCTTTCAATGCTCCAGCAGCAATACACCATGCTCAAATTCATCATCGACTATCCTGCCGAAAAGGAAATCAAGGTGACCGACATCAACCCAGGGCAGATTGACGAGGTGAACGCTTGCGGACTCAACACGGGCTTGTATGAACTCCAACTGCTCGACCAAAAGAAGGTGCTTGCACAAAAGCAGACCAAACTTGCGAAAGACGCCTACTTGCCAACAGTGAGCCTGACAGGCAACTTGATGTATTCAGCCTACACCGATAAGTTTGAAAACTGGTTCCGCTCTGGCGACTCAAATCACTGGTATGGCTCCAATGGCATCGGCATACAGGTGAGAGTGCCCATCTTCGACGGATTCGGAAAACGCTCGAAAATCAAAAAAGCCAAGGCAGAGGAAGAAAGCGCACGCCTCGGCTATGAAGACGCTTACAAGAAACTGCAAGCCAACTATATGAACGCCGTGAGCGAGGTGAACAACTGCCAACGCAACTACAAAAAGCAGTACGACAACTACACGCTGGCGCAGGACGTTTACAATGTCACAGCCTATCAATATAAGGAGGGCGTGACCTCAATGACCGTGGTTCTTCAAGACGAAATGCGCATCAGCGAGGCGATGAACAATTACCTGAACGCCTACTATCGCTATAAGGTGGCAAACCTCTCGCTGCTGAAACTCACTGGTCAACTGGAGCAGTTGAAGTAAGAAATTAGACGTTAGAAATAAGATAGATTTTAGAAAAAAAACAGACTTAAGATATGGAAAATAAGGAAAAGACAAGTGCAAAAGAAACACCTGAAGAAAAGGTGACCGCAACAGAAACTTGCCAAGAAAATGTGAGCGAAAACGAAACTCCAGAAGCTAAGACCAGCAATGGCGAAGTGGCAAAGAAGGATATTAAGCCTCTGCGTGGTCGCCGCCTGGTGGTGAGCCTGGTGTGCATCGGTATCATTGCCTACGGTTTGTGGAGACTGGTGGACGTGTTTAAAGAATACACTGCCAGCGAAACTTGCAACGACGCTCAAATTGAGCAATACATCACTCCAGTGAATCTGCGTGCATCGGGATATATCGCCAAGGTGTGCTTTAAAGAGCACCAGGAAGTGCATAAGGGCGACACGCTGCTCATTCTCGACGACCGCGAATACCGTATTCGCCTGATGGAGGCAGAGGCTGCGCTGAAAGATGCAAGAGCGGGCGCAAATGTGATCAGCGCCACTGAGCAAACCACACAAACCTCGGCTTCGGTGTATTCGGCTTCGATTGACGAGATTGAGGTGCGCCTTGCCAAACTTTCAAAAGATATTGAACGCTACCGCAACCTTGTTGCAAACAAGGCTGCCACACCTATCCAACTCGAACAACTTGAAGTGGAATACGATGCCACCAAGAAAAAACTTGAGGCAGCAAGAAAGCAACAGGAAGCCGCTTACAAGGGTGTAAATGAAGTGACCACACGCCGTGGCAACGTGGATGCCGCCATTCAGCGTGCTGAAGCCGCTGTGGAAATGGCTCGCTTGAACCTCTCATACTGTGTGGTGGTGGCTCCATGCGATGGCAAACTCGGCCGCCGCACCATCGAGGAAGGGCAGATGGTGAACGCCGGCACCACCATCACCTACATTATCCCCAACAATCAAAAGTGGGTAATTGCCAACTATAAGGAAACCCAGATTGAAAATTTGCATGTGGGTCAGAAGGTGCGTATGACGGTTGATGCTTTGAACAACGAAGTGTTTGAAGGCACAGTTACAGCCATTTCAGGCGCAACAGGTGCAAAGTATTCACTTGTGCCAACCGACAATTCTGCTGGCAACTTCGTGAAAATCCAGCAGCGTGTGCCTGTAAGAATTGATTTTACCAACATCAGCAAAGAGGACAACGACCGCCTTGCTGCTGGTATGATGGTGGTAGTGAAAGCAGAGAGAAAAGATAGGCAGTAAGCGTCATGGCTGAAGATTATAAGAATTATCCGTTTTATAAATGGGTGCCGAAGCCACTTGGCATCATCTTCATGATTATCCTCTTCGTGCCTATGATCACGATGAGTGGTGTATATTCCGCCAACAGCGGAGAGATGATGGGTGGACTTGGAATCCAGTCGGAATACATTGTGTTCGCAGGTTTCTGCACCTCGATAGGTATGGCGGCGTTCTCGCCGTTCTTCTACGAGCTGGTGTGCATACGCCGCGAAAAGATGATGTGTCTGGTGGGATTTGCCATACTGTTTGTGCTCAGCAACATCTGCGCCCAAACCGAATCGCTTTTCGTGCTCGGACTGTGCAGTTTGCTCATGGGCTTCGTGCGCCAAACGCTGATGATGGCACACCTGTTTGTGCTCATCAAGTATGCTTTCGGCATTGAGGCGTGCAACAATATCACCCCAGGCAACGAACCTACCACCGAAAAAGCGTGGGACGCTATCGACACCGAGAAAATGGTGTCGCAGCCTGTCATCTACTGCTTCTTCATGATTATCGGTCAACTCAGCACATGGCTCACCGCATGGCTGGCTTACACCTACGAGTGGCACTATGTGTACTACTTTATGATGGCATTTATGCTGGCTGGTATCATCATCGTGTTCTTCACCATGCCATACCACCCCTATGCCATGCCTAAATTCCCAATCACATTCTCCAAGTTTGGCAATGTGATGGTGTTTAGCATCATGCTGTGCTCATTCGCGTATGTGATGGTGTTTGGCAACACATTGGACTGGTTCGATGATAAGTCAATACGCCTCTCCGCTATTGTGTGCGTGATATTCACTGCGCTGTTCATCTATCTGGAAATGTCGCGGAAATCGCCGTATTTCATCATGGAGGTGTTCAAACTCAGGGTGATTAACTATGGTGTGCTGCTGTTCTTCCTGCTGATGATTGCCAACTCCAGTGCCATGTTTGTGAACGTGTTTACGAATGTGGGTATGAAGATTGACAACTGGCAGAGTGCCACCTTGGGCAACTGGGTGATGGTGGGCTATTTCGCAGGCGTGGTGTTTGCGATTATAGCCAGCCGCAAGAATGTTCACCTGAAGTGGATGTATGCCCTCGGTTTCTTGTTCATTGGTGCGTATGCGCTGTATATGTTCTATGAGGTGCAAAACGAAGGCATGTTGGAGCGCATGAAGTGGCCAATCATTATCCGCTCCACCGGTATGATGCTGCTCTACTCGCTGATTTCCACAATGGCAAACCAGCGTATGCCTTACCGATTCTTATCTACATGGGTGTGCATCATGCTCACCGTGCGTATGGTGATAGCACCAAGCATCGGAGCAGCACTTTATACCAAAGTGCTGCAACAGCGTCAGCAATATTATGTGACACGCTTCGCACAGGATTACGACCGCACCAACATTGATGTGGCGAAAAACTACGATCAAACTGTGCGCGGTATGCAATATCAGGGCAAAACCGAAACCGAGGCGCAAAACATGGCTGCCATGACGGTGAAGGGCAAACTACAGGTGCAAGCCACCCTCACATCTATTAAAGAGATGTCGGCATGGACCTTCTATCTCTGCATGGCGTGCGCACTGCTCATGTTCCTGCTCCCGTGGCGCAAACGCAACATAAAGGAACTCACGCACGAGTACTTTATGAAAAATGTAAACACAAAGTCGTTAGGCTTTAGGTAAAAACCTTTTTGATACTATTTATATAAACAAGACGGAGAATTTGCGCGATGCAAATTCTCCGTTGCTGTTTGTATATTTTGTATATGTGGGTTTAGGTGTTGAGGAGGGCGGAAAGGATTGATGCCACATGCCCTGGCACGATAACGTGGTGGTTGCCGATGGGGGCGGTGAGGAAATAGGTGGCTTGTTCTGGTTTTGTGAGTTGAAGCACTTGTTGCGTACGGCACAGGTTTGGCTCTGCAAGGCTGCGCTCCAATGTGGCTTCGGCGGTGAAATGGCGTGAAAGGTCGCCGCTCACCTTAAAAATGGTGACAGGTCCCTCTGCCATATATCCACGAATGCCGATACCGATACCGCTCTCAAAATGGGTGTCGAGTTCGTAACGAGTGACCATATTCAGAGGAATGGTGCAGTGAGCCACCAGCATTTCGCCAGTTTTGGGGTCGATGCGTGATGGGTTGGCTTGGAATCCCGAAACGCCAGTCACGGCTTTGGTAATCATCATCGTGAGCAAGGTGGGAATATCGCCCTCGCAGCCTGCCACTATGCCCTCGGCGTTGAGGCGCGCAAGTGCGTAGCAACTGGTGTTGCGCACCACGTCCAGCAAGTCGAAGCAGCGAATGGTGAAGCCGTTTAAGCGGTGTCGGCTCACCACCTCTTTAAGCGCATAATAGAGTTTCACGGCACCTGGCACAGCCTCTTTAGTCGCCTTGGTGGTGGCTTTTTCGGCGAGTGTGGCGCAGTCGCTTGGCGTGTCGGCTATGGCATTGTAGGCATCAACCACCTCGTCGATGGCAATGTTCACAATCTCGATGCCGAGTTTCTGTTTCACCGCCACAGGACTTGCGATGCTTGAAATCAGCCAGTCGCTTGGTGCGCCTATCACACCGATCCTCGTGCCGATGAGTTTTTTGCGCGCGCTTTCCACCTGTGCCAACTCCTTCACGCGAGTGCTGATGTACGCCGCATTGCCATGAATGATTTCGCCATTCAACTTGTTCATGTTCAGATAGGAAAGAATCTCCATCGACGCCGCCAGCGAGTTGCTTTTGCCAGAGGTGAGCAGATAGAATGGACGTGAACTGCGCTCCATCAGCAGAGGCTGTATTTTCTTAAACACGCCCTCGGTGCCGCCTGTGCGCACATATATCAAATTGAGGTCAGCGTCGCCGTAGGTGCTGTAATCGCTGTCCTTGAAATCGTATTCAAAATCAAGAGTTCCCAAAAATTCCTTAGTGGCTTGATTGATAGCCACCTTATCGTGAAGTTCCGAAGTGATGGTGTAAATTGAGATATTCATATCGTGATATTGTTTCGTTGGTTTTATTTACGCTTTTTGTGGGGGCGGGCTGGCACGAAACTGCCTGTCGGGCCTTGGTGTGGGTGGTAGTTGCCTCGCCTATTGCGACTTGGTGCTTCCTCTCTGTGGGTTGTTGCTCCTTTTCTTTTGGGGGCTGTGCCTTGCCTTTGTGTTGTTGCACTTTGCCTTTGGGTGCTTGCTCCTTGCCTTTGTGGGGTGGTGGAGCGGTAGGTGGTGGCACCGCTATTGGGGTAGAGGCGTGTGAGCAGGTCGGGGCGGTGGAGACGGCGCAGCGAAGCCACGATGTCGGGCTTGTTGGCTTTCTCATACCAGAAAAAATATTTGCGTTGGGCAAGTTTTTCCTCTTTCGCCTTAGCCGAATACACAGGCTGGAGCGTGTAGGGGTGGAAACCTGTGTAGAAAGTTTCGGTGCTCACCGTCATGGGCGTAGGCGTGAAATCTTGCACCTGTTCGAGGTGGAAATCAAGTTCTTTGGTGATAGCCGCCAATTCCGCCATATCTTCCTCGGTGCAACCTGGGTGCGAAGAAATGAAGTAAGGAATGATTTGCTGCTTCAGTCCGTATTTCTCGTTCAAGCGGTCGAAAATGGCCTTGAACTGGTAGAACAGGTCGAACGAGGGTTTGCGCATCAGGTTGAGCACTTTGTCGCTGGTGTTCTCTGGAGCCACTTTCAGTCGGCCCGACACATGGAAGCGAATCAATTCCTCATTGTATTGCCGATTCACCTTGTCCACTTTCTCATCGCCGGTTTTGTGCATGGAAAGGTCGTAGCGCACACCGCTGCCGATAAACGACTTTTTCACCTCAGGCATCGCATCCACGGTGTGGTAGATGTCGAGCAAGGCACTGTGGTCGGTGTTCAGATTGCTGCATGGCTTGGGGTGCAGACACGATGGGCGAGCGCAGCGTTGGCATCGCTCCAAGTCTTTGCCGTGCATACCATACATGTTGGCGCTCGGTCCGCCCAAGTCGCTGATATATCCCTTGAAATCGTCCATCGCCACCACTTGTTTCACCTCGCGCATAATGCTCTCCTTGCTTCGCGACGCAATGAATTTGCCTTGATGCGCGCTGATGGTGCAAAATGCGCAGCCACCGAAGCAACCACGGTGCATATTCACCGAGTGGCGAATCATCTCGTAGGCAGGGATTCGCTTGCCATTGTAGCGAGGGTGGGGCAGACGGGTGTAGGGAAGGTCGAAAGTGGCATCAATTTCCTCGGTAGTCATCGGAGGATTGGTGCGGTTTACCTTTATTGCCACATTTCCAGTGGCTTGCCACAGTGTGTGACCATGCCACAGGTTTGATTCAATCTCGATGTTACGGAAATTCTCCGCTTGTTTTTTCTTGTCGCGCAGGCATTCCTCAAAAGAGTGAAGCACCACATCGCTTCCATCGGTGGGAATCTCGTCGAGCGGACGGCGAACCATGGTTTGGGGAATGTCGATCAGTGCCTCGATGGGCATACCATCGTTGAGGGCATCGGCAATTTGAAGCATCGGCTTCTCGCCCATGCCATACACCATGATGTCGGCAGGACTTTCCATCAGAATCGACGGCACAAGGCGGTCTTTCCAATAGTCGTAATGTGCAAGTCGGCGTAGCGAAGCCTCGATGCCACCAGCCACCACAGGCACATCGGGCCAGAGGCGTTTCAGAATCTCGCTATACACCACGGTGGGGCAGTCGGGGCGTTGCCCTGCTCTGCCGTCGGGAGTGTAGGCATCATCGCTACGGCGGCGACGGTTGGCGGTGTAGTGGTTCACCATCGAGTCCATGGCACCTGCGCTCACACCGAAAAACAGCCGAGGACGGCCCAACTTCTTGAAATCGCGCAAATCGTCGCGCCAGTTGGGCTGTGGCACGATAGCCACATTGTAGCCATGCGCCTCCAGCACACGACCAATCACAGCCGCGCCCATGGAAGGGTGGTCGATATAGGCATCACCAGAGAAGATAATCACATCAATGTGGTCCCAACCCAAATGGTCGATTTCCTTTTTTGTGGTGGGGAGCCATTGCTTGTTGATACGGTGGTCGCGTTCGTTGTCGTGTCGTTGCTTCATGCCTTATTTTTGCTCGATTTTTTCTTTGAGTTTGATAATTTCGTCGCGGTATTGTGCCGCTTCCAGGAATTGCATCTCCTTGGCGGCTTTCACCATCTCGGAATTGAGGCGTTCGATAGCCTTGTTGATGTCGTGCGCAGCCATATATTGCACCACAGGGTCGGCGGCTATGCCACTTGCTGGGCGGAACTCGGCTTGCACCTGTTTTTGCAGCGGTGTGTAGTCCACCACATTGTTTTCGTATTTGCGGGCGTGTTTTGCCACAGTCTCGCTTGGCTGGAGTTCGGTATCTACGCCGATAATTGCATTGCGCGCCTTGATGATGGCTTGTGGCGTGATGCCGTGTTCTTCGTTGTATTTCAGTTGGAGCGAGCGTCGGCGGTCGGTTTCATCGATGGTTTTCTGCATCGAAGCGGTGATAGTGTCGGCATACATAATCACCTCGCCGTTGAGGTTACGCGCGGCACGGCCAGCCGTCTGGGTGAGAGAGCGGTGACTGCGCAGGAAGCCCTCCTTGTCGGCATCGATGATGGCAACGAGCGACACTTCGGGCAGGTCGAGACCCTCGCGCAGCAAGTTCACGCCAATCAGCACATCGAGCGCGCCGGCACGCAAGTCGTCCAAAATCTGAATACGGTCCATCGTTTCCACATCGCTGTGCATATAGGCACACCTGATGCCGATACGGCCCATGTAGGCACTCAACTCTTCTGCCATGCGCTTGGTGAGCGTGGTCACAAGGGTGCGCTCGTGACGTTCGATGCGGAGTTGGATTTCCTCCAGCAAGTCGTCGATTTGACCGCGCGAAGGACGAACGGTAATCTTCGGGTCGAGCAAGCCTGTCGGGCGGATAATCTGCTCGGTGACGATACCTTCGCTTTGACGCAATTCGTAGTCGGCTGGTGTGGCGCTGACGTATATCGTTTGCCCTGTGAGGGCTTCAAATTCCTCGAAACGGAGCGGACGGTTGTCGGTGGCAGCCTCCAGACGGAAACCGTAGTTCACAAGGTTGATTTTACGGCTCTGGTCGCCGCCAAACATAGCCCTGATTTGTGGCACCGTCACATGGCTCTCGTCAATGATGGTGAGGAAGTCGCTGGGCATACAGTCGAGCAGACAGAAAGGACGTTGGCCGGGTTCTCTGCCGTCGAAGTAGCGAGAATAGTTCTCAATGCCGGAGCAGTAGCCCACCTCGCGAATCATTTCAAGGTCGTATTCCACACGCTCTTTCAATCGCTTGGCCTCCACAGGGCGTGCCTCGCGGTAGAAAGCGTCAACTTGATTGCCCAAGTCGATGTGGATTTGCCCAAGAATCTCGGCAAGGTGCGACTTTTCAGCCACAAACACATTGGCAGGGAAAATCTTGAACTTGTCCATCGTTTTGCCAGTGGGGAGTTGGGTGGTCTTGTCCAGCTCGTCGATGCTTTCGATTTCATCGCCCCAGAAAATCACACGCAGAATGATTTCCTCACCAGCCACAAACACATCTACGGTGTCGCCCTTCACACGGAAGTTGCCCATCTGCGGTTCCATCTCGTTGCGAGAATAGAGGGCATCAACGAGTTTGCGCAGAAATTCATCGCGCCCGATATTTTGCCCCACCGCTATATCCACGGCGTTGTTTTTAATGTTGTCGGGGTTGCCCATACCGTAGATGCAACTCACCGTGGCTACCACGATGATGTCGCGCCTGCCCGAAAGCAGTGCTGTGACCGTGCTGAGGCGCAGACGGTCGATTTCCTCATTGATTTGCAGGTCTTTCTCAATGTATTTGTCCGACGAAGGGATGTAGGCTTCAGGCTGATAATAGTCGTAATACGACACGAAGTAGTGCACCGAGTTTTCGGGGAAAAAACTCTTGAACTCGCTGTAAAGTTGGGCAGCGAGCGTCTTGTTATGCGACAGAATGAGCGTAGGCTTGCTTGTGCGCTGAATGATGTTCGCCATGGTGAAAGTTTTACCAGAGCCGGTCACACCAAGCAGCGTTTGATAAGGCACACCCTCCATCACGCCATTCGACAGTTCGTCGATGGCTTGTGGTTGGTCGCCAGTTGGGGCATATTCAGAATGAAGTTTAAAATCCATCTTTCCAATACATTTTGAATCAACTTACAAATTTACAACATTTCCCCCACATCACCCACTCGCCACAGGCAAATAATTCATTTTGGAGCACTCGGAGCGGTGCGATTGGAACTAAAGGGTGATGATGAGGGAGAGGCCGAAGCGGAAAGATTTGTGGTTGGGCACTATTAGTGATGAGGACACGGTGACATCGGTGGATTTTCGCTTTGCCGTCTCTCTTGCTGGATTGCCTGTGAGCAAGCCCATCACCTCGTTTACGGGGTCGATGACAAACGCCACGATATTGCCTAACAGCGATGAACCGAGCAGGCTGTAGCCATTGTTCACAATAGCGCGTTTTGCCTTGTAAAACCCTTCGCCAATCAGGCTACCCACAATCGGAGTGATGAGCATATCTTGATACGACGGGCGCTCCATAAACGCCTCAATGCCAAATTCCCACCCCACATTTGATATCAATGAGCAGTAGAACATCGATTGCCAAGCATTGAATCCGCAACTTCTGGCTGCCATGTAATACACGGCTCCGGCATAGGGGTGGAGAATATAGTTGAAGTAGAACTTGTCGTGGTCCCATTCGGGGCCTTTCTTTAGCACATGGTTGCGCCATCGCTTGAAAAGCGGCACATCTTGAAGTTCGGCTCTGTTCCACGAAGTGGCATCTTCGGGCAGGCATTGAAGCACTAAAAGCGTGCCAACGAATGCGCTGCTCAGCGCAGAGGTGTTGATCCAAAGCCGATGCCAGTCGTATGCTTTCCCCGTCACGGAATAGGGTAAGTCGTAGGCACCAGTGGCGTATCTTTTGAGGGTGTCGGCCACGCTCAATGGCACATAGTGGGGAAGTGTGTCTTTAAATATGAGTTTCTGCGATGCTAAATCATCTACCATTAAAGGACTTAACGCATTGGGCAGGCTATCGCAAGATGATAGGCTGTCGGATTGTGCCATAGCGTAGAATCGTTCTACAATCATAAATAGCAGCAACATTATGATTCTTCTTTTTCTTTCTATCATAATACTACTTTTTATTATGCGTAAGCCTCGTTACGCTCTGCGTGAGGCTTATATGCAAATATAGTGAAAAATAGGAGGTTATGAAAAGTCAAAAAGGCTACAAAATTAGTTGTTTTTTCCTATTTTGCCTGCTGCCACCATTTCTGCCAGCCAAATGACGAAAAATGCGGCTCATCATACCATAAAAAATTGTCAGAAAAAGCCATTCAATGCGAAAAAAAATATAACTTTGTCCTATCCAACCACATATATTATTAATATTGGTATGATTTTGGCTAAAGGTGATACCTCCTTTTAGCGAATTTTTTTAAACACAGATAACAGCAAACAATGCGTTTTTTTCAGAACAAACCGATAGGGTGGAAACCTATGTGCATAAGTCAAGTGACCAATAGGCTGTTCGCTTTGGTCATTTTGCTTGTGATGGGGCATTTTTCGGCATGGGCTACTGAAGCAGATTTGAGGGAACTGATGCAGAAAGACGACTACATCAGGGCTTCGTTGATAGTGGTTTCGCCTGGCGATGCTATTTATTCTGCTGGCGGACACCTTGCCATACGAATGTCGTGCCCAGTTCAGAGCGTGGATTACGTTTATGAATTTGATGCAGCGCTGAATGACGATGAATCCCTTGTGCTGCTATACCTGAATTGCAAATTGAGAGGGGAGTATATCAGATTGTTCGCATCTGATTTTCTGAATAATGTGCACAAAGAAAACCGACAGACTGAAGAATATCCTCTGAATTTAACGCCTGAACAAGAAGTGGCATTGTGGGCAAACCTTGACGATGCGGTGGACGGCGGTAGCGATTTCCCATTCTCTCCGTCGGAACACAATTGCTGTTCGATGCTTCTGTGCGTGATTGAATCGGCATTGCAAGAAAGTGTGTTCTCATCGCCTGATGTGGCTGAACGGTTGGAAGATTCGGGGCGAAAATCTATTGAGGATTTCTTTTCACGCGCACCATTCACCGGGCTACTATGGAATACGCTTTTGGGCAGGGAATTTGATACGCCCAAACAGGCGATAAACCTGTATTATCCGAAAATGATAGGCAAAACCTTGCCATTCGTTAAGAATCCTGCCAATGGCAAACCGCTGATTGACAGCAAGTCGAACGCTACGATATTTAAAGATGATGGCTATGGTGCTTATGCTCCACACATTGTATTCTTAATGGTGTTTGTAATCGCCTGTTTCTTGACTTTTATGAACGTAAAGGGCAGAATGTGCCGTGCATCGCAGATTTTCGACTGGTGCTTATTGGGAGTCAATGCGGCTGTTGGGTGCATACTTTGGTATATGTTTTGCGCTTCGGTTTTTACGGGAGAATTGTATGTAAATTATTTAATGGCGGTATTTACACCATTGCCCATTGCGCTGATGCTCGTCCGCAAACCTAAGATTTGGCTGTGGTATGCGAAAATAATGTCGGTGATTTTCGCCATGCTACTGATATGCGTGTGGTTTGTGCCACAACTGCAATACTACGGCATGTGGCTGTTTGTGCTCACAATGCTGATGAGAGGACTATACTCGATATATAAATCCAAGAAAAAATAACTCTAAAAACCAAAACTTTATGAAGCAAACAAAAACTTTTGGCTTGATTTTTGTGCTTACCGCATTGCTGTGCTCAGTGCAGTCGTGGGCAGGAAGTTCGTATTACAAAAATCTGTCAATCACAATCAAAAACCCCGAAACGGCAAAAGGCAGGGTGTATCTCGCACCTTTAGTTGATGCCGACACGGCTTACTGCGTAGTGAGCAAAGACCCCAAAGTGGCGAAAGTGGCAGGCAATTTGTCGGCGAGTGTAGGAGATTTTAAGGTGAATATGTTCGTTCTTCCTGCTGATGGATATGTTCTTGAGTGCCTGGCATTGCCAAAAGCTTACGCAAGTGGCGATTATCGTCGTGGGGCGATTGGTAATGCAATGGGCTACCCATTGTCGAGCCAAGAGGTGACACTTGACAGCGATACGATTACGGATTGCACCAAAACACGTCCAGAGAATTGGGCGAGTGAAACACCCGTATCTACTTGGGATTTGTGCTCGGTATTTGTGCCGTCTAAAAAAGCCACCGTGCGCAATACCAAAGCAGGTGCTATCGAGAAGGCAGTGAAGGCAAGCCGTTACGGATTGTTTACCAACGATTTGGTGGTGACAGGTCCCCTCAACAGAGATGACTTCAGGTATCTAAACGAACTCAGCCAAGAAAGAGGTTTGATTCGCTTAGACCTCAGCCGTACTTCAATTACAGCGATACCTGACAGTGCCTTCTATAAGTCGGGACTGTATGAACTGAAATTGCCCTCAACCATCAAGTCTATTGGTCATGGGGCATTCGCTAAAAGTATGGGGCTGAAACCCGTAAACATTCCTAAAGGAGTCACCAAAGGAGATGATATAATTAGCGGATGTCTGCTGATGGAACTCTTTGGAGTGAAAGATACAACGGAATCTTCAGGCATCGACCCCCTCTCATTCTGGTACCTTTTCGGCTTCTAACATTATCCCGAATCGGTCATTAGGTCGTATGAGGATTTTTTAGATAACTTCTTGCGGTCTTTCGGCTTTTATAAGATGCCTTTCGCTTGTTTTTAATTCGTAATAGCTCGCTATCACTCATTAAAAGACAAACAAAATTCATTCTTCTAAAATTCCGAAATACCACAAGACCTAATGACCGATTTGGGATTATCCTGAACTTATAATAGTGAAGAAAAATGGCAACCCCTGCTGCACTGATGTGTGGCAGGGGTTGCTTATGTTAGTGGATATGTGTGTCAGGAGATGATTATGGATGGATAATCAGTTTTTTAGCTTGGGTAGGCGTGCGGAGAATGTAGATGCCACTGGAGAGCGTGACGGAATTTACGCCAGCAGGGAGGGTGGCGTGTAGGCGACCGTCGATGCCGTAGATGGCTACAGTCTCTTTGCTGTCGATGGTGAGGATGCCACCTATTTGTGACACATTCAGCGAAGGAGTCACCGCAGATGGCACCACATTGATGCCCGATGGCTCGTAGCACTCAATTTTCAGACAGTCGAAATTCCAAGGACCGCAAAGCGATGTCACGCGAAGCACATGTTTGCCTTTGCTGATATGCACATTCTTGTAGTCGGGTTTGGCATTGTAGTAGGCGCTGCCGGTGTTGTTGCCGCCAGCCACAGGCCATAACCAAAGGGTGTCGGTCTGCAATGCGCCATTGCTGAGAGTGCTGGTCCAATTTTCGGGCTTGGTGAGAACCTTGTTGAAATTAGTGCCTCGTGCCTGATATGCCTCTGGTGCTACAGGACGCGACACTTGGGTGGTGGGCACATTTGTGCCGTCGAGCGAAAGTACCATTGCTCCAGCGTATTGGCGTGGCCAGTTGAGGTATGGCTCACCTGCAATGTTGTAGCTTGTGGTGCTTGGTGCGTAGCCCTTGCCGGCAGCCATGCCCCATTGGTTCCACACTGCTCCGTGGTGCACATAGATGTTCACCTCAAGTGGAGTTTCGGCCTCAAACGAGTAGTTATACCAACTGCCCCAATTCTCTTGAGCCATTTCACGGCTGATGGTCTTGTTTTCTTCGTTCACCCATTTATTAAGTGTGTAGGCATTCCAGTTGGCACCCATTTGCGCCAATCCCCAGCCACCGCTGTAGCTGTTGCCTTGGCGAATCTCCACATCTTTGCTGTCGGGGCGATACTCGCTTGCGTCGGTGCCTTGGCGTGCGCTGTAACCGATGCCCTGACCGCCTTCATCGTAGTCTTCTGCCTCGATAACAAACACCTTGTTGGCAGAGAATGTGCGTCCTTCGCTTTCAGCCAGCATGAAAATCTCACGCCAGTCCTCAATGCCTAAAATGCTCTTGTAGGGGTCCATCACCTCGTTTTCACGGTCGGAACCAGCTGCTTCCCAAACGTACCACACCGGCTTTCTGCCGCCAGGGTTGTCGGCATCGTCGGGGAAGAAGTGCAGACCGATGCGTAGCCCATCTTCCACACGATTATCCATCCAGTTGTGCCACATGAAAGCATCGATGCCACCGAGGGCATTTGTCTTTTTCCAAGCCCAACAACCACCAGCGGCTTGGTGAGCGAGGTCGGTTTCGCTATATGTCGGTGAATTGGTGCCATTTTCCGAGAGGAAAAGGTTGCGCTTCACTGAGCCGTTGTATCTGTTTTCGTCGGCAAGAATCCAGTCGTTGATCACTTCAAGATTCTTGAAAGTCACAAATTTGGTGTTAGGGTTGTAGGTGGATTGTGTATCGTTTTTCCAGAAGTCGGATTTGGTGAGATTCTCAGGATAAGGGTGATATGCCACGCCCCACCAGAAGTCGCCTTCCACTTCGCTGTAGCGCACATTCTGTGTCAGCATATTTTTAGGGTTCCAGCCGTTGGCTCCGTAGGTCCAGTTATGGGTGTATGAACCCAAGATTGATGCATTTTGGTCGTATTGGCGCACGATATTGTAGCATAGGCGCATAGATTTGATGTATTCGTCCATATACACCATTTCGGGAGGATTGCCCATGTTGGTCCAAGTGGAAGCCATATCCACCTCGTTGTGCATAATCCAATGTGCGATACGACCGTGTCCGCTACCGTTGTATCTGTTAGCCAAGTAGTTGAGCACGGCGGCGTAGGCGTTCACACTCTCCATGGTGGTCATGTTGGGCATACTGTAGTTGCCTCCATTATTGTCGGGGTGAACAAACACGGGGCGCATACTCGCATCGGGAGAGCCAAGCGGAATCAGAATGATGGCGCTAACGGCAATGCCGTGCTTCTCGTAGAACGACAAGTGGTTGTCCCATGTGCCAACCTCGTCGCCATTGATATAGTATTGCTTGCCACCGTACACGTATGGAATGTTGTTGTTCCAAATTTTGTTTTGGGCAATGAATTGAGTGATTACCCAGTTGCAGGTGATGTTTTTGGCATTGAGGTCAACGAGGTCTTGCATATATGTGCTGCCAAGGCCTGCGCCCACGCCCTTCTTGGTGGCAGGAGTGAGTTTGGATGGTGAAGATATGGGCGTCACTTCGTCGGCATAGCGTGCATGGCTGAGCAAAGTGTCGGTTTCTCCAAGATTGCCCACGATAGCCCATTTTGAAAGTAGGCGGTCGTAAGTGAAACCGTCGTATTGTGCGTAGCGGTCGAGCGTCAGACTGAATTCGCCATTGTTCACGCTTGTGCGGTGGGCAAACTTCTTACACTCGGTGATGTCGATGTTAGGCATAGCCTCAACCAAGGCAAAATCCTCATTCCCTACGCATTTCCCGCTGATGGTCACCTTGTCGGCACTCACGCTCACATGGCTCACGACTGAGGCGTAAACATTGTTGTAGAGGTAGTTTTGAAGGCGAGCGGCTTTGAACTTCATCATGGCATCCTTGTTGCCAGTGATGTCGTAATTCTTCTTTTCCTCATCGTTCATTTCACGGAAGCGAAGATTTTTCACCTTGATGGTCACGCCACTGCGTCCACCCCAGTCGATGCGCATCACGCTTTTAGCCGCACCCCAACCGAGGTTGGAGATTGTATTTTTCATTTCCTTGCTAAAAGTGGCCCATTCGCTTGTGTTGGCGAGGTCGGCGCATTTGATGGATCGTGCCTCGCTATAGGTGGGACTGAAGAAGATTTGCAAGCCACCAGTGGTCGCTGGCGCGCATTGGTAGTCGAAGGTGAGCACGCACTGGTCGTCAGGTAATGCACTTGTAAGGGCGTTGATGCTCACAAAAGGGTCTTCACCAGTGGTGGTGATGGTGTAGATGCCCGAAGCGGCATCGTAGTCGATTGTGGCTTGGTTTGCCGTGGAAATGTTCAGCGACAGACCAAAATCCTGTGCCCATGCCCCCATAAAGGAGCAGAGGCAAGCAAAAAATAGTAAAAATTTCACTTTCATTGTTGTAGTATAGTTTATAGTCTATTTGGTATCGTGTAAAAGTAAGTACGGTACAAATTTAAGAAATTTTAAAGAAAAATGTGTGGTCAAGGAAGAAGTTTATTTTGAAAAAATAGCAAGCTGAAGGTTGCTTAAAATAGGTGACTTAACAAACACGTCCAAGTATGTGGGGCATACTTGGACGTGGCTGTTAGCAGTTAGGGTGTTGTAGAAACTTTCTGCTTAAATACTGGCTCGCCGTTGGTGTCAACCAAAAAACGGCCTTCTATACCGAAGAATGTCAACTCCTCAGGGTGAATGGCTTGAGAGCCCCAAGAACCATTTTCCTCATCGTAGATTCCTCGCTCGAAATAGAAGTAGTTGTTCCAGCGTTTTGGTTCGAGGGAATGTATTTCCTTCTTGGGATTGTTGCGGTTGTTGGGAACTGAATCCGTTACCCATATACGCGTGATGGTGTTGGTTTCGGTATCTACTTCTATCGCCCATAAAGTCCAAGCGTGGTTCATGTCGCGAATTTGCGCAACGTAATTACCTGTAGTGAAATAGCGTAGCAACACGTCGGTAATTGCCGCTTCATTGGAATCTAAGTAGCCTCGTGTGAAGATGATTGGGTTATCAAAGTCGCCCTCTGCGAGGTAATTCTGATAAAGATTGGTGCGTGTGTAGGCGATGGTGGGGTGCGTTTGGCTCAGATACCAGTCGAGGGCTTTATATACATAGTCGCCACCTTTATTAAAGTAGGTGTTACGGTCAAATTCCTGGTTGATTTCTTCTGCTCCCCAGCACTTGCCGGTGTAGATATATTTTTCCTGTATGCGGTCTTGCCACCATGCTATCATGTTGCTACTAACAGCAGCCCAGCAACCATTCCTGAACTGAAAGGTATTGTACCATCCACCATCAACGCTGACACCTTTGGCCCAATACTGAACCTTCTCTGCTTTTGCTGAAGAAAATGGCAGAATGATGCTCTGCACCAATGCAAGTGCAAAAATAATTATAGTCTTTTTCATTATACTCGTCTTTTCTTTTTTGGGGTTAAAAATATCATCAGAAGACTCTGACTTTCTCTCTTCCGTTTTCTGTTAGCACTACATATATGCCCTTGGAAAGAGATCCGTTGTGCTGCGTTATGTCACGTCCGTTAAGGTCGTAGATGTGGAATGCCTGATTACAATAGATTCTGCCTCCAATCGCATAAATGGAGCGGTCTGATTGTGTGAACTCTACACTCGTTGGAGTATTGGGCTTACAAACGCCACGCACGGAAGAACCATAATAGCGTGTGTGATTCCAATCGGATTTCACATAAGACTGAATAAACTGCAACTGGTAGGCTGAGCCCCAATAAGAAGTGGCGTTGAAAAGCGAACTCGACCAGTAGTAGCCGTGTACACCTTTCTCGTTGATCAGACTTGCGTACCGACAACCAGCCGCAGGCAAAAAGAGCGAAGCGTCACCGCTCTTGCTCGTGACCACATATCCTGCCACGCCTGTTTTGTTGTAGTCGTCGGTCCATGTCCATACACAATGCTCTTGGAGTTCTCCCCATTCTTCCTTGGTGGGCATACGCCATGTGCCACCCCATGCATTGGAAACGATATCATCTTTGCCTTCAAGTGTGAGCAGCCCGTCGGAATTATCATATTTCGTGAGCGCATTTTGGTTTGTTCCATGCAAGTAGTTAGCCCATCGGAAGTCGGTTTTCAAAGTTGTTTCGCCCCATGCATAGTAGTTGCCCTCGTCTTGAGGAAGACTTGCGCCTATATTGGCAGAAGCCCATTTAATTCCGCTGGGCAAGCCCAAATCAATCCAAGTGTGCCCGCCCTCTACTCCAGTGTTTTGCGCAAGTAAAGCACTGGGGATTGCACACATAATCAAATAAATAATCTTTTTTCTCATCTCTGGATAAATAGTTTATACAGCCAATGGCATTGACTGATTTTATTTTACACTTTTTGCAGCTGCAAAGATATACAATTAATGCTCGTATTTACAAATTTTATAGTAGATGAGTGCTTGCTGATGCGACTTTTATAACACCAAAAGAACGAAATCAGGCGCGGAATCTCTTATGGGATTTGTATGGTGTGGGGTGGGGCGAGGAGTGCACATGTGGTGGGGAAGGTGTGCATTTTGAAACCTTTTTTAAGCAAATATGTTACTTTTTGTACTTTTTGTGGTTGTTTTTTGTTCATTATAGAATAAAATTTCGTAAATTTGTAGCCTGCATTTTTGGGTGCAGAGGTTTTTTATTAAAATAAAATCTATCAAAACATAAACAATGAAGCTACTACAAGCTAAGTTAGCACAATATCAAGAGCCTCAGAAAGCGAAGGCTTTAGGTATTTATCCCTATTTCCGCGAGATTGAGAGTGAACAAGACACCGAAGTGTATATGCATGGCAAAAAGGTGCTTATGTTCGGTTCAAACTGCTACACTGGTTTAGTTAATGATAAGCGCGTGCACGAAGCAGCTATCAAGGCTATCCAAAAATACGGCACAGGCTGTGCCGGCTCTCCATTCCTTAATGGTACGCTTGACATTCACAAGAAACTTGAACGCCGATTGGCTGATTACGTTGGTAAGGAAGACGCAATGGTTTACTCCACTGGTTTTGGAGTGAACCTTGGTGTGGTTTCTACTCTTACTGGCCGTGGCGACTATATCATTTGCGACGAACAAGACCACGCTTCAATCATTGAAGGTCGCCGTCTTTCGTTCTCCAACTATTTGAAGTATAAGCACAACGATATGGCTTCACTTGAAGAGCAACTCAAGAAGTGCGAGCCCGACCGTGTGAAGCTCATCGTTACCGATGGCGTGTTCTCGATGGAAGGTGATGTGTGTAACTTGCCTGAAATCTGCGACCTCGCACGCAAGTATAAAGCAGCCGTGATGGTTGACGAGGCACACAGTATCGGCGTGTTTGGTGAGGGCGGCCGTGGCGTTTGTAACCACTTCGGGCTTAGTGATGAGGTGGATTTGATTATGGGCACATTCAGCAAGTCGTTTGCTTCGCTCGGTGGCTTTATCGCTTGCGATGAAACTATCACCAACTTCCTCCGTCACCACTCTCGCTCATATATCTTCACAGCAAGTATCACTCCAGCATCGACCGCAGCTGTTGACGCAGCACTCGATATTATGCTGAATGAACCAGAACGTCAGGAACAACTTTGGAAAGTTACCCACTACGCTCTCGATGGTTTCCGTGCAATGGGTTGTGAGATTGGCAACACCTCTACACCAATTATCCCACTCTACATTCGCGACCAGAATAAGACATTCGCCATCACTGCCGAACTGCTGAATGAAGGCATTTTCGTGAATCCAGTGGTTTCTCCAGCTGTGGCTCCACAAGATACCCTTATTCGCTACAGCCTTATGGCTACTCACACTAAGGAACAAGTGGACTTCTCACTTGAAAAAATTGAGAAAGTGTTCCGCAAATATGGCGTAATCAAATAATAGGATAGCACTTAAGCTATAAAAATACAGAACACGCACACAACGGATAGCACACAAGAAATGTGACATCGGTTGTGTGTGTGCTTTTTTTTAAAAAAATGTACGCTAATGCACAAACTAAGATGATACTTCTACATTATTTATTATGTGCGCTTTTGCTTTACTCTCCCACAGCGGCGTATGGGCAGATGGATGGTGACTGTGGCAAGTCGGCATCTGCGGCGCTCACGGAAGGCAACAAGGCAGAGCAGCGAGAGGCGGAGCTTGCCCGTGTGCGCGAAATGGCATCAGAAATCATACAAGAGCGTGCAAAGCATAAGCACACTTATAGCAGGAAAGCGAAGTCAAAGAATGCAAATGATGCTTCGGGCTTCGTGGTAATCACCGACTATATTCCTGATGCGGTGGTGGAATTGCGTTATTTCTCGAACTACAATTTTGTGGGCACCAGGGTTGATGCTTACGAAGAGTCGGTGGCGATTTGCACCCGTGAGGCGGCAGAGGCACTGAAGATGGTGGCAGATGATTTGCGGAAGAAGGGCTATTTGCTGAAAATATTCGATTCTTACCGTCCACAGGCTGCTGTTGACCACTTTGTGCGCTGGTCGAAAGACTTGCGCGACATGAAGATGAAAGACGACTTCTATCCGTCATTCCACGATAAAACCACTTTGTTTCCCACTTATATTGCAAAGCGCTCTGGCCACTCAAAGGGCAGCACGATAGATTTGACCATTGTGAATGCCGCCACGCTTAAAGATGTGGATATGGGTGGTACATTCGATTTCTTTGGCAATCGCTCTCACTATGCGTTTAAGGGCGTTACAGCTCAGCAAGCCGCCAACCGAAAGTTGCTTCACGATGCTATGGTGAAGCATGGCTTCAACTATTATTCAAACGAGTGGTGGCACTTCACATTAAAGAATCAGCCTTATCCCAAAACATACTTCACATTTTCGGTATCAACGAAGCACTTTAAGTAGGGCGGGGCGAAACATATACACATGCCGTGGGAAATATCAAAATTCTACGGCATGTTTTTTTTGAGTTTAGTAGGGGTGGTTTGCAAAAAATGCGTGAAAAAAAGTTGCGTAGAAAGAAAAATATTTATAGCCCGAAAAAAATATGTGTGAAATGTTTGTGAGTATGTTTTTTGTTATTAATTTCGCATCAAATTAATCAATAAACGATAAGGTAAAATATATATGGTATATAAATTTCTTGTAGGTTCGGAAGAGGCAGAAAATTTCAAACTTGAAATTATGATTGACTCCGAAGATACATTCATGAGATTGAGAAATACAATTCTTGACGCTGCTGGCTACGACAAAGACCAAGTGGATTCATTCTATATCTGCGATGAGGAATGGAATAAGGAAAGAGAAGTGACCGTGATGGATATGGGTCTGGACTCTGACGACGACATTTGGCTGATGGACGACACTCCACTTGAAGAACTCTTGGAAGATGAAGGTCAGCGCCTGAAATTCGTTTTCGACTTGGTATCGGAAAGATATTTCTTTATGCGACTGAAGGAAACCATTCCCGGACGCTCGCTTCACGACCCACTGTGCACTCGCAAAGAGGGTCGAGCACCAAAGGAATTTAGCGATGTGGAAGATGTGGTGGTAGCTCAAAAAGTGACGAACACCAACATCGACGACATTGGCGAAGAATTCTATGGCGAAGACGGCTACAACGAAGACGAACTCACCGACCTCGATGCATTCGAGGGCAACTCAATAGATTAATTCCTCGTTATATAATATAATAAGAAAACACAGAAAATAGCAACGGCTATTACCTCGAAAGGTAGTAGCCGTTTTTTTTATTCGTTCGAAAAAAAACTGAGTTGCTTCTGTTACAGGGGCTCAGTGGAAAATTTCTGGGGCATAGATTATGTATTGTTGCCGAATTGTGAATGGAATCAAAAACAAAAACATAAAAAAACAGCCTTGGAGCAATGTGGAATCACCACATTGCCCCAAGGATAAAAACCGCTCGCCGTTTCACGGCGAAAAACCCCTAATGATAACATGATTTCTTGGAAGGAGGTTTGTATAACATCTCCCAAAACGATTTTGCATGGTAGGGACGCGATACTTTGAAAGCACTGAAAAAGTCGAAAAGAGGGATTTTAGAGCCGTTGGAAACGGCATATTGTGGTTAACTCCATGCAAGCTTGATTGCGAGCGCAGCTTGGAGACAGGTCCAAATATAGTGGCGAGCGTCGGAGTCGGTCGGTCGTGGTGGCATCAATAGTCTTGACCATAACCGACCCTCTACGAGGTTCATACCCTTTTTGGTACTAACTCCAAACTGCGCTCATTCGCTCCTGCTGAGCTTCATTCGCTTGCTTGGAGTTAACCATAATCAGCCGTTTCCAACGGCTACAATCCTCTACAAAATCTTTACTTCATTCACTATATTTTTTTTCAGTGCTTTCGAAACTTTGTATCCGTGACAAATAACTGATATTCAACATGGTATCATAATTATGGGCGGACGTGAAGTATCACGTCCCTACCGGATTGTGTTTTTCGCCAAAAGGCTGTTTTTTATGTTTTTTGTTTCGGTGCCCCCAGTATTTATCCACTGAACCGTTAAAGGTCTTTGCGTTCCAGTTCGGTTTTTTGCAGGCGAATCACGGTTTCGCCGGTGGTGTTGAGCAGCTCCATATCGGTGCTGATATTGCCAGCCTTTTTGCACGACACGGTTTCTTCCAGTTTAATCAGCAACTGGGTTTCCTTATCGTTCTCGCTCTGGTTGTGGTAATACTGCAAGTCCTCAAATTGCACATCGTTTTCCTTTGAAGAGTCGATGTGGACTTTGCCACGGATAATGTTGTGTTGGGTTTGCACATGCACGGTGCGCATGTCGATGTCGATAACAAGGCGTATTTCCTTATCGAGCACATTCTCGCCCTCAATCTCCTTCACCAGCCAAGGGCCGTTCAGCAAGTCGAAATTGAGTTGGCGCAGACGCATCACCTCTTGTCCCTTGAGGTTTTTCAGCACCAGATAGTTGATGTTGTAGAGTTGCTGCATTTCCATGCTTGCCACCTCTGCCAAAGCGTCCATGATGGTTTGCTCGCTCGTCACGCTGTAGCACAATGCGCCGCCTTGAATCATATCGGTAAACGACAGTTTGTTGCCTTTCAACTTAAAGCGGCCGTTGATGGCATTACAGCCATTGCAGCCATACACTTGATTGCCATTCTTGAAATCAAGGAAGATATAGGCACGCTCATCGGTGTCGATGTTGATTTTATTTACGCTCAAAATAGTCCATTCGCCATAGAGCTGCTTGTCGGGGGCAGTGATAGCCACTTTTTGGGGTCCTTTCTTGCCTGCCATCTGGTCAGCCATCGGAATAGACACAGCTTGCTTCTCATACACGGATTTTTTCTTGTCGGTATTTCTCTTTGTGTCGGCGTAGAGCGAAGTGAACACAAAGCAAACCGACAAAGCCGCAATTATATATTTTTTCATATAATAAAGTAAAGCCAATTGGTTTTCAAATCTCAAATTTCGCAAATTTCCATCAATTACACAAACCTTTTAATATTAATTGGCATTTGCCAGCTGCTTGTGAACGGTCGGTGGCGCAGGTGCGTATGGGCAATGGACGGGCTTGTTGTTGTGATATAAAAAAGATTAAATTTTGTGGAGAGGGGGCGTTATGTGGTAGGAATGAGTTAATTTTGCATTTAATTATGCTAACTCGACTACGATATATATTTACGCTGATGGCTGTGGCGTGTGCCATGGTGTGTGGTGCGCAAATCAATACCGACCAGGTGTTGCGCATAGGGCAGAACTCCCTCTTTTTTGAGGACTATGTGCTTTCCATTCAGTATTTTAACCAAGTAATCAAGGTGAAGCCATATTTGGCAAAACCATATTTCTTTCGCAGTGTGGCAAAGCTCAACCTTGGCGACTATAAGGGTGCGGAAGACGATGCCACGCTGTGTATCGACCGCAATCCGTTTATCGTAGATGCCTATCAGGTGCGAGGCGTGGCGCGGCAGAACTCACGCAAGTTTGCCGAAGCCATAACCGACTACGACAAGGCGTTGGACATTCAGCCCGACAACAAGAACTTTATGTTCAACAAGGCATTGTGCCAATTGCAACTCAAGCAGTATCACGAAAGCGACTCCACTTTCCACTATCTGGAAAAGCACGACAAGAAAAACGAACGTGTGTATTTGGGTTTGGCGCAAATCTGCATCGAAACCGGCGACACCACGGGCGCACTTGCGTATGTGCAAAAGAGCCTCGACATATCGAAAAACACCCCCACCGCCTATGCCGTGCGTGCGCAAATCGAGGCGCAGCGAGGCAATTTCCAATCGGCTGCGGCTGATATGGACTCGCTGATAAAACTGGAGCCTAAGAACGTGAACAACTATATCAACCGCGCATATTTCCGCTACAAAATCGACGATTATTTCGGGTGCTTGAGCGACTACGACTATGCCATCACCCTTGACCCAGAAAACAGCGTGGCAATCTACAACCGTGCCCAGCTAAATGCCGAGGTGGGTGAATATGCCAAGGCAATCACCGACTTCACCACGGTGCTGCAACGCGACTCGCAAAACTTTCTTGCGCTCTACAACCGCCTGCAACTCTACCTCATGACCGAGCAATACCGCAAAGCCCTTGGCGACTACGACCGCATTTTGAAGAAATACCCCAACTTCGAGTCGGGCTATATGCAGCGTGCCGCCATTAAGCAAAAGCTTGGCGACGTGAAGGGTGCACAGCGCGACAACGAGCGCGCCATCGCCATTTTCAAGAAGAAGGGCATTCAGGTGTCGTCGTTCAATCCTGCTGATTTGGAGGCGAAAAAGGCAGAGAAGAAGATGGCGCAAGAGATTGAGGACGCAAAGCGTGGCGTGGAGCAGCCTATGACCGAGGAGGATATTATCAAGAAATTCAACCAGCTGCTCACAGTAGAAGACGACAACGGTTTGAAGCCTGAATACGACAACCGCACCCGTGGTCGCATTCAAAACCAGAATGTGGACATTGAGCCAATGCCTATGTTCTTCCTTACCTATTATAATATAGTGAACAAACTCAACGGCAAAACGCACTATATGAAAGAAATGACCGAAGTGAACGACAGCCGTTTGCTCTCGAAAATGCTTGTGCTTTCGGCCGACGTGGTGCAACTCGACTCTACCACCATCAACAAGCACTTTGAAAGCATCGACTATTACAACGGAATGCTTGCCGTGTCGAAGCCACGATCGGTGGATTACTTCGGCAGAGCCATGGACTATATGATGGTGAAAGACTATGAACGCGCCATCGCTGACATCGACCGTGCTATCGGCCTGTCGCCAAAATTCACCCTCGCATACTTCCTGCGTGCCAACGCCTACTATATGCAATATCAACTTGAAAAACGCGATGTGCAGAATAGTGCTCAAGCCACTACTTCAGATGCAGCCGCTGCGGCAAAACTTCTTGCGCACAGCACGTCTGACAGTAAGCTCTCTGCCGCGCTCTACGACTATAACGAGGTGTTGAAACTTTCGCCAAAGAGTGTGTATGCGCTCTACAACCGTGGTTTCATCTATATGCTGATGGGCGACTACACATCGGCAATAGGCAGTTTCAACGAGGCGATAGCCATTAAGCCCGACTTGGGTGAGGCATTCTACAACAGGGGGCTGATGTACTTCAAACTGGGCAATCATGAGAAAGGCGTTGCCGACCTGAGCAACGCAGGCGAACTTGGTGTGCTTCCAAGCTACAATGTGCTAAAACGAATGAGTTATTAATGTAATTAATGCATTGATTTATAAAGTGTTAAAAATGGACTTTTTTGGATGGGCTATTCTATTTACCTTTGCCATGACAAAATGCATCAAAGATAAAAAGCTTGAAGCGTAACGGCTTCAGTTCATAATAGAATAAGTAAGAACAGGTGGGGCTCAAAAAGCCAAAATTTCACCTTGATCCAAGCCCACACAGAGAAGACATGATAATCCATTACAGTAGCAAAAGTATGCACAATCGCCTTTTTTGAAAAAACTTGCTTGCAACTTCTAACTTGTGGCCTCTAATTTCTTCCTGAAAAGTTTCGGGATTCCAAATTATTGTGTAAATTTGCACCTTGATTTATAATGCAATGTAGTGCCGTTGTATGGCACGAATAAACTAACAAAACTGAAATATGATCAACATTAAATTTCCAGACGGAAGTGTGAAGCAATTTGAGAGTGGTGTAACTCCGCTCGACATTGCGAAAAGCATTAGCGAGGGTCTCGCACGTATGATTCTCGCTGCATCATTTAACGGAGAAGAGTGGGACATCTCTCGCCCGATTTGTAGCGATGGCGAGATTCAGCTCTTTAAGTGGGACGACAAGGAAGGCAAGCACGCCTTCTGGCACACATCAGCTCACTTGCTGGCAGAAGCTCTTCAAGAACTCTACGACGGTATTCAATTCGGTATCGGTCCAGCCATCGAAAACGGCTTCTACTACGATATCGACCCAGGTGAAAACGTCATCACAAGCGCCGATTTCCCAAAAATCGAAAAGAAGATGCAGGAAATCGTGGCACGCAAAGAGGCTGTGGTTCGCGCCGACATCTCCAAGGCAGATGCTTTGAAGAGCTTTGGCGACAAGGGTCAAACCCTCAAGTGTGAGCTGATCAGCGAGCTTGAAGATGGCCACATCACCACATACACCCAAGGCAATTTCACCGACCTCTGTAAAGGTCCACACATTCCAAGCACAGAGCCTATCAAGGCAGTGAAGGTGCTCTCTATCGCCGGTGCTTACTGGCGTGGCGACGAAAAGCGTCCACAGTTGGTGCGTGTTTACGGTATCAGTTTCCCAAAGAAGAAGATGCTCGATGAATACCTCACCATGCTCGAAGAGGCAAAGAAGCGCGACCACCGCAAGCTCGGCAAGGAAATGGAACTTTTCACATTCTCGCAGAATGTGGGTCAAGGTTTGCCATTGTGGTTGCCAAAGGGCGCAATGCTCCGCAACCGCTTGCAGGATATGCTTTCAAAGATTCAGCGCAAATATGGTTATTTGCCAGTAATCACCCCACATATCGGTAACAAAACCCTCTATGTGACCTCTGGCCACTACGCAAAGTATGGCAAGGACTCGTTCCAGCCAATCCACACCCCAGAAGAAGGTGAAGAATACTTGCTCAAGCCAATGAACTGCCCTCACCACTGTGAGATTTTCCGTTCATCACCACGCAGCTACAAGGATCTTCCTTTGCGCTACGCAGAATTCGGTACCGTTTACCGTTATGAGCAAAGTGGTGAGCTTCATGGTCTTACCCGTGTGCGCAGCTTCACACAAGACGATGCCCACCTGTTCTGCACACCAGAGCAGCTCAAGCAGGAGTTCCTCGCTGTGATGGACATCATCAACTTCGTGTTCAAGACATTCGGCTTTGAATATGAGGCTCAGATTTCGCTCCGCGACCCTAACCACAAGGAAAAATATGTGGGTACTGATGAAGTTTGGGAAAAGGCACAACAGGCAATTATCGAGGCTTGCGAAGAAAAAGGCTTGCAGGCAGCCCAGGTTGAAGGCGAAGCCGCATTCTATGGTCCTAAGCTCGACTTTATGGTGAAAGATGCCCTCGGTCGCCGTTGGCAGCTTGGTACCATTCAAGTTGACTACAACTTGCCAGAACGCTTCGGCTTGGAATACACTGGTAGCGACAACCAGAAGCACCGTCCGGTGATGATTCACCGTGCGCCATTCGGTTCAATGGAGCGTTTTGTGGCAGTGCTCTTGGAACACACCGCCGGTCACCTCCCATTGTGGCTTGCGTCAGACCAGTGCGTGGTGCTCCCAATTAGTGAGAAATATAACGAATATGCTCAGCACGTGGTAGATGTTCTTGACGAGCAAGGCGTGCGTGCGGCTATTGATGTACGAAACGAAAAAATTGGACGCAAAATCCGTGACAACGAACTTAAACGCATCCCTTATTTGCTCATTGTGGGTGAAAAAGAAGCTGCAAATGAGGAAGTTTCTGTAAGAAAACAGGGTGAAGGTGATAAAGGTTCAGAAAAAATTCTTACCTTTGCAGCCGAAATCAATGCGAAAGTTGCTGAACAGACCGATTTTGCAGCCGTATTGAAGAAGAAATAATAACGATTAAAATTACTTGATGGAGAAAAAACCATTTTGGAGTGGGCCCCGCAAACCAATGAACAGCGGACCTCGCCCACAAGCAGGACGAAACAAATTTCGCGGCAACCAGAAAAAGGATAAAGACGAACTCGCAATCAACGACCAAATTCGCGCTCGCGAGGTGCGTTTGGTGGGCGATAATGTGGAAGAAGGAATTTATCCAATCGCAAAGGCTCTTAAAATTGCCGACGATTTAGAACTCGACCTTATTGAAATTGCCCCTATGGCGCAACCACCCGTATGCCGTGTAATGGACTATCAAAAGTACCAGTACCAGCAGCGTAAACGCTTGAAGGAGCAAAAGGCGAAATCCACCAAGGTAGTAGTGAAAGAAATCAGGTTTGGACCACAAACCGATGCGCACGACTACGATTTCAAGCTCAAACACGCCATCGGCTTCCTGAAAGAGGGTGCCAAGGTGAAGAGCTATGTGTTCTTCAAAGGACGCTCAATCCTTTTCAAGGAGCAAGGCGAGGTGCTTTTGCTGCGTTTTGCCAACGACCTCGAAGAATACGGCAAGCTCGACCAGATGCCAGTGCTTGAAGGTAAGCGCATGACCATCATGCTCTCGCCAAAGAAGGTGAAAGATGCTCCAAAAAAGGATAAGGTGAAAGCTGAAAAGCCAGCCGAGCCCAAATCTGAAGATGAGGCTCCAAAAGAGTAATTTACTTTAGAGAAGAAAGAAGGAGAGCAGGCTTGGTAAGTGCCTGCCTCCGATTATTAATAACTTTTTTTTAAATAACAACAAAAAAATGCCAAAAGTTAAGACTAATTCCGGTTCCAAAAAAAGATTCACCTTTACCGGAACAGGAAAGATTAAAAGAAAACATGCTTACAAGAGTCACATCTTGACTAAGAAGACCAAGAAAGCAAAGAGAAACCTTACTCACGTTACTATCGTGGACAAGGCTAACCTCAACTCTATCCGCCTTCTTCTCGTTAAGAAGTAATTCGCTTTTTAGAGCTTAGTTTTTATTTTAATCAAAAAGAGATTTTTTATCATTTTTATTAACCGAGTGTTTAGCACATTAAGAGCACAATAACGAATAATGTGCCGCTAACATTCAAAATCAATTTAAAAAAATGCCAAGATCAGTAAATCACGTTGCTTCAAGAGCTAAACGTAAAAAGATTCTTAAACTTACAAGAGGTTATTTCGGCGCTCGCAAAAACGTCTGGACCGTTGCCAAGAACACTTGGGAAAAAGGTTTGACCTATGCTTACCGCGATCGTAAGAACAAAAAGCGCAACTTCCGCGCTCTTTGGATCCAACGTATCAACGCAGCTGCACGTTTGGAAGACCTTTCATACTCTAAGCTCATGGGTATGCTTCACAAGGCAGGTATCGAGATCAACCGCAAGGTGCTCGCTGACCTCGCTATGAACAACCCTGAAGCATTCAAGGCTATCGTAGAGAAGGCTAAGAACGCTTAATAGTTGAGCTATTAGGGTGGCGCTCTCCGAAAGGAAGTGCCTCTAAGGGTATCAAAATGGACAGATTCGCCCCACAAAAAGGGCGTCTCCGTCCATTTTTGTTTTCGCAAGCAAATCAAATTTCGGTTCAGTGGAAAATTTCTGGGGGCATAGATTATGCATCGTTGCCGAATCGTGAATGTAATCAAAAACAAAAACATAAAAAACAGCCTTGGAGCAACGTGGAATGCTTCGCATTTGGCGGTGCGACTGTGCGCTTTGCGTCATTGGAAACGAGTTTCCATGCCGCCAACCACACAATCCCTCCGCCACCCTCTTACGAGGGCCTTCCACTTTGCCCCAAGGATAAAAACCGCTCGCCGTTTCACGGCGAAAAACCCCTGATGATAACATGATTTCTTGGAAGGAAACTGTTTCAAATTTACATGCAAATTGAATCATACTAAAGGGAAGGTTCTTGTGGTGTGCTTCCGATGCGTTGATACATTGCTGTTTGCATCGAAACATGCCAAAGGCATGTCCCTACGTTATGATGCGATTTTTATTCGCGCTTTCGGATAATGCTAAATATTGGTTTTTCTCCGAAGGCGAGCGGTTTTTATCCTTTTGGCGATGCCTCCGACCTCGTAAGAGGGCGGCGTTAGGGGTGTGGTGTGGCTGATTCAAGCCTCGGTTTGAAATCAGACATACCACAGCACTAACGACAGGTGCGAAGCACTGGCATCGCTAAAAGGCTGTTTTTTATGTTTTTGTTTCAGTCCCCCCAGTATTTATCCACAGAGTCTGTTCGAGCCTCGGAGAGGGTCGGTTATGATTGTGAAGAATAGGTCGATACCACTACCGACCCTCTCCGAGGCTCACATTGTGTGCGCATTGCTATCACCAAGCTAAGCGTCCTTGCACGCAAGGACGCTTGCATGGCGTTTCGCATCATTTGGCATCTCCGATGCCTGTTCCTGCTGTTGTTTCACTTTCCCCATGGATTTTCCTCTATGGCATCATATCTGTAGCTATTTTTTTTGTGGGGGAGTGTGATTTTTTTGTGGGAAAAATTTGGAAATAGGCAGTGGAATCATTAATTTTGTAATACAAAAGTTCATTGAAAATTCTGCCACGTCAAAGCTGATTGGGATACTCTTCAAACTTAATGAAATCCCGAGTAAGCGCCCTTTTTCCAATGGCGGGCCTCGACCGAAAGGTGTATCTTCGGATACCGGAGGATTACAAAGGTGTGGGTGCCCTCAAATCCTGTATTTATCGGAGTTTCATCACATCCCTTTGATGTGGCTTCATATAGAAGCGATGGCTCGCGTATGGCATACAAGCCACGAGCTATCGCTTTTTTTATCGTATCTAATTATATAGAAAACAATGCAAAGCCCTATTCAACTGACCATTGAGTCGCAACTGAGAGAATATCTGCTTCGTGACGGAAGTATCGACCCAAAGCAAATGCCCGACCTTACCGATATTGAGGCGTGCTGGAAGTCGGTTGCCGAAGCTTATCTCCCCGACGGTGTGCCCGAATACCAAAACTATCCGCTGGCATCGCTGGGCTGGATGATGTATGTGGGCATGGCTGTGGCTAAGCTGTGGGACACCGACTGGGAGCGATACTCCAAGGAGGAAAACCTCTACACCATGCTTCGTGATAAGCGTGGCTACGACGCTATGGACGAAGCCATTGCCGAAGATGTGCTCCGTGTGGGCAAACCAGAGCAGGAAGCTATAGCAAAGCTGGTGATGCACTGCGCACAGACCGCCTACGACATTATTTCCCATGCGGGAATAGAGCTGTCCACCCCAGAGGCTTATGTGGCTTATGTGGATGCACTTCATGCGCTCTATCGCATAGGTGCCGCCACCGAGCTTTACCGCCTTGGCTACAGAATGCAGTTGCTGTAATTGAGCCAAGTGTGATGATGTTTCTTGTGCTGAATATGAAACATTTGGGCTCTAATCCCATATTTTTTTGTAATTTTGCATAATTGATTATAAAACACTGCATTTATGGCTGATACAAAACTTCAATACGACGAGGTGATTGCCACCTGTCGCGACCTGTATATAAAAAAAATGGCTGATTATGGTCCATCGTGGCGCATTTCACGCCCTCAAACCATCACCGACCAGATATTTATCAATGCCAAGCGCATCCGCACCATTCAAATCAACGGTGAGGCGAAAATCGACGACGACATTTATTCGGAATACATCGGCATCGTGAACTATGGCGTGATAGGCATGATTCAGCTCGAAAAGGGATTCTCCGACACCATCGACATGACGCGCGAAGAGGCGATAGCCCTTTACGACAAGTACATTGCCGAAACCAAGGCTCTGATGGTGAACAAAAACACCGACTATGGCGAAGCGTGGCGCGATATGCGCCCCAGCAGTTATGCCGACTTCATTCTCACCAAGGTGGAGCGCACCAAGTCGATTGAGAATCAGAACGGAAAAACGCTTGTGAGCGAAGGCATAGCCGCCAACTATCAGGATATGATCAACTATGCAGTGTTTGCACTGATTCGTCATAACGAAGGCACGGAATAATAGATGACAATATTTAAATTACCACAGTGGGGCGAGAAAATTGCCAAAAAGAAGTGGAATCGCACTTTGGTGTGGCTGCTTCGTGTGGCTCTGGGCTGTACATTCATGTTCTCAGGGCTCACAAAAGCTATCGACCCATGGGGCGGGTTCTACAAGTTTGCCGAATACTGTAATGTGTACGGCTTCGAGAGCTTAGGCTCGGCGTCGCTCGGACTGTCGTTTGCCTTGGCTGCCCTTGAGTTTATGCTGGGCGTGTTCGTGCTCACGGGGTCGTTTCGCAGAGGTGCGCCAGTGTTGCTCATCGGCATAATGGCTGTGATGCTGCCCATCACGCTCGATCTGGCGCTCACCGATCGTGTGCCGCATTGCGGCTGCTTTGGCGATGCGCTTGTAATAAGTAACTGGGCGTCGTTCTGGAAGAACGTGGCATTGACGGCAGGACTCGTTTATCTCACATTTTTCAATCGCCGAGTGCATGGCATCTATGGTCCAGCCGTCAACTGGGTGGTGGGTGTGATTTCGTTCACATTCGTGGCGTCGGTGGCGTATAACGGTTATTTTAAGCAACCGCTTGTGGATTTCTCGCCATATCATGTGGGAAGCCAGTTGGGCGTGTCGGCAAGTGCCGACGGTGATGCCGCCGACATGGTGTTTGTGTATAAGAAAGATGGTGTGGAAAAAGAGTTTAGCCTCGATAGCGTGCCCGACGAGGAAGATGGCTGGGAGTTTGTAGAGCGTCATTATAAGAAAGGTAAAGAGCCGAACGACTCATCAGCCACCCAACCATTGGCTATCTACGACAATGGGGTGGAGGTGACGGAAGATGTGCTTCCCGACACTGGCAAAGTGGTGATGTTCCTGTTTCCCGACTTGAGAGGGGTGAACATCAGCTACTCGTTCGACCTCAATGAGATATATGCTCACGCCACCGAGCAAGGCTATCAGGTGTTTTCGGTCACTTCGTCGAGCACCGACGATATAAAGTGCTGGAACGACATTTCGATGGCGGCATACCATACCTACCGTATGGACGACAGCGAACTTAAAACCATAGCCCGTGGCAATCCTGCAGTGGTGCTGGTGGAGAACGGAAAGATGGTGTGGAAGCGCACCCTTGCATCGCTCGACGAGGATAAGGTGAGGGTGGCAGACTCTCCTGTGGCGCAGTACAACTCAGACTATCAGCGTGACGAGGTGATGTCGGGCTTGGTGAGACTGTTTTTGCTGGCATTGCTCCTGCTCTTTGTGGTGAATCGCACGCATGTGCTGGTGCGCCTGTTTTATCGCTATGTGCGCAAGCGGCCTGCTCCACAAGCATCGGCTGAAAGCCAGGAAACAGAAAATGCCACAGTAGAAGAAGCCCCAAAGCAGAGCGGAAATGAGGCGCACAACGAAAGCGACCATTCGGCTTATCAGCCCAAGAACGACGATTCCATCGGCGAAAATAGTGATAAAGAATGATAAAAGTTTGGTTAATTCCGTAACCTCAAGTAACTTTGCATAAAATTTCGGAATTCAGGGAATAATTTTTTTAAAACTATATATTTTTATTTACAATTATGAGAAAGAATATTGTAGCAGGTAACTGGAAAATGAACACTACAGTTGCCGAAGGCGTACAACTCGCAAAGGAAGTGAATGAAGCAGTGGCTGCTGCTGGTGAATTGAAGTGCGACGTAGTGATTGGCGTTCCTTTCACTCACCTCACAGCTGTTAAGGACGTTATCGACATTGAAAAGGTAGGTCTTTCTGCTGAAAACTGCGCTAACAAGGAAAAAGGTGCTTACACAGGTGAAGTAAGCGCAGCTATGGTAGCTTCTACTGGTGCTAACTATGTGATCCTTGGCCACAGCGAACGCCGCGAATATTATAACGAAACTCCAGAAATCTTGAAGGAAAAAGTGGATTTGGCACTTGCTAACGGTTTGAAGATCATCTTCTGCTGTGGTGAAAGCCTCGAACTCCGCAACGCTGGCACTTACGAAGAATTCATCAAGGCAGAATTGAAGGACTCACTTTTCCACCTCAGCGCTGAAGAATTTGCTAACATCGTTATCGCTTACGAGCCAATCTGGGCTATCGGTACTGGTGTGACTGCAACCAGCGACCAAGCTGAAGAAGTGCACGCATTCATTCGCTCATTCCTCGCTGAAAAGTATGGCGAAACTGTAGCTAACGACACCACTATCCTCTACGGTGGCAGTTGCAAGCCTACTAACGCTCCTGAACTCTTCGCTAAGCCAAACATCGACGGTGGTCTTATCGGCGGCGCTTCATTGAAGGCTGCTGACTTCATGGGCATCGTTACCGCTTTCTAATTTTAGAGGCAGGAAAAGAAATGCTAAGGTGAGCCGTTTATGCTGATAAACGGCTACTTAATACACAAAAATTGGTTACAATGATAATTTTTTATTATCTTTGTAGCCAGTTTTGTTTTATTGCTTTTTTGCAAGCTTTTAAAGGTATTATGGCTATGAAAAAGTGTAGCAAAGGAAGAGCGTTGCGCTGCATGGTTGTGGCAATAGCGATAGCTCTTTTCGGATTTTCGAATGTTGAAGCTCAAGTGAGCGTGAATGCCCCCAGCGGACTTTCTAAGCGAAGCAACTCTGCGGCGAAGAATAAACACTCTTCTCCTGCGCATGAGGAGGCTGCTGCGCCAGTTAAGGCTGCGCCAGCTAAGGCTCCTGCCACAAAAAGAGCAAGCAGAGGCATAGCGGTGTCGAAAAGCGGCTCTGTTACAGGCATGACCATCGTGGGGCAATATTCAGGCTATCGTGTGCAGGTGCTATTCACATCGGCTAAAAACGGCCGTGCCATAGCTCAGCAGCGAGCCAAGAAAATAGCATTGAAATATCCACAATACCGAGCCTACATGTCGTATGTGGCACCTCGCTGGCGCTTGCGCTTTGGCGATTTCAAAACCTACGGAGAGGCAAGGTCTCTGGCAAGACTCATCAAGCGTTCGTTCCCAGCAATGCGTTCCGACGTGGTGGTGGTGACCGATAAAGTAAACAAATTTAAGTAAATACGTCTGTAGCTTCTCGATTCAAGCTCAGCATTAGTATAGTGATGGAGAACAAAAATAGACTTTCCAATCAAGAATTAATCAACAAAATAGCCGAACACTACAAGGCAATCCTCGAATTGATAGGCGAAGACCCCACTCGTGAGGGATTGGTGAAAACGCCACAACGCGCCGCAAAGGCTTTGCTTGAAAACACCGTTGGCTACGATATGTCGGGCGAAGACATCATCAAGGCTGCCGTGTTTGAGCACCCTGGCTCGCAAATGGTGATTGTTAAGGACATTGAGTTTTATTCCCAATGCGAGCATCATGTGCTCCCATTTTTCGGTAAAGTGTCGGTAGGCTATATCCCCGACGGAAAGATTGTGGGGCTGAGCAAGGTGGCGCGCATGGTGGATGTGTTTGCGCGCCGATTGCAGGTGCAGGAACGCCTTACCGCTGAAATTTGCGAGGCGCTTGCCAAATCGCTACCCAACAAGGGCGTGATTGTGAGATGCGAGGCTCAACACCTGTGCATGAAGATGCGTGGAGCTGAAAAGCAAGAGTCCACTACCGTCACACTTGAATATAGCGGAGCATTTCAAAATGTGGAATTGAGGAACGAATTTTTCGGACTTTTGAAGTAATTGCACGGAAAAACCGAAGAAAACAGACATATTTTTCATTTTTGCTTCAAAATATTTGGTAGGTTTGATAAAAAGTACTAATTTTGTACCCGCAAACGAGAGATAATCTCTCTGGTAATGCGAAATTGCGAAAATAGCTCAGTTGGTAGAGCACGACCTTGCCAAGGTCGGGGTCGCGGG
>ERZ857629.135-NODE-135-length-112078-cov-15.107433_pt1 | contig 112078 bp, 95 predicted proteins | sample MGYA00519700_ERZ857629 | MGnify/ENA primary metagenome ERZ857629 (study PRJEB31778, sample SAMEA3449351) | human gut metagenome | biome: human gut; feature: human-associated habitat; material: faeces | place: United Kingdom | collected 2010/2012 ... | reverse complement strand
GCGCAGAAGGATAATGCAGTAGATAACTAACTAAATCGTAACCTATTACTATCAAAAGCAATTAACCTACGCTCATTTCCAATAAATTACACTCTTTTCGTAACTTCTGGCTGCAAATTTACATAAAAAATCGGTTTGTAAGCCAGTCAAAATGAAAAACCTAATGCCATATCCCCGAATGTGCCGCTTTTGTAAGGATATGACATTAGGTTTTAGTAATGGTGAAAGAATAAGTTGTGCAATTTTGACCTGTATTTTTGTTGGTTTTGAAATTTGGAAGAGGGAGCATAGCGGGCTATGTGACCGATGACAAATTCCAAAAACGGCAAAAAAACAGGGTATAAAGATATAACTCCTTGTCCTTCAAAATTGTTCAAGTTATTTTTTTACCATTACTTAGGAGGCAAGCATTGCTTTTGCAGTTGCCTTTCAGAGAATCTGCTTATACTGTGATTTCTCCGCTCCCGGCGCAGATGGTGCCGTCTTGGGTGTAGAGTACACCGAATTGGCCTGGGGCGATGCCTTGAATTTCCTGTGAAGAACGGATGAGAAAACGCCCGTCTGTTTGTCGGCAGAGCGTCCCCGCTATGGGAGGCTCCGTGTGTCGAATCTTAAAAAGGATGTCGGCCAACGGCGCTCCGTTCCACGGGTCGGCTGTCAGGAAGTGGAAATCGGTGAGGAGGAATTGGCGGCCGTATTGTTGCCGCGTGTCATATCCGTGGGACACGAAAACAATGTTTTTCTCAATGTCTTTCTTGACAACAAACCATGGACCGCCACCGAGGCCGAGGCCCTTTCGCTGGCCGATGGTGTGAAACCAATAGCCGTGATGAGTGCCAACCTTGCGCCCCGTTTCAAACTCAACGACATCGCCTTCCTGCTCTCCGAGGAGCTGGCGGAGAAAATCGCTGTAGTTGATTTTTCCGAGGAAGCAGATGCCTTGGCTGTCGCGGCGCTTGGCTGGCGCGAGATGGTGCGTGGCGGCGATGCGTCTCACCTCTTCTTTGTGGAGGTGTCCGATTGGCAGCAGGAGTTTCCCAACTTGCTGGCTGGTCAGTTGCGCGAGAAAATCCGATTGATCTTTCACGGGGTCGGGCGACGGTGCGAGCCATGTGCTGCCGTCTGGTTGCCGAAGAATCTGTGCGTAATGGCCTGTGGCAATGCGGTCGTAGGCAAATCCGATGCGCTCTTCAAAAGCTCCGAATTTGATGAGGCGGTTGCACATCACGTCAGGATTAGGCGTAAGTCCGCGTTTGACGCGGTCTGTCACGTAGGCCACCACGCGGTCGTGGTATTCCTTTTGAAGGTCAACCACTTCCAGATGCAGTCCGTAGCGGCGTGCCGTGGCCTGCGAGAGTTCGATGTCTTCTTCCGCCGTGCAAGACATGCCTTCGCCTTCCATTCCAATTTTAATATAGAAGAGGTCGGGCTTGAGTCCCTGTTCGCAGAGCAGATGCGTGGCCACAGCGCTGTCAACGCCGCCCGAAATCAGTAGGGCGATGCGAAGTCCGCTGAGGGACGCTTGTTGTTGGGTTTCAGTAGGGGAAGAGAAAATTGTGGTATTGGGCATGGAGTGATTGTCTTAAGAAATGAGTCAGTCCGCACAGGCAGACAAGCTTGTCGAGGCATCACACAGGATATTCGTCAAATGCGTAGAGCACCGTTGAAAGATAGCGTTCGCCTGTGTCGGGCAGTAGGGCAACGATGGTTTTTTCTTTGTTTTCTGGCTGGCGGGCCAGTTGGATGGCGGCGTGCAGGGCCGCGCCTGAGGAAATCCCCACCAGCAAGCCCTCGTGTTTCGCTAGAAGACGCGAGGCGCGGATGGCATCGTTATCGGCCACCGCGATGACCCCGTCGGCCACCGCACGGTCGAAATTCTTGGGGATGAAGTTGGCGCCGATGCCTTGGATTTTGTGAGCACCCGCCGGCGCCCCCGAAATCATTGCCGACGAGGCCGGTTCAACAGCGTAAGCTTTGATGGCCGCGTTGTGCCGCTTCAGTCCGCGAGCCACACCGCTGAGCGTGCCGCCCGTGCCAACGCCAGCCACGAAAATGTCAACTTTCCCCTCCGTGTCTCTCCAAATCTCCTGCGCCGTGGTGGCCACGTGGGCCGCGGGGTTGGCAGGATTGTCAAACTGTCCTGGGATGAAAGCCCCCGGATGTTTCGTTCGCAATTCTTCGGCGCGGCGAATCGCCCCCTTCATGCCTTCCGCCCCCGGCGTCAACACCAGTTCGGCCCCCAGCGCCCTCAGCAGATTACGGCGTTCGAGGCTCATCGTTTCGGGCATGGTCAGGATGATGCGATAACCCTTCACCGAGGCCACCCATGCCAGTCCCACTCCCGTGTTGCCGCTCGTCGGTTCGATGATGATGCCGCCGGGCCGCAGTGCGCCGCGCTGTTCCGCATCCTCAATCATGGCCAGGGCCACACGGTCTTTCACGCTGCCGCCGGGGTTGAAATATTCCAATTTAACAACGAGCCGCGCTTCCAGTTGCAGTTCCTTTTCAATTCTCTTCACTTCGAGCAGTGGCGTGTTGCCAACAAGCTCCGTCAGATTGCCATATATTTTGCTCATGATGTATTCGCTGTTGGTTGGAGATTATTTTAGAGGGGAGTAAGTCAGTAATAAAAAATTGGGCATCCACCTGCATGCAGGCGGATGCTCATGCGTTTTCAGATTTCCCTTTAGCGGTTTAAATCGCTTCAAACGCCTGCGAGAGGTCGTCAATGATGTCGTTGATGTGCTCCGTGCCGATGCTCAGTCGGATGGTCGATGGGGTGATGTGTTGTTGTGCCAGTTCTTCAGGCGACATCTGCGAGTGAGTAGTGGTGTAGGGGTGAATCACGAGACTCTTCACGTCGGCCACATTGGCGAGCAGGGAGAAAATCTGCAATGCGTCGATGAATTTCCAGGCCTCTTCCTGGCCGCCTTTGATTTCGAAGGTGAAAATGCTGCCTGCGCCGTTCGGGAAATACTTCTCATAAAGCGCGTGGTCGGGGTGTGAAGGCAGAGAGGGATGGTTCACCTTCGCCACCTTCGGATGGTTGGCCAGAAAATGGACCACCTTCAAGGCATTTGCCACATGGCGTTCCACACGCAACGACAGTGTTTCCAATCCTTGGAGAAGGATGAAAGCGTTGAAGGGCGAGATGGTGGCGCCCGTGTCGCGCAGGATGACGGCGCGGATGCGTGTCACAAAAGCCGCCTTCCCCGCCACGTCGGCAAACACGGCACCGTGGTAAGAAGGGTCGGGCTTCGCCAGCGACGGATATTTGTCGGCATTGGCTTTCCAGTTGAACGTGCCGCCGTCAACGATGACACCGCCGAGACTCGAACCGTGGCCGCCGATGAATTTCGTAGCAGAATGCACCACGATGTCGGCCCCGTGTTCGATGGGGCGGATGAGATAAGGCGTGCCGAAGGTGTTGTCAACGATGAAGACGATGTTGTGGCGGTGGGCCACCTCTGCCACGGCCTCCAGGTTCGTGACGTCGGAATTGGGGTTGCCAAACGTTTCCGCGTAAACCACCTTCGTGTTCGGGCGGATGGCAGCCTCCAGCGCCTCCGTGTCGTTGACGTTGACGATGGTGTTGCTGATGCCCTGTGTGGCCAGCGTGTGCGTGATGAGGTTAAACGAACCGCCGTAGAGATTGTCGGCGGCAACGATGTGATCGCCAGCGGCCAACACATTTTGTAAAGCGTAAGTCACGGCAGCGGCGCCGCTTGCAACGGCCAGACCCGCCACGCCGCCTTCGAGGGCGGCCACGCGCGTTTCAAAAACGCCCTGTGTGGAATTAGTCAGACGTCCGTAAATGTTTCCCGCATCGCGCAGGCCAAAGCGGTCGGCCGCATGCTGCGAGTTGCGAAACACGTAAGAGGTGGTTTGGTAAATGGGCACGGCGCGTGCGTCGGTGGCTGGGTCGGGCTGTTCCTGTCCGACATGGAGTTGCAGCGTTTCAAAGTGAAGTTTCTTGGTAGTCATAGGGTATGCATATTGGGTTATAGGTAATGGAGAAAAATAATTCTCATCGTTGGTAGAGAACCAAGGAGCTTGCCTCGGCTTTTGTTACCATCGTTTCTGGATGCAAAGTTACGGATTATGGAAAAACTGTCCAAACATATTTTGAAACTTGGATTATTTTTCTAACTTTGTGCTGTTGTATAGAAAATCAATAATTAAAAGGAACACAGGAAGGTCGCGTCATGGAAAAATATTCTGCCGCCCCTCAGTGTTCTAGAAAAGAATGAAAGGAAAAAGATGGAGAAAACAGAGTTGCTGGATGCCGTTGACATGGAAATTCTCCGTGCCCTGCAAAAAAATGCCCGCCTCACCACCAAGGAGTTGGCGGCGATGGTCAATCTCTCGACCACACCCGTTTTCGAGCGTGTCAAGCGTTTGGAGCAGCGGGGCTATGTCAAAGGCTATGTGGCCGTGCTCGATGCAGAGAAGCTAGGCCGTGGTTTCGTTGTGTTTTGCAGTGTGAAGATGCGCCGCATCGGGCGCGAGATAGCGGAAGATTTCGCCCGCGTGGTGCGCAGCATCCCCGAAGTCACCGAATGCTACAACATCTCGGGCAGTTACGACTATCTGCTGAAAATCCATGCGCCCAACATGAAATACTATCAGGAGTTCGTTTTAAACATTCTTGGCAACATCGACCACCTCGGCTCCCTGGAGAGCACCTTCGTGATGGACGAAATCAAACATGATTTCGGACTACACATATAGTATATAAGGGGTAATATATAGTATATAGGAGGGATTATAAGTCGTATAAGCGTGCCCCCTCATATAAAACAATAGCAACAGAATATATGGTCAAACTGACATTGGTGCGTCACGGCGAAACCGAGGAGAATGTGTCTGGCATTCTTCAGGGACGGATGCCGGGGACGCTGACAGAAAAAGGATGGCGGCAGATTGCCGCCTTGAGAGACACCCTGGCCGCGCAGCCGACGCCTTTCGATTTGATGCTGACGAGCCCCCTGCTGCGTGCCGTCCAGACGGCCAACGCGCTCAACGCGTCGTTGCATCTGCCCTTACAAGAAGCGCCGCTTTTGCAGGAGCGCGACTGGGGTGAACTGACGGGGCGCCCCGTGGCAGAGGTGCGTGCCCTGAAAGAGATGCCTGGCAGCGTAGAAACGGTTGGCGCCATGTTCCTTCGCGCCCGTGCCTTTCTGAAGCAGGTGTTGGCGGAGTGCGACGGGAAATGCGTGCTGGCCGTCACGCACGGCCTCTTTGCGCGTTGCCTGCAGGCCGCCTTTTATGGTGTCATCATTCGTGAAATCCCGCCGATGGACAACACCGAGACACGCCTGCTGGAGATTACGCCAGGCGCCCTCGGATTGGGGGCGTGTGGGGCATCGGCCGACGTGGTCTCCGACAAATAATGCCCCGTCCCCCCGATGTCGTTCCCGTGCGCGGAGGGCATCGCGCCGCCAGTTTTTGGGAGGCGGTGTGGGAAGTATTTTCAACCACATAGGCAGTATATACGACCGCTTGGGCGTTGATTCCGACCACTGGTGCGTGATGTTACGAAAGTGAAATTTTGCACATAAAAAATAAAATGTAACTTTGTGCTTTTAATCGCTGTGCAGGCCGGCTGGGCGTTCCCGCCGCCTGTTCATAAACAATCAGACAGAAATGGCATGTAGCGCAAACAAGAAACTCGTTGTGTTCATCGTGGACGACGAGCCGGGACCATTGCAAACTTTGGCAAACGACTTAAAGGAAATGCCAGAGGTGGGCGAGGTGTGCACCTTCAGTTCCTACAGCGACGCCGTCTACCCGCTCATCACGAAGCAGCCCGACGTGGTTTTTCTTGATGTTGAGGTGCCAGGAAAGAGTGGGCTGGATTTTCTCAGAGACATCCGTCCGCGCATATCCTTCACCTTCCATGCCGTGTTCTACACGGCCTACAGCCATTACATGATTGACGCCATCCGCAATTCCGCCTTCGATTTTCTCTTGAAGCCCTACAAGCCCGAGGAGTTGCGCACGGTGATTGACCGCGTGATTTTGGCGCCAGCCGACAGTGTGCCACCTTCCAGCCACTATCCCTCTGGGCACCAGCCTGGGACGCACAAGCTCGCCCTGCAAACCATCAGCGAACTGCTGCTGGTGTCGGTCAGCGAAGTCCTGATGTTGCAATACGAGCGACAGAGCCGCGCGTGGCTACTTTATCTGACGGACAACAGCACCCACCGCCTGCATTCAGGCATCAAGGCAACGGAACTGCTCAACATGTCGAGCGCGTTCGTGCAAACCAGTTCTGGCTGCATCGTCAATCTCACCTATTTGGCCGCCATTGAAAACACCACCCAGCGCTGCCGTTTCTGCCAACCTTTCGAGGGGGTAGAACTTTACGCTTCGCGGCGCTATTTCAGCAAACTCAAGGAGCGCTTTGAGATGATATAGAAAAACGGACGGACCGACGCCTTAAACCGTTGTTTTCCAGCGACGCATTTCTGTAAGCGTTGGCTTCGTTGTGTCTCTTTGATATCTGCTGAATCAAGATGTTGGGACGTCTTGATTCACATAATAAGTAGGTATTCGAAATTAGTTGATATTTTCAAAGCAGAGATTCCCCCATATTAAAAACTATGACTTTTGGCGAATCTGCCCCCAGGCGCGTCCGAATCTGGGAGCGGATGCGGTCGTCTCTGCTCCCAGATTCGGTCGTCTCTGGGAGCAGACACGGATGCGCCTGCTCCCGCGTTCGTCAACAACTATAGGGAAAGATATAGTCGGCTTGCCACAAGGCATACAACAACAGCAAGGGTGTTCTAAATTCTCGGTTTAGAACGCCCTTGCTGTTTTGTTCTCACATTTCCCATTGGTAGTCCCTCGGGATGTTCAGTTTCACTTCCGTTCCGTGTTGCCCGTCCGTTCGGTTTCCGATGAAGAGCGCAGCCTGGCGACTGTTGCGTGCGTTGAGCAGATGGATGGTGCGCGAGAGCACACGTATGCCCGTTCCCGTGTCGCGTCCCGTTTGCGGGATAAGCCCCGGGTTGTAGCCCCGTCCGTTGTCGACGATGCGGAGCGAGAGCATGTCGTCAGAGAATTTGATGTAGACCTCGATGCGGCTCTCTGGCGTGATGGGGGAGAAAGCGTGCTTCAGGGCGTTTTCCACTGGAATCTGCAGGCACATGGCCGGCACCATCATGTCGTGTGGCGGCATCCCCTCTTCGTGCCACGTCAGGGTGGGGTAGGCGCCGTTGGTGATGTGATGGAGTTTAACAAAACGCTCCACGAGTTGGCGCTCGTTGGCGAGCGGAATGGCCGTTTTGTCGGCGATGAGCAAGTTGCCTCGGAGCACATCGATGAGTAGGCTGATGTCGTTTGAGAGTTCGGGATAACTGTTGAGTTTCGGCAGCAGGGTGCCCAGCACATTGAAAATGTAGTGGGGCTGCATGCGGTTTTGCACGAGCGACATACGGAGTCGGCCCATCTGCTGCACCTGTGCCTGGTGGCGCTGTTCGGCCCGGCGGCGCAGGAGGATGATGATGGCGAGGGCCGCCAGGGCAATCGTGACGAGGCCGAGGGAGACACCAGTGATGATGAGCTGTTGGCGCGATGTGCGTGCCTCGTAGCGCATGATGGTGTTTTTCTGTTGCAGGAGCGTGGCGTCTTGCTCGTAGCGCGAGCGGATTTCGATGATATTGTTGGCCGTTTGCTTGCTCTTGAGCGAGTCGTCGTAGTGGTGGCCCAGTTTCTGCATCAGATAGGCTTCGCGCCAGTTTCCGCGCTTTTCATAATAGCGTTGCAGGCGATAGAAATGCAGCGCGATGAAACGCGGTTCGTCAACGCCAGTTGTGTCTACTTCGTGTTTCAGCAACAGCTCCGCATCGTTAAGGCGGTTGTCAACGAGTGCCAGTTCGGTGGCCATGCTCAATGTGTAGAACCGCAGTGATGCTGGGGCGTCGGGATGCTTCCTGACGTAGTTTAGAGAGCGTTGGAGATAGGGGCGGGCTTGCTCCGTGTGCCCCATGCAGAGCAGCGTTTCCCCCATGTTGCATTCGCTGCGCACCATGTTGATTTCGTCGCCTGTGGCTTTTGCGCATACGTGTGCGCTGTCGAACATCGTCAAGGCCTGTTCGTATTTCTTTTCAAAGAAACAGCAGTTGCCCCGTGTCATGAAATAGAATCCGCGTTCCATGGGCGGTTGCTGGTGGATGCGAAGTTCTGCCATGTTGAGGCAGGAGCGTGCTTCGGGGTAGTTTTCGAGCATGGAATAGACCTGCCCCAGGCCGCAATAGATGGCAGGCTTGATGTCGTCCAGGTTGAGAGAGTCGGCCAGGAAAATGGCGCGGCGGTAGTGTTGTACCGCCGTGACGGGGCGCCCGATGTGGAGGTTGGCATTGGCTGCGTTGATGTAGGCGTTGACGAGGCTCTGGTTGACAATTCTGCCGTCGAGCATGTGGCACGCCTTTTCAAAATATTTGCAGCTCTCGTGGATTTTTCCAGCGCCGACCAGCTCAACGCCCAGGTGGTTCCACACCATGCCAGAAAGGTAGTTGTGCCCAGGATGGGCCTTACACCATTGCAACACCTTGTTGCGGATTTCGTTGCATTCCCTTTTCTTGTTCATCTCGTTTAGCACCACAGCCTTGTAGAGCTCCACGTGGAATCTGTCGGCCGTGTCCTTCTGTTGGTTTTCGAGTTGCTCCAAGCGGCGTGTCGCTTCTTCGGGATTGTCGAAGCGCCCAGAGAGACAGGTGCGTGCAAGACTGTCGAGATGGGCAGACGCCTGCATGTTGCTCTCAGTTTGCTCCCTGCGTTGGCAGGCAGACATCAGGCAGAGCATCAGGGCGATGACGATGTAGGGGAGGGCAGTTGTGGTGCGCCAGAGGTGTTTTCTTCCGGCGTGAGTTTTTTTCATGGAAGTCATACGGGGGGGTGAGGGCGTTTCTGGAATGAGTGGGGAGGGAATGAAATTTAGGCGAGGCTCATGTGTCTGTTTATAAGATTATTCGGCGCACACCAATATTGTTCGGTTCCTCCGCAAAAGTAGTAAAAAAAGCATTGGCGGGGAAAGAAAAAATAAAAGAAATTAAACGTTTTGCTGCAATATCCTTGTTCGGGTGGAAGTTTATAGGCATATTTGCAGGTATGAAACATCTGAAAGCTTTAAAAACCATCGTCCTTTTGATTTGCCTGGCAGTGGCTTTTTCCGGCATGCAGGCCCGGAAGAAGGAAGGAACCTGGCGCCCGAAGGTCGGCGTCGTCTTGAGCGGCGGCGGCGTGAAAGGTGCTGCCCATGTGAGCATTCTCAAAGCCATCGAGCAGGCGGGCATCCCCATCGACTATATCGTTGGTACCAGCATGGGAAGCATCGTTGGCGGACTGTATGCCATGGGGTATTCCACCGACCAGCTCGACTCCTTGTTTCGGCAGCAGGATTGGGCTTTCGTTTTGAGCGACCAGCCTTCGCGCCGGCAGCAGTCGTTGCAGGAGCGGGAATGGCGTGAGCGTTTTCTCGTTTCAGCCTCCCTCTCTTCGCAGGGTAAAAGCCAGAAGAGCGGGTTGATTCGCGGGCAGAACCTCGGCAATCTCTTGGCGCGGCTCACGATGGGCTATCACGACAGCATTTCTTTCGACAGTCTGCGCATCCCCTTTGCCTGCGTCGCCACCAACCTCTCCAACGGTGCGGAAATCGTGATGCGCAGCGGCATCCCCGCCACGGCCCTCCGTGCCAGTATGGCCATCCCCGGCGTTTTCACTCCCGTCTTGAAACAGGGGATGACGCTCGTTGACGGCGGACTCTCCAACAACTATCCCGTTGACGTGGCCCGCCGGATGGGGGCCGACATCGTGATTGGCTCAACGGTGCAGAAAGAATTTGACGACACAACGCAATTCCCTACCGTTCAAGACGTTTTGGAACAGTCGGTCAGTCTGATGTGCCGCAAGAAATATGAGGAGAACGTGGCCAACAGCGACCTTTGTCTGCGCACCGTTTTGGAAGAGCTTTCTACGATGGATTTCAGTGCGGCGGCCATTGACACCTCCATCAATCGCGCTGCGGCCGTTGCCGCTGCCCATCGCCCGCAGCTCGACAGTCTGCGCCGCGTGGTGTTGGGCTACGACGGCACCTACCTGCCCACCGTCTTGCCAGGGCGCAGTTTGCCTTCCGAGAAAGATGCCGTGTTTAAGGTGGGGCATGTGTTGTTTGAAAACATCAGCGACAACGAGGCGAAGACCTTGATGCGCACTTGCGGCATTGCCGAAAACACGCAGGTGTCGCTTCAGCAGATTGAAGAGGTCATGCGTCTCTTGCGCGACAAATATCTCTATATGGACGTGACCTATTCGGTGACGCAAGACCAGAACCATTACGACCTCACCCTTCGTGCCTTCCATAAGAGCAAGAGCAAGGTAGGGCTCGGTGCGCGTTTCGACACGGAGGACATGGCCTCCGTGATCATGGGCGCCGATTTGGTGTTGAACACGCGGGTGCCTTCGCGCCTCGGTGTCGTGGGCAAATTGGGAGAGCAATATTATGTGCGGGCGAATTTCTCTCTGGAGCCACATCTCTACAGGACGTTGGGATTCTCCTACGAGTTTCGCAACAGCGATATGAACATCAATCACAGGGGGCGGCGTGTTTACAATCTTTCATACCATCGCCACACCGTCGGCGTGAGCTTCACCCATTTGCGTCTGCGCAATTTCAGCGGAGAAATCGGCATCAAGGGAACGGGCTACGATTATGGCGACGTCTTGTCGGGCGTGTATGAAGTGGACCACCTGAAAAACAAATTCTTTTATTCCGCTTATACCAACCTGCGCTACAACTCGCAGGATAAGGGCTATTATCCCATGCGCGGTTCGAAACTCTATGTGGAATGCAGCTATGTCTCCGACAAGATTGCCGATTGGAGCCGTCCGCATGCCTTCGGGGTTATGTCGGCCTCCTGGGAAACCATTTCGCGCCTCTCCAGGCGTTTCGCCCTGCAACCAGGAGTGCGCGGCCGCGTGTTGTGGGGACGCGACATCCCGCTGCCGTTTGCAAACGCTTATGGCGGAAGCATGGCTGGGAAATATGTCGACCAGCAGTTGCCCTTCGTTGGTGTTTCGCGCTTGGAGCCCGGCAAGGCCGCGTTGATGGTGGCCGACGTGAAGTTGCGCTACAATCTCCTGAAAAACCATTACGTGACCGGCATTTTCAACGTTGCCGCTGAAAACGACAAACTCTCCAACCTGCCCCGTGGCCGCTATTTCTACGGCTTCGGCTTCAAATACGGACTCGACACGCGCTTCGGGCCCATCGAAGCCATGTTTAGCTATTCAAACAACAGCGAGAAACTCCTGTTTTATCTCGGCGTTGGATTTGATTTCTGACACAGACAACTAAACAACAGAAGGGATGCTCTGATTCAATCAGGGCATCCCTTCTGCTTAGGTGTTCAAAATTGAAATATTAAAGGTTTGTAGAGAGGCATCAGCGCTGCCCCTGAAAGGGGCTCATATTCCAGGATAGGGGCTCGCCCCTATCTTCCGCCGCAGTTCATTGATTCTCGCTGCTGCCCCTGTAAGGGGCGCATATCGTTGGCGGGGCTTGCCCCGCAATATGATTCGAGATATGAGCCCCTTACAGGGGCGAGGTTCATAAATCGGCCTCAAGAGGTAGGGGCTTGCCCCTACCCTAAATATGAGCCCCTTTCAGGGGCGCTGTCGCCTCTCTACCAATCTTGATTTTTCTGAATTTTGAAAACCCTACCTCTGTCGTCATATATATGTCGTTCGCTGTTATATATAAATATGTGTAGGCGCACCGAAAAAGAAGCGCTTTGTCGTTTGGTCATTTTCCCAGCGAGCGTTGGTCGATAATATGTGTAGGCGTATCGAAAAAGAAGCATTCTGTCGTTTGGTCATTTCCCCAGCGAGCGTTGGTCGATATATTCTCCGATGGCATTGCGGTAAGTGTCGCCCACGGGAATTTCCTCCCCGTTGTTGAGCACGATGCCAGAGCGGTTCATTTCGCGAATGCAGGTGAGGTTGATGATAAACGAGCGGTGGACGCGCATAAATGGGTGGTTGACCAGGCGTTCCTCCATCCGCTTCATACTCAGCAGCACGATGATGGGCTTCGTTTGGCTTTTGATGTAGATGCGCAGGTATTCCCCCATGCCTTTGACATATTCGATGTCGGCAATGCCAACGCGCACCACGCGATAGTCCGTCTTCAGAAACATGAAATCAGCGTCGTCGGCCGGGGTGTCGGAACCCTGGGAGGAAGGCGTTGCCTTTTGCGCCAGTTCTGCTGCCTGCTGCAAGTCATAGCGCTCTTTGATTTTGTTGGCCGCCCTCTGTATGTCGGCCATGCCGTAGGGTTTGAGTAGATAGTCAACGGCATTCGTCTTGTAGCCCTCAAGCGCATATTCTGAATAGGCGGTGGTGAACACAATGAGCGGCTGATGGACGAGCGACTGCACAAACTCCAGTCCGTTGAGGTCGGGCATGTTGATGTCAAGGAAAATGGCGTCGACAGGCTCTTCGCTGAGGATTTTCATGGCCTCGGAAGCACTCAGGCAGCTGCCTGCGATTTCGAAGAAAGGCACCTTTTTCAAGTAGTTGGTGAGCTGCTGGAGCGCCAGGGGCTCATCGTCAATGGCTATACATTTAATCATGATTCAATTCTGTTTTTCAGGATGATTTTTTTGTTGTGCCTGCTTGTTCTTAAGTAATGGTGAAAGAATAAGTTGAGCAATTTTGACCTGTATTTTTGTTGGTTTTGGAATTTGGAAGAGGGAGCATAGCGGGCTATGTGACCGATGACAAATTTCAAAAGCGGCAAAAAGACAGGGCATAAGAAATAACTCCTTACTCCACAAAATTGGTCAAGTTATTTTTTTACCATTACTAAGTTTCAAATTGCTGTTTTGCAGTCCCTGTTCTTCAGCGCTTGTGAGAAACGGCATGGAGAGGCAGACGTTGTAGATCGCTTCGTTTTGCGCAATCTCCAGTTTGTAGGCATCGTGGTAGATGAGGTCAAGGCGTTTGCGGACGTTGCTTAGTCCGACACCCCCGTATGACTTGTCTTCCGAGGGATTGCAACTATTTCGGCATGTGAAGCGCACGCCCACTTCGTCAACCATCAGCCCCACTTCGATAAACGATTTGCGTTCGTAGCTCACGCCGTGTTTGAAGGCATTTTCAACGAATGTGACAAAGATGAGCGGCGGCACCATCTTTTTCGTGGTCACTTCCGGCAGGTTGAGGTCGATTCTCACGCGGCTGGCATACCGGATGCGCATCAGTTCCACATAGTTGTTCAGAAATTGCGTCTCTTTTTCCAGCGGCGCCAGCGGTTTGTCGCCATCGTAGAGCACGTATCTCATCAGTTTCGAGAGCACCTCAATCGTCTCCTCCGCCTTTGCTGGGTCGATGCTCACCAGCGCGTGGATATTGTTGAGCGTGTTCATGAAGAAATGTGGGTTGATTTGGTATTTCAGGTAGGCCAACTGCTGGTTGAGGTTTTCATGCTCCAGCTCCAGCATGCGCTTTTTGATGTTGAGCGTCCTGAAGAAATATTTCACCCCCACGTTCACTCCCAGCAAAAGCAAGAGGAGCCAGAGGAGCATCATTTCGCGCCCGCTGATGTTATACCATTGGTTGCGCTGGCGGAAGTGGTCGTCGGGCTTCCAGGGCTTGTGGCGGCTGTTCTTCTCCATATTCTTCTCCATGCCCTTTTCCTGGTTTTTCCTTCTTCCCGCGTTTTCGGGCGAGAGCGGTTGGTGGGGAGGCATGGCCTCTTCCTCCTTTGGGCGTGGCGGTTGCATGAAGCGCTCCTTAGCCATTTTCTCGAAAAACTGGCGGCGCACCATCTGCCGGTATGAAAGATAACCGAAGAAGATCGCAATCAGCAAAGTCAATCCGAGCACATAGCGCCACCGCTGGCCTTTATAAACCAGCCGCGGGGCAACAAAAAGGTTGTGCAGCCAGAAAAGCAAACAGAAAACCGACAACGTCAGATAGGTGCGGCAGAGCTCGTAACGGTCAATCGCATTCAGCTTCGTGCCCGTCTGCCAATATTCCCAGAGAAAAGGCACGATGAACATCACCAGCCAGGCTGCGCCATACACAAGCAACTCCGTTCTCTTTTGTCCGTCTTTAAATGTCATAGCAGGAAAATCGTTGGTTCCACGCCGCTAAATTACAATATTTCATCCTTACGGCAAAAACATTTCAACAAACCCCGCGTTTCTGTCAGCGAACAAACTGCCTGCAGGCCGCCTTTTTCCAGTGTCTTCACGTTTTCCGTCTGAGAAGTATGGTTGCCGAATACTGGTAGTTGCATTTGGCAGAATGAGGGGATGCACGGGGCAAAAGTGTTTAAAATAATAGAGGGGTATATCGTAGTCCGTTCATTCTTTGTAACTTTGCGGGCTGAAAACCTGCATCTTACGAAATGCGGGATGCAAAAAAAAATATTTGGAAAGAAATGAACCAGAAATATAATAAGGGGCCTTGGCGCGTTTGCACCTTCTTGGCATCGGCGCTCATCGCCTTGGTCTTTATGCGGGCCCTTCCGGTCATTGCCGTTGGCGACTATGAAGTGAAGCCGGTGGATTTCCTCTCCGACCTCCTTCCCGTGGACTCGTCGGCCGCCCCGTTGCAAACGCCCTCGGCCGTTGCCGAAGCGGCACTCTTGGATGCCAAGGCCGAACCTTGTCCGAAGGGCGTGACTTGCATAGAGGACTATTCCGCAGGAAAGGCGCATGGCATGCACTGTTTTTATCAGGCCCTTTCGAAAAGAAAAAGTTTGGGCCGCCCTGTGCGCATCGCCTATTTCGGCGATTCCTTTATCGAGGGCGATATTTTGACGGCCGACCTTCGCCAGTTGCTCCAAAAACGCTTCGGTGGCTGTGGTGTTGGGTTTGTTGACACCGATTCCCCCTTCACCAAATTGCGGGCCTCCGTCAAGCATACGGCCGGAGGATGGGTGGAACACAACGTGCTGAAGAAAGAGGGGCTTGACATGGCTTCGCTGGGCGTCAGTCAGCGGTATGCCCAAGGCGGTGCTGGCGCTTTTGTCGAATATGGCGGTGTGAAAGACTATGCCTGTCTCGACTCCTTCGAAGTGGCCACGCTCTTTCTGAAAGACGGCGGCGCTCCCGTTGCCGTGAAAATCAATAATGGTCCGAATCGCTCCTTCCCGATGGTTTCCCACGGTTGTCTGAGCACAGTGACCGCCAAGGCCGATGGTATTCGCCAAGTTAGATTCACCCTTCGCGGACGCGCCACCTGCTATGGTGTGGCGCTCGAAGGGCGCGGCGGCGTTTCGGTCGACAATTTCTCTTTGCGCGGCAGCAGCGGTACCACGCTGGCAGGCGTGGCGGAGAAACATCTGAAAGCCCTCAACGAAGCACACCCCTACGACCTCATCGTCTTGCAGTTTGGCCTCAACGTGGCCAACAAGAAGCAGAAAGACTATAAAGGATATATCAAACAGATGGTTCCCGTCTTGCGGCATTTCAAAACGTGCTTCCCCAAAGCCGCCATCCTCATTGTCAGCATCGGCGACCGCGAAGATAAAACAAATGGTCAGCTCACCACCATGCCGGGCGTGAAGGAACTCCTTGCACAGCAGCAGACGATGGCGGCCGAAGCGGGCCTCCCGTTCTGGAACCTCTATGAAGCGATGGGGGGAGAGGGCGGCATCCGCCGTATGGCTGAGGCCAACCCGCCAGAAGCCGGAAAAGACTATACGCACATCAACCGCCGCGGCGGTAAACGCGTGGCCAAAGCGCTCTACAAAGCGCTGATGCACGGCTTCAAAGAGAAGTAATGGTGAAAGAATAAGTTGAGCAAATTATTTTTTACCATTACTCAAATAAAACCACATGCCTATGAAATCATCAAAAAATATTATGTGGGCCATGCTGCTCACCTTTCTTCTCGGCTATATGGCATCAACCGCCACAGCCGGATCCGACGGAAAAATCAAGGCCGCCCAGGGCAAGGAACAGCCGTTGGAGCCCGTCCGCGAGAGCGAACTGACCAAAGAACTCCACAACAAGAATATCTCTGCACGCTGGAAAAGCGCAGACCTCGGTGTTAAATTGCCCACTTATTTCACCGACACCAAGCCCAATGTCGTCAATCGTTCCGCTTGCCTCGACAAGGTGTTCAACGTGTTGTGTCATAGCAACCGCCCTTTGCGCATTTTGCAGTTGGGCGACTCCCATGTGGCAGGCAACAGTTATCCCCGTGCCGTCAAGCAAACGCTTGAAAACGCCTGGGGGGCAGCTTTGGCAGATTCCATCCAGACGGGTGTTGAATATTCTTATATAGGTAGCAACGGGGCCACCACCGTCCGTTTCGCAACGCCGGCCTACATGGAAAAGGTGGCGCAGAAAAATCCCGACCTCATCATCCTTTCCTTCGGCACTAATGAGTGTCACGGCATGGGCTATCGCGAGGCGCAACATCGCGAGCAACTCGAGAACTTCTACGCCATGCTCAAGGAAACATGCCCCGATGCTGTCATCATGATGACAACGCCGCCTGGCGACTACCTCACAACGCGCAGTGTGAAATACGTGAGACGCGGAAGTGGAAGGAAAAGACGGAAAGTCACGCGTTCCGTTTCGCGCGTGAATCCCATGAGCGTGCGTTGTGCCGCCGAACTCGAATCTTTCGGAGAAGAACACGGCCTGCCCGTTTGGGACCTCAACACCATTGCTGGCGGCGATGACGCGCAGCATAATTGGAAGTCGGCATCGCTCATGCGCCCCGACCGCATCCACTTTACTCCCGAAGGCTATACCCTCCAAGGCCGACTTCTCGGAGAGGCCATCCTTTCGGCCTACAACCAGTATCTCCGCAACAACCAGTCCACCACCAACAACCCCTCATGACAGAGACCCTTCTCAACCTCCTGACCTTCTCCCCCACGCAGCCCCTGTTGTTCAACAGCGGCCTTTTCCTGTTCCTCTTCGTGGCCTTCTGCTTGGGTTATTCCCTGCTGTCGGGAAAGAAGAACACGGCTTTGCGTCTGCTTTACGTAACCGCCTTTTCTTATTATTTCTACTATAAGAACGCTGGTTCCTATTGCGCCCTTTTGGCGTTGATCACGTTCGTGAATTTCGGTGCGGCTCTCGCCATGAACCGCGTGGAGTCGCAGGGAAAACGTCGTGGCATCCTCGTTCTCGCCGTGGCCTTCATGCTATTCCAGCTTGGCTTCTTCAAATACACCAATTTCTTCCTCTCGTCGGTCGTCCCCCTCTTCGGCGGCGAGGCATCTTCGTTCGATATTTTCGTGCCGCTCGGCATCTCCTTCTTCACCTTCCAGTCGTTGAGCTACATTGTCGACGTCTATCGTCGCCAGATGCGCCCCACCAGTAATCTGCTCGACCTGGCCTTTTTTGTGTCCTTCTTTCCCACCTTGCTTTCTGGCCCCATCCTTCGTGCTCGCACTTTCCTGCCTCAGCTTCGGCAACCGCTCGTTGTGACGCGCAAGATGTTTGGCACAGGCCTGTGGTTCGTCATGATGGGACTCTTCAAGAAGGCCGTCATCTCCGACTATATCGGAGAGAACTTTGTCAACCGCATCTTCGACAACCCCTCGCTTTACACCGGGCTTGAAAATCTCATGGGCGTCTATGGCTATGCCTTGAAGCTCTATTGCGACTTCTCCGGCTACAGCGACATCGCCATCGGCATCGCCCTCTGGATGGGCTTCCAGATTCCCGCCAACTTCCGCGCCCCCTACAAGGCCGACAGTATCACCGACTTTTGGCGCCGTTGGCACATCTCCCTCTCCACCTGGCTTCGCGACTACCTCTATATTTCTATGGGGGGCAACCGTTGCAGCCGTTGGCGCATGTATTTTAATCAGTTTATGACCATGATTCTCGGCGGCCTGTGGCATGGAGCCTCGTGGAACTTCGTAGTGTGGGGCGCCCTTCATGGAGCGGCACTCTGCGGACACAAAGCATGGCAAAACCGTCTGGGGCACGACAAACGCTACCATCCGTCGGGCATTCGTCGCCTCTTGGCCATCGTTCTCACCTTCCATCTCGTCTGTCTTTGCTGGCTCTTCTTTGCCAATGCCACCTTTGAGGCATCGGGCGTGATGCTCCAGAAAATCTTCACCGACTTCCACGGCGAACTCCTTCCCGAGTTCCTGGCCGGCTATCCAACGGTGATGGCGCTCATTCTTTTCGGTTTCGTCGTTCACTATCTGCCCACATCATGGAGCGATGCCGCCTGCCGTTTTCTGACGCGCGAATCGCTCGTTGTGCAGCTCATCCTGTTTCTCCTCCTGATATTCATCATCGTCCAGGTGCGCGGCAGCGAAGTGCAGCCCTTCATCTATTTGCAATTCTGATATTCGCAGTGCCGAGGAGAGGGAGGCAATGCCTTTCCACGCTCCTTTTGCGCTCGTTTCCATAAAAAGCGGTCAAGACCTTTCCCAGGGCATCAGGCTGACAACCTTTTGCTTCGCAGGAAAAGTCTTGACCGCTTTACGTTTTCCCAGTCTTCGTTCTCATACTTTAATATAGGGAGTTCAGAAGTGAATATTCTACGGTTCTCGTAAAACCAGCACGAGCAGATATTGTTATTTGGGAGGGACTTATTTATAGTTGCAAAATATTTATGGGTACGAAAAAAGAGGCTTTCGCCTCTCCTTCAAGTGGTTCGAACCCCTGCTTTGAGGTTACGACCACCGGCTCACGTTTTGAGCCTTCAACATCTAAAATGTTACCTAATCTACAAACCTTTTTACTATGTGTACAAATACTCATCTCCACTTCCGTCTCAAAAGAAGAATTTCTTATGAGGCGCGGGACTTATAAAACCCTGCTTCACAGCGGTGTATCATACGTCTACCGTTCTGTTTTCGAGTGCAAAGTTACAAGATTTCCCGATACGCTGCAAGCATCTTCACATCCTTTTAGGGTAATTTTGACCTGAAAAAATGCGATTGTCATTCTGCGTTTGCAAAATAAATGCCATAATGGATTTTGATACGTAGGAGATGGCAAAACGAACGCTAAGCAGGGGTGCACTCTTAGAGCTTTCGGCTCTTGGTTTAAGGGGGGCGAGGTAAGCGGGCGGTGGCTTAAGCGGAGGATGCTTCATATATTAATATGTTGCATGTGTGCTCCATATATATGTCATGTGTTTCCCGCCATATCCTTTGCCTCGTCTTTTTACATATCCTCCGCCTCCTTCCCCAAAATCCCACGCCTCTTCAATCTTGAAGGAGAAAAAGTCGGGCCAAGTTCAAAATAAAAACGTAATTTTGCAGTTATGAATAAGAGGGAAGATTTTAAGCAATTGGTCAGGTATGGCGTGGTCGGCGTTGCCAACACCCTGCTGACCTTTGTTTCCTATTGGATTTTCAGATACATCACTGGCAATGTTGACCTTGCCAACGGCGTGAGCTATGCCCTCGGCATGGTGTGCAGTTTCCTGCTCAACAAGCGGTGGACCTTCAACGCGGGAAGTGGGCGGTGGCGTCGCGAAGCCTGCTTCTTCTTCGGCGGTTCGGTTTTGTGCTGGTGTGTGCAGTGGGCGTTTTTCCGTCTGAGCCTCCGCTTTGTGCCAGAAATTGTGGCGCAGTTGGGAGGCATGGCCGTTTACACCTTGCTGGGCTTTGTCTTTAATAAGAAAATCACTTTCAGGACGCCCTTGAAATAATACAGCCCCTATAAGTAAGCAGACGCTCTCGGACAGCGGCGGAGAGGCGGTTTTTCCCCGATGGGGCGCCCCGTTGCCACCGTCATCCGGTGCGCGTTCCTTTTCCCTCCTTTTTTGGGGGGGAAGATTGTCTGCAAAAAAAACAATAGATTGATATGAAGCGACTTCTTTCACTACCGCCCAATGTGGTGGCGTGTTTCCATGATATCACAAACACGAAACGCTCTGACTTCTTCTGCACCTCCGACCCCGTTGGGCGCAAGCTTGGCTCTGGCGGAGGCACGGCGTGGCTGCTCGAGGCCTGCCATCGCGACGAGCGCCCTGATGAGAATTTTGAACAATGGCTGAAGCGCGACAAGCGCATCTTGCTTCATGCCGGGGGGCAGAGCCGCCGTCTGCCGGCCTATGCGCCGAGCGGAAAGGTGCTTACGCCTGTGCCGGTGTTTCGCTGGGAGCGTGGCCAGCGTATTGACCAGACATTGCTGAACCTCCAAATGCCGCTTTATGAAAACATGTTGCGGCGGGCGCCGGAGTCGTTGAGAACGCTCGTGGCCAGTGGCGACGTTTATATTCGCACAACAGAGGCTTTGCAGGACATTCCTGAAGCCGATGTCGTGTGTTATGGTTTGTGGGGCGACCCCGTGCAGGCCTCCCACCACGGCGTGTTCATGATGGACCGCAGAAAACCTGGCGAGCTCGATTTTATGCTCCAAAAGCCCAGCACCGACGAGCAGGCGCGTCTCATGCAGACCCACTATGCCCTCATGGACATTGGCGTTTGGCTCTTGTCGGACCGCGCCGTCATGGCCCTCATGAATAAATCCTATAAAGAAGAAGTGGGCAAGGGCGACATTGATTTCTACGACCTCTATTCGCAGTTTGGTTGCGCGTTGGGCAAACATCCTTCGCAGCCCGATGAGGAACTGACGGGGCTCTCCGTGGCGATTCTCCCGCTGGAAGGCGGCGAGTTTTACCATTTCGGCACCATTCCCGAAATGGTCAGTTCTTCGGTGGCCATACAGAATCTCGTGAAAGATCAGCGATATATCATCCAGAAGGGCATCAAGCGGCAGTCGTCTGTTTTTACGCAGAATGCCGTCATTGCCAACCGCCCAACGCTCCACAACACTTCCGTGTGGATTGAAAACTCTTTCTTGGGCAAGGGCTGGCACCTCTCTTCGCGCAACATCGTCACGGGAGTGCCAGAAAACTCATGGCAGGTGGCCTTGAAGAGTGGCATTTGCGTGGATGTCGTTCCTGTCGGTGAGACGGGGTATGCCCTGCGGCCTTATGGCTACACCGATGCTTTCCGCGGCGCAGTCAGCGACGAAGCGACGCATTTCCTGGAACAGCCCGTCGGTCAATGGATGGAGAAGCGCGGTGTCGTGGCGGCCGATCTTGAAAACTCGGCAGACTTGCAGGCGGCCAAGCTCTTCCCTGTGACAGACAATTTGGAAGAGATGGAAAGACTTCTCCACTGGTTTGTCGACGACAATCCCAGCGAAGAGACCACGGCCCTATGGCGCTCGTTGCCGCGTCTTTCGGCCGACGATCTGTGTGTGGAGGCCAATCTGCGCCGCCTGGTCAAGATGCGCCGTCAGATGCAGAACAAGACCTTGCCAGTTTTGGCCAAAAACTGGCAGAAGAGCGTGTTCTATCAGGTGAACCTCAAGGATATGGCGGGCAAGTTTGCCGAAAACAATCTGCTCTTGCCAAAGGATCTCTCTGCCGATGCTCCCTTAATGACTCGCATCCACAACGCCATGTTTCGCTCGGAGGCCTTGGCCAGAAGAGACGACGTGCAGTCGAAGGCCGAGGAGGCAAAGGCTTTCTCCCTTTTGCGCGAGGGCATCACGGCCGAAGCCTTACGTCATAAATGCCAGCCCCGCATGACCACCTGTGCCGACCAAATCGTGTGGGCCCGCAGTGCGGCTCGCATTGACCTGGCAGGAGGTTGGACCGACACACCGCCATATTCGCTGCTCTTTGGCGGCAACGTGGTGAACATCGCCATCGAGATGAACGGCCAGCCGCCGCTTCAGGTATATGTGAAACCCAGCAGTGAGCCCATCGTGATTTGCCGTTCCATCGACCTTGGGGCTATGGAACGCATCGAGACGTTTGAAGAACTGAAGCAATACGACAAGGTCGGTTCGCCATTCTCCATCCCGAAGGCCGCCCTGAGTCTGGCTGGATTCCTTCCGGGCTTCGGCGCAGAGACCTATACCTCCCTCCGTCAGCAGTTGGAAGCCTTTGGCTGCGGCATCGAAATCACCTTGCTCTCCGCCATTCCCGCAGGGTCGGGGCTCGGCACGAGCAGCATCCTGGCCGCCACTGTATTGGGCGCCTTGAGCGATTTCTGCGGACTCGGATGGGACAAGAATGAAATCTGCTATCGTACCCTCGTGCTCGAGCAGATGCTCACCACTGGAGGCGGTTGGCAGGACCAGTATGGCGGCGTGTTGAACGGTGTCAAATTGCTCCAGACCGTGCCTGGCTTCGACCAGAACGCCACGGCGAGATGGATGCCCGACTCTATGTTCTCCGATCCAGAGCTCAAACCCTGCCATTTGCTCTATTACACTGGCGTGACCCGTACGGCCAAACATATCCTGGCAGAAATCGTGCGGGGCATGTTCCTCAACAATACGCGCCATCTGGCTTTGCTCGGCGACATGAAACGCCATGCCATGGATATGTATGAGGCATTGCAACTCAACGATTTCAATCGCTACGGACATCTCGTCAGAAGAACATGGAATCAGAACAAGGCGCTCGATTCGGGCACCAATCCGCCCGTCATCGAAGCCCTCTGCCAGCGCATTGACGATTACTGTCTTGGCTACAAACTGCCAGGAGCAGGTGGGGGAGGCTTTATGTATATGGTGGCCAAAGACCCCGCTGCCGCTTTGCGCATACGTGAGGAACTGACCAGTCATCCGCTTTCGCCCAATGCCCGTTTCGTGGAAATGAAAATATCCGAGACGGGATTGCAGGTCAGCCGTTCTTGAGAAAACGGGGCGGTGCGCGTTCATTCTGCAATCATTCCGGGTGTGTTCTGATTTTTCCCAGAAAAGAGGGTTCAGAACACACTTTCAATCTCTGAACCCTATTACTTATCCTTCGCATCAAACCATCAATTCCGTAATTATGAAGTTTGACAAAATCATATTGTTGGGCGCAGCCATATTGGCGGCATCTCCGCTGCCGTTGGAAGCCAAAAGCCGCAAGGGAAAAGGCGACGTGACTGTGGCGGTCTTCTCGCTCAACGATTTTCATGGCGGTTTCGTCCGCAACGATTATAAGAACATCCCTGGGGCCCCTGCCGTTTGGCAGACGCTCGACTCCCTCAAAAGCGTTTATCCCTACAACGTGACCGTTGCTGCGGGCGACAATTTTGGCGGCAGTTTCTTCTATGCCGCCACGAAGGGCGTGTTGCTCCCTGTGTTCTACAACGATTTAGGCATCCGCCTCTCGGCCCTCGGCAACCATGAGTTTGACGACGGCCAGAAAGCCCTTGCCCAGAAATGGCAGGGTGCTCCGCTCCGTCCTGCGGGATGGAATCTCTCCTATGTCTGTGCCAACGTGCGCAACGCCTCAGGGGAGATTCCCGCCTTCGCACAGCCCTTTGCCAGTGCGGAAATCCCCATCGGAAAAGGCAAGAGCGTGAAGGTCGGCTTCGTCGGACTGCTGGCGTCGTCAACGCCCTCGCAGGCCAGCAAGTCTAAAATTGCGGGACTGACATTCGATGGTCGGTACACCGCCGTGCTCGACAGCGTGAAACGCCTTCCGGGCTATTCTTCCACCGTCGGCAATGCCGACCTCCGTCTGTTGCTCACCCACATCGGTTCGCGGATGAGCGACGGACAGCCTGAGTGGGACGACAAGGACGCTGCGAATTTGCGCCTCCTCGACGACCCCACATGGAACGGCATTCTCTCGTCCCACAGTCATCAGCCAGTGTGTGGCACCATCAATGCGTGCCATTATCCCATCGTGCAAGGCAAATGGCATGGGGAATACATCAGTGTGCTGAAGGCAACCATCAATCTCAAAAAGCGCAAGGTGAAGAAAGTCGAGGTGGAACTCTGCCCCGTCAATCCCAACGCCGCGCTCGGCGCTCCGCAGCGTCGCCTGCAATCGCAGATTGATTCGCTGCTCACCCATACCAAAACGCAGGGTGGGGCACCGCTCGGCATGCAGCTCGCCACGGCACCGCAGACCCTGGAACACGACCGTGACCATAAGCATCAGCAAACCGTTGTTGGGTCCATCGTCTGCCGCGCTTATGCCGAAGCCTATCGCAGTGCCGCCTCTTTGCCCGACAGCGCCATCATCATCGGTGCAAGCCATTTCGGCAGCATCCGTGCCGGCTTCACCAAGGGCCCCGTCAGTGTGCTCGACGTGGGAGAGGTGTTGCCCTTCTCCAATCCCCTGTGTGCCTTCCGCATGACGGGCCGTCAGTTGCGCGAGCTCGTGGAATTTGGCTTGCACAATCAGCGCTACGGATGGTTGCAAACCGGCTGGCTCGATGTGATGCTCAACCAGGGTCGCCACGTACAGTCGCTCAGCTATTACGGTCCCGACGGTGCCCATCGTTACATTGCCGACGACACGCCAGTGGTGCTCGTTGCCGACGAGTTCATTGTCAACGGCGGTGACGGCTATGCCCCTTCGTTCTTCCCCTCTTCGCAGAAAATCACCTCTGTGCAGATGCCGGCAACGACCGATGCTTTCGTTCATTATTTACAGAAAATCAAAACACTTCCACTGAAATAACTCATGGGACTCTTCTCTTTACCTCCCGCGCAATCGCGTGCCGACCTCAATCTCGACATGTTTCTCGGCGGCAACGACGGCGGAAAAGTTCAGAAAAAAATGCGCCGCGTGATGCCCGCCGAATGGTTTCCGCAGAGCGCCGTTCAGCTCACGTGGCCGCATGAAAACACAGACTGGGCTTATATGTTGCAGGATGTGACGGCGTGTTACGTGCGCATGGCTTTTGAAATTGCCACGCGCGAAAAACTCATCATCGTTGCGCCCGATGTCGCGTCTGTCAAATCGCTCCTCGAAGAGCGCCTGCCGCGACGCGCCACGGAAAACATCACCTACGCCGCCTGCCCCACCAACGACACCTGGGCGCGCGACCATGCTTTCATCACCGTCATCGGGGAGAAAAATCCCGAACTGCTCGACTATCGTTTCAATGGTTGGGGCGGCAAGTTTGAAGCGTCGCTCGACAACGCCATCAACCGCCACCTCTTTGAGGAAGGAATTGTTGGCGGAGAATATAAAGACTGCCTTGACTTTGAACTTGAAGGCGGCAGCATTGAAAGCGACGGGCAGGGACTGCTCCTGACAACGTCGCGCTGCTTGCTCAACGACAACCGCAATGCCTCCATGACGAAGGAAGACATCGAGCAGCGTTTGAAGACCGACCTTGGAGTGGAGAAAATCTTGTGGCTGAACCACGGCGAGCTCTCTGGCGACGACACTGACGCTCATGTCGACACCTTGGCACGCCTTTGCCCAGACGATACCATTGTCTATGTCTCGTGTGACGACACCGAAGACCCGCATTACGAGGAACTGAAGAAGATGGAAGAGGAGTTGCAGGCTTTCCGCACACAGAGCGGGGCGCCCTTCCGCCTCATCCCCGTGCCGCTGCCCGATGCCATTTATGACGAAGACGGGCTGCGCCTTCCCGCCACTTATGCCAACTTCCTCATCATGAACACGGCCGTGCTTTACCCCACTTATGCGCAGCCAGAAAAAGACGAGGCCACGCGCCAGGCACTGCAGCGTGCTTTCCCGAAGGCCGACCTCGTGGGTATTGACTGTCGTCCGCTGATTCGTCAGCACGGCTCGTTGCATTGTGCAACGATGCAATATCCGAAAGGGGTGGTGAAGTAGTTTTGAAAGGGAAGTTCCTTCCTCAAGTTATATATATTATAGATATCATGAAACATACAGATATTCTCAAGGTTGGCATCATTCAGCAGACGTGTTCTGCCGATGTGGAAGCCAACAAGCAAAAGTTAGCCCGCAATATTGCCGATGTGGCAGAGCATGGTGCACAGTTGGTGGTGTTGCAGGAATTACACAATTCTCCCTATTTCTGCCAGGTTGAAAGCGTAGACAATTTCGATTTGGCAGAACCCATTCCCGGACCTTCAACCGAGTTCTTCGGAGCGTTGGCCAAGAAGCACCACGTGGTGCTTGTCACGTCGCTCTTCGAACGCCGTGCCGCAGGGATCTATCACAACACGGCAGTGGTGTTTGAGGCCGACGGCACCATCGCGGGAAAATACCGCAAGATGCATATCCCCGATGACCCTGCCTATTACGAAAAATTCTATTTCACTCCTGGCGACCTCGGTTTCCATCCGATTGACACCAGCGTCGGTCGCCTCGGCGTGCAGGTGTGTTGGGATCAGTGGTATCCAGAGGGAGCCCGTCTCATGGCGCTTTCCGGTGCCGAATTGCTCATTTATCCAACGGCCATCGGCTATGAAAGCAGCGACCATCCAGAAGAGCAGGAGCGGCAGCGCGAAGCATGGACAACCGTGCAGCGCGGCCATGCCGTGGCCAATGGTTTACCCGTCATCGCCGTAAACCGCACCGGGCACGAGGACGACCCTTCCCACCTCACGCGCGGCATCCAGTTCTGGGGCAGCAGTTTTGTGGCAGGTCCGCAGGGCGAAATGCTCTATCGCGCACCGAAGGACGAGGAAGTGAATGTCGTGGTCGACGTTGATATGCGCCGCAGCGACAATGTGCGCCGCTGGTGGCCATTCTTGCGCGACCGCCGCATCGAGTTTTTTGAAGGCCTGACCCATCGTTATCTTGATTGAAGCACGAGCGCGTATGAAAAAGTTGAAACTCTTTCAGGCCGACAACGGCGTGAACTATCTGGTGCCGTTCATTCTCGTCACCACCTTGTTCTTTCTGTGGGGCTTTGCCCACAGCATACTTGACGTGCTCAACAAGCATTTCCAGGATGCCTTCACGATGAACAAAACCCGCTCCGCCCTCGTGCAGGCAGTGGTTTATGGTGGATATTTCATCATGGCCCTGCCTGCGGGCCGCATCATCCGCCGTTTCGGCTACCGCACGGGCGTTTCCACTGGCCTCTTGCTTTATGGCATCGGCGCCCTCATGTTCATTCCTGGCAGCTACATCAATTCCTTTGAGTTTTTCCTGCTTTCGCTGTTCATCATCGGTTGCGGGCTCACCTGTTTGGAAACGGCTGCCAATCCCTACGTCACCGTGCTCGGCCCTTCCGACAGTGCAGAGCGCCGCATCAACATTTCCCAGTCGTTCAACGGGCTTGGATGGATTCTCGGGCCGCTCGTTGGCGGACTTTGCGTGCTTGGCGACAACAGCAATATCGCCTTGCCCTATGCCGTCATCGGCGTTGTGGTGCTTTTGGTGTTCTTCGTTTTTCTGCGTCTGCCTTTGCCGGAAATCGAGAGCAGCGAGCAGGGCGACGATGCGTTGCAACAGCGTGCTCGCCGCACCCGTCTTTTCAGCCATCCCCATTTTCTCTTCGGTCTCACGGCCCTGTTCTGCTACGTGGCCGCCCAAACCGGCATCAACAGTTTTTTCATCAATTATGCCGATGAGAGTGCGGGCGTTCCGAAAGAAGAAGCCGCGATGTGGCTCGGACTGCTCGGCATGGGGCTTTTCATGGCAGGACGTATGGTGGGTAGCTACCTCATGAAATACCTTTCACCTGAGCGCCTTCTGGCCTATTTCGGTGTTGGCGCATCGCTCTCCATGCTCGTCATCATGCTCGTTGCCGGACGCACGGGATTCTATTTCTTCTTCCTCTGCTTCCTTTGCGAGAGCATCATGTTCCCCACCATTTTCGCGCTCGCCATCCGTGGTTTGGGCGAACATACGAAGACCGCCTCCTCCCTGCTCATCATGTGCATCGTTGGCGGTGCCGTTGCCCCCGTCATCATGGGAGCCATTGCCGATTACAGCCACAACATGGCGCTTTCATTCGTCATTCCGCTCATCTGCTTCGTCATCATCTGTTGCTATGCAGCGGCCTATCGCAAACTTTGCAGCTGAGACACAGAACGCCTTATCGTTGACATACCTACTAAAATCCCCGGCTTCAATTCGTGATGAAGCCGGGGATTTTTATGTGTGCGCCATACCAGATAGTGGCGTGGTGAAATTCAGACGTATAAGCGTATAGCTCTGTTTATTCTGGGTAAACGAGGTTCTCTTCTGTGGCCAGGTTAAGCGTTTCCTCCACGTATTTTCTGGCCTCGTAGCGGGCCATCGGCAGGTCGTGCAGCAGATAGGTGCCCGTCAGGCAGCCCGTAGGTCCCCAATAAACGATGCGGTCTTTCCCAAGATAACCTACCAAGATGTCATCGAGCCCGAAGAGGTGCTGACGGGTTGTCGCCCCTCTTCTCCCACAGGCTCGCAGCGGCGGGACAGCTCTACGAACGGACACAAAAAATGCGCCCTGAAAAGAAAGAAAAACTTTTTAGGGCGCAATATAAGATAGTTTTCTACTTTTCCTTACGCGCTCTTTTATCCTTAATTATTTTTCATGATAATAAGGACATCGGTGCGTTTGGACTCGCGGCGCAGCTTCGCAATGTTCTTTTCGACCCTGTCGTAGTCCTTGAACGTCCATTGGAAGGTCATTTCATTGCCGGAGAGTGAGAGTATCTTCGGGTCCGAGAAGTCTCCGCCGAAGAACATCGGACGGCCATTTTCGATGATGAATTTGCTTTTTCCTTCCTCATCCCATTCACCGTCAGAACCGTATTCATCCTCGCTGTACTCGTAGTAGCAGACTCTTCCGTCGGGGTAGAACACGATGTAGTCTTTCTTGTCTTCCCAACTCTCGTCTCTCTCGTCTTTTATCTCTCCTTTCCCGTTGTATTCCACGCTTTTCATGTGCGTGATTTTCCATGTTCCAACGAGGTCGTCCATGGACAATTTGCTGGTGTGAGTTCCATCTACTTTTGTAGAATCTACTTTTGTAGAATCGTTTTTTGTAGAATCGTTTTTTGTAAGATTGTCGTCATCGTCGTCTCCACATGCGGCCAGTGTGATGCCGCCGATTACTAAGCAGAAGGCCATGATTAAGAACTGGAGTCTGTCTTTGATTTGTTTTGCCATCATTTTTTTTAGTTGTTTTTTCATTTTCCTTTCCCTGGTACGTGTCGGGCGCAACTTTTAATAAAATATTGATAAACAAGTATAATACTGCAAATATAGTAACATTATTTCACCCCCCCGATTGATACAATATTTAACTTAATGTACCAATCTAAAGACCAAAATTCAAACATTTCGTCGTCTTTCTATTGTACGATTTTATTCAGAATCCGCATTACACAAAATCCCCGACTTCATTTCGTGATGAAGCCGGGGATTTTTATGCGTGCGCCGTATCAGGCTATGGTGTCATGAATTTCAGGCGTATAAGCGTATAACTAAAATTGCAGGCCAACCATTTATTCCGGATAAACGAGGTTTTCTTCTGTGGCCAAGTTAAGCGTTTCCTCCACATATTTTCTGGCCTCGTAGCGGGCCATCGGCAGGTCGTGCAGCAGATAGGTGCCGCAGTCGCGTGCCGTGGTTCCCGGCACTTCGCCTTCAAAGTTGGCCACGAACTCAAACGTCTCCTTCATCAGAGGTAGGATGTCCTTGCTCGTCAGGTCGCCCTTCACCAGCAGATAGTTGCCCGTCAGGCAGCCCATAGGTCCCCAATAAACGATGCGGTCTTTCCAAACGGGATGGTTGCGCAGGAAAGTGGCGGCAAGATGTTCGATGGTGTGGATGGCTCCTTGTCCGAGCACTGGCTCGCGGTTAGGGAGTTTCATGCGTATGTCGAAAGTCGTGACGGTCTCGCCGCCGATTTCGTCCTTGCGGCTCACGTAGATGCCGCGGTTGAGTTTGATGTGGTCTATGGTGAAACTTGGAATCTTTTTCATGTCTTGTGGTTTAATTAGTAATGGTGGCACCATTACTTAGTTATTTTGTGATGGCTTGCAGCAACGCCTCCGTCACGCCGAAAGAACGGTCGGCCATGGTGTCCCAGAAATTGAGATATTGGTCGAAGTGCTGGTCGGCTCCCGGCGTGTCGCTGATGATGCGGAAGCTTAGGAAAGGCACCTGATAAAGGAAACACACCTGTGCGAGTGCGCCGCTTTCCATGTCAACCGCCAGACCGTCGGGGTAGCGTTCTTTGATTTTCTGCAATTGCGGGCGGCTGGTGATAAACTGGTCGCCGCTGCAGATAAGTCCGCCGTGAATTGTCGTTTCCTTCGGCTGGATGCTCATGGCCGCCTGAAAGAGCTGCGTGTCGGCTTCATAATAGAGTGGCAGTCCTTGCACCTGTCCGAGTTCAGACTCCGGTCCGCAGTCCACGTCATGGTATGCCACGCGTTCTCCGGCCACGACGTCCATCACCTTCAGGCAATTGTCAACCCCTCCAGCAACGCCCGTATTGATCAGGGCGTCGGGGCAATAGCGGTGGATCAGTTCCACGGCGCCGACAGCGGCATTCACTTTGCCGATGCCGCTCTCCATCAAAACGATTTTGCGGCCGTTGAAAACACCTTCCACGAATGTGAAACGGCCTTCTTTTATTGTGCTGGCATCTGAGAGCAGAGCCGCAAGTTGCTCATGCTCCTTGTGCATGGCGTTGATGATTGCGATTGTCTTCATGTGGTTTGTTCTTACAAGCTGCAAAGTTAAGTAATTTAGTAATGGTAAAAAAATAACTTGAACAATTTTGAAGGGTCGAAAGTTATATATTTGTGCCCTGTTTTTTGCAGTTTATAGTATTAGTCGTCGGTCACATAGGTAGAGTCTTTCGGTCGGGGAGTGGCATTCCCAAAACCCCAATGTCTCTCCAATTGTTTTTTCGGCCTCTCTGCTTCGCCCTCCCAAAAGAAGCAAACGCTCCAAAGAGAACCACGCAGTTTCTCTTTGGAGCGTTTTGTTTTCGGGGGCTTTTTGAGAGCACTTTCAGCGCCCTTACTGCATTCCGTTTTCTGTGGCAAACTCTCCAGCATGTTTCAGATAGGTGTCGATGTCCTTGTCGCCGCGGCCGGAAACCGTCAGTACAACAATGTCAGAGGGTTTGAATTTCAGGCGGTGGAGCGCTCCCAAAGCGTGTGCCGACTCCAAGGCTGGCAAAATGCCGTCGAGGCGGTTGAGCTCGTAGGCGGCGGCCAATGCTTCGTGGTCAGTGATGGCCAATGCCTGCGCACGTCCCGTTTTCACCAGCGTGGCGTGGAGCGGACCGATGCCTGGATAGTCCAGTCCGGCAGAGATGGAATAAGGCTCTGACACATTTCCGTACTCGTCTTGGATGACGAGCGAGCGTGAACCATGCAGCACGCCTTCGGTCCCGATGGTCAATGTGGCGGCCGTTTCCTTCGTCTCTGCACCCAATCCGCCGCCTTCTGCCAGGATGAATTTTACGTCGGGTTCCTCCAGGAAATGGAAGAACGTGCCGCCGGCATTCGAACCGCCGCCAATGCAGGCCACCAGATAATCAGGCACTTCGCGACCTTCTTTTTCCAGCAGTTGTGCACGGATTTCCTTGCTGATCACGCTCTGCAGGCGTGTCACGAGGTCGGGGTAGGGGTGTGGTCCCACGGCAGAGCCGAGCAGATAAAAAGTCTCTTCGGGATGAGAACACCAGTCTTGCAAGGCTTCGTTGACTGCGTCTTTGAGGGTCTTGTTTCCGCTCTCAACAGCCACCACCTTGGCGCCGAGCAATCGCATCTTCTCCACGTTCGGACGTTGGCGTGCCACGTCGGTTGCCCCCATATAAATCGTGCACGGCATCTTCATCAGGGCGCACACCGTGGCCGTTGCAACGCCGTGCTGCCCAGCACCGGTCTCAGCGATGATGCGGCGTTTCCCCATGTGTTTGGCCAGCAGGATCTGCCCGATGGCATTGTTGATCTTGTGTGCTCCCGTGTGGTTGAGGTCCTCTCGTTTCAGATAAATCTTGCAGCCGTGCAGTTGGCTCAGCGCCTCAGAGAGATAGAGTGGCGATGGGCGGCCGACATAGTCGCGCAGCAACACGTCGAATTCTTTGCGGAAATTCTCGCTCTCAATCACTTCCCGGTAGCATTTGCGCAGGGCTTCAATGCACGGACGCAGGATTTCTGGGATGTAGGCACCGCCGTAGTTGCCGAAAAAACCTTCTTCATTTACTTGGTAATTGCTTGTTGTTTTCATTTTCTTATTGGGGTTATGTTAGTAATGGGTTTGTTTGCTGGAGACCAGTGCTTCGCTTGCGCTGAAGCGTAGGGATACAAAAAAGGCGGTCTGTCGCAAGCTACGACAGACCGCCTAAGATTATTTTTTTCAAAATGGAATGTTCAGTTAGGGGTACATGAAAAAGTAACTCACGACTTTGGAAGTAGTAAGTTAAGCCACCAAAAAAGGTTCATATTTGACAAATTCTTTTTCATTGCTAATGTACAATTCTAATTGTTGATGTTGCAAATGTATAGAGTTTTGATTAAACTGCCAAATTATTTCCAATAAAAATTTCATATCCCCGTCATTTTGCTGCTTTTGCTCATAATCTCTCTGTCGCATTTTCCTTTGGAAATCTCCCGACTCAGAATGTCGGAACTATTGAAAGTCAATCCGCCCCCTATACTTTTTGGCGAACGCGGGACGGGGCACGAGTGAACGTGGGATGAGGCACAATCGAACGCAGGGCGAGACACGATCGAACGCAGGACGGCGTTCGCCAAAAAGTATAGGGATTGAATTGGCAATGATGGGGAGAGGGGGAAATACGGCCCTTGATGTGGCGATGTGCGACATCTCTTTTTTCGCTGAGTCATTTCTCTGGCTTTGAGATAGAGGTTGGCCAGATGTAAATTCTTGGGGGAGTAAAACACAGACAAAAGCAAGCGGTGTCTTGTTTCATATTCTTTGTCCGTAGTAGTGGATTATGAAACAAGACACCGCTTGAAGGATGGTTGTTTGGCGTCGCGTTATGCGTGAAGGTCGTGATGAAGAAGGCGGAACTCGGCCATTTTTTCGTATTTCGTTCCCGGTCGTCCGTAGTTGGCGTAGGGATAAATGCTGATGCCGCCTCGTGGCGTGAAGATTCCCGTCACTTCGATGTATTTTGGATCCATCAGTTTGATGAGGTCCTTCATGATGATGTTGACACAATCTTCGTGGAAGTCGCCGTGGTTTCTGAAGCTGAACAAGTAGAGCTTCAGGCTCTTGCTTTCCACCATTTTATGGTCGGGGAGATAGTTGATGCGTATTTCGGCAAAGTCGGGCTGCCCTGTGATGGGGCAGAGGCTGGTGAACTCAGGGCAGTTGAAGCGCACCCAATAGTCGTTGCCAGGGTGTTTGTTTTCAAAGCTCTCGAGGACTTCTGGGGCGTAGTCGTCGCGGTATTTCGTAGCCTTGCCTAAGGCTTGGAGGTTGTCGGATTCTCTGTTCATGATGGGGTGATTGTTGATGGTCGTGGCGTTCTGAGAAAAAACGATTGGGAGAAGCGGTTGCTTCGTTGGATGATGATTTCAGAACAACCAGTTTAGTAATGTTGAAAGAATAAGTTCCTCAATTTTGCACCTGCATTTTTGAGCTATTTTTGAGCTTATTCGAAGGAGCAATGCGAGCATTGTGACTGAGAATAAGTTCGAAAAGAGCCGAAAAGGCAGGGGAGGAAATAAAATATTACTTGCCAACGGCAAAATTGCGGAAGTTATTTTTTCAACATTACTTATTGTATGCCTGCCATCAGAAACGACGGCAGAAGATTTCTTTTTTCTTCTTCGGAGAGAGAAAGATAGCGTTCCAGTCCCTCGCGGCGCAGTTTGCAGGCCGGGCAGTGCCCGCATCCGTCACCTTGTATGCCGTTGTAGCAGGTGAGCGTTTTTTCGCGTATCAGTTGCAACACGCCGAGGCGGTCGGCCAATGCCCATGTTTGGCATTTGTCAATCCACATCAGCGGCGTGTGGATGACATATTGCATGTCCATGGCTTCGTTGAGCGTCACGTTGAGGCTGCGGATGAAATTGTCGCGGCAGTCGGGGTAGCCCGAGAAGTCTGTTTGCGAAACGCCAGTCACGAGATGGCGGATGCCGCGCTCATGGGCGTAGACGGCGGCGATGCTTAGGAAGAAAAGGTTGCGGCCTGGCACGAAGGTGTTGGGAGGACCTGCAGCGGGTTTTTCGCTGTCCATGACGATGCTGGTGTCGGTGAGCGAACAAGAAGTGGCCAACTGGCTGATGAAACTGGCGTCCATGCAGTCGAAGTGTACGTTGGCATCTTGGGCTATTTGGCGTGCGAGGTCAACTTCGTGTACGTGTTTCTGTCCGTAGGTGAAACTGAGAGCCCAGACTTCTTCGAAGTGGGCTTTTGCCCAAAAGAGGCAGGTGGTGGAGTCTTGCCCTCCGCTGAAAACAACGAGGGCGCGTTTGTTGTCGAGGTGTTGCATTGTTTCGGATGGGGAGGCGCTGTGGAAGAGGCCTCAAAGGATGTTGTGTGTGTTTGGGGGGATTGGTGCAGAAGCTTACATATCGGAAAGTTTCCAGACATTGTAAGAGATGCCCTTGTCGTAGGTGTCTTGTCCTTCGATGCGTTTCACGAATTTCACGACGCGTATGGTGATGGGAAGGGCGATGATTTCATAGACCGTTTTGAGAATGACTTGTGAAATCATCATGGCCGGCAAGATTTCCCAGGGCACAACGCCGCCTAAGGCCAAGGGGAAGAAAACGAGCGAGTCGGCGGATTCACCAACAATGGTTGAAGCGATGGCACGCAGGGAAAAGTTGCGTCCGTTGCTCCATAATTTCATGCGGCTCATCACGTAGGCATTCAAGAACGAACCGACCAGGAAAGCCAAAAATGAGGCTCCGGCAATGCGCGGGGCAAGGCCGAAAATGGCATGAAACCCTTCTTCGCCAGTCCAGTAGGGGGCGGCGGGAAGTAGGTCGGCCAGCATACCGAACAACACGAAGAGGAAGTTCATCATGAAGCCGAGCCAGATGATGAAGCGTGCGCGGCGATAACCCCACACTTCAACCATGCAGTCGTTGATGATGTAAGAAACGGGAAACACAATCAGTCCGGCAGTCATTTCCAGCGGACCGAACGTCACTTGCTTTGTCTCGAGCAAGTTGGCTGCAATTAAGCAGACACAGAAGAGCACTCCCATCAGCATGTAGGGGAGGCTCATAGTGAAGCGTTTTGTCATTTTATCTTGTTTTTTACGAGGTTTGTCAAGCACTCGGTTTAGCCCTCTCGGCAATCACGCGGCCGCGTTTGGGCTAAACAAGCTTTTGGGCAATGGTGGTACCATTACTTAATTCGGCTGCAAAGGTAAGGATTTTGTATGGAATGAGCAAGCTTTGCACGTGGAATACGGCAAATTAATAAGGTGCGACGAAGACCTGGGGCGAAGCACTGTAGCTCACTTTGCTCGCAAAGTGAGGGGAGCGAATATTGTGGCGGCCAAGCACGAGTTGATAATCCAACAAAGTCATGCCCCAGAGCGTTGGTCATGTTCGCTACGTGTTCGTGGCCCTCACCTTGCGAGCAAAGTGAGCTACAATGCTGGCGCCGCAATAGATGATTATGTTGGCGCAGCGCAAATCTCCGCTGCGAGGGCGCTACCGCTAAGCTTGGTTTTCTCTGTATTTTGAACACCCTATGCTTGAAGGGGCGCTGTGTGGCGCATGGCTCATTGCATCAGAAAGTCGGCAACGAGAGGAAAATGGTCGCTGAAGCCGCCGTGGTAAATCGGTCCGAGGTAGGTGCGGAACGGCTTGACGCCGCCGTCGCTCTTGTCGGGCTCCGTCAGGAAGGGCGGGGCAAAGATTCGGCAGCGTGCAGGCGTCGTGTGGAGGCGCGAGGAAGGGCAGAGCAGTTGGCCGTTGACGATGATATGGTCGAGCTGGTTCCAACGTCCTTGGTATTTATAGGTGCCTCTGATGTCGGGTTTCGCCCGGAGGTTGGCCGACAGGACATAGAGCTGCTTCGTGCCTGGCGAGGTTTCCGGAGAGACTGTCTCCGCTGTCTGGCCGGTGTATGGGTGTGCGTTAAGCATCTTGCTGATGCTGATGTCGGTGTGTTCGTCGTTGAAGTCGCCAAGGGCTATGAGGAGCGGGTTTTGCCGGCAGTTTGAAACACTGTCGATTTTATGCCGCAAGGTACGTGCCGCCGTATATCGGAAATTGCGCGTGCTTTTGTTGCTGCCCCGACGGCTTGGCAGATGGCAGACGAAGACATCGAGCGTGTCACCCGTTTGCAGCATTCCGGCAGCGTGCAGGATGTCGCGCGTTGAGCGGCCGTAGCTGGCATCAAAAGGAATGCGCAGGCTTTCGGCATGGAGAAGGCGGAAGCGGAAAGGCTGATAGAGCAGTGCCACGTCAATGCCGCGCGCGTCTTTGCTTTGCGTCACGAGATAGGCGTAGTCCAATCGGCGCAGGATTGTTCGGCGGCACAGGTGGTTGACTACTGTGTCGTTTTCAACTTCACATAGTGCCACGAGGTCGACGGGGACGACACCACCTGCAGCGGCAATGGTGCGAGCCAGTTTTTGCTGTTTGCCCCAATAGCGCGGACTATTCCAGCGGCGGTTGGAACCGGGGAGAAATTCCTCATCATTGAAGCCGGCATCGTGGAGGGTGTCGAAGAGGTTTTCCACGTTGTAGGTCATGACGCGGAACGTTTGTGTTTTTCCGCCTTCCGTCGTTGGGCGGGCTGACGGACTTGTGGTGTCGGCGGCGGGGAACTTGGAACGGTGCATGGCGAAGGAGACTGGCAGCGGAAGGCACACCAGCACGACTGGCAGCAGGGCCATGCGGAAACGGCGGCTATTCATGGTGGTAGGGTTCGCCTTTGAGGATGGTCATGGCGCGATAGCATTGCTCCACGAAGAAGAGGCGGACCATCTGATGGGAGAACGTCATCTTGGAGAGCGAAATCTTTTCTTTGGCCAGCGCATAGATTTCTGGAGAAAAACCATAGGGGCCGCCAACGACAAAGACCAGGCGGCGGGCGCCGGATGCCATGCGTTGTTGCAGATATTTGGCATATTCAACGGAGCGAAATTCGCGGCCACCTTCGTCGAGCAGAACGAGGTGGTCGCCGTCTTTCAGAAGTTTGCGTATGGCTTCTCCTTCTTTGGTCTTTTGCTGTTCGGGAGTCAGCGCCTTGGTGTTTTTGAGTTCCGGGATGACTTCCATTTCGAAGGGAATGTAGTGCTTGAGTCTTGAAGTGTAGTCGGAAATCATGCCTTGCAAGGGGGCGCTGGTTGTTTTGCCGACAACGATGAGTTGGAGTTTCATATCTTGATGTAAACCGACAGAGTGGGGCGGCGTTTTTATTTTGATGTGGTGTAGAGGGGATTTTTATCATCACTAAACATAAAAGGTGTCCAAGGATAAATTGGACACCTTTCATGTAATTGCTTTGCGCTCCTGCTCACCATTACTTGGCGAGTTTGCGGGTTCGGCGTTTTGGCTTTTCAGTTTCGGTCGTTTCGATTTTCACGCCGGCCAATTCAGGGTCGATCATGATGCGTCCGCAGTATTCGCAAACGATGATTTTCTTGCGCATGCGGATGTCGAGCTGGCGCTGTGGCGGAATCTTGTTGAAGCAGCCACCGCAGGCACCACGTTCTACGTAAACGATGCCCAAACCATTGTGTGAGTTATTGCGGATGCGCTTGAAGGCAGAAAGCAAGCGCGGTTCGATGGCGAGCTCCAGCGTCTGTGCTTTTTCGCGCAGGCGTTCTTCTTCGGCCTTGGTTTCGGCGGTGATTTCATCGAGCTCTGATTCCTTCACGCCGAGGTCAGCGCGGCGCTCTTCCAGTTTGTTCTTGCAGTTGGCAATGTCGTTTTCCTTACCAGCGATGGCCTTTTGTGCTTCGCCGATTCTCTTGTTGAGCAATTCAACTTCGAGCGTCTGGAATTCGATTTCTTTCGAGAGCGTGTCGTACTCGCGGTTGTTTTTCACATCGTTGAGCTGGCCTTTATAGCGCGTGATTGCAGCCTGTGCTTCATCGATTTTGTTTTTCTTGGCCTCAATGTCTTGGTTGAGCGCTACGATGTCGTCGTCGTATTTCTTCAGACGCGTGGTCAAACCCTCAATCTCGTCTTTAAGGTCGCTTACTTCCAAAGGAAGTTCGCCGCGAAGCGTTTTGATTTTGTCAATTTCTGAAAGCATTGTCTGCAACTGATAGAGGTTCTTCAGCTTCTGTTCAACAGACATGTCTGCAACGTCTTTCTTAGCCATAATGATAAATGCTTATTTATATGTGTTTCTTTTAAAAATCTTTGTGGGGCGTGCCAAGGGCTTTAAGCGGAGTCGCCTTTCTTGGGGCTTGCCCTATAGGTATTGAATCGGATTGGTGTTCACTTCCGTCAGGAATAGCGGCAGGGAAGGGAGGCTTTGCGAGAGGATGTCGCGCAGGAGCTGTATGGTGTACTGTTCGCTTTGGTAGTGTCCCAAAACGCCTATCCAAATTTCGCTTTCGTGCCCGAAATAACGGTGGTAGCCCATTTCTCCGGTGAGGAAAACGTCGGCTCTGGCTTCAATGGCTTCGTCGATGAGAAAGTCTCCGGCGCCGCCGCACAAGGCGATGCGTTTGACGGGACGTTGAGGCCCATTGTTGTGCATCAGGCATTCAACACCGAATATTTCTTTCACCTCTTTAAGGAAGTCCATCGCTTGGCATTCCTTTGGCAGGTTGCCGATGATTCCGCTTCCGCCTTGTCCGTCTGGCAGCGGTTGCAGAAACTCTGTGTCTTGCAGGTTGAGCTTCTCTGCAATGCGGAAATTCACGCCTGCGGGGGCATTGTCGAGGTTGGTGTGGGCGGCATAGATGGCAATGTTTTTCTGGATGGCACGCTGCATGCAACGCGTCACCTGCGTGCGTCCGTCTACGCATTTCACACCGCGAAACAGGAGCGGATGGTGTGCCACAATCATGTTGCAGCCTTTGCGCTCAGCTTCGTCGACAACGTCTTCAGTGACGTCTAAACACAATAAGACCCCTGACACTTCTTGCGCTCCTGTTAATCCAATCTGCAGGCCTGCATTATCGTAGCTTTCCTGCAGCGGCAGAGGCGCAAACCGTTCAAGGGTCTGGGTGACTTCCTTTATTTGCATATCTCTTGAGATGATTTTCACGGCAAAGTTACTAATTATTTGTGAGATACACGTGGGGAGAGGGTCAGTTTTTCGCGCTGGGTGGCGTGGAAAACTTCAAAATGGGGTTTCGGACTTAGTAATGGTAAAAAAATAACTTGACCAATTTTTGAGGATTAAGGAGTTGTTTCTTATGCCCTGTCTTTTTGTTGGTTTTGGAATTTGGAAGAGGGAGCATAGCGGGCTATGTGACCGATGACAAATTTCAAAAACGGCAAAAAGACAGGGCAAAATTGGTCAACTTATTCTTTCACCATTACTTATTGGTCTTCGTTTTTCACGTAGCCCTGATATTTTTCGGGCAGGTCGGCCATGATGGTGTCATAGCTGGCTTTCATGGTCTGGTTGATGTCGGCAATGCCCTTGCCTTGCGGCATGATGGGTTTGTGGATGACGAGGCGCATGCGGTGGAAATTGACGAAATTGAAGCCGGCCATGCGGGGCAGCACGTCGAACGAGCCATCGATGGTGATGGGGACAACGGGCAACTGGAGTTCGTCGGCCAACTGGAAGGCGCCTTTGCGGAAGAGGCCCATGTGGCCAGTGAAGGTGCGCGACCCTTCAGGGAACACCACGAGGGAGGTGCCGTGCTGGAGTGTGTTGCGGGCGTTGTCGATGGTTTCCTGGATTTTCTTCGGACCGGATTTGTCGACGAAGATGTGGTGGGCTCTCTCGCAGGCATAGCCAACCAGGAAGATGCGGCGCAGGGCTTTCTTCATCATCCATTTGAAGTTGCGGCCCAAGAAGCCGTAGATGAGGAAGATGTCCATCGGACCTTGGTGGTTGGCTACAAAAACGTAGCTCTGATGGCGGTCGATGTGTTCGCGTCCTTCTATCTTGATGGGGAGCAGGAGGATGCGGCAGATGAAGACCGACCACAGTTTGCCTGGGTAGTAGCCCCAGAAATGTGCGCTGCCAATGAAGCAGCCGATGATGGTGGCGAGAGCTGTCAAGACGGTTGCAATCAAGCCCAGGGGGAGGGCGATGCACAATTGGTAGATTCTGTATAGAAATTTCATAAGTGTGTTATTGGCGTGAGATGGTTTTTGAGTGGGTGTTCAGATAATCTGGTTTTTCCATGCATCTGCTCACCTGCTTAGTGATGGTGAAAGGATAAGTTGACGTCAAGTTATTTTTCACCATTGCTTAATTGAATGACGTTGATTTCAGGCCAGGCTCCCAGTCGGAAAGGAAGCAGAACTTCGCCTGTGCCGAGGCTGACGTAGAGCGTATGGCCGTTTTGGTCGGTGTATTCACCGCCCCATTCTTTATAAAACCAGGAGGCGGGGGAGAAATTGCCGATTTTAAACTGCATGCCGTGGGTGTGGCCTGAGAGGGTTAGCGGAATGGTGGTGTTGGGGACGACTTGGCGGTGCCAGTGGGAAGGGTCGTGCGAGAGGAGGATTTTGAAGCAGTTGTCATTCAGATTCCTTTGTGCACGTGGCAGGTCGGCCAAAGCGGGGAAGGGCGGCCGTCCGTCGTTTTCCACTCCGATGATGGCAATGCTGTCGTTGCCGCGCCGGATGATGTGATTGTCGTTGAGCAGCAAATGCCAGTTCATGGCGCGTTGCCGGTTTTGCAGGCGGCGGATGTCGGCCAGACTGTCGAGGGGCGATTCCCAGCGGAAATATTGCGCGTAGTCGTGGTTGCCCATGATGGAGATGACGCCGTCTTTGGCTTTCAGCTGCCGAAGAATCGGTTCGAATTCGTAGATTTCCTCCGCATGGTAGTTCACGAGGTCGCCGGTGAAGACGATGAGGTCGGGGCGTTGCGCGTTGACGCTGTCGACGATGTTGCGGACCACTTGTGGCTGTCCGTGCAGGGTGCCGACATGGAGGTCCGACAACTGGACGATGCGGTAGCCGTTGAAGGCTGGGGGGATGCGGCGGTCGGTGTAGGTGTAGTGTTTCACAACCAAATGCCGGTAGCCGCCCGTCATGCCATAGGTCATGGCGGCGAGGCTGAGTAGGGAGGTGATGACAGCCGCGATGTTGATGGCATGGGAAATGCGCGGTGCGCGGCGTTTTGCCAGTTGGCTTAACCCGAGCAGCAAGGCCAGCAGGGCCTGAGGCACCAGAAATGTGAGCGTGACGGAGAGCAGTTGCCCTTTCCAGTGGTCGGCGGCCATGGAGTAGCTCTCATTGGCGGCGGTCAAGATCAGGAGCAGCGAGAGCGTTGCCGACGGTGTGTATACAAGCCATCGTTTCCATCCTTTGACGTGGCGGTGCCACCATAGGCGGTCGATGCCCCATGCGGGAAGCATTAGCAGGACTACGAGCGGGATGAGAATGCGTAGTATCATAAGTAGGTGGTCAAAATTATTTTTATATATGTGCCAAGAGCATTATTTTTACATTTGAAACGTCCTCTCGGGCGCATCTACTTACCTTGTTTTCAGTCGCAATGCCCGCATTGCTCCTTCACCCAAGGTGGCGTATCTGCATCCCGATAGAACATTTCAAATGTAAAAATAATTCTGACCACCTACTTATATATAAGTGATGTCATATATATAAGTAGGTGTTTTACGGAATATCAGATATCCTTGAGATTTCCAACCAGATAGCGTCTGACATCATCGGGAAGCAGGCCGCGGCGTTTTGCATAGTCGCAAAGTTGCGCCTCGTCAATGGTTCCGATGCTGAAATGGCGCGTTGCTGGGTGTCCGAGCATCAGTCCGGCAACGGCGGCGTGGGGTTGCATCATGCCGTTCTCCGTGAGGGTAATGCCGATGCGCTCCAAGGGGAGAATTTTAGCGAAGTCGAAGATGAAACTTTGGTCGGGCATGGAGGGGTAGCCGATGGCGGGCCGGCGCCCTTGGTATTTCTCCGAGAAAAGTTCTTGACAGGAGAAACGCTCGCTGGGGGCATATCCCCAAAGCGTTTGCCTCACTTGCTCATGGAGCCGCTCAGCCGCCGCTTCGGCCAGACGGTCGGAGAGCGTTTGCACCAACAAGCGTTTGAAGTCGTCATGGTCATAAAGATGTTCCATGGAGATTTCGGCGGCAGTGGCAAAAAGTCCGATGACGTTGCCGATGGGCAAAACGTGGATGTCAGCGTCGGAGGGTGGGCGGTGTGGACTGATAAAATCGGCCAGACAGAGGTATGGGGCGTTTTTTTGCAGGACTTGTTGCTGGCGCAGGAAACACAGGCGGCGCGGTGTCGTGCCGTCAGGGGTTGCCGCCACCATTACGTCGTCGCCGTCGCTCCACGCTGGAAACAATCCGACGATGCTGTTTATGCGGCAGTTTTTCGATGACAGCGTTCTCAGCATCTGTTGGGCTTCGGCATAGAGCTTGATACTCTCGCGGGCCTGTGCCTGGTCGGATTCCGGAAATTGTGCCTGCCAGGCACCACGACATCCCGGACAATCGTGCACTTGTGTCACTATGGCGAAGCGCGGCGGCATGCCCCATGCGTGGAAGAAGTATATCCAGTTGATGTAGGGCGCGAGTTCCGTAATGGTATATGCTTGGATGTGGAGCATGGCTGGTTGGGTGGTTTTGGCTTATGGGGTTGCCGGTGTGGGCTTTTCGGGAGAATGGATTTGAGATTTCTGCTTGCTTGTCAGATGGGGAGTTATCGGTCGAAGGTTACAGGCTGTCCGCGGAATGCCTCGTTCGTGATGCGGCCTTGGTTGTATAGCAGGAAACCGTTGCAATAGGTCTTCTCAACGCGCCAGTTAAAGACGTGTCCCTCCATCGGACTCCAGTTACACTTGCTCTCAATGCAGTTGGGCGTCAACGTCCAAGGAGCGTGTGGGCGCAGCAACACGAGGTCGGCTTTATAGCCTTCGCGCAAGAAGCCGCGCAGTTCGACATTAAAGAGGCGAGCCGGGGCGTGGCACATGAGTTCAACGAGGCGCGTCATTGGGAGTATACCCTTGTCGACCAATTCAAGCATAGACACGAGAGAAAATTGCACCATCGGCATGCCGGAGAGCGCTTTGGCCGCACCGCCGATTTTCTCGTAGATGGCGTGTGGAGCATGGTCGGTGGCGATGGTGGCGGCTGTTCCGTCGTTCAGAGCTTTGCGTAGGGCTTCGCGGTCGGCTTTGGTCTTGACGGCCGGATTGCATTTGATGCGGGCTCCGAGGCGGGCGTAGTCTTCGTCGCAGAAGAGCAGGTGTGGCACGCAGATTTCGGCCGTTATGTTGGGATGTTCTGGAGAAAACAATGCCAACTCGCGTTCCGTTGATATATGGGCCACATGCAGGCGCGTTCCGTATTCTTTGGCCAGTTCAACGGCTTTCGTTGTTGATGCAACGCAGGCTTCTTCGGAGCGGATGAGCGGATGAAACTTGATGTCTGGGTCTTCCCCGTTCTTTTCCTTGCAGGCCTTCATGTTGTCGTTGATGATTTGGCTGTCTTCACAATGAACCATGACTGGCATTTTTGACACTTGGAAAATCTTGCGGAGCGCTTTGTCGTCGTCGACAAGCATGTTTCCAGTTGAGGCTCCCATGAAGAGTTTCACGCCTGCCACCTTTCTCGGGTTCAGATGAAGCAGCGCATCGGTGTTGTCGGTTGTGGCTCCCAAGAAAAATCCGTAGTTGATGCAGCATTTCTTTGCAGCGATGGAGAATTTCTCGCGCAAGGCTTCGGTGGTGGTGGTCTGCGGTTTGGTGTTCGGCATGTCGAAGACGGTGGTGACACCGCCTGCTGCGGCGGCTCGGCTCTCGCTTTCCATGTCGGCTTTGTAAGTCAGTCCAGGATCGCGAAAATGTACGTGTTCGTCCATAACGCCGGGGATGAGGTAGCATCCTTCTGCATCGATGATGGCATCTGTGGCGATGCTTGAATAGTCGACTTCACCTTCGAATATTCGTCCGATGTGTTCGTTCTCGATGAGGAGCGCGCCTTTAAATTCGCGTCCTTCGTTCACCATGATGACATGGTCAATCAGTAGTCTGCGTTGCATGTTGTTCTCGTGGTTGGTTGCAGGGCAGGGGATGGTGCGCTTAGAGTTTCCAAGGTTTGCTTGGTGGATTCTCAGGCTTGCTTGGTGGCAAGCATTTTGATGCAATGCACCGTACCGCATGCGCCTTATATAGTATATGCGTAAAGGTGGAGCTGTATTGAGCCCCACCTTTTTTCATATTATTGTGTTCAGGTCTTTTTTTCGAAAAAATGATTTCAAGCAGGAAGAGCCGGGATTTTATTTTCTCGGTTTGATTTTGCCGCAGATGGCCGCCCAGCGAAGGCGTACCACGCCGAAGAGCGCTTCGCCAAAGATACCTCCGCTCATTTTGCTCGTTCCAAGCTGGCGGTTGACAAAGATAACAGGCACTTCCTTGATTTTGAATCCGAGTTTATAGGCCGTGAACTTCATTTCAATCTGGAAGGCGTAGCCCTTAAAGCGGATGGCATCGAGGTCGATGGTCTCAAGCACTTTGCGGCGATAGCATTTGAATCCGGCCGTGGTGTCGTGGATGGGAACGCCCGTCACGATGCGCACATATTTTGAGGCATAATAGCTCATCAGTACGCGTCCCATAGGCCAGTTGACAACGTTTACGCCGCTTACGTATCTGGAACCGATGGCAACGTCGTAGCCGTCTTTCGCGCAAGCGTTGTAGAGTCGTGGTAAATCGTTGGGGTCGTGGCTGAAGTCGGCATCCATTTCGAAGATGTAGTCGTAGCCATGTTCCAGCGCCCATTTGAATCCGGCAATGTAGGCCGTTCCAAGGCCCAGTTTGCCTTGGCGCTCAACGAGGTGCAACTTGTCTTTGAACTCTCCAGCCATGAGCCGCTTGACGATGTCGGCAGTGCCGTCGGGCGAACCGTCGTCAATGATAAGTATTTCAAAATCGTGTGCTTCCAGTCCGCGGACGGCGCGGATGATGCTCTCAATATTTTCTTTTTCGTTGTAGGTCGGTATGATAACGACGCTATCACTCTTTTCCATATATGACGTTTGTTTGTATTCTGATTATGGGGTGGCTTGAAAATCTCCAGAGAACGGCTCGTGCTCTTTCGCAAAACGGCTCGTGCTTTGATGGCGGAAATCGGGGACCTCCCTTATGCAAGTACAAAAGTACGATTTATGGTTATATGTGCCAAGGATTATGCCGTTAAACTTTCTTCTTTGGGTATTTGTAGTAGCGTTGAGGAAGCGTTATAGTAGTGCTGTGGTAGCGTTATGTCCGCATTGCTGTTGCGTTGTTGCGCGGTGCAGGAGACGTGTTGTTGGAACATTCCTTTATGGGGTGGTATAAAAAAACTTTTAGGAGGAATATGGTGTTGTCCAACCCCTAAAAAGGCAAGTGTGGAAGACATTTTTGCACGAAAAGGCGGGTTGTATGCAATTTATTTGCACAAAGATTTTGTTGCTGTGCAGATTAATTGTACTTTTGCCGCCGATTTTACCAATTAAACAGAAGAATGAAGCAATTTTCAATTCTCGCAGCCTCTTTGCTGATGGCTGCAACCACTGCGCAGGCTGGTGGTTACTTGACGAACACGAACCAGAGCGTTAATTTCTTACGTAATCCTGCGCGTGATGGTGCCATCGGCATTGACGGTGCCTATTCCAATCCGGCCGGCGTTGGTTTTATGTCGGTTGGTTGGCATTTGGGATTCGACATACAGAGTGCTTATCAGAGCCGAACGACGACTTCTTATTTCGGTCCGCAGAATGCTGGCCCGTTTGCGCTCGGAACGGTTAACGGCGTGCGCAACAATCCTGATGGTGTCAAGCGTTTTAACGGTAAGGCCTCGGCTCCTGTGATGCCGTCTCTCAACTTGGCTCGCGTGGGTGAAAAGTGGTTTGCCACATTCCATTTGGGTGTGACAGGTGGTGGCGGAAAGTGTAACTTCTCCGATGGTCTGCCTTCTTTTGAAAGCCAGGTGGCTATGGTGCCGGTGTTGGTTGGCGCTTTGAGACCAGGTGCGGTGAGCGGTTATTCTTTCGATACGCACATGCAGGGCCGCCAGTATTATTTCGGCGGTCAGTTTGGCGTCGGCTATCGCATCAACCCGAATTTGAATGTCAATGTGGGCGGACGTGTCATTTATGCCAACTGTAACTATTATGGCTACGTGCGCAACATCAATGTAGAAGTGCAGGGACCTGCTGGCGCTGTCAATATGCCGGCTGCGAAATTCTTCCAGTCGCAGGGATTGCCTGATTTCGCTTCCCTGGTTGGAGACCGCGAACTCAACTGCGACCAGAGCGGATGGGGATTCACGCCGATTGTTTCTGTCGATTACAAAACGGGACGCTGGAACCTTTCTGCCAGATATGAGTTTAAGACACGTTTGAGACTGAAAAACCGCAGCGGTGTGAACACAAGCGGTTTGGACGAGTTTGACGACGGACTGCATGTGGCAGCCGACATTCCCGCCATCTTGGCGCTCGGTGCACAGTATGAAATCATTGACGGATTGCGTGCTAATGGCGGATTCCACTATTATTTCGACCGACAGGCCACGCAGCACAACAGTCGTCATGAGCAGCTTAAGAACGGCGGTTGGGAGGTTTTGGCCGGAATGGAATATGACCTCTCCAAGCGTTGGACGGTTAGCGCCGGATGGCAGTCAACAAAATATGGTTTGGGAAAAGACAGCCGTTTCATCACAGATATGAGCTTTGTGACTAACTCAAACTCCGTTGGTCTTGGAGCTGCCTTCCGCCTAAAAGAGCGTGTGAAACTCAATGTGGCTTATTTCAAGACCTTCTATCAGCACTACCGTAAAGATATGGCCGACTATTGCGATATGAAGCAGAAGTTCAATGGCATGTTGCAGCCGATGGCCGGACAATTGCAGGCTGGCATCAACCAGTGTCAGGCGATTTTGACGAATCCAGGTTCAACGGAAGTGGAACGCGCCGTTGCCACAGAGAAACTTCAGACCTACCAACACGAGGCAGGAGCGCTCACGCAAATCGCTACGGGTCTCAGAAACTACTCAACGACAGGTTACGATAATTTCCACCGTACCAACGATGTCTTTGGCGTAGGTTTGGAGATTGATTTCTAACGCAGGGCTCACCTATTTTATGCTTTAAACAACCCCACATATTATATCCTACAAAAAGAAGGAGACAAGCGATGTGCGATATGCAAACATCCGCTTGTCTCCTTCTTTCGTTTAGCACGTTGGACTTATGCTGGCTCAACAGAATGCTACTGAGATTGTACGAGTCATTTAAAAAACTCCTGCATTTTCGCAATGAAATCAGCGCACCATTCTTGCCCCCTTATAAAAATCGTCCTGACCCTTATAAAATAATTAATGGAGACACCGGTATTCCGAGCCTCCATTAACCAACACAAAAACTAAACTAGACTTAACTAAACTAATCAAGATGTTGTCATCACGACAAGATTTTATTCGCAAATGTAAATAAATGATTGCAATCGTGGCGCTTTCTTATGGTCTTTTCTTGCGCAACGAAAAAGTATTTAACACCTGACGGTTTTATTGAGCAAATAATGGTCAAGAATTGTCATTGCAGCCATCGCTTCAACGATAGGTACGGCGCGTGGAAGTACGCATGGGTCGTGGCGTCCGCGTGCCTTGACAATGGTTTCCTTTCCGTGGATGTCCACAGTTTCTTGTTCGCGCAGAAGCGTTGCCACGGGCTTGAATGCTACGCGGAAACAGATATCGGCTCCGTTGCTGATGCCGCCTTGAATGCCTCCGCTGTGGTTTGTCCGTGTGGTGATGCCGCCTTGTCCGTTGGGGATGAAGATATCATTTTGTTCGCTGCCGCGTGCGCAAACGCCGGCAAATCCCTCACCATATTCAAATCCCTTGACCGCGTTGATTCCGAGCATGGCCGCGCCCAGTTCGGCATGCAGTTTGCCGAAAGCCGGCGATCCAAGTCCAACGGGGCAGCCTTGTACCACGCAGGTGATGATGCCACCGATGGTGTCGCCGTCGGCTTTGACTTCCGAGATGAGTTGCGCCATTTCTGCGGCCTTTTCCATATCAGGGCAGCGCACGGCGTTTTGTTCAATTTGGCTGAAGTCGAGTTCATGGTAGTCGCGTTGCAGGCAAATCGGGCCGACTTGCGATGTGTATGCCGTGATGTTTATGCCGAGTTGTTTCAGCACGAGTTTGGCCAAAGCGCCGCCAACACAACGGGCGATGGTTTCACGTGCCGACGAGCGTCCGCCTCCACGGTGGTCGCGGAGGCCGTATTTGCAGAAATAAGTGTAGTCGGCATGACTTGGGCGAAACGTGTCGCGCAAGTTGTCGTAGTCGTCAGAATGTTGGTTTTCGTTGCGTACAAGAAAACCTATGGGGCAACCCGTGGAGCGTCCCTCGAAAACGCCAGACAGCAATTCGACGCGGTCTCCCTCCTTTCGTGAAGTGGTGAGTTTGCTTTGTCCCGGTCGGCGTCGGTTGAGCTCTTCTTGTATGAAATCAAGGTCAATCTCAATGCCGGCAGGCATGCCGTCAACAACACCTCCGATGCCTGGGCCGTGGCTTTCTCCGAAGGTGGTCAGTCTGAATAGATGTCCAAACGTGTTCATGGGGTGTTTGCTTTGAATGTTGGATGTGAAAAATCGAGCGCCGCAAAGCGCCCGATTTTGAAATTGCTATAATTGAAAAGATAATGTCGGCTTAGTGGCAGTGTCCGTGTCCGCCTCCGCAGCATCCTTCTCCGTGGTGGTGTCCTTCGTGCTTGCCACAGCATTCGCCATCGTGGTGATGTCCTTCGTGTTTACCGCAGCATTCGCCATCGCCATGTCCTTCTCCGTGGCATCCGCCTTCACAGCCGCCGCAGTTTCCGCCGCAACCTTCGCCGCTCATTCTGTTGATGAGGTCTTTGATTTCCTCGTTAGTTGCTTCGCGTGAAGTGACAACCTGTCCTTTGAAGTGGAGGGCTTTGCCGGCAAGAGGGTGGTTGAGGTCAACGACCACTTTGTCTTCCTTGACATCCGTGATGAGGCCTTGGAAACGGTTGCCGTCGGCATTCACCAAAGGAACAATGTTGCCGGGATAGATGGTGTTTTTGTCAAATTTCCCGTCGATGCAGAAGACAGCCTTATCGAGTTCGATGACGTGTTCTTGAATGTATGGGCCGTATGCCTCGTCAACAGAGAGCGTGAAGTCGAAATTGTCACCTTCGTTCAGTGCGGCGATGTGGCTTTCAAAAGCGTCGAGGGCTACACCAAGTCCAGAGATAAACTGGAAGGGATGTTCTGCCGGAGCTTTCTCCACGAGTTCGTGGATACCCTTTTCGTTGTCGGTGTAGAGTTCGTATGCAACGCTGATGTACTTGTTTGGTTGTTCCATTTTTATATGTTTTCTTGTTTGTAAAAAATCTGTCAGAGGGAAGGGGGCTGTTCGCTTTGTATTTACTGCTGCCCGCTTCGTTTTTATAGATGAATGGCGGTCTTAGCAAACTGCTGGCAACGCTTCAGCAATGGCGTTGGGTGTGTGCAAGGAAAACCTTTTCACACCGCTTACGTCAACGCCAAATTAAATTCACGTATGAGGTTGACCAAAGCCGGGCTTCTCTTCATCATCGATTCCAAAACCTCCTTACGCGTGTATGCTTTCCGCTCTTCAGCGTGTTTGATAAGTCGGTAGTTGAGCGTGATGTGTGAATTGTGGAGGCTCGTTTGCAGATGCTTCGTCAGAGACTCTTTGATTGGGTTCATGAAGCGGATGACCTGCTCATTTTCAACGGGAATATCAATTGTCCAGTTGTCAGCGATGGCTGGTTCGATGTTCTTCATGCGGCCAGCCAGTGCGGCCTGCTCTTTCGGAAGCGACAAGGCGTAGCGATACCACTGGTAAGAGAGGTCGCTCATGTCAAATGGTTGGCATTCTTCAATGCCCGTTGATTGTACCGGACTGGCAACTTGCTTCGTAGTTTGAACGTTTTGCTGTTGTCTGTAGTGTTCCGGACGAATGGAGAGCGTGACGATTGGGCGTGCCGATGTTGGCTGATTTTGTGCCTTTGGCATCGGCGGCATTTGGTGTGCTGCAGGTTGTTGGACCTGTTGCTGAATCTGTTGTTGAATCTGTTGTTGAATCTGTTGTGGCTCCACCGCCGTTTGAGAAGTGTGCGGTGTTGTTTGCGTTGTTGCTGTGTTTGCGCTTACTGCCGCAGAAGTTGCGGTTTGCGGTGCGGCCGGTTTTGTGGCGGCCTGCTGCTTTTTAAATAGGGGTTTAAGACGTTTCGTAGGGCCAAGCCCACAGCTCTCGTCGTCATCTCCTTGTGCGATTTCAATCAAGGTCAGTTCCACCAATAAGCGCTTGTTGCTGCTGGTGCGGTAACTCAGGTCGCAGCGGTTGCAGAGCCTGAGCGCATGGAAGAGAAATTTCGGTTGGCAGCGTGCTGCTTGTTCTTTATAGCGTTCGCGCACCGAAGCCGCCACTTCGAGTAGTGGCAGCGTCTGTTCGTCATGGCTGACGAGCAAGTCGCGGAAATGCGTTGCGAGCCCGTTGACAAACAAATTCCCGTCGAATCCCTTTGAGAGAATATCGTTGAGCGTTAGCATTGCAGCTGGAATATCCGGTTTGAGCAGCTGGTCGGTGATTTTGAAGTAATAGTCGTAGTCGAGCACGTTGAGGTCTTCAATCACCTTCTTATAGGTGATGTGCCCATTTGAATAGCTCACCACCTGGTCGAAAATCGACATAGCGTCGCGCATACCGCCGTCGGCCTTGTGTGCAATGATGCCGAGCGCTTCTTCTTCATATTCTATGCCTTCCTTTTCTGCCACATGTTTGAGGTGGTTGACGATGTCAGTCACCTCCATTCGGTTGAAGTCATAAATCTGGCAGCGGCTCAAGATAGTCGGCAGGATTTTGTGCTTCTCCGTTGTGGCCAAGATGAAGATGGCGTGTGAGGGCGGTTCTTCAAGCGTTTTCAGAAAAGCGTTGAACGCCTGTGACGAGAGCATGTGCACCTCGTCAATGATGAATACTTTATAGCGTCCCACTTGCGGTGGCATCATCACCTGTTCGATGAGTGAGCGGATATCTTCAACCGAGTTATTTGAGGCCGCGTCAAATTCGTGTATGTTATAGCTTCGTCCCTCGTTGAAAGCCTTGCAGCTTTCACATTCGCCACATGCTTCGCCGTTTTCTTTCGGGTGAAGACAGTTGATTGTCTTGGCAAAAATGCGGGCACATGTTGTTTTGCCTACACCGCGCGGACCGCAGAACAGGTAAGCATGTGCCAGTTTCCCTGAGGCAATGGCATTCTTGAGTGTAGTGGTCAAGGCATGCTGCCCAACAACGGTGTCAAACGTGTCAGGGCGGTATTTGCGTGCCGAAACGATATAGTTGTCCATATTTATATTGACGTATATACCTTATTTATATATAATAGGTGTTCTGATGGCTGAGGTGTAGCCTATCTTCTGCAAAGATAGTGCAAACCGAATGCAGAGCGTCAAGCTTGCTTGTTCGCTATGCTGAGGTGCAGCCTATCTTCTGCAAAGATAGTGCAAATCGAATGCAGAGCGTCAAGCTTGCTTGTTCGCTATGCTGAGGTGCAGCCTATCTTCTGCAAAGATACAATATTTAATTGAACCAATCTGAATAACTGCCCCTTCAAAATTAAAACAGGATAGCAACTTGTTGTCAAAATCCTTATAAAATGCTTTGCAGACTGATGAATGAAAACTACCTTTGCACCCGGGTTTATAGCCCCACCTATGTAAATAGTATTTTAAAAACAATAAATTCAATATGAAGAGACAATTGTTAGTTGCCACGTTGGCCGTAATGGCCTTAGGTGCGAGTGCTCAGCAGTACACCGTCAGTGGCAAGGCTCCAAAGGGAGTTGCTGTCGTATATATTCAGAGCGCCGAGTCGCGTCAGATTGACAGTACGATGGTTAAAAACGGACAGTTCTCCTTTAGCGGAGACGCCAAGGGCAAAATGTTTGCCTATGTCCGTGCGAAGAAAACAAACTCTGTGCCTGTTGTTTTGGACGGCAATGTGAAGGTTGACATTGAAAACCAAACCACCAGCGGAACTGCTGAAAACGAAGCCCTGACGCACTGGTCGGCCAGCCACAACGCCAAAATAGCCCGCTTGGCGGTTTTGTCAAAGGAATACAACAGCTACCGCGAGAAGGGACAGGTGCCAGACAGCATCGGCCTCCGCATCAACAACGAGTATAAGTCGATTGTGGAAGCTATGGTGGCAGAGGTGAAGAAGTGTATCGAAGAAAATCCCAAGGCCATCTTCCCGGCTATCTTGTTTCGTTCGGTGGCCGGCGATATGCCACGTGAGGAAATCATTGCCATTGCTGACAAGAAACCCGCGTTTTTCGAAACCAGCATGATGGCCCCCATGCATAAGGCCATCAACGGATGGAAACATCAGGTGAAGGGTTCGCCGATGGTTGATTTCTCTTGTGCTGATACAACCGGCGTGGAACGCAAACTCTCAGAATTTGTGGGACACGGAAAATACGTGCTTGTCGACTTCTGGGCCTCTTGGTGTGGTCCTTGCCGTAAGGAAATGCCCAATGTGAAGGCCGCCTATGCCAAATTCCACGACAAGGGTTTTGATATTGTCGGCGTGTCGTTCGACAATAACAAAAAAGCATGGACGGGTGCCATCAAGCATTTGGACTTGCCTTGGCACCACATTTCCGACCTCAAGGGCTGGGGATGTGTGGCTGGCGAAGCCTATGGCATCAACAGTATCCCGGCAACCATCCTCTTTGATCCGCAGGGAAAGGTGGTGGCAACAGGATTGCGCGGTGAGGAACTTGATAAAACGCTTTCTGAATTGCTCAAATAAAATTTAGAAACAAGTCTCGATTCTGATGCGGAAGCGGTGGGCTGCCGGACTCCGCGTCAGAATCGAGGCTTTGTTTTTCAAGATGATCATGGTGATTTTCTCCCTCCTCCTGGTCAACATCTTCGACACGCTCGGCACTTTGGTGGCGTTGGTTCAGAAAACCGGCCACTCTGTTGAAGGTAAGGAAACGCCAGAAATGAAGCGTGCCATGATGAGTGATGCCATCGGTACGACGGTTGGCGCTTTCTTGGGGAGCAGCACCATCACCACCTACATCGAAAGTGCTTCCGGCGTGGCAGAGGGAGCGCGTAGCGGACTGACCGCGCTGGTTGTCGGTGCCTTGTTTTTTATCTCCATTTTCTTCGCCCCGCTCTTCCTGCTCATCCCTGCTGCCGCAACGAGTGGCGCATTGGTGATGGTTGGCGTGCTGATGGTTGATTCCGTCAAGAAAATCAATCTCGAAGATGTGAGTGAATCGTTTCCAGCTTTCATCACCATGATCACGATGGTGTTGTGTTATTCCATTGCCGACGGCATTTGCCTTGGCATCTTGAGCTACGTCATCATCAAGCTCTGTGCCGGAAAATGGAAAAACCTCAACGTCACGTTGGTGGTGTTGGCTTTATTGTTTATTATAAATTACGCATTAGGATGATGTCTTTCAAAAAATCATTGCTTTTCTTTTCGCTGCTTCTCTGCAGCGCGTTCACTGCCAAGTCGCAGGTGAACATGCAGGTGTTCTACGATTTCGGTTCCGACCGCAAGTTTACCACCCTGACGCTCGAAATGTTCAAGGGCGACAAATGGGGTAACACCTATTTCTTTGTAGACACCGATTTCAATTACGACCAGCACGTTGAGGGTCCCAACCTTGCGCCGGGCGGCTCCTATTTGGAAATTGCCCGTTGCCTGAATTTTTGGCAAAACACCAAACTGGCGCCTTTGAGCCTTCAGGTGGAATACAACGGCGGCATCACGCGCAGCTATCCAATCAACAACGCCTGGTTGGTGGGTGTGGATTATTTCCTGCACGACCAATCGTTTAAAAACACCTTCAACTTCAAGGTGCTCTACAAGAACATTCGGAAAAGCGACAGCAAAGTGCCCATGCAGCTGACCGGTGTTTGGACCTGTCAGGATTTCCTCGGCTTGAAGGGTCTCACCTTCGATGGTTTTGCCGATTTTTGGTGGGAAGACCACGCTTGCGACTTCCAGGAAGATGGCACTTCAACGCTCAAGCACACCGTTTTCATTACCGAACCCCAGCTGTGGTATAATGTCGGAAGACATTTCGGCGTTGACAACCTCAATTTGGGAACGGAAGTGGAGTTGAGCAACAACTTCGGTTCTGTTGCCGGATTCAAGTGTCGCCCGTGCCTTGGCATGAAATGGGTATTTTAATAAGTGGGCGTTCAAGATAAGTAATGGTAAAAACTTTTGCCATTACTTAATCTCTGTCACCCCCAATAATCATCATTATGGAAAGTATGCTTTCATTGAGCCGTGAGCGTTTCTCTGCCCGTAAGTTCACGGCCGAACCAGTAAGCCAGGAAGACCTGGAATATATTTTGAAATGCGTGCGTATGGCGCCTTCCGCCTGCAACAAACAGCCTTGGCGTTGGCTTGTGGTGCGTTCAGAAGCGGCGAAAAAACAGCTTCAGGCGTGTTACGACCGTGAATGGTTTCGCACGGCGCCGCTTTATATCGTCGGACTGATGAACGTGAAGGAAAATTGGGTGCGCAAGTACGACAATTATCCACATGGTGCCATCGATGTCGCCATCGCTGCCGAGCATCTCTGCCTTGCCGCCACTGATCGCGGACTTGGCACGTGCTGGGTGTGTGCCTTCAATCCCGCCAAATTCAATGAATATTTTGGCCGGGAAGACTTCGAGCCCGTGGTCATCATCCCCATCGGACACATCGCAGACGATTGTCCAAGGGCGGAAAAAGTCAGAAAGGACATGTCGGAAATAATGGAAGAAGTGTAAGCTTGCTTGCTTCCCTTTGATATTGCTTACCACAGCGGAAAGTCGGATGAGGCTTTCTCCGTGGTAAGTTTTTTTGAATACCAACTTGCTTATATAGAGACAGCATTTCTGAAAACATATATCAGTCGCCTTTTCGTAAAAACGCAGGGAACTCAGATTGTATAAAACTTGTGTATTTATTAATAAATGACTAACTTTGCATGGTTTATTAAGAAATATTGAATAACTATACATGAAAGAAACTCCAAAAACCCCTTCAGCCTTCCTTTCCCTTCTGCCTTTGATAGTCTTGGTATTGATGCTTGTGGCCACTGTTCGTGCCTACGGGAGCGATTCGCTTTCCGGTGCCAGTCAGGTGACCCTTCTTGTCGTTTCGGCCTTTTGCGTATTGATTGGCATGTGTTTTTTGAAAGTGCCGTGGAAGAAATTTGAAGAAGCCATCGTCTTTAACATCACCAATGTGGCAACGGCCGTTATCATCCTTTTGCTCATAGGTGCCTTGAGCGGAGCGTGGATGGTGAGCGGCGTTGTGCCGTCGCTCATCTATTACGGGGTACAAATCATCCATCCTGATGTCTTTTTAGTGTCTTCCTGCATCATCAGCGCCATGGTCAGTGTCATGACTGGCAGTTCGTGGACAACCATCGCCACCATCGGCATTGCCCTCATGGGCATCGGTCGTGCGCAGGGATTCGACGACGGATGGATTGCAGGGGCCATCATCAGTGGAGCCTATTTCGGTGACAAAATCTCTCCCTTGTCCGACACCACAGTCTTGGCTTCTGGCAGCGTCAACGTTCCGCTCTTTCAGCACATCCGCTATATGGTCATCACCACATTGCCCTCCATCGTGATTGCCTCAGTGGTGTTTTTTGTAGCCGGATTGATGTTCGAAGGTTCCGACACAGGCGAAATCGCAGCATTCAGTCAAGCCCTCTCCGGCCGTTTCAACATCACGCCCTGGCTGCTCGCTGTGCCCGTTCTTACGGGAATAATGATTGCCAAGCGGTGGCCGCCCATCATCACTTTGTTTCTCTCCACGCTTTTGGCCGTGGTTTTTGCCTTGGTGTTTCAGAGCGACGTGTTGGGCGAAATTGCCGACGGCGATTTGTTTAAAGGCGCCATGCAGAGCGTCTATGGCAGCACTTCCATTCCAACAGATAGCCAACTCCTGACGGATCTCGTTGCCACGCGCGGCATGGCCGGCATGATGGGAACAATTTGGTTGATACTTTGTGCCATGTGTTTCGGTGGAACCATGGAAGCCGGCGGCATGGTGCGTGGCATCACGCAATTGTTTGTGCGCATGATTCGCGGTCGCACCAGTTTGGTCAGTGCGACAGCCTGCAGCGGTTTGATGCTGAATCTCGCGGTGGCAGACCAGTATATCTGCGTGCTTCTAACGGGCAATATGTTCAAGCGTATATACGACCGTCAGGGCTATGAGCGCCGCCTGCTGAGCCGCACAACGGAAGACAGTGTGACCGTCACCTCAGTGCTCGTTCCGTGGAACACCTGTGGTATGACACAGAGCACGGTGCTCGGCGTGCCAACGCTTACTTACCTGCCATATTGCATCTTCAATCTTGTCAGTCCGCTGGTGAGTATCTGTGTGGCTGCACTTGGCTACAAAATATTTAGGGTGGGAGAGAAGAAAGAACAATAAAAAAACAAAAGCATGGGGCGTCCAAACGGGCGCCCCATGCTTTTGGAAATCTAAAGGGATGTTTCCAATGGAGGTTGCCAGCCTCATTATGTTTCAGGCACGGAAGCAGCGGGAGTCGGTGTGGCTCGTCTGCCGATGCCCTGCCTCTTGCTGGCATGATGAGGCTGCAGGCCAGGCAAAACCCTTTCTCATTTCAGTTCTGAATAAGCCGGGATTTCGCGCAGATATTCCACGTTTCCGGCCTCGTAATCAATGTGGCAGCAATAGTGGTTGATTCCGTTCGTGACGAAGAGATAATCAGCTCTGAGAACACTGTTGTAGGAGGCAATTTGCGTGAAAACCTGCTGCGTGATAGGCACAGAGGGGGCTTTATATTCAACGATGGCGCGTGGGCGGCCTCCGTCGCGGTGGTAAAGCACACTATCGCAACGGCGTGAAACACCGCCAACCTTGAGGCCCACTTCGTTGCCGAGAAGAGCGGCAGGGTAGCCCTTGTGTTCAACCAGAAAATGAACAAAGTGCTGGCGCACCCATTCTTCGGGTGTGAGAGTGACATAGCGGCGGCGCAGGAAGTCGAAAACAAGGGTGCGCCCCCCTTGCACTTTCGTTTTTATATTGAAGGAGGGGAGATTTAATGGAATCATTTGTTTATATTTGCACCACGAACCGTCCCCGTGGCGGCCTTGCGTCGACACTGGGACGGTTGCGGTTGGTTTTAACATACTGAATACTCCGCCGCTTTCAGAGGCGTGCCGTGGAACGGCGCATAGCTTCTGAAAACAGAAGGGGGAATATTCGCAAATTTACGAGTTTATTTATGATTACAAAGCAAGAAATTGTTGGAAACTGGCTCGTTCGTTACACCAAAATGCCGCTGGAGGCGTTTGGCCAGCACATTCTTCTGACGAATTTTAATAACTACATAGATTTGTTTTGCGACGAGATGAACGTGCCGCATGTGGGCTTTGAAGCCAACATGCGTGCCGTGACGGCTGGCGACATCACGATGATCAATTTCGGCATCGGAAGTCCGAATGCTGCGCTCATCATGGATTTGCTCAGTTGCGTCAATCCGAAGGCTTGCCTGTTCCTGGGCAAGTGTGGCGGCATTTCCGACAAGACACATCTCGGCGATTACATCCTGCCCTTGGCAGGCATCCGCGGCGAAGGAACGTCAAACGATTATTTTCCGCCAGAGGTGCCGGCGCTTCCGGCGTTTATGCTTCAGCGTGCCGTTTCCACCGCTCTGCGAGACAATAGTCATGATTATTGGACGGGTACGGTCTATACGACCAACCGCCGTGTCTGGGAACATGATGAACGCTTCAAGAGTTATCTTCGCGAAACGCGGGCTATGGCTGTCGACATGGAGACGGCAACGCTCTTTTCTTGTGGATTCTATAACCACATTCCGACAGGGGCGCTCTTGCTCGTGTCGGACAATCCGATGGACCCCGACGGTGTCAAAACGGAGGCCAGCGACCAGAAGGTGACTTCCAATTTCGCGGCGCAACATGTGCGCATCGGCATTGAGGCCATGAAACTGATCATCGGCGAGAGAAAGACCGTTCGCCATCTGAAATACGATTGGTGAGAAACGCAAAGGAGCGTGGCAGGTGGCCAGCGACAATGGCGCGGACTTGAACGGAACAGAAATAAGGCGGCATCTGCTGATTTATGGATTTAGGTAGGTGTACATAATTATTTTATAGTATCCATGCAGGGGAAAACCAGTTTGAACTAATTTGGAACACCTACTTATTTAGATTAAGTAATGGCATATAATACATCTTTCTCTGCCCGAAAGAAAACGGGTGTGACCTATGAGACCATCATTCGGGAAGTGAGGGCTGGCGAACTGAAGCCGGTTTATTTTCTGATGGGGGAGGAGAGCTACTATATTGACCGCGTGTCGGACTTCATTGTCGACGCGGTGCTGAAAAAAGACGAGCGCGATTTCAATCTTCTCACCTTCTTCGGGATGGAAACTGACATCGACACGGTGATTAATGCTGCCAAAGGATTTCCGATGGGAGCGCAGCGATTGGTGGTTATGGTGAAAGAAGCGCAGGGGTTGAAGAATTTGGAGCGCTTGGAGTTTTATCTGAAGAGCGTTCAGCCCTCAACCGTGCTTATCTTTTGCTACAAAAACGGCAAGATCGACCAGCGCCTGAAGGTGGCCTCGATGATTGAGAAGCAGGGGGTGCTTTATGAGTCTCCCAAACTGAACGAGCGTCAGCTTGTCGCTTTTATTAAATCGTATGCGCAGCGCAAACGCATTGGCATCGAAGAACAGGCCGTCATGATGTTGGCAGAGTATGTGGGGAACGATTTAAACCGCATGGCGGGCGAGCTCGACAAACTCTTCATCGCCCTTCCAGAGGGGCAAAAAATCGTTACGGAGGCCATGGTTCAGAGCCATGTCGGCATCAGCAAGGAATTTAATATTTTCGAACTGCAGGACGTGCTTGGGCGAAAAGACATCGCCAAAGTGATGCTGATTGCGAAATATTTTGACAGTAATCCGAAAGTGTACAACATTCAAAAGACGCTTCCGATGCTGTTTAAATACTTTTCAAACGTGATGCTGGCCTATTATTCGCCAGATAAGAGCGAACACGGCATTGGCGCGTGGCTTGGAATGTCCGAGTGGGGCGTTCGGAAAAATGTGTTGCCGCCGATGAAAGCCTACTCCGGTGTGAAGGTGATGAAGATCATTGGGGAGATTCGCAGAACGGATGCTCGGTCGAAGGGCGTTGACAGCACATCGTCAACAACGTGCGGCGAACTGATGCGGGAGCTCTTCTATTTTATTTTGCATTGATGGCAAAGTGAAATACAAGGGCAAAGGAAAGCTGAAAAAATACTTATCAAAATAACAACTAAAAAGCGCCATTTCTTAATAGAGATGGCGCTCTTTTTGTTTAAGGATTTCTGGGAAGAAGGGGAAGGCTGTTATTTGGAGTTTACCGAGAATGGCATTTTCAAAGTGCCGACTGCCAGATGGGAGGGACAGAACTTGGATGCGGCTTTGCTGGCAATTTTGTTGCTGCGTTCATCGCTCAAGCCATTGCATGGGAAAATCGCCTGAATTTGTTTTATTGATAAACGGATTGCAGAAATGGGCGAGTAGGCAGTTCCTGGAAATGTTTATATTTGCTTTTCTCGTAAGATGCCCGGTAAACAGGGGCTTTGAGGCATTTCTGTTTGTTTCTTCTCCTATACTTCTTGGCGAACGCGGGGCGAGTCACATCCGCGTCTGGGGGCAGACGCATTCGTATCAGCCCCCAGACGCATTCGCATCTGGGAGCAGACGCGTTCGTATCTGGGGCGGCGTTCGTTGGAAAATATAAGGAGAGGATTGGAAGATACATGGATTGGGGTGGGGAGATTCTTTTAAAATTAGGTATTCCAAATTCTTTTCTACTATTCGCGTAGAGGAATCCCAGGTTGATGTTGCCTTGCCGCATTCATTTACCTCTGCAGCAGTCTTGAAGAAGAAATGTGGCGGGCTACGTGGTTGATGAGAGATTGCTGATGGGGCAAAGGAATGCGGCAAGATAATATGTGTGATCTTAAATATCTACTTATCGCATTGAAAATCTGAAATTTGTGGCGATTTTTGAACGGCGTTAAGTGACATAAAATTGAAGCGAGCTTTGGCGATGTCGTATCTTTGCAGGGAGCGTGCCGTGTTGCATGATCTGATAATAAGTAGGTGTTCATAATTATTTTACAGTATCCAGGTCGGGGAATCCCAGTTTAATATTGCCTTGCCATATTCTTTTGCCCCTACAGTTGCCTTTCATCAGTCACGTAGTCCGCTAAGCTCCTTCTTCAAGACCGCTGTTGGAACAAAATAATACAACAATTCAATATAAACTATTTTTGAACACCCGCTTAAAGGGGTGGGGGATGGCAGGACATGATGCCTGGAAAGTCTTGCCGTTCATCTCAGCCGAATGGCTGGATGAGGCGAAGCCTTTCAATCTGTTTCTGCGCGGTGTATGGATTTATCGATGTCTTACCTTGGCGAAAATGGCTTGCAGGCAAACAGGCGGAGAGAAAGCGGAAGACGCTTGCTTGGCTTTGGGGCTTGAGCGAAAAGCGCAACAAGGCGTTGCGCAGTCCACAAGAATCCGCCAGGGTGGGGGAGAGGATGAAGGAGAATAAACCAGAATCAATATAAAAAGGTAAATGCCTCAATAGGATGCGGGCCACACCAGAAAAATATGGAATTTCTAATGATGATTAATAATGTAATTGCAATGTATATAAAGCAAAATTAGGTAATGCTAATTTTATTTGCGCGGAACGGGCAAATGCTAAAAATAGAAGATATTTCTTCATTTTCAGGTGTTTAATTGTGAAATGAACGGGCTGAGAATCGCGTAAAAACCTTGGAGTTGAACACTCGGGCGAAATAGGGAAATGGCGGCCAAGTAGAAGGGAAAAATCCGCCAAAATCTACATTTAGCCAATTTTATAATTTACGTAGACGAATCTCTGAATGTAAATCCTTAAGTATAGATTTACAAATATGTATTTAAATTACAAACAAATATCGGATATATGGAGATATTCAAATGTAAAATGGTTGATTTTTGGATTGAAAATTATGAAGTGTAAATGTAAACTTATAAATATACACTCATTTTATTACATTGCAAGGTGCTGAAACTTAGGGAAATAGAACTTGTAGGTGTTTTATATGTGTATGTATTCATTTTCCTTTTGGTTTAAATCCCTTGAATATTCTCATTCTTGTTTTGTATTACAATATCGTAATAAGCACATAATCAGAGTGATGGTTGCTTTCATTAAAGAAATATGCAGGTGTGTTTTGGATTGTAAATATATATGTATATAAAGAGACGTCTTTCCTGGTTATCGGTATTTGGATTTGTGCTGATTTGCGGATGTGAAATTGTAAAATTTAAAATCAAAATTTTCTTTCCTGAATTTTGTGGATTCCTAAATTTGTATGTATCTTTGTAAATGAATCCGTAAAATTCCGTTTTGACCGGCTGAAGGGCGTTTTTGGCTTGCTTTTAGCGCCAGGTGTTACGCTTTTTGGTGTTGCTTAAAATATATAATTATATAAAATGTGAGTTATGGATAAAGATATTATAAGTCCATGTGTGTACTTACTTTTAAAATATAATCTTTGTCTCATGATATTAGTATAAACATTAAAGTATGTACATAAGAACAATATCAGTAAAATAAATCTTTGTATAAATCTATATTTATTCTAATATTATATTTTACAAATTGGTCTTGCGGAATATGGAATTTCAAAGATCTAAAACATAGTTTGGTAAAATAAGAAATCAGTATGAAAGAAAGAATTCGTTTGATTCAGGAGCAGCTTGGGCTGTCGCAGATAGAGTTTGCTAACAAGTTGGGTATTTCGCCAGCATCTTTGTCGAGTATTTACACGGGGCGTACCAATCCTACGAATAATCATGTGATGGCCATTCATAAGGCCTTCCCGCAAATTAACGTAAATTGGTTAATGTTTGGAGAGGGGGATATGACTGAAGGAGGTGTTGTTGGCGCTGCGCTGAATGAAAATGGTGAGGCGGTCAATAATAATGATGAGGGAGGACTTGAAAATGGAAAATCTGATACTTCCGTCAGTCCTGCAGGTTTGGCGTTGTTTTCTTCAGAAGGAAAGGAAGCGTCAGGTGGTGACGTGGTTTCAAGGATGGGTGTCGCTGATGGAGTAAATTCAAGTCATTTGGGCGTTTCCAACGAGGATTTTTACTCTCGCAGGTCTAAAAATACGAATATTATTGACAAACCAGTCCGGGAAATCAAGGAAATTAGGGTGTTTTTCAGTGATGGTACATACGAGGCTTTTGTACCTTCTGGTAAATAAATCCGTTTGATATTCAGTGGATTAGCGTCTCTGTGTATTCTTCCTTTCACGGGGTGAAATGGCGCTCTCTTAATCGCTTTTTTGAGGTTGGAGGGGCGTGTTGTTGACGTGTTTTCTGCTTCGAAAAGAGGTGGTGGACTGTTTGGAAAAAGGTGTGCCGTTGAAAGCGATATGCTGAAAGGCATTTTTATTTCTAAGATGGTTCTCTGGGTGAAACTGCTCGTTTGTCCTTGGTGTCGTGGTCTTCGTGGTGTCAGGTAGGAGTGTCGCTCGGTCTCTCTTCAAGTATTGTCTCGCAAGAATCCTTATAGCTGATATAAATATGAAAGTCCCTGTTCTTCCGTTGCGCAATTTGACAACGAGTCCGGCCTTCTACATGTTTGTGGCATTTGCAGCCGGCGTGTTGTTGGGCGACAGTTTTTACGGGCAGTTGAAATCCTATGTCGATTGGGCGGTAGTCCTCGTCGGCCTCCTTGTTGTGCTGGCAGTTGCCGTTCTTTACTTTTACGATCGCCGGTCGTCATTGCCGCTGGTCAGCTTCGCCGGTCTTGCCTGCTTCGTTTTGGGAACAGTTGTGCTGGTGGATGATCGCAAGGAGCAGGAAGTGATATGGGCTGAGTGTATCAAGACGTATCGCGTCATGGTGGAGGATGCTCCGGTGGAGAAAGAAAACGTGTGGCAGTTTACGGGGCGCGTTTTGCCAACGGAGGATATTCCCGACGGAAGCGTGCGCAATGATATCGGGAAATTGGTGCGTTGCAGTGTGGCTAAGAAAAATGCAGGCGGGGCGAAGCGTGCGCTTGTGAATGATGAAGGAGATGGACAGGTTGGAAAAGAACTGCTGCTTCGCCCGGGAGATGAACTGCTGATGCGGTGCAGGATAACCGAATTGCACAATACGGGAAATCCGGGAGAGTTTGACTATGCAAAGTGGCTGCGCCGGCAGGGCGTGTCTGGTATGGCTTTTTGTTATGCAGGATATTGGATGAATACTGGGGAGTCAGACGACATGCCGCTAACTGTAAAGGCGCTTCGCGCTCGTAGCTATATGGTGGAGCGTAGTGCGAAATATTTGTCGGATGACGATTTGGCTGTGTTCTCTGCCATTACGTTGGGCGACAAGACCAAGGTTGATAAAGAAATACGCAATGTCTATTCTTCGAGTGGCGTGAGCCATGTGCTGGCTTTGTCTGGTCTGCATTTGGGCATTCTGTTTGGTCTGTGGCAGATTGTTCTCAAACATCTTGATCATCGTCGGCGGCGTTTTTTTCTTTTTATGCGTCTGCTTGGATTGCTTGGTCTGCTTGCCTTCGCTTATCTTGCTGGATTTCCGAAGTCGTTGGTGCGGGCTGCCTTGATGTTGGCGTTCTGTCAGATGCAGCACCATTTCCAGGGAGAGCCGTTTTCGGTCAATAACCTATTTTCTGCCGGCTTGGTTATTCTTTTGTTCTCGCCTCAAGCTTTGTTTGATGTGGGCTTTCAGTTGTCTTTCGCTTCCGTGTTGGGCATTCTGCTATATATGGGATTGCTGATCACCCCCAAGACGCTTATGAAGCGGCCTGTGTTGCGTTGGGTGGTTAGTCTGGCACTTGTGTCGGTCGTTGCGCAGTTGGCCACGTTTCCTTTGGTGGCCTATTATTTTCATACTGTTCCGCTCTATGGCGTAGTGTCGAATTTCGTTGCCGTCCCCGTGGCTTATTTGTTGCTGATGCTTGGCCTCGTGTTTTATGTCGTTCCGTTTTTGCAGCCCTTGATGGCGCCGGTGCTGCATTTCTTGCTTTCCCTGATGAATACTTTCTTGGGGTGGATGGCGGAAGTGCCTGGCGGTGTTTTGCATTTTCGTCCGAGTCTCGTTGCTGTGCTGCTGATTTATGTGGTGCTTGCGATGTCGTTCCGGGCTTTGCGTAGGGGTGTCAAGTATGTCGACTGGCGGTTTGTTCGTTGCGCGGTCTTCGCCTTTACGTTGTGTGTGGGTGTGGAATTGTATGCCGTTTGGCGTTCAAACCTCAATCCGCAAATCATCTTCTATGGCAGTTATGGTGGTGTGCCTGTTCATTTCATTCAGTCGTCGTCCAGTAGTTATCTGTGGATGCCAAGCGGTATTGGCGCAACAGGGGCCGAAAAGCAGGTGGAATACTTGAAAGACGGATTCTGGGCCGACCATCATGTGGCGCCGCCAGTTGTGGTGGCCGACACATTGCGCAGAGACGATTGCCTTGTTCGTGGAAATGTCGCTTGGTTTGGCGGCAAAACGGTTGCCCGGGTAAATGTGCGGCTACGGAGTGGGGAAGGTCGGATGCCGCTGGCTGTCGACTATCTTTTGATTGAACATGGGAGCAAGTCGCCACTTTTCGTATTGTTGGAATATTACAGTCCAAGGCAGGTGGTGCTTTCCGCCTCGTTGTCGGATTATTATCGGAGAAGGTATGCGGAAGAGAGTAGACGGCAGCACCTCCAGGTGTATGATATGCAGGCGGAGGGTGCGCTCAGAGTGGAACTGTAATTTGATGGTGTTGGAAAATATTCTGAGAGAAACCGACATCGGATGAGTCGGTATGAAATCAGAGACAGATGTTCGGGAAAGTCCTAAGCGGTTTTGTCTTTTTATGGTTGCCGGCGCTTCTCGATGCTTGCGGCTCCCTTCTTAAGCGCTGGTTACGACCCTGAAAATGATTCGATTTTATGGAATTTGTAACTAATACGTAAAAAATATGAAGAAAAATTTGGTGGTATTGAAGATATGTTGTACCTTTGCACTCGCAAAAACGAAATAACGACATGCACTCTTAGCTCAGTTGGTAGAGCAACTGACTCTTAATCAGTGGGTCCAGGGTTCGAACCCCTGAGAGTGTACAAATTTTATTTGCAAACAGAGTATGCACTCTTAGCTCAGTTGGTAGAGCAACTGACTCTTAATCAGTGGGTCCAGGGTTCGAACCCCTGAGAGTGTACGAAATGCGAGGATTCAAAAGAGTCTTCGCATTTTTTCGTTTATGGCGCATTAGGTGGCGGGACAGAAAGATGCCGTTGTTGGATGCGCTGTGTTTTCAGAATGGGCAGGTGCTCAAAATGGTCTATGTAATGGTGAAAGAATAAGTTGACTAATTTTGACCTGTATTTTTGTTGGTTTTGGGATTTGGAAGAGGGAGCATAGCGGGCTATGTGACCGATGACAAATTTCAAAAACAGCAAAAAGACAGGGCATAAGGAATAACTCCTTATTCCTTACTCCACAAAATTGGTCAAGTTATTTTTTTACCATTACATAATATCAAAATGGTTTTCCCAGCGTTGGTGTTAAAAATAACATTGACCACCTGCTCACCTACTTATTGATGTTTACAAAGAATATGCAGACCATGGAAAATCCAGAAGCGTACAGAGCTCAACAGATTGTTGAATATACAGGGACAAACCTTTTTTTGACAGGTAAGGCAGGAACGGGAAAAACCACGTTTCTGCGTCGGCTGCGTGAGCGGTCTGCCAAACGTATGGTGGTTCTTGCCCCGACGGGCATCGCTGCTATCAATGCGGGCGGCGTGACCATTCATTCTTTTTTTCAGCTCCCCTTCTCTCCCTATATCCCAGATGCCAATTACAGTCGGGAAACCTTTAAAATGACGCAGCAGAAGGTGCGCCTCATCCGCAGTTTGGATTTGGTGGTGATTGACGAGATTTCTATGGTGCGTGCCGATTTGCTTGATAGCATTGATTCCGTCTTGCGTCGATACCGCAATCCGGGTTTGCCTTTTGGCGGTGTGCAGTTGCTTTTGATTGGCGACTTGCAGCAGTTGGCACCAGTGGTGAGAGACGAGGATTGGAATATGCTGAAGAAGTATTACGACACCCCGTTCTTCTTTTCAAGCCGTGCCCTCCAGGCTTCCAACTATGTGACGGTTGAATTGAAACATATTTATCGGCAGGATGATCCAGATTTTATCCGTATTCTGAATGAAGTGCGTTCTGGAACGGTGGACAATCAGACGCTGGACGCGTTGAACAAGCGGTATATCCCTGATTTCAATCCTCCTCAAAAGGATGGCTATGTGCGTTTGGTCACTCATAACAATCAGGCAAAACAGGTGAATGAACTTGAACTGAACCGCCTCGAAACACCGGCTTTTGAGTTTAAGGCAGTGTGCAGCGGAGTGTTTCCGGAGAGTTCTTATCCGACGGATGAAGTGCTCGTCTTGAAGGAAGGTGCCCAGGTTATGTTTGTGAAGAACAATGCTGAAGCTGGCTACTATAATGGTATGCTGGGCGAGGTGGTCATGATTAATAAGAATGGGGTGTGCGTTCGTCCGATAGGTGAGAAGCAGGCTTCTCCCATTGATTTGGAGCGCGAGGAGTGGACCAATGCCAAATATGCCCTCAATGAAAAGAATAATGAGATTGAAGAGGTGGTGGAAGGTACATTCAAGCAATATCCCCTGCGGCTGGCGTGGGCCATTACCATACATAAAAGTCAGGGGCTCACTTTTGAACGCGCCATTATCGACACGCATTGGGCTTTTGCCCACGGGCAGACCTATGTGGCTTTGAGTCGTTGCAAGTCGTTGGAGGGCATGGTGCTTTCTTCAAAGATTCCAAGGGCGGCTGTCATTTGTGATGCCGATGTGGCGCGGTTTACGGAGAGGGCGGAGGCTGAAACTCCCACGGATGAGATGGTGAGGAAGATGCAGGCTGATTTTTATATGGAAACGGTGGTCCGTCTGTTTGACTTCCATCTGTTGCGCTATCAGTATGATCAGTTGCGTCGGCTCTTGGCGGAGCATTTCAATAGGCTGTTTCCGCGGACAGTGACTGCGTCGGATGAACTTGCTGCTGCTTTTTATAAGGAAGTGGAGCAGGTGGCTGTGGCGTTCCATCATCAGCTCTCTCGTTTGTTTGCAGAGGCGAAAAATACTTCTGGCGATGAAGTGATTGTTGAGCGCATAAAGAAGGGGGCTGCGTATTTCTCAGAGAAGATGAAGCCCGTCTATGATTTTGTGATGCAGATGGAGTTGCCGACAGATAATAAGCAGATTAAGCAACGTGTCTCTAACGTGTTGCAGGCAGCCAGAGAGGCGCTTCAATTCAAATGCCGCATGTTGAGGTATGTGGCGGAAAATGGTTTTGAGCTGGAGAAGTATTTGGCTGAAAAAGCCATCGCGTCTATGGGGGAGAAGAAATCGAAACCCCAAAAGGGCGAGAAGAGAAAAGCCAGTTCTGTGAGCCAGAAGGTGGAGGTGCCATCGGATATTCTGCATCCCGAATTGTTTAAGCATTTGGTGAAATGGCGTTATGACAAGTCGCGCGAGAAACTCCTGCCGGCCTATACGATTCTCCAGCAGAAGGCGTTGATTGGTGTGGCCAATCTCTTGCCAACGACGAAGGCTGATTTGAAAGTGATTCCTTATCTTGGCGACAAGAGTATTGAAAATTATGGGGATGAACTTTTGGCGCTTGTCGCGAAATATGGTCCGGCAGCAGGTAAATGACAAGTGTTTTTGAACACTTGCTTATGTCCAAATGAAGATATTCAAAAATATCCCCGAAGGGATGGAACTCAAAAAAAAACTGGTGTTCCGATTCCTTCGGGGATTATTGTCGGTCGGTGGCTATTTCTTTGCCACTGCTGCCAGGGTGAATTGGCATGGTTGTCCGTTAAAATATTTCACCAGGACACGTTCGAAGATGTTGCCTTCTTCGGAGATGGATGAAAAGAGCGTCATGCAAGAGCGTAGTTTGAGGTCGTCGGGCGAACCGAAAATGTCAAAAGCCGTTAGGCCTTCGTGCTGGAGCAGTTCTTCTGTGATTTCCAGTAGGCGCATTCCCAAAACAGGGTGGCGCAGATAGGCTTCGGCTTCAGAACGGCAGGAAATGGCGTATTTTTGTGCCATGCTGCTATGGCCGAGGCCAGTAATTTGCGGGAAGATAAACCACATCCAGTGGGTTTTCTTGTGCCCGTTGCGAATCTCTTCAAACGCTCGGCTGTAAGTTTGTTCTTGCGCCGCGACGAAGCGTTGCAGATTGAATTGGTCGTTGCTGCTTTCGTTGCCCTGTCGTTCAGGAGAATCCTCGGTTTCCTCTTTGCCGTTGGCACCGATGGTGAACAGTTCTTCCAAGCGTTCACCCATCTCCTGGATGTAATTCTTTTTCTTGTCGTGTGCTTTCGGGTTGACAACGACATTAAAACTGTGCGGCACCAATTCCACGTCAATGTCGCAGCCCATCATGACGGGGTCGCCGTCGATGTGTACCGCGCCAGGTTGCGTGCGCTTGACATGGAGCTTCTTGGTTTGGGAAAGTTGCACGTGGTTGTTGTTTAGTAATGTCTTGGTGAACATCTGTAGTAGAACGTAGGCCCCTTCTATTGTAGGGAACGGTTTCATGACAATCACGTCCATCAGTCCGTCTTTCATGGAAGCCGTTGGCGCGATATAGGCATTGTTGCCGTATTGTGAAGCGTTGGCGCACGCAATCAAAAAGGCGTCAAGTTCCTCCTTCTGGCCGTTATATTCCAAGATATAGTGTTCCGACTGGTAGGTCAGTCCCACTCCGATGGTGTTTTTAGCATATTGCAGCAGGCCGCGTTTGCCACTATCGGCAAATTTCTTGCTGACAAATGCGTCAAAGCCCATACCGCAAGTGCAGAAAAACGGTTTGCCGTTGATTTTTCCGTAGTCAAGGCAGTGTATCACGTTTTGATTTAGAATTTCAATCGCTCCTCGCGGCGTTTGGGAGATTTGCAGATGCCTGGCCAGACCGTTTCCAGAACCGCAGGGGATGATGCCCAAAGCGGTGGACGTATGCACCAGAGAGCGTGCCACTTCGTTGACGGTGCCGTCGCCACCAACGGCCACAACGATGTCCACCCCGTTCTCTGCAGCTTCCTTGGTTAGTTCCGAAGCATGCCCGGCGTGTGTGGTGAATTTTATTTCGTGGTCAAAAAGTGTGTGGTCGAGCCATCGTTCAATCTCTTCCGGTATTGACTGTTTGTGTCGTGTGCCCGATATGGGATTGATGATAAAGAGGACTTCCTTCTTCATAGATAAGAATAAGAGATGTGAAACCTTTTTGTTTTTTCAAGGAGGCAGAGCCATGCAGGAGCTTGATTGTAAATTCAGAACTCCAAGGCACAAAGTTAAGTTTTTCTTTCGCTCCGACCATAAAATCCCTTGTGATAAATCGTCTGGGCGCATTTTTTGAAGATAAAAAGCCTGCATTAATGCAAAAATGTGTATCTTTGCCAAGTTTTACGGAGCTTGTTGATTGTCGAAAACCTTCAAGCGTTAGTGGTAGTTGTAAAAGCTATGCTACGAAGGGAAGAAAAGCTCCGGCTATTGCATGAAGTAATATAATTTAAAAACGTTGGCATCCCGTGCTGGAAATTGCTTTTATTGGGGCGGATGACTCCTTATATATAATTGGTATATAATAATAAGGAGTGGAAGTCTATAGATATTCGGCATTCTCGGGCAGGAGGATGTTTATAACCAAGGAGGGAGGCAGATGGTCTCCACGTTTATCGCGACGTTGCTCTCTCCGTTCTGACAAATTAATCCATGGGTATTTTACAGGAAAGATTATCTAAGTACACTTTGCCACAGCAGTATATGGCAAAAGGCGTTTATCCCTATTTTCGTGAAATCGACGGAAAGCAGGGCACTGAAGTAGACATGGGCGGACACAAGGTGTTGATGTTCGGTTCAAATGCCTATACTGGTCTGCCTGGTGATGAACGTGTCATTGAGGCCGGTGTCAAGGCGCTTCGCAAATACGGTGCAGGCTGTGCCGGTTCGCGTTTCCTTAATGGTACACTTGACCTCCATGTTAAATTGGAGAAAGAGTTGGCTCAGTTTGTTGGCAAGGAGGATTCTCTCTGCTTCTCAACAGGTTTTACTGTAAACTCTGGTGTAATCGCTTGCCTCACGGGGCGCGAAGACTACATCATTTGTGACGACCGCGACCATGCCTCAATTGTTGACGGCCGCCGTTTGTCTTTCTCAACCAATTTGAAATACAAGCACAACGATATGGCTGACCTTGAACGTCAGCTTCAGAAGTGCGCTCCAGAAGCCGTTAAGCTCATTGTGGTTGATGGCGTTTTCTCAATGGAGGGCGACTTGGCAAACTTGCCGGAAATCGTGCGCTTGAAGCATAAATACAATGCAACCATCATGGTCGACGAAGCACACGGAATTGGTGTGTTTGGTCGTCAGGGACGAGGCGTGTGTGACCATTTCGGTCTGACTGACGAGGTCGACTTGATTATGGGTACTTTCAGCAAGTCGTTGGCTTCAATCGGCGGTTTTATCGCTGCTGACGAAACCATCATCAATTGGTTGCGCCATAACGCACGTACTTATATCTTCAGTGCATCAAATACGCCGGCTGCCACTGCTGCCGCGCTCGAAGCATTGCATATCATCCAGGAAGAACCGCAGCGCATTGAGGCTCTTTGGGATGTGACGCGCTATGCGTTGAAGCGCTTCCGCGAGGCTGGTTTTGAAATCGGCGAAACGGAATCTCCGATTATCCCGCTTTACGTTCGCGACACGGAGAAGACCTTCGTTGCCACGGCACGTGCTTTTGAGGAAGGCGTTTTCATTAATCCGGTTATTCCGCCAGCATGTGCGCCCCAAGATACTTTGGTCCGCGTTGCATTGATGGCAACCCATACGCATGAGCAGGTTGACCGCGCCGTTGACTCTCTCCGCAAGGTGTTTGTTGAACTCGGAATCATCAAGGACTAATATTTTAGAATATATACATTACAACAAACCGTCTGTATCGTTTTCCTGTCGGGAATGGGTATAGACGGTTTTTTGGAACATGCCAAAAGTATTCAAAAATGTGGAGTAAAAACAAACTCAAGTTCGTGCGTTCGCTTACGCAGAAGAAATACCGGGATGCGGAGCGGGCTTTTCTGGCTGAAGGAGCAAAAGTGATAGGGGAGCTCTCCGGCGCTTTCCGTATGCGTCTTCTTGTTGCCACGCAGGAATATCTTGACAAGCATCCTGAAGTGACCGCTGAAGAAATTGATGTCGTTACGTCAAGGGAACTTTCTCAGGCGTCGGCCCTGACAACAGCGCATGAGGCGTTGGCCGTGTTTGAAAAGCCAGACCGGAAAGTGGCGTTAGAAATGAATCCTGACGATTTGGTGTTGGCGCTCGACGGTGTGCAAGACCCTGGGAATGTAGGCACCATTATTCGTTTGGCCGATTGGTTTGGTATTACGAATGTCGTATGCTCGCGTGAAACGGCCGACGCTTTTTCTCCCAAGGTTGTGCAGGCAACAATGGGGGCCTTGGCGCGTGTGAATGTCTTTTATGTCGACCTGCCGCAGTGGCTGGAGGAGAATAAGGGACAGATGCCAGTTTATGGCACGTTTATGGACGGCGATAATTTGTATGAATCCACACTGACTTCTCATGGCATCATCGTCATGGGCAATGAGGGAAAGGGAATCTCTCAGGCCGTTGAGCAACATGTTTCGCGGCGAATCACTATTCCGAATTTTCCTGAGGGCCGGCCGACAGTGGAAAGTCTTAATGTGGCAATAGCAACGGCGGTTACTTGTTCTGAGTTCCGTCGCCGCAGATAAATGGAGGTTTAAGTGAAATGTTTACGAGCATATTAAATGAATCTATTTTAGGTCTGCAACCTATTTTAGATCTGCAGCCTTGGCTTGTCGGCGCTATGGCGTTGAGCCTGCTGCTTGCCTGGCGGTGGCGCTGGCGGGATTATCTGCTTCCGTGGAAGATAAATCGCCGGTTGCGTAGGGGAGAAAACATTCAGGATGTTCCTGCGCCGGCAATGGATGCGCAGGAGGGGATTTCGGCATTTGCCCGCCCTTTGCCGCGTGCGAGTGTGGTTATTCCGTGTTGCAATCAGGCAGACACGTTACGGGAAAATCTGCCAGCGTTTTTGAGTCAGGATTTGTCGGCGTTTGAAATCATTATTGTGGATGAGGCTTCAACCGACGAGACCCGTGCGTTGATCAATCATCTTTCTTCGGAGCATTCCAATCTGCGATACACCTTTGTTCCAGCCTCTTCCCGTTACCTCGACCGGAGAAAATTGGCCATCACGCTTGGCGTAAGGGCTGCCAGGGCACCTTGGGTGGTTTTGACCGAGGCCGATTGTCAGCCTGCAGATGTCTCTTGGCTCAGATTGATGGCTTCCCGTTTCTCGGATGAATCTGATTTCGTTTTGGGATATGCCAATTATGTCGATGATGGCACGCAGATGTCTCGCAGTGCCATCTTCAATCGGTTGCGTCGCCAGTTGCTGCGTTATAGGGCTGCGTTTGGAACACATCGCATGTGGAGTCGCCAATTTGCAACGCCTGTAGGAAAAGCTTTTGGCGGAGATGTCTCTAATATGGCAGTGCGCAAAAGTTGGTTCATGGCCAATAAAGGTTACGCCGACAGCCTCAATGTCTCTTGTGGCGAAGACGATTTGCTCGTGGATGCTCTTTCGTGCAAATCCCGCACCTTGGTAGAAGTACGACCAGAAGCCACCATTATGCAGCATCTGCCGTCGCGTCCCCTTTTGGTGGCACAACAGGCGGCACACCGCGAGGCACTTCGCCGTTTGTCGTGGCGAGGACGTTTATTCCGTTATCGTGAGAGCGCTGCCACATGGATGACGTGGCTCTTCTTGTTGGCCTTGATGGCCTATCTGCTTTTGCGTGTAGAAGTCCTGGTGGAAACTCAAAAATATGCAACGGATGACATTCCGTATGATGCGTCAGTTTTTTTGCTGATGATATTAGATGTCGTGTTGCCGGGATGGTTTTTGCGTCGGTGTACCGATAGTTTGGGAGAACGTCGTTTCTGCTGGTTAGGCTTGTGGGGGCGGCTCTTGGCCCAGCCATTCTATACGCTGACTGAGAAAATGCGGCATTTTGGACGCCGCCACGACTTCGTGCGTCGCTGATGGCTTGTGGCCTTGAGCGTCATCCAAATAGCCCTGTCCTTTCCAGACATACGTTTAATTTCTAAAGACAATAGACACTCATGATAAAAATATACAGCATGGATACATGCCCGGACTGCATTGACATCAAACGGCAGGTGGAGAATAATCCGTCCTATCAAATCATTGAAATCGGGCAGCACGTCAGAAACCTGAAGGAATTTCTTCGTTTGAGAGATACCAGTTCGGTTTTTGACGAAGCCAAACGCGAAGGATACATAGGAATCCCTTGTTTCGTGCTCGAAGACGGGCGCGTGACGCTTGTGCCGGAGGAAGCCGGATTGATGGCGCAACATGAGGCAGAGGCGGAATCCTGTAGTCTTGATGGTTCTGGTTGTTGATGCTGAACGTAAGTAGGTCATATATGCCAAGGGTATTTCAAATATAAGAATATTTTTGACCACCTACTTGTCTGAGAATCTTAGGAACAAGGAAACGTTTCTATAATCGGTATGTTTCATTAATCGGCATGCCCCAATAGTGTAATGGCGGAAGAGCAGGCTGGCGTTGTATTATTTTCAATGGCGTTCATGCTGACTCTTCCGCCATTGCTATAAGTCGGGGCGGAGTTGTATGGGGTGTTTGCTCGTCTGTGCTTCGTGAATTTCTCACGCCATGTGTTTTTTTGATTGTATCCAACTCCTCGCGCCAGAAAAATCAAAACGTCTGCGTGGGAGAACTCAATTGCAACGTCTGGTTCAAAAAGTTAAGCTATAAGTTGCTACTTTCAAAAAAAAATGTAACTTTGCAAATTGAACAAAAAGGAGTCGGGCTGATTTTGGCGCTTGATAAAGCCTGAAAGGAATCTGGCAGACTTCTCTGGTATCACAAGAAACAATAGTATAAATCTTTTTTTGATATAGCGCAAATAGTATGGGAATATTAAACATATTTGGCAAAAAATCTGTAGCCGAACAAGGTTGGCGCGTCGGAGGCATGGAAGATTTCATGACCCTTATCCGTGTCTACTACCAGGCGGTTATGGCGGCCAATTTGGGTATCAACAACTTGGCGGCTTTGCCTGACCTTCGTTTGTTTAAACAGACGTTGCACGTGCCAACGGTGAACAACAAGTTGGGGCTGGGTGAGAAAAACCGCTGCAAGAAACTCCTCTCTGAAATCTATGGCATCTCCGACAATTTCTTCAAGGAAATTGATATGAGCATTAAGCGCAACTGTAAGAACCTGAATAGCGTGCAGCCTTATTTCTTTGCTTTCCAGGGATTTTCTCAGGAGCTTATGATGGTTATGGGAAACTTGATGAAATGGAAGTTCCGCGTGCCTGGCTTCATGAAAAACGCGTTGCGTACCATGACGCAGAAAACCGTGAACGATGTCTTGACGAAAGACAACTGGAAGAAAGACGATGTGCGAAAGGCCTGTATGAGTGTTCGCCAGTATCAGCAGAAGCTTGGATACAGCGGCGAATGGATGGCGGAATATGTCTATAACATCGTTATCTTGGCTAAGAAAGAGCCGAAACCAAAGGATGTTGAGGAAAAAGACGCCAAGAAATAACCCAACGATGCCTGTTGCTGCACTGCTGATACTTTCAGATTCGTTGAACGGAGACGCAATCTCATTGTCAGCGTGCTCTTGTTTCAAGCGGTGCATGCAGAAATCAAACAGGAAACGAAAACATTGACAGCGCATTTGATTTGCCCACAGGGAAAGACACCTGTCAACAGCAAGAGACTACATGACAAAAGAGGAAGAAAACAACCTGCGCATATTGGAAACAAGAGTGAGGCAACTCATCTTGTCATACAAAGACCTGGAAGCTAAAAATCAAGAATTGCTTGAAAAAATGGCGCTTCAGGTGGAAAGTATGTCCAAATTGCAAGCTGAAAATGTAGCCTTGAAGAAGCAGTACGACACGCTTAAGACGGCAAAGGTGCTTGAAGTCTCTGGCGAAGATGTGCGGGATGTGCGAAAGCGTCTCAACGGCCTGGTCAAGGAAGTTGACAAGTGCATCGCCTTGCTGAATGTTTAATCTCAACGAGCGGCAAAGCTTTCATATTTATAAGGAAGTTTGTCGATGTCAGGAAGTTTCCGGTTGTTCAAATCTTTAAAATCCAAGTAATTATGGCAGATAAAGTGTCGTCCGTCAACGACAAACTGAGCATCCAATTGATGATTGGAAAGCAGATGCATCCAATCACCATTCGTCGTGACAAGGAGGAGATTTTCCGCAAGGCTGCCAAGAATATCAACGAACGTCTTGGACGCTATCAGGAGAGTTATCCGAATCTGAGCTATGAAAGCTGTGTTTCAATCACATTGCTTGATTTTGCCGTTGAAGCTCTTCAGGCTCAAAGCAACAACGACACCAAACCTTATGACGAGGCTGTGTCGGCGCTGACGCGTGAGATTGAAGAAGCGCTTGGATGTGAAACCGCAGGAAGTGGCCAGGAGGCAGCGGATGGCGGTGTTCAAAACAAACAGTAACCAATTTCTAAATGAGGCGTTCCAGAAATTGGCCGGCTAAAGCCTCTCATGAAAAAAGTAGAATGGGAGGGAAGCGGAAAAGTTTTTCTCGCGGCGGCCGTATTGGGAAATGCCCGAATATAAATTAACGTAATGGAATATGTATGGATTGTTGTGGCGCTGATTATAGCTGGTGCCATTGAATTCGGTGCCTTAAAATATGTCCTCAAAAGCAAGTATAAACGTGTGCTGGATGAGGCAGCAAAAGAAGCCGATGTCATCAAAGAGAAGAAGTTGTTGGAGGTCAAGGAGAAATTCTTGAACAAGAAAGCTGAGCTTGAAAAGGAAGTACAGCAGAGAAACCAAAAGATTCTTCAGGTTGAAAACAAACTCAAGCAGCGCGAAATGAGTCTTTCGCAGAAGCAGGAAGACTTGGGAAAACGTAAAGTTGAACTCGACAACACGCAGAACAAGCTCAATGCTCATGCCCAGCTCTTGAAAACCAAGGAAGAGGAGTTGGAGAAGATGCAACTCAAAGAGCGCGAGAAACTGGAAGAACTCAGCGGTTTGTCGGCAGAGGAAGCCAAGAAGCGTTTGGTGGATTCTTTGAAGGATGAAGCCCGCACCAATGCCCAGTCGTATATCAACGAAATCATGGACGACGCTAAAATGACGGCCAATAAGGAAGCCAAGCGCATCGTGATTCAGACCATCCAGCGTGTTGCAACGGAAACCGCCATTGAAAACAGCGTGACAGTGTTCCATATCGACAACGACGAGGTTAAAGGCCGCATCATTGGTCGTGAAGGACGTAATATCCGTGCTTTGGAAGCAGCCACAGGCGTTGAAATTGTGGTTGACGACACGCCGGAAGCCATTGTGATTTCTGCTTTCGATCCTGTGCGTCGTGAAATCTGCCGTTTGGCGCTCCATCAGTTGATTTCAGACGGCCGCATTCACCCTGCTCGCATTGAAGAAGTCGTTGCAAAGGTGAAGAAGCAGATTGAGGAAGAAGTGATCGAGACCGGTAAGCGAACGGCCATCGACTTAGGCATTCACGGTTTGCATCCTGAGCTCATCCGCATCATTGGTAAGATGAAATACCGTTCTTCTTATGGTCAGAATCTTTTGCAGCATGCGCGTGAAACGGCCAACCTTTGTGCCGTGATGGCTGCTGAATTGGGATTGAATCCGAAGAAAGCCAAGCGTGCAGGTCTCTTGCACGACATCGGTAAGGTGCCCGATGAAGAGAGCGAATTGCCACACGCACTCTATGGTGCCAAGTTGGCTGAAAAATACAAGGAAAAACCTGAAATCTGCAATGCAATAGGTGCCCACCATGATGAAATGGAAATGACGACGCTCTTAGCGCCAATCGTTCAGGTGTGCGACGCCATCAGTGGTGCCCGTCCGGGTGCACGTCGTGAAATCGTTGAAGCTTACATCAAGCGTTTGAACGATCTTGAAAACATCGCAATGAGCTATCCTGGCGTTACGAAAACGTATGCCATCCAGGCAGGTCGCGAGTTGAGAGTGATTGTTGGTGCCGACAAGATTGACGACAAGCAGACTGAGAGCTTGAGCGGCGAAATCGCCAAGCGCATTCAGGACGAGATGACTTATCCGGGCCAGGTGAAGATTACGGTGATCCGTGAAACCCGCTCTGTAAGTTTTGCGAAGTAAAAATCTGAGGTATAATAAGCTAAGGGTGCATACTATGAACGGTATGCGCCCTTAGTTGTTGTGGAAATAATCGTTAAAAGTTGAATGCCTGTTTATGGGAAGAAACAAATATTCCGAAAAGGAAATAAAGGAAATCGGTAAGTTGCTCCGTCTGAAAAATGCGGCCAATCGCTTCGGACAAAAACAAATTCGCCACCAGTTGCGTGTGGATTATGAGTTCAATATTGCGGATTTCAATGAGCCGGGAAAGGCTTTTGGTGAAGACGACCTTTTGAGGGCAGTTGAGCGCGGTGCCATCGTGATTTTGGACGATGCCACCATTGCAGCCATGAAGGAAAAGCGGGCGAGAGACAAAGCGAGAGATGAAGCCAAGCGGGCCGAGATGGCTGTTGAGGCAGGCGAAGAAACCTCTTGGCAGGATGCCATGAAGGAATGGGAGGCCTGGGAGGCATCCGAGGCTTCCAAATGATGCTGTTCGGCTGTTCTTCTATCGTGTGTGCCCTCTTTACTTCTGTAGTCAAATCAATATGATTTATGGTCAAAATTAAGCGAAACCGTGAAACGGCCCGAAGCATGTTGCTGTGCTTCTGCCTGTTTGCCAGCGTCCTGCTGCTTGCGGGATGTTCTGCGCTGCGCTTTGTGCCAGACGATGAGGTGATGCTGTCTTCCGTGAAAATGCAGAGCGACAGCAAGCAGATTTCGCCCGGTTCATATCGCGCATACGTTCGTCAGGAGCCAAATTCGCGTTGGTTCAGCCTGATGAAAGTTCCCCTTGGCGTCTATTGCATGCAAGGGAAAGACAGTTTGCGCCGTTTCAATCGTTTCATACGGAGAATTGGTGAGGCCCCAGTGATATATAACGAGGCAGAAACCAAAGAGTCGCTTTCGGCATTGAAAGCGGCGTTGAACAACCACGGTTTTTTGCACGCCAGCGTAGAGGCCGACACCTCCTTGGTGCGTGGAAGGCGTGTGAATTTGCGTTATAAAATCCATCCGGGATTGCGCACTTATGTCGGTGACATCCATTATGAGTTTGACGATGCGGAGGTGGAAAAGGCGGTGATGAAAACCATCTCCTCTTCAAAACTCTACCGTGGTATGCCGCTCGATGCCTCTCTGCTCAATGACGAGCGTTCCCGTTTGGTGAACCTTCTGCGAGACCAAGGATATTATCACCTTCACAAGGAATTTGTTTCCTTCAGGGCCGATACGGCAGCCGATGATTATAGTGTCAATCTGACGCTGCGCGTTAAAATGCCCAATGGCATGGATTCCACGCGCGTCTATCAGAAATACAAGATACGCAAGGTGAATATATATGAAGACGTGGCGCAAGGCGAGGAGAAAGGTGTTTCGCCATACCACGGATTAGACATCTATTATGGCGATGGCTTGAAGATGTATCGCCGTGTGTACGACAGTCACATGTATATTCGTCCCGACAGTCTGTATCGTGCCACAGATTTGCGCAACACCTACAGCAGCATCAATAGTCTTCCTTCAGTGGGCTATTCAGCCGTGCGTTTTCGGGAAGTTCCCACCGACAGTGCGCTGCTTGATTGCGATGTTAATGTCAATCTCAACATGCCCAACAGTGTCAGCGCCGAAGTCGAGGGAACAAACACATCGGGGAATTTAGGTGCGGCTTTGGTGCTCACTTATTCCAACAAAAACATATTCCGCGGTGCAGAAAGCCTGTCGTTGAAATTGCGTGGCGCATACGAGGCCATTACTGGTTTGGAAGGATACAACAATCAGAATTACCTGGAATATAGTGCAGAGGCCGCCTTGCGGTTTCCTGCATTTCTCTTTCCTGGCATTTCTGAAAAACACAGGCAGGGATTGAAAGCCAGTTCAGAACTGAATGTGATGTATGATTCCCAAAATCGTCCAGAGTTTCATCGCCGTGTGCTGACAGGCGGTTGGACATACCGTTGGTCGCCCACATTCTCCCCTCGTTGGCGCCATCGTCTGGATTTGGTGAGTCTCAATTACGTTTTCATGCCTTGGATTTCAGATACCTTCCGAAAGGAATATCTGGAGGGAGACGACCCACACTACGCCGTGTTGCGTTATAGCTATGAGAATCTCTTCATCATGAGAATGGGGTATAGCTTCACCTACAACTCCCTGAACACTTCAACGGCTATGGGGCTGTATCACACGAATGGGTATCAGATACGTTTCAACGTGGAATCTGCGGGAAATTTGCTATATGGCATGTCAAAGCTTTTGGGAGCGCAGCGGGTGTCCAGCGGGCAATATAGTTTGATGAACATTGCCTATTCGCAATATGCAAAAGTGGACTTCGATTATGCCAAAAGTTTTGTGATTGATGAGCGAAACTCCATGGCCCTGCATGCCGGCTTCGGCGTTGCCCTGCCTTACGGAAACTCCAGTATCTTGCCGTATGAAAAGCGTTATTTCTCGGGAGGTGCAAACAGTGTGCGTGGTTGGGGTGTCAGAGAACTTGGTCCAGGCAGCTACAAAGGAAACGATGGGAAAATTGATTTCATCAACCAGACCGGAAATCTCAAGCTCGAATTGAGCGTGGAATACCGAACGCATTTGTTTTGGAAATTTCATGGCGCCGCTTTTATCGACGCTGGAAACATTTGGAACACAAAGAACTATGCAGATCAGCCTGGCGGACAGTTTCGTTTCGACCGTTTTTACAAGCAGATAGCAGTGTCCTATGGTTTGGGCTTGCGTTTCAATCTGGACTATTTCGTGCTGCGTTTGGACGCCGGCATGAAAGCCATCAATCCAACAGTTGAAAGCGGGAAGGGGCATTACCCTGTCATACATCCCGTGTTCTCGCGTGATTTCACGTTCCATTTTGCAGTTGGACTTCCGTTCTGATAAGTAGATGTTCAGAATTAGTTTAAACTGGCTTATCCCTACATGGATAGTGTAAACTAATTTTGAACACCTACTTAACAACACAAGAAGAAAACCGAAACGGCCTCGCTGTCATTTCTCCAATAGAGGAGGAGATGACGGCAAGGCCGTTTCGGTGTTTTGATTATCAGCTTGCCTTCTTGCCATAACCTTGTAACTTCAGAAAGTTGCATCCTTTTTGAAGTCCGTCCTTCAGACGGTAGTAATGCAATTGCTATTTTAATTCATATAATTTAGAGGGGTGGGTGCGTTGTAGCGCTTCAAGCGTCAGAGGGTCGTCTTCAGACAATCGTCCAGCTTGTTTCAGCGCTTCAGAAACCGTCTGTAGGGCCAAGTCTGGCCGATTGTTTTCTTCGCTGAGATGGCATAGCCAGATGTGTCGTGCGTCAGCCGACAGGCATTCCGACAATAGTTTGGCCGTGTCAGCATTGTCCATGTGTCCAGTGCCGTTCCGTATGCGGTCTTTCAGGTGGCGCGGGTAGCGTCCGTTTTCAAGCATATATGCGTCGTAGTTTGATTCCACCACGATGTATTTCGCGTTAGAGAGGTGGTGTCGTATTGTTTCCGTCACGTGTCCAACGTCTGTCATCAAGCAAAAGGTGGTGTTGTTGACGCTGATGAAATATCCACAGTTGTCTGCACTATCGTGCGGAACCTGAAATGGGGTGATTTCAAATGGTCCTAAATCAAAAGTTTCTCCCGCAACGATGGTGTTGGCGAGAGGGGCGGGTACTTTCTTGCGTACGAAGCGGTTACGGTTCATGCCCATATACACGTCTGCCAGGGCATAAACAGGCAGATGAAATTCAATAGAAACCGCTCCAACGGCACGCACATGGTCGGCATGGTCGTGTGTGACAAGGATTCCCTTTATGTCTCCGAACGAGAGGCCGTAGTCGCGGAAATACTTTTTGAATTTCCGTATGCCGATGCCCTCGTCAATGAGAAGTCCATATCCATCGGCGTTTATGTAATAGCAGTTTCCGCTGCTGCCGCTTCCAAAACATATAAATTTAATCATGGTTGTTGTTCAAGTCTTGAATCGCATATTTCGTTGCTTGTCCATTTGGCGGTATGTATTTCCAATGAATGTGAGAGACAGGCAGGTTGCGAATGTGAAATGGTATGCAAAATTAATCAAATTAGTAATGCTGAAGAAATAAGTAATGGTAAAAAAATAAATTGCCCAATTTTGTGGAGTGTGGAGTAAGAAATAATATCTTATGCCCTGTTTTTTTGCCGCTTTTGGTATTATTGCTTTTGGCAGGGCTTTGTGAGGGAGTTTGGTGTGGAGTCAGTGGGAGTATGCCGTTAATGTGAGAAAGACGACGGTTTCAACTGCGTAGAAAGTCAAGTGCAGGTCGTGCTCTTGTGTGTTTCTTCTGATACCTCTGCATTTGAATTTTGTCACCCTCTAATTAGTTGTCTTCTATAAATAGCTGAAATAGTGGTTCTTTACTATATGTGTCTGCCATATTTTTGATAAAAAGAGATATTTTTTGCCGAAAAGTTTGGTGGAGTGAAAATAAAGTTTTAACTTTGCACTCGCAAACAAGCAACAACGGTACCCTGACCGAGTGGCTAGGTAGCGGTCTGCAAAACCGTGTACAGCAGTTCGAATCTGCTGGGTACCTCAAAAAAGGACATTTGAGCAATCAAGTGTCCTTTTTTTATTTGTACTGATGACTTGTTGGCTCGCGTTTTGAGAAGATTGGTCGGGCGGGGAGTTGGTAAGAGGTGAGGTTTGATATTCAAGAAGGCAATCTGTGTTGAACGGGAAAGAGTGGCGGTTGGCGATGTTGCTGAAATGTCGCTCAAAATTATGGAGAATCCAATCGTTTTTGTTCCAGAGAATGCTCCAATCTGTTTTTCTTATGATGGAGGGTAGTGATGGCGGAATTGCCATTTCAGGGTTAAGGCTTATGATTTCTGTCAGACTCCCTCTATTTGATAGCGAACCTGGGACGAGACGCAACCGAACCTGGGACGAGACGCAACCGAATCTGGGACAGCGTTCGCTGGCAAGTTTGCTTGATGGATTGTCGGGTCGTCGACAGCGTTGTTGCGATGGCTGGAAAAGCGTCTGGTTTCCTGTTGCTTCTTGAAGGTAATGGCAGACTGGCGTTATTTTGCGTCGTGAAACAGTGTTGAAAACAGAAAAATACAGGAATGTCAGAAGATAAATTCAATTTTATTTGGCGTAATCGGAAAAATATTATAATTTTGCATCGCGTTTGGGAAACCAAGTCGTATGCCTCTTTAGCTCAGTTGGCCAGAGCACGTGATTTGTAATCTCGGGGTCGTTGGTTCGAATCCGACAAGAGGCTCAAAGCTGAATCCTTTGGATGAAGCAAGTTTCGGGGTGTAGCGCAGTCCGGTTAGCGCACCTGCTTTGGGAGCAGGGGGTCGTGGGTTCGAATCCCGCTACCCCGACAATAATTAAACCGCTGATAATTAGATACTCACTAATTGTCAGCGGTTATTTTTTTGGCTCTATATTCAAATGTTAAAGCGCCCCAAAATAGTGTAGGCTATGGTATGATTTCCTACATTTGCATTGTAATCATTAAGAACAATAATTAAATATGTATGTTATGGAAACGATTTTTGACCACAATATGACGGAAGAGGAACGAAAAGCAATAATAGGGGATATGACAAAAGAAAGGTATCTCAAAGTATTAGATGAAGTTTCTTCAAATCTTCTTATTGCGAAATTATATCTTCTACGAGGTGATGAAAAGAAAAAGATGGAATATGTAAACAAATTACCTGTTCGCATGAAATATGATTTTTTGAGAATGTATGGGCCTTACGATTAGTTGTAATTATGTCAAACCTAAAAGTCGAAAGCCGAAGCCTAGCATAAATGTGGAGGCAAAGATTGCAGTAGAAAAAGCTGCTATCTCTGCCGTTACCTCTTATTACAAAGAACATGGTTATAAAAATTATTCGGTTGAGAGTGAAAACAAAGGTTGGGATTTGGAAGCATATAAAGGAAAATCTAGACTACGAATAGAAGTCAAAGGTTTATCGGGTTCTGATCTATCTGTACGCATTACAGAAAATGAATATTCACAAATGAGATCTGTCAATAATGCTAATTATCGTTTATGCGTTGTCACAAATGCTGTAAGTTCTCCTCACCTTTGGACTTTCGCTTATGATAATGGTAATTGGATTTGTGAACAAGATCATGAAATTGAATTATTGTTTGAAGAACATATTGCTGCTATTGCTTACATTGAATAGTTTTCAAGCATAGTGTGATCTGTTTATAAAATGTTTCACCATTAGTTTTTAAAAAGATGGATATTGAAAATAAAATTATAAATCTATATAATGAAATTACAAATCTGCAAGAGAAAAAGAAAGAGATTGAAATGCAGATCAAACAGAAAATGGTCTTGATGGAACATTTTCATAATCAACTAAAAGCCACAAGATACGCAGCTGCTAACCCACAAAAAACCTGGTTTTATAATTCATCAAATCAGCATAAATATAGCAATCCTCTGTGGCTTAGCAAAAAAAAATAACTTTAAAAAGAGACGGCTATAAATGCAAGATTTGTGGTTCTACTGCAACGGAAGTACATCATATTGATTATAGAGATGAAAAAGGTTATTATGTAAAGGATGAAATATGGCTTTCTCCCTTTTCACATTTAATATCTCTATGTTCTGAGTGTCACGCAAAATTTAAAGGGACTAAATGTGACGATGCTATATTTATTATTTCAGACCCACCTATATTGTTATCCAAAAATAGAGAATGTAATCGTACAAATCTCGATTTGGTTAATCCAATCTGGAATGAAGTTTATCGCAAGTTGCGTTATTTTAATATTGACAATGATTACGATCAAAGGAAATCGTTGTTATTAACTATACTTAATCCCGAAGCGACAAAAACAGGTAGGGAAATATTGGGTTTGCAAGAAAAAAAAGGAATAAACGAGCTTGATAAATACATATTGATACATCGTTTAAGAGATAAAGAGGAAATCATATACTTTAGAAATGAATTGCTCAAATTGCAGAATGACTGTCCTTCAACTTGGAAAAATTGTTTCTTCATATTAGCAAAAATAAATCCTTTAATTGAACTTTGTAAAGAGCCTCCCAAAAAAGGAATTATTCATTTCAACTCTAGAAGTAAATCCAATGGATACTTCATTACATTGTACGATATAGAATCAAATACATTCGTACAAACTTTCAACATGTCCAAATGTCCTGAGTATTGTAATTCACAAAATAACGATTATAAATTTTTTAGTCAATTTTTGGCAATAGAATATGTAATGAATAGATGTAAGGAAACAGGAGAAAATACATATGATCTTCCTATTTTTCCCAATGATCCAAACGGAGATGCATCTTATATCGATAATACAATATTTGATTATTTAAAGAGCAGAATACAAGATGATAATTTGTATAGTCGGTTAAAGAAAATTATTGATAGAATAGATTTCAATAATTTTTATTTATATGAAAATTGGCATAATATATGGGGAGATATTCCTACAAAAAAAATTAGGGGCAGAAAAGTAATAAAGGAAATTGATTTAGGCCAATACTTTTGATGCAACTTATTGAATAATATTGTCTTTTCCCCACCATCCATTCGCTCATATCTTTGCCTAAAAAAATAAGAGGTTCTGCGGGGTTTAGTGTGAATTAACTGAATAACCCTATTTAACCAACGGAGGTGAAGGTCACAATGTGAACTTTAAGCATATATGAATATTTTTGAAGGATATTATCTCTGTCTGTTTTGAAAATATAGGGGACTATTTGATAGACCGTTGCCGATGAAGAAACCAGTCTTTGCTTTAACTCGTCAGACCTGGAAGTATGAGTTATCTACTCGCGGCCGCGAGTAGCATTACTTCGGCCGCGAATAGCACTATCAACGGCCGCGAGTAGATAATTAGGGGGGCAGGAGACAATCATGTCATAATAGGGGAGAGTTTGTCTGTCAATTTAAGGTTGCAAGGAAATGGTCGCGGTAAGTTTGAATGTATGGTAGAAAACTTTTGGATGGTTATTTCTTTTCCTATACCCCAAATAATGAATTTTAGATTTTCGAAAGAATAGTTACCTTTCATTATGCAAAGGAAATAACGGCAGAAATTGGGACACTTTAATATTTGAATATAGAGTAAAAAATAACCGCTGACAATTAGTGGATATCTAATTATCAGCGGTTTAATTATTGTCGGGGTAGCGGGATTCGAACCCACGACCCCCTGCTCCCAAAGCAGGTGCGCTAACCGGACTGCGCTACACCCCGAAACTTGCTTCATCCAAAGGATTCAGCTTTGAGCCTCTTGTCGGATTCGAACCAACGACCCCGAGATTACAAATCACGTGCTCTGGCCAACTGAGCTAAAGAGGCGGGTGGGTAAGCTCTCTGCATCGCGCCGCTACAACCAACTACCTTTGCTGCGGTCAAGCCCTGGAGGATTCGAAGGGAGCTGGCCGTGCAGCACTTACCCAAATGCGGTGCAAAGATAGTTCTTATTTTTATACTGGCCAAATTTTGTTGGCGTTTTTTTGTTTGGAGAGTGAAATCGGAGGTACGCTTGGGAAAATGTGTCTGCGCTTCCCGTAAAAATATTTGGAGAGGTTATTTGAGGCGTAGCGTCTGTTGGCAATATTTTAGGGCTTCAGGGCGGTGGGTGATGAGGATGATGGTTTGCGTGGTGTGGTGTGAAACGATGTTTTTCAACACCATGCTCTCCGTCTCTGGGTCTAAAGAAGATGTTGCTTCGTCGAGAAGCAGGATCGGAGCCTTTTGTAATAGGGCGCGGGCGATGGCAATGCGTTGCGCTTGCCCCTCAGAAAGCCCGTCTCCCATTTCTCCGCATCGCGAGTCGAGTTGTTCTGGTTTGTCGAACACGAAATGCGCTGCGGCATCCCTGAGTGCCAGTTTCATTTCCGTGTCGGTGGCCTGAGGATTGCCCCATTGAAGATTCTCACGTATGGTGCCGCTTAGTAGTGTGTTTCCTTGTGGAACATAAGAAAAGGCACATCTTGTTGAAGCGTTGATTGGGGCAGAGTTGCCCTTTTCGTCGTAGAGCAGAATGTTGCCTTCCGTTTGCTGGGTCAGTGCGAGGAGCAGACGAATCAGTGTTGTTTTTCCGGCCCCGGTTTCTCCGACGATGGCGATGATGTTTCCCGGGCGGAAATCGTAGCTGAAATCCTTGAAGATATTCTTGCTCGCTTTCTGCTCGTTGCTGGGATAGGCAAATGTGAGGTTGGAAATCTTGATGCCAGTGCAGTGTGAAGGGTCGGAGAGCTCTTTTGTAGTGCCAGTTGGTTGCGTTGCTTTTTCCTGCTGGATTTGTTCGATTTCCATGATGCGTTCAGCAGCCGTGAAAGCTTCGATGAATATAGGCACAAATTTGGAAAGAGTTCTGACGGGGCTTTGAATCTGTCCGACCAGTTGAATGAAGGCAATCAGTGCGCCGTATGTGATGACGTTGCTTTGCAAACTGAAAACGCCCCAGGTGAATGTGGCGAAATATCCGATGGCAAAGCCGGCGTTGATGAGGCCGGAAGAGAGGGTGGAGTAGCGCGTTTTGTGGATGACCTCTTTATGGAGTGTGTTCTGCAGGTTGTGGAGCCTTTCGGCAGCCATGACAGCGCGTCGTAGCGTTTTGATGATGAGAACGTGTTGCAGGCATTCCTGTATGGTTGATTGAACGGCACTTTCCTTGTCGCGGATATTGTGGGTTATTTTGCGCATTCGTTTCACGTAGAGCTTGCTGCAGATGACGAAAAACGGCAGGATGAGCACCACGATACATGCCAGTTGCTTGTCCATGAAGAAAAGGAAAAAGAAAGCTCCAGTGAATTGTGCCAGCGTGCAAACGAGCGACGGGATGCTTTCAGTCAAGAAATTAACGATGCCGTTGACGTCCTGTTCCATTCTGTTTATTAGGTTGCCAGAATGGAAAGCCCTCAGTGCGTTCCATTCCCCATTCATCAGTTTGGTGAAAATGTGTAAGCGCATTTTGTTTTGCGCCTTCACGCCAAGTAACGCTCTGATCCATCTGGAGAAAATGCCAATGGCCAGTTCAATTATCAAGATGAGCGCCAAGATGAAGATGGCCGTTGAAAGCGGCATGTCGGTTTTGACCTGCGTGGCAATGTCAATGGCGAGTTTCGTGGCCCAAACAAAAGCCAAGGCGGAAATGACCGAGAGCAGTCCGATGGTCATGTTCAGCAAAGCTTGCAGGCGGTATCCCTTCCATGTGTGCCACAGGTAGGTTGCGATTTGTCTGGTCTTCTTGAGTGAGGACATGTTTCTTGTTGTCTAAATTCGTTGGTCGGCTCCCCACATCATTTTGTCTCGCAGAGTGTCGAAGAAATTTTGGTGCATAACCTTCATGACCCCAATGGCGTATGGGGCGCGTCGCAGGGTGATGGTCGTGTTTTCTGAAATACTCTCGCTTCGGCCGTCCACGGCAATCAGGAAATTGTGGCTGCGGCTTCTCACGCGGAGGGTTATCACGACATCGTCGCAAACAATAACTGGGCGTGTGCTCAGGCTATGTGATGCAACAGGCGACAGGCAGAAAGTGCCAGAGCGCGGCACGATGATGGGGCCGCCGACACTGAGGGAATATCCTGTGGAACCAGTCGGCGTGCTGATGATGAGGCCGTCCGACATATAGTTGGTCAGGAGCGCCCCGTTGATGTGTGTGTCAATCTCGATGAGCGAAGAATTGTCGTGCTTGAGAATGGCAACTTCGTTCAGGGCATAGGGGAATCCGTGGTAGGTTTCGCCGTCGAGAGTCATGGCGATGACGGCACGTTGTTCAATCGTGTATCTTCCGTCGAACACGGCATCCAGGGCGTTTTCAATGTCTTCCGGTGAAACGTCTGCCAGAAAACCCAGACGCCCAGTGTTGATGCCCAATATGGGAATGCCGCGTGCGCCGACTTGCGCTGCCGAAGTCAGAAAAGTGCCGTCGCCCCCCATAGAAATGACCAAGTCGGCTTTCAGATGCGGCATTTTGAAGGTGTCCATACCGTTGAGGCTGACGCAAAGTTCGCGGTTTAAGAAATCCGCAAATCCTTCTTCAATGCAGATGTCGGCCTGCAGTTCGGCGAGTTTTTTCAGGACGCGTTTGATATAGGCGTTCTTTTTGGTTTGGAAAACATTGCCAAGAAGTGCGATTCTCATAAAATTTTATGTTTTGTTATATTTGCGGCTTGTAAAAAATCTTTGGTCAGACCAGCCGAAACGTGAAGTTTTAGTAAATTTGCAGTAAAGTTGGTAATCAGGCGTATGAAAATGACATCAGGGCTTTTCAGAAAATGACGAAGCCTCAGGTTTTCATTTCATGCGAAACGAAGTACTTGAAGCAAAATTACTTATTTTCTCCGTATTACAAGAAAAAGAATCATGACAAAATTAAGCGTCAATATTAATAAGGTGGCCACTTTGCGTAATGCTCGTGGCGGAAATAATCCTTGTGTCACTTCGGTGGCTTTAGATTGTGAGCGTTTTGGAGCGCAGGGCATCACGGTGCATCCGAGGCCCGATGAACGTCACATCCGCTATCAGGATGTTCGCGACCTTAAGGGAATATTGACAACGGAATTTAATATTGAGGGATTCCCGTGTGCGGATTTCTGCGATTTGGTGTGTGAGGTTCAGCCAGCCCAGGTGACGTTGGTGCCTGACGCTCCCAATCAGCTGACATCAAATCATGGATGGCAGGTGGGGGAACATGCTGAGTTTCTGACGGAAGTTATTCGCAAATTCAAGGACCACGGAATCCGCACCTCTGTTTTCATTGATGCACAACCGGAAATGGTTGATGCGGCCGCAAGGGTCGGTGCCGACAGAGTGGAACTTTATACGGAGCCGTATGCTGTCAATTATGCCTCCAATCGCGAGGCGGCTGTGCAGACTTTTGTTGAGGCGGCACAAAAATGCAGAGAGATTGGCATTGGACTAAATGCTGGACATGATCTGAGCTTGGAAAATCTTGCCTATTTTCATCAGCAGATTCCATGGCTTGATGAAGTGAGCATAGGGCATGCTTTGATTTGTGATGCCCTCTACCTGGGATTGGAGACAACGATTCAGCGTTATCTGCAGTGTTTGCGATGACGGGAACGTGTGTTTCTGTGGGGGGCTTCGCGATTCTCTCAGGCGTTTCCCTTTTCCTTGAAGACCTTGTTTGACAAGTAGGATACAGTTGCTTCAGGAATCACAGATATTTTATGTCTATTTAAAGGAGCGGCATTTTGAAATGCCGCAACTCAAGCACAATAACTAAGATAGGAACCTAATTAATCCAAAACTTTTATGTTGCACATTGTATTAGCAGACGGATTTGAGGAAATCGAGGCTTTGGCAACGATTGACATTCTTCGTCGGTGTGGTTTGGAAGTACAGATCATCAGTGTGACGGGAAAGAGGCTTATGGTTGGAGCCCACAATATTCCCGTGCAGGCAGATACGCTATTGCGTGTTTCTGATATGAATCAAACGGAAGGCATCATTTTGCCTGGAGGCATGCCAGGTGCCAGTACGCTTGCTGCGAGCGATTGTTTGCGCAAGGCCATCAGAGCGGCTTATAGAAGCGGAAAGCTTTTGGCCGCCATTTGTGCCGCACCGATGGTGCTCGGACAGATGGAATTGCTGAAAAACAAGCGTGTCACCTGCTATCCAGGATTTGAAGAATATCTGATTGGAGCAACTGTGACAAGAAATGCCGTTGAGAAAGATGGGCAAATCATCACCGGCAACGGCCCTGGTGCCGCCATTGAATTTGCCTTTGCCATTGCATCTGAGTTTGTGACGGCAGAAGTTGTTGAGAATGTCAGAAAAGGGATGATGATTTCTTGATCGTCGGCGTTTTCTGTGAGCAAAAAATGTTGTGGCGGATATATTAAACCAAGACATAAAGTTTCTGAAGGGCGTAGGGCCCAATCGTGCGAAGACTCTCGGTGACGAACTTAAGGTGTTCACCGTGAGGGATTTGTTGTATACTTTCCCCTTTAAATATATTGACCGTTCCGTGATATACACCATTCGCGAATTGCGTGAAGACATGTCTTACGTGCAAATCGTTGGGAAAATCACAGATTTGGAAACGGAGGGGGAAGGCCGCAAGCATCGCTTGAAGGCGATATTTACCGATGGGACGGGCTTTGTGGAGATTGTCTGGTTTAACGCATTCAAATATATAGAGAAGAATCTGAGGTTTGACCAGAAATATTTGCTCTTTGGCAAACCCTCATCTTTCAATGGCCGTATTTCTTTTGCACATCCCGAATTGGAGGTTTATCCGCCGAAGGATTCAGAAGGAAACCCCAGCAATGGGGCGGCAGAGGAACTTGGGGCTCAGACGGAAAACAACGTTCCGACGCTTTTTGGAAATGAAGAAGCGGCGATGGCGAGAAGGCAGACTTTGGTGTCTCCCTGGGCCTTGCAGCCTCATTATCACACCACAGAAAAAATGAAGCGTTTCTCGTTTAATTCTCGCCAGGTCAGCGAATTGGTGAGAAACGCATTGAAGGCAGTTGGCAATAACATGCCTGAAACTTTGCCCGACTACATTATCCAGAAATATCATCTCGCTCCGCTGCTCGCGTCTGTTCAGACGCTTCATTTCCCGCAGTCGTCAGAAGAATTGCCAGCGGCACGTCGGCGCTTGAAGTTCGACGAACTTTTTTATTTGCAGCTTGATATATTGCGCTATACCAAAAACCGCAAACTGAATTATGCTGGTTTCGTGTTCTCGCATGTGGGCGAAATGTTTCATACGTTTTATGAGAAGTATCTTCCGTTTCCTTTGACGGGGGCGCAAAAGCGTGTCGTTAAAGAGATACGCCGCGATTTGGGCGTCGGTCGGCAGATGAATCGTCTTCTTCAGGGCGATGTGGGTTCTGGAAAGACCATGGTTGCCCTTTTGGCTGCGCTCATTGCGATTGACAACGGATTTCAAGTGTGCCTGATGGCGCCGACAGAGATTTTGGCGGAGCAACATCTGGAAACGCTCAAGGGGTTTCTGCAAGATATGCCAGTGGGTGTGTCTCTCCTGACTGGTAATGTGAAAGGCGCTGCGCGTAAGCGTGTTTTGGCCGATGTGGCAAACGGCGATGTGCATATTTTGGTTGGAACTCATGCCCTTATCGAGCCGAAGGTGGTTTTTCATAATTTGGGATTGGCCATCATTGATGAGCAACACCGCTTTGGTGTGAAGCAACGCGCAAAACTTTGGGACAAAAATGTGCGGCCGCCGCATATCTTGGTCATGACGGCTACGCCGATACCGCGAACGTTGGCCATGACGGTTTATGGCGACCTTGATGTTTCGGTGATTGACGAACTGCCGCCTGGTCGGAAACCAGTTCAAACGCTCCATTACACGTCATACGACTTGCCAAACCTCTTCGAGGGGATGCGGCGGCAACTGCTTGAGGGGCGGCAGGTCTATGTGGTCTTCCCCCTCATTGAAGAGAGCGAGAAAAGCGATTTGAAGGATTTGGAAAATGGCTATTTACAACTCTGCGAGGCATTCCCAGGCTACGCTGTTGGAAAGGTGCATGGACGAATGAAGCCTGCGGAAAAAGAAGCCGCCATGCAGGCTTTCATGGCGCGTGAAACGCAGATATTGGTCTCGACAACCGTGATAGAAGTGGGAGTGAACGTACCGAATGCCACAGTGATGGTTGTTTGGAATGCCGACCGCTTCGGTCTTTCCCAACTGCATCAGTTGAGGGGCAGAGTGGGGCGTGGCGCAGACAGAAGCTATTGCATCTTGGTGACATCGCATAAACTCTCCGACACAACGCGCCGTCGTATTGGAATCATGACCGAAACAACGGATGGATTCCGCATTGCCGAAGAAGATTTGCGGCTTCGCGGGCCTGGCGATTTGCAAGGCACGGAGCAGAGCGGTTTGCCCTTTGAACTGAAGGTGGCAGATCTTGTCAGAGATTCCGAATTGATGGCAGTTTGCCGTGAGGCTGCTGCGAATGTGATAGAGGGAGATCCTTATGAGAATCTTTCCCAGAATCAGGTGATTTGGCGTCATCTACGCCTCTTGACGGCAGATAGGAAAGATTTCTCTAATATCTCTTGAGGCGTTTCCGCATGCGGATTAAATCCGCGCGGATTGAAAAAGTCTATTGTTTTCGGTTTGGCGGTTGTTAAGTAGGCAGTTCTTAGTCCGACCTACCTCTTTCTTGACAGGTTTCAAGAAAGAGGTAGGTCGTTTTATGACAGCTCGTTGTGGTTAGAGGGGATGTTTTGAAACAATTCAAAGCGCCTCCCTTTTGTCTTCGCTCTTGCACAGGTAAGCCAGTGCGCATTTGTCGCAATGGGGATTTCTGCTGGTGCAGGTATAGCGGCCGTGGAGTAGCAACCAATAGTGTGAGGCGGCTACCAGGTTCTCAGGAATGTGTTTTTTCAGTTCCATTTCCACGCTGTATGGCGTTGTGCAGCGTTTCGGTACCAAACCGAGGCGGTGGCTGACGCGGAAAACGTGTGTGTCAACAGCGAGTGCCGCTTTTTTGAAGATGACCGCCTGTATGACATTGGCCGTTTTGCGCCCAACGCCAGGTAGCTGTGTCAGTTCTTCCAAGTTGGAAGGTACTTCTCCGTTGAATTTCTTCATCAACATTTGCGCCATCCCCACCAGGTGTTTGGCTTTGTTGTTGGGATAACTCACGGAGCGTATGTAGTCGTACACCACCTCTGGCGTGGTGGCCGCCAGAGCTTCTGGCGTCGGAAAATCTCGAAAGAGGCGCGGCGTCACTTGGTTGATGCGCTTGTCTGTACACTGGGCGGAAAGAATGACAGCAACGAGCAACTCGTAGGCCGAAGAAAAATCCAGTTCGGTTTCTGTGGCGCTCATGTTCTCTTGGAAATAAGAGAGAATGGCGTTATAGCGTTCTTGCTTTTTCATGGAAGGGGGGGCGTTGGGGGGATTAAGTAATGGTGAAAAAAATCTTGAGCAATTTTGAGGAGTAAGGAGTTATTTCTTATGCCCTGTCAAAGTTTATCAACTTATTCATTCTCCATTACTGACCATTCAGTATGCCTACGGTTTCAAGCATGCCTTTGTAGAAGGCAGCCTTACGTTCCAAACTCAATGGATAGGCACGGCTGGAACTCGGCATGCGGAAGAATGTTAGATTTCTTCCGTTGAGGCAGACGGGGCAGCCGCTGCCGATGGAGGGGGCGGTGGTTGAAAACAGTTGGCAGAGCGTGTCGGTCGCCTTCTGTCCTGTGGTCACGATGGCTTTGCATTGAGGAATGTGGCTCAGCAGTTCAGAGATGTCTGTTGGGGCGACAATTTCGAGGAATTTGTCGGAAGCATTTCCTTGCAATCGTCTTACGGCGCAGGCCGTGTCGTAGATGGCGATGCCTTTCTTCGTGAGGAAGTCCACGAGCGCCTGCTTCTTAAAGCGCTTGTTGGGGACATCGACAAAGGCGTTCTTGTCGTTGTAAAACAAGAGGCCGAAGATGCGCCACATGTCGTTTTGGAGGTTGGGATAGAAAAAATCGATGGACCACCGCTTTTGCGGCGGGGGAAAACTTCCGAGCATAAGCACTTTGGCCTCTTCGGGCAGAAAAGGTCTCAGAGGATGGTGCTCCACGGGCGCTTCTGGTGTTGGTAGCGTTGGGGACGCGTCATTTGCGGGACGGCTGGTTGCGGTAGTGTCGCTTTTTGTTGAACATGAATCCGGCATAGATGTTGACGTAGTTGATATAGTTGCTCAGAGAATATTTGTTTTTGGTGTAGTCGTAGGCATGCGTGATGACAGAGGCGCCTGCGAAGTAGTGGCTGTTGTTCCACACCAAGCCCACACGTGAGATGAAATCAAGTTTGAAGTTCTTTATGTTGTTCTCCCAGATGTCTTCACTTCTGACCCGTTCCCCCTTCGACCACTTAAGGCCGAGCGAGGGTGTCAGCGAAACGGCAAAGAGCCAGTTTTTTGCGAACACCCAGTTGTAGGCGTAACCACCATTGATGCTGCAGTTGCGATAGTCGGTCTTCGCAATCTTCAGTTCATCGATGAGAGGAATTTCCCCTGTTTCCTCATCGGGCGTCACCAATGGGGCTGGAAGACGGGTGTGGTCGAAGTCGACGCTTTGGTGGGAATAGTTAAAACCAAGTAGCCACGAACCGCAGCTCTTTCTTTGCACCGTGCTTTGCGAGAATGCTGCGGGATAAGAGAAATGGCGGTGGTTGAACACGTAGTAGGCCCCCAACGAGAAGGTGTAGGTGTCAAGCCCGGAGAATTTCTTTCGGCGTACGCTGTGGGCGATTTCGTCAGAAAAGCCAGAGGTTTTTTGGAGCGTGAAATCGCCAGTGTTGCGGATGTACACCAAGTCACACCCCAGCATGCTGCTGTAGAGGCTTAGGTTGAACTCCGTTGATTTTGTGGCCGACTGAGGGTGGCCGATGTCGAAGGTGTATCCCAGAAAAATCCAGCGCCATCCGAAGTAAGGCCCCACTTTGAAGCCCGGTTGCGGGGCGGCCTGCAGCGATTGCGAATTTCCATCGGCATCCGTTCCCTTAAACCGGTAAAACTGGTAAAAGTTGGTGTTTTGGAGCATCGCAGTGTAGTTGTAATAGTTTGGGGCGATATATTCGGTGTCATAATCGTCAAACCCTCTGACGAAGCGCTTAATCCAAGACCCTGTCTTCTTGATTTTCGCCTTCAGGCGTTTTCTCTCTTCTTTATCTGTGGGCAGGGAGTCGTTGGGGATGGCCTTGGCAGTGGTGAGCGTGTCGGAATCGTCAGTTTCGGTCTGCAAGAATGTATGGTTTGTTGCGCTCAGGTCATTCGCGTTGTCACAACGCCCAAAGGCCGCAACGCCTGAAGGGGCTGCAGCTAAGAGGCAAAAGGAGAATATCAACCGGTTGAAACAACGGGACGAAAGAGCGTGCATTTGCGATGAAAGGTTGGGGAAGTCGGAGCTGTGTTTAGTGCTGGGGTTGTGCAGGGTGCTTGTAACTGTGGTGTGCCAGGCATGATGATGTGCCCTTTTGTTTGAATCAGCCCCTGTTTAGTAATGCATTATTTAGAGCTTGCCAAGAATTTTGTCGACCACCCAATTTACGGAAGTGGCGCTGATGCAGTCGCACGTGCAGATGGCCTTGTTTTGCAAATGTTCAACCACGAGCTTGATGAGCGGTAACTGTACGCAGGCGGGATTTTCAATGGCAAATTCCTCACGGCCCTGTGCTGTGTAAAGCACGATGGGGGCATAGGTGAACACCGAAAAACTGACCTGTCCTGCGTCGCCGATAATCTCGATGCGGTCTTCTTTCGCACTTTCGTGTGCCACGAAACACCATGACCCCGAGCCCGGTGTGCCATCGGTGAAGCGGAAACAGGCGCTCACCGTGTCTTCCGTCTTGTATAGTCCGCCGCGGTTGGCGGTGTAGCCCTCGGCTTCAATGATTGGACCGAACATCTCTTGCAGGAGGTCTATTTGGTGAGGCGCCAAATCATAGAAATATCCGCCGCCAGCAATGTCAGGCTGAACACGCCAAGGAAGATTGTCGCGGTTGTAGTCTAAGTCGCGCGGAGGAACGGCAAAGCGTATTTGGATGTTGATGGGGTTGCCGATTCTTCCGCTCTTGATGATTTCCTTTACCTTGAGAAAATACGGCAGGTAGCGTCGGTAGTAGGCCACGAAGCAGGGCACGTTTGTTTTTTCTGCAATGCGGTTAATGCGTCCGCAGTCTTCATAGTTTGAAGCCATCGGCTTTTCAATATACACCGCTTTGCCACTCTTCATGGCCATGATGGCGTAGGTGGCGTGTGTTGAAGGAGGCGTTGCGATGTAAACGGCGTTGACGTTGGGGTCGTCCACCAAGCGTTGGGCATCGTCATACCATTTGGGGATGCCGTGGCGTATGGCATAAGAACGCGCCTTCTCCTTGTTGCGGCTCATCACCGCAACTACTTTGGAACCATCTACTGCCGAAAAGGCAGGACCGCTTTTCTTTTCTGTGACTTCACCGCAGCCAATGAAGCCCCATCTTATAGTTAAGTTATCTGTCATGCCACAAAGATAGTAAATTTTTGTGTACCTTTGCAGGCAATCAAAATAAAATAAGGAATGTGCTGAAAATTCCTGTTACGCCGATTTTTCTCCTGACGTAAGCGAAAAAGACTTGTGGAGGGGGCGATTCGATGTGTAATTATATATAATGTATATAGTGCTTAAGATATGAAACAAGTTCCTAATAGTATAAATGAACCCCAAGGCACAGGGAAAGCCTGTGATGTCATTGCTCCCATGCAGTCGCATCGCGGAATGAAAGGGTGTCTGCGCGACGGTTGGCGCATCTTCGCCCTCCAGGCGCGTAAATTTTCTCTCCAGCTTCTTCCAGTATCGTTGCTGGTGGGCATTGCCGCGCTCGTTTTTTTTGCGAGCTGCTACCATGCCGTGTTGAAATGTATCGTGCCGGTCTACACCCTGTCGCAAGGGGCGGATAATGCCGATATGCTTGAGAATGCCTTCCGTCTATCCTCAGGCATGAAAATGCAGATTGTGGTGTCGGGCATAGTCCTTCTGTTGGCGATAATGGTGGGCCGCGGTTTCGTGTGGCATCAAATTCGGCATTTCTATCAGCACGCAGCTTTACCCAGTCAGCGATTTCTTTTGCCAGGGAAAAGCGTGATGCGCCAGATTGTCCGTTATTTGGCTTATGATGTCATACGCGTCATTGTGTTGGCTGCGCTCGCTGCTGTCGCTGTCCTGTTGTGGACGAAATGGACGTGGGCGTCATTGACGGTTCTTTCCTTGACCATTCAGCCCTTGGCCGTTCTGCCTTTTGTAGTCCTGTTTTTTCTTGTCTTGACCGCGATGGCTTTTGTTGATGTGATGCTATTCCCAGGTTGCTATAAATATCTCGTTGAAGATGCCTCCTATAAAGAAAGCCTGTTGTTCTCCTTGCGTCATGGCACGCGTCGATGGGGCGGCTATTTCGTTCTCGCCCTTCTGACGGCCATTCCCATCCTGTCGGTTTCGGCAGGCATCCTAACGGCTTTTCTGCCCTATGCCCTCGGCGGCGTGTTCAATATGCAAGGCATGCTGCTTGGCGATCCTTCCGGTATGCCCGATTACGCCACCTATGCCACTGGTGCCGTTGTCGTTATTGGAGTTTCCCTGTGCTTTCTGCTGACCTCCCTCCATACATGGACGTTGGCCTTCAAGGTTGCGTCCAATTGCGGTAACGCGGCGAAAAACAGCAAAAGCTCTGAGCCGGAGGCAAAATAATAAGGTGGATGGCTTGGCATATAAATAAAAATGTCTAATTTTGCAGAAGCAAAACCTGTTTTGCGGCAGTAGCTCAGTTGGTAGAGCATTAGCTTCCCAAGCTAAGGGTCGCGGGTTCGAGCCCCGTTTGCCGCTCAATAATTCCTTTTTACTTTACAGCAAATAAAAAATTATGGTAGTCTTGGTCATAATTTCAATATTGTTAGTCGGCTTATTGCTAATAGCAACCGAGAACATCAACAAGATGAACAAGGCTGCTGTTGCCATGTTCGTGGGCGTTATTTGCTGGCTTCTCTACATCGGCTATGGCACGCATTTTGTCATAGCAGAACATCAGATTGACTTTCTGTCTTATCTTTCGAATCACACCGTGAGCAACTCATCGGTGAAAGAGTTTATTGCCGGTTCCATTTTCTTCAAGTACATCGGTAATGTGGCTCAGGTTGTCTTGTTCCTGCTTGGCACAATGACCATTGTAGAGGTGCTCAACAATAACGGATGTTTTGACTTTATCCGCGAATGGCTGCGAACACGCAATCCCCGGCGTTTTCTTTGTGTGCTAACGGCGCTCACGTTCGTGCTTTCCGCAAATCTTGACAACTTGACGACGGTCTGCCTCATGCTCGGCATTATGCATGCAATGATTGCAGACGACAAGCAGCGAATGATTTACGGTTCGGTCATCATCATCGCCGCCAACTGCGGCGGAGCGTTCACCGTTATTGGAGACGTGACAAGTTTGGCTTTCTGGTCTAACGGGCTCATCAGTCCAACCAATTACGCTTCGGCCGTTTTTCTCCCGTGTCTGACAGCATTGGTCACCATTACCTTGCTGGTGATGAGGACCTTGCCCCATCGTCTGAGTCTTGTGCAGAACGTAGCCCCTTATCGCGGCGATGACACCATTCTTACGCGTTGGCAAAGACTGCTTATGCTCTTTGTTGGCATTGGTGGCCTTTGGTTTATTCCGACGTTCCATCGCATCACGCTTATGCCGCCGTTTGTGGGGGCCTTGTGCGTGCTTTCCCTGCTTTGGATTGTCAACGAGCTTTGCAACAGTTCTCTGCTTGGCAGCGACCAGATGGTGCGCAAACGCCAGCCAATGGCCTTGCAGTATGCCAACATCCAGCACATACTTTTCTTCATTGGCCTCACGTTGGCATTTGGTGCCATCAAAGAAACGGGTATTCTCGACCGCTTCTTTGAGTGGAACACCACCAAACTTCAAAACGTGTATGTCATCGGCGGCGTTATGGGCGCTCTCTCAGCTGTTTTCAATAACGTAACGGCGGTGGTTGCAAACATCTCAGTCTTCTCGCCCGATGTCATCAAGACCAATACGGAACTTTATGCCAATTTCGCGCAAGACGGGCTTTATTGGCCAATCCTCAGCTACACAACGGCAGTTGGCAGTTCGTTGCTCTCAATTGGCACCATGGCGGGTTTCGCTTTGATGCGCATGGAAGGCGTCACGCTGCGCTGGTATGTGCGCCATATTTCCGGCAAGGTATTGGCCGGGTGGCTGGTCGGTCTGTTGGTGTTCTATTTGGCAACAGAAGTATTTTGAAATAAAGTGCAACGACATAGGTTGACACATATGTTATATACACACTAAGAGGCGATGTTGAACGCCTCTTATACTTCCATCAAAAATATTAAGGAGGAAAATGTAATGAGCAAAATAAGATGCATTGGCGTTCTGACCTCTGGAGGCGATGCCCCGGGAATGAATGCAGCCATCCGATCGGTCACCCGAAGCGGAATCTGCAACGGATTTAAGATTAAAGGAATCTATCGTGGTTATGAGGGCTTGATTCATGATGAAGTCAAGACATTTACCACAGAAGATGTCAGCAATATCATACAGACTGGTGGAACCATTCTGCGAACAGCTCGCAGCAAGGAATTTGTCACCGTTGAAGGTCGTCAAAAAGCCTATGAAACACTGAAGAAAGAAGGCATCGATGCCCTCATTGTCATTGGCGGAAACGGTTCGCTTTCTGGTGCCATGACGTTTGCTGAGGAATACGACTTCCCCTGCATCGGTCTGCCTGGCACCATTGACAACGACCTTTATGGCACCGACAGTACCATCGGATATGATACCACGTTGAATACCATCACCCAATGTGTAGACAAAATCCGCGACACCGCCACCTCGCACGAGCGCATTTTCTTTGTCGAAGTGATGGGACGTGACGCAGGATTTCTGGCGCAAAATAGTGCCATTGCAGCCGGCGCCGAAGCGGCCATCATTCCTGAAGACTCGTTAGGTAGCGACCAGCTGATAACCTTTATGGAGCGTGGCATCCGTAAGAGTAAAAAGAGTTGCATTGTCATTGTAAGCGAAAGCCCTAAATGTGGTGCCATCTATTATGCCGACCGTGTAAACAAAGAATATCCCGAATTTGATGTGCGTGTGTCAATCCTCGGTCACCTTCAGCGCGGCGGAAGTCCCTCTGCACGCGACCGTATTTTGGCCAGCCGCGTCGGTGTTGGAGCCATCGAAGCCCTCGTAAAGGGACAGCGCAACGTGATGGTCGGCGTTCGCAACAACGAAGTTGTCTACGTGCCGTTTATTGAGGCCGTTGGCAAGCAAAAGCAAATGGACCGACAGCTCATCAAGGTGCTTGACGAATTGTCGATATAGTCGACGTCGTAAGACAGAGAATCGTAAAATATCAGGCTGGTTAAGTGAGCATTTCAAGTTAGTTTATATTGAATACCTACCTATCAAGCCAAACAAATATCCCCAAACGAAAAGCCAGGGAAACGAAGAAGAAATTCTTGTTTCCCTGGCTTTTCGTTGTGTGTTTGAATCGGGGCGTCAGATTTTGTCCAAGGCCTGCTTGATGTCGTCGAGGATGTCCTCGATGTCTTCAATGCCAACGGAGAGGCGCATCAGGTCGGGTGCGATTCCGGCCTCGCGGAGTTGCTCTTCTGAAAGTTGGCGGTGTGTGTGGCTGGCAGGGTGGAGGATGCAAGTGCGGGCGTCGGCCACGTGGGTGACGATGTTGATCATGTCAAGCGAATCCATGAAACGGATGGCCGTTTCGCGGTCGCCTTTCAAGCCGAAGGCCATCACGCCGCAAGAGCCGTTGGGGAGATACTTCCTTGCCAGTTCGTGGTAGGCGTCGCCCTCCAAACCGCTATAGCGCACCCAGGCAACACGCGGGTCGTTTTGCAGAAATTCTGCCACACGCTGTGCGTTCTTGCAATGCTGCGGCATGCGCAGATGGAGAGTCTGCAACCCGAGGTTGAGGATAAACGAGTTCATCGGTGCCGGAATAGAGCCCAAGTCGCGCATAAGTTGGGCCACGAGTTTTGTGGTGTAGCCCATTTTCCCGAACGCCTTCACATAGGTCAGTCCGTGATAGCTCTCGTCGGGCGTGCAAAGTCCGGGGAATTTCTCTGCCTGTGCCATCCAGTCGAAATTGCCGCTGTCGACCACCACGCCGCCCACCTGGCTCGCAGTTCCGTCCATGTATTTGGTGGTGCTGTGCGTTACTATGTCAGCTCCCCATTCAAACGGGCGGCAGTTTACGGGAGTGGCAAACGTGTTGTCAACAATCAATGGCACTCCGTTGCGGTGCGCCAAACGTGCGAGCTTCTCAATGTCGAGAACGGCACATCCAGGGTTGCTCACCGTTTCGCCAAACACAGCCTTCGTGTTCGGCTTGAAAGCCTTTTGCAATTCCTCTTCACATTCATTTTGGTTAACGAACGTGCAGTCGATGCCCAATTTCTTGAGCGTCACGCCAAAGAGGTTGTAAGTGCCACCATAGATTTCGTTGCAGGCGATGATGTGGTCGCCAGCCTCGCAGATGTTAAACACGGCATAGAAATTGGCCGCTTGACCGCTGCTCGTGAGAACGGCCCCCACGCCGCCTTCCAGTTGCGCGATTTTTTTCGCCACAGCGTCGTTGGTGGGGTTTTGCAGGCGCGTATAGAAATAGCCCTCCTTCTTTAGGTCGAAGAGCATGGCCATCTCCTCAGAGTTGTCATATTTGAATGTGGTGCTTTGAATGATAGGTAGCTCAATAGGCTCACCGTTTTTGGGTTCGTAGCCTCCCTGCACGCAGATGGAGGCGGTTCGCAGATTCTTTTTCATCAGATGGTGTTTGAATAGTGAATTGTGTCTTCGAGGCACATGAGTTAATCATTGCAAAGGTACAAAATGTTGTGGAAAAAGAAAGGCTGCGTTTCCCTTTTTCGCTTCGCTCCCATCGGAATCATTTGAAATGCTAAAACAGAATTTCAGGCCGCTCCTTATATTATGTATGTGAAATGCCAACCCTTTGCCGAAAAAAGAGTAGGGGATAAGTAGGTACTCAGATTTTATATGCCCTGTGCCGCTGCATAGGTTTTTCTTTGCTATATTTGTAGGTGAAAACAATTAATTCATATAGATAGTATATGCTCATACAGGTTCCCGTTTATTCTTTCCGTCCTTTCTCCTTCCAGCGCCTGTCAGCCCTTCTCGGCGTTGACGATCTCGTTCTCGTCTCCTCTCCCAACGAGACGCCCGATGCCTGGTTCTTCTATCGCAGGAAACACGCTGTCACGATGTTTATGATAGAGAAAACAGAAGACGCCTATGTGTTGTCGATGGATAGGCTCGCCTCGTATGACGACTATCGCTTTCTGCCATATCTCGTTGACACCCTGACTTTTCTTCTGACAGGCAATCCTTACAGGAGTGACAATGGAGAAGATGCATTCAGAGTTTTCAACGAAGAATGGGCCGCTGAGGCTATGGGAGAGGAAGTGGCATTTCTAAAGTGCTTCCTGAGTTTGGGAATGAAATATTATGTAGCATTGCCCATTTCCGAGGCAAACGTTTACGTGTGTAACGAAGCGTTAAACGCGGTCGGTGTCAGCATGTATTCCTCGACACCGCGCATTTTTGGCTATGTCTCCTATCTGTTGCGCCACCACCTGTTGCCCGCCGACGCCGTGGTCAGTCCTGCAATGATGGACGAAGAAGTTCAGGTTGACGTTCCGCAGCACCATTCTTTGGCGACAGTGCGCTCATGGCAGACCGATGGCGCAGAGACAACAGAGAGCTATTGCAAAGAGGATGTTGAACTTCTGTTGCAACTCTCACGGAAATATAAAGCAGGGGAGCCTGTTGAAGGCGTTGTGCTGAACGATATCGGAACAATTTTTGAATACGGCATCGGAGTGGAGCAAGATGTGGAAACGGCCATCTATTGGTTTGAAGCGGCCTGTTGCAACGGCGACCTGCTGTATGCCCCCACCAATCTCGGTGACATCTACCGAAAGGGGAGGGGGACAGTTGGACAGAATTTGCGCCTCGCCGTCGAGGCCTACAGACGCTCGGAAGACCCTTATGCGTGGTATCGCATAGGTCAGAGCTACGAGGAGGGATGGAATGGCGAAAAAGACATGGAAAAGGCAATGGCATTTTATCGTAAGGCTGCCGATGCGCGGCACCACCTCGCGCTCAAAAGACTCGGAGAAAAGTCGGCCAACCGAAAGCATGACAATATAAGGCGGCGTGAATCATCGTGATGGTTCGCACCGCCTTTTCTGATGCCGTTGCGCCGCCTTCGCTTCTCAAATGTAAAAATAATTCAAGCCGCCTATAAATGATGTACGCCCCTTCTCCGTCGTTGAGTTAATACGCATAAGTTTGAGGAGTATTCTGGAAATGAGGCCTGTAGGTAGCGTCTTTTAGGCCACAGAGATGGTGTTCCACGGGGGAAAAGACGAATTACGAATGTTTAGTTTTTGCACTCGGCTAACAAAAACTAACGATATTTTAACGTAAAAATGGCTTTGAAACAAAGTAAAAATGTATCTTTGCGAGTGATTTTAAAATACAACGCGTTTTGCAATGAGTGATAATAAAGAACAACAATGGGGGCGCATTTCCCAAATCATCGGTCCTGTGGTCGATGTGGCGTTTGAAGCCAACGGAAAGCCCCTTGAGGAAGTGCTTCCGAAAATTCATGAGGCACTCTCTGTGGAGCATCCAGACGGACGCAACATTATTATAGAAGTGCAGCAGCACATTGGCGAAGACACAGTTCGCTGTGTAGCCATGGATAATACCGACGGACTGAAGCGTGGCCTTGAAGTGGCACGTCTCGGTGCGCCTATTTCTATGCCCACTGGTCAGCAGATCAAGGGGCGCATGATGAACGTGACGGGCGACAGCATCGACGGCCTTAAGCCGCTCGACAAGTCGGTTGACGCTTATCCAATCCACCGCGACGCTCCTAAATTTGAAGAGCTCAAGACGAGTAGCGAAGTGCTTTACACGGGTATCAAGGTCATCGACCTTTTGGAACCTTATGCCAAGGGCGGTAAGATTGGTTTGTTTGGTGGTGCCGGTGTGGGCAAGACCGTGTTGATTATGGAATTGATCAACAATATTGCCAAAGGCCACGATGGATTCTCCGTGTTTGCCGGTGTCGGTGAACGTACGCGCGAGGGTAACGACCTCTTGCGTGAGATGATTGAATCGGGCGTTGTGAAATACGGCAAGGAGTTCACCGAAGCTATGGAGCGTGGTGAATGGGATTTGTCGAAGGTCGACTACGAGGAAATGGCCAAAAGCCAGGCAACGCTCGTTTACGGACAGATGAATGAACCGCCTGGAGCACGTGCTTCTGTGGCATTGTCTGGCCTCTCTGTTGCCGAATCCTTCCGCGATGCCGGAGCCAAGGAAGGCAAGCAAAGTGACATTTTGTTCTTCATCGACAATATTTTCCGTTTCACGCAGGCCGGTTCCGAGGTTTCAGCCTTGTTAGGCCGTATGCCATCGGCTGTGGGCTATCAGCCAACGTTGGCCAGTGAGATGGGTGCCATGCAAGAGCGAATCACGTCAACCAAAAACGGTTCTATCACCTCCATCCAGGCCGTCTATGTGCCCGCCGACGACTTGACAGACCCAGCGCCTGCCACCACGTTTACCCACTTGGATGCCACGACCGTGTTGAGCCGTAAGATAACGGAGCTTGGTATTTATCCGGCAGTGGATCCCCTGGATTCAACGTCGCGCATTTTGGACCCGAACGTCATTGGCAAGGACCATTATAATTGTGCTCAGCGCGTTAAGCAGATTCTTCAGAAATACAAAGAGTTGCAGGACATCATTGCGATTCTTGGTATGGACGAACTTTCAGACGAAGACCGCGAAACCGTCAATCGCGCACGCCGCGTGCAGCGTTTCTTGAGTCAGCCGTTCACTGTTGCCGAAAAATTCACTGGTGTTCCGGGCGTGATGGTGCCAATCGAAGAATGTATCAGAGGTTTCAACATGATTCTCGATGGCGAGGTGGATTACCTTCCTGAACAGGCATTCTTGAACGTGGGCACCATTGACGAGGCCATTGCCAAGGGCAAGAAGATGCTGGAGGCTGCCAAGGCATAAGCGTATGCTTTAAAAAAATGTGCGTTCTGAAAGACAGAAAACGCTTATCCCTACATCTGTATAAAAGAAAAAGATACTTATGAAAGTAACGGTAGTTTCTCCGGAAAGAATTGTGTTTTCTGGCGAGGTTGACAGCGTTGCCGTGCCAGGCGCCAAGGGGCGTTTTGAAATTCTGAACAACCACGCGCCGATCGTCTCTGCTCTGACGGCTGGCAAGGTGGTGTGCAGCGGAAAGGAAACCTTGGAACTTGACATTTTGGGCGGCTTCGTGGAAGTGGCCCGCAATGAAGTGTCTGTGTGCGTTGAAACTTCCCCAAAGGCATAGTAAGCGGCATGAAACATTTAACTGTGAAATATGTTTCCATACTGACCGTTGTGTACCTTTTGCTCGGTCCTCTGCTGTTGTTCGTGGAAAACAAAATGTTTGGAAGCGAGGCTCTGCTTCAGGCATTTCCCATCACGGTGGTTGCTGTGGCGTATTTTGCATATACGCTGGCCGCCATGTCGTTGGTCGGGAAGTCCGCCCGCTCAGGCCAAACGCCTCTCGGCATGTATCTCCTCGACAATGTGGTGCGGTTTTTCATGACGTGTATCATCTTGGTGGTCTACGCTTTCATCAACCGCTCCGGACTTGTGCTTTTCGGAATCAACCTCCTGGCCTATTATTTGATAACATTGGTGGTTGTCACGTGTTTCACGATTCGCATGAGCCGTGGAAACGTTTCGGCCAGGAGCAGGAAAACAGGCAATTCTTAATTCATAACAATAGGCGTTCAGAAAATCAGACATTTATTTGACGCCTGCTCAAGAAAAAGTAACAATGAAACACCTCAAACATATAGGTTGTTTGCTTTTGGTGGCTCTGCTCTCTGTGATGCCCGCTGCGGCTTCCGGGGCTGAGGCTGGGGAGAAATCCACGGTCGATGTCAAGGAAATTGTGCTCGGACACATGGGCGATGCCTACGAATGGCACATCTTGACATGGAACGGCCATGAAGTTGCGATTCCTCTGCCCGTTATCGTGAAGGGAGAAAAATCCGGATGGCATTGCTTCAGTTCTGCCCGTTTGGCAGAAGGAGAGTCCTACGAAGGTTTCTACATCAACGAGGCCGAAAACGGGAAAATATATGAAAAGCTCGACAACGGTCAGGAAGTGCGTCCGCTTGATTTGTCCATCACGAAAGACGTGTTGCAGATTTGGATTGTCGCCCTCCTGATGCTCGTCATCTTCCTTGGTGCAGCCCGCTGGTATCGCGGCCGCGATTGCAGCGACAATGCCCCAAAGGGATTCGTTGGATTGGTGGAGATGTTTGTCATGATGGTCTATGACGACCTCATCAAGCCCAGCATCGGCGAAAAGCATTGCAAGCCCTATGCGCCTTTTTTGCTGACGGCTTTCTTCTTCATTTTCATCACCAACCTAATGGGGTTGATTCCGGTTTTCCCAGGTGGAGCCAACGTAACGGGCAATATCACGATCACGTTTTTCCTCGCCTTCTGTGTGTTGCTCATCGTCAACATCTTCGGAAACAAGGCCTATTGGAAAGACATCTTCTGGCCTGAGGTCCCCACTTGGCTGAAAGTCCCTGTGCCGTTGATGCCCGTGATAGAGCTTTTTGGCATCTTCACCAAGCCGTTTGCCTTGATGGTCCGTTTGTTTGCGAACATAATGGGCGGCCATGCCATCATCCTTTCGCTCACCTGCGTGATTTTCATCACTTGCCAGTTGGGCGTGGCCATCGGTAGTTCCTTGTCATTCGTCAGTTTCTTGCTGATGATTTTCATGAACTGTCTGGAACTTCTTGTTGCGTTCATCCAGGCCTACGTGTTCACCATGTTGAGTGCCGTCTTTATCGGGCTGGCCCATCAGGAGCACCATGCGGAATGACGCAGCAAAACGGAGAGAGAGGGGCATGCTTTTCAAGCATTTTCAAAACTGAGATTCCCAAACACTCTCCAAACACCTATCCTATAGGAAACAATCAAACTGAAAATATTAAAACAACACTTTAAAAAAACTCATTACTATGTTATTACTTGCATTATTAGAAGCTGCAGGAGTTGCAAAATTGGGCGCTGGTCTCGGCGCAGGTATCGCCGCAATTGGCGCTGGTCTCGGTATCGGTCGCATTGGTAGTTCTGCTATGGAGGCCATTGCACGCCAGCCAGAATCAACGAGCGACATCCGTACGAATATGATTATTGTTGCCGCCCTTGTAGAAGGTGTAGCTCTCTTCGCAGTAATCGTATGTCTGCTTTGCTTGTTCATCTAATCCACCACCAAAACGAAGCAATTTTATGCCATCCATATTAAGTCCGGATTTGGGCCTACTTTTTTGGATGTTCCTCGCTTTCCTCATCGTCTTCGCCCTGGTGGCGAAATATGGTTTTCCTGTCATCATCAAGATGGTTGAAGACCGCAAGAACTACATCGACGAATCGTTGAAGAAAGCCCGCGAGGCAAACGAAAAGTTGGCAAACATCAAAGCCGAGAGTGAAGAAATACTCCGTCAAGCCAGTGAGCGTCAGGCCCAGGTTCTGAAGGAGGCGATGGCAACGCGTGATAGCATAGTCAAAGAGGCCCGCGACAAGGCCCGCGAGGAAGGTCAGAAACTCCTCGAAGAGGCCAAGGCGCAGATTGCCGTTGAAAAGGAAAATGCTTTGCGGGATATCCGCAACACGGTTGCCGATGTATCGGTACAGATTGCAGAAAAGGTTGTGCGTCGCCAGTTGGACAAAGATACCGAAGATGAGCAATACATCGAACGTTTGCTCAATGAAGTAACCAGACAGAAATAACACGCACAGACTCAAATCGGTAGTCTTCTAAAGGTAAAGAGGCGTGGCACGTAAGCTCCGCGCTTCCTCCTTTGTCAAGAGGCTTCCTTTTGAAGTTGTGTGTCAGAAAAATGATGCCGTGTGACACAAACGCCCGGTTGCTCAAGCCTCCGGCGCGTTTGTGGGCATGCAATGGTGTTACGCAGCAGGGTTGTCTGCTCGTTGCCGTTGCTCTCATCGGCACAAATGTCTGAAACAAGCATATATAAAAGCGTAACAAGTTATGGATATAGGTATCGTTTCAATTCGCTATGCCAAAGCTCTTTTGCAATTTGCAATGGAAAATCATGAGGAAGACGGTGTGTATCGTGAAATGTCTGCAATGGCCGACGTTTTCATGAAATTGCCAGCGCTCCAGAAAGCGATGCAGAATCCAGTTCTAACATCGCAGCAGACAGAAACGCTTCTCGGCAGCGCTTGCGGTTCTGGCGACAGCCAGACAGCATCAACGCGAAAGTTTATCAAACTTGTTGTGAGCAAGAAGCGAGCAGACTTTATGATGTTTATTGCGCATGCGTACGTAACACTCTATCGTAAGGAAAAGCATCTCGTCAAAGGGCGCCTCGTTGTTGCCAAGTCAGTCAGTGAACACGTTGCCCAGCGTTTGCAAGCCATCGTTGAAGCCAGAACAGACAGCAAGGTGGATTTTGAAGTGCTTGTAGATGAAAACATAGGGGGCGGATTCATACTTGAATACGACACCTATCGGCTCGACGCAAGCGTGAAGACCCAGATTGAAAAACTGCATCGCGCGTTGAACGCTTGATTTTCTATTGAAAACATAAAAAACGGGCGGACGTAAGGAAAAATGGTGCGCAGACCTGTCGCAGGCCTGTCAGGTGCCTCTGTTGTACGCACAATCTCTTTCCCCAGACGACCGCTCAAAAACAAGAAATAATTCACATGCCAAATAATATCAAACCAAGTGAAGTGTCGGATGTGCTCTTGCGTCAGCTTGAGAACATCGACACAAATATCAAGTTTGAAGAAGTCGGCATTGTCTTGTCCATCGGTGACGGTGTGGCCCGTATTTACGGTTTGACCGGTGTTACGGAAAACGAACTCATCGAGTTTGACAATGGCGTGATGGCCGTTGCCATGAACTTGGAGGAAGACAATGTGGGCGCAGTGCTCCTCGGATCGTCAGAAGGCATCAAGGAAGGACAGAGCGTGAAGCGCACGGGCCGCGTTGCCTCAATCGAGGTGAGCGAAAGCATGCTCGGCCGCGTCATCAATCCTTTGGGACAGCCGCTCGACGGAGGAGGTGCCATTGACGGCGAGAAATTCCTCATGCCGCTTGACCGTAAGGCTCCTGGTGTTATTTATCGCCAGCCAGTCAATCAGGCACTTCAAACAGGATTGAAGGCTGTCGATTCAATGATTCCTATCGGTCGCGGACAGCGTGAGCTGATCATCGGCGACCGCCAGACGGGAAAAACCGCCATTGCCATCGACACCATCATCAACCAGAAAGAAAATTACGAAAACGGCGATCCCGTTTACTGTATCTACGTGGCCATCGGCCAGAAAGCTTCAACGGTGGCCAACATCGTCAACACGCTGAAGGAAAACGGGGCAATGCCTTACACCATTGTTGTCTCTGCAACGGCCGCCGAACCTGCTGCGTTGCAGTATTTCGCACCATTTGCCGGTGCGGCCATCGGAGAATTCTTCCGCGACCGTGGCTTGCATGCCCTTGTCGTTTACGATGATCTCTCCAAGCAGGCTGTGGCCTATCGTGAAGTGTCCTTGATTCTTCGTCGTCCTTCAGGACGTGAGGCCTATCCGGGCGATGTCTTTTATCTTCATTCCCGTCTGCTCGAACGCGCAGCAAAGATCAATAACCAAACGGAGGTGGCAGAGAACATGAACGACCTGCCGGCCTGCTTGAAGGGAAAAGTGAAAGGCGGCGGTTCTCTGACGGCATTGCCTATTATCGAAACACAAGCCGGCGACGTCTCTGCATACATCCCGACCAATGTGATTTCCATTACCGACGGACAGATTTATCTGGTCACCGACCTCTTCAACCAAGGTTTCCGTCCTGCCATTGACGTCGGCATCTCTGTGAGCCGTGTTGGTGGTGCTGCCCAGATCAAGAGCATGAAGAAGGTGGCAGGTACTTTGAAAATCGACCAGGCACAATACCGCGAGTTGGAGGCCTTCTCCAAATTCTCGTCTGATATGGACCCCGTGACGGCTATGACCATTGACCGCGGACGCAAGAACAACCAGTTGCTCATCCAGGCCCAATACAGTCCTATGCCTGTTGCAGAACAGGTGGCCATCCTTTATTGCGGTACGCGCGGACTGCTTAAAGATGTACCTGTTGACAAGGTGCGCGACTTCCAAGACAGTTTCTTGCAAATCATCCGTTCTAATTACGCAGACACAGTGCTCGCTGAATTGAAGCGTGGCAACCTTAGCGAAGAAGTTTGCAAAAACATCGAAAAGGTGGCTGGGGATGTTGCAGGACAATACAAATAAATTGAGACATCATGGCTTCACTTAAAGAAGTAAAAACAAGAATTTCAACCGTCAATAGCACCCGTAAAATCACGAGTGCCATGAAAATGGTGGCTTCGTCGAAACTTCATCGTGCCCAGATGGACATCGAAAGGATGCGTCCGTATGAAGCGGCGTTAGACAGAATGATGTCTACGTTCGTTTCAAACATGTCTGACGAACTTTCCTCTCCGTTTGCCATCAAGAGGGAGGTGAAGCGTGTTGCCTTGGTCGTTTTCACTTCAAATTCCAGCCTTTGTGGCGGCTTCAATGGCAACGTCATCAAGATGGTGCAGAAAACGGTTGACAGCTACCGCAAAAGCAACACGGACATCGTGCGTGTGTATGCCATCGGACGCAAGGGTGCCGAAGCCGTGCGCAAACTCGGTTTCGAGGTGGAAAACGATTATGCCTCGCTGCTGGATCATCCTTCCTACGATGTAGCCCGTGGTGTGGCGCAGGAACTCATGGCGCTCTACACTTCAGGCGAAGTCGATGAAGTCAAGATGATCTACCATCATTTCAAAAGTTCTGCCACGCAGCTGCTGACGCAGGAGACCTTCTTGCCAATCAGTTTGCAGCAGGAGGGGAAAGTTGAAAAAAGCAGTGGCCCGTCTCTCAACTATATTATCGAACCATCTGTTGAAGAGGTGGTTGCTGCGTTGATTCCAAAGACTTTGAATCTCCGTGTCTACACCGCCTTGCTCGACAGTTTGGCAAGCGAACACGCGGCCAGAGTCATTGCCATGCAGGTGGCCACGGATAATGCCGACGAACTTCTGCGCGAATTGAAGCTGACGTACAACAAGACACGCCAGCAGGCAATCACAACAGAATTGCTGGACATTGTCGGTGGTTCTATGCAATGATGCTCTGGGACGAAGACATTTCTTCTTTATTGAGATTCCAAACGGCCAGACATGCAATATGCCGTTGGCTGTTGATTTGAAACATAAGAAAATTAACAGTACGAAAAGGGTGGGGCATTGTTATTGCCTCACCCTTTTTGTTGCCTTTTCTTTCACGCGTCTTTCCTGTGTTAATAGAAATCTATTGGGAACAGACAAAAGCGTGAACAAAGACTTGTTCTGCGGAATCCTTTATCGGAAAAGGCTCTGCTTTTGCTGGTGTGTAGCTGCTTGGGTGAAACAGAAAATGGTTTTATAGCTATGTTCCCTTATGATATTTAGTAGCGTAATGCAGAAAGCATCGTCATCCTTAAAGTCTGTCCTATGATTTCATGTCGCCTCTGGGAGCAGGCACGACCGCATCTGGGAGCAGACGCGGTCGTATCTGGGAGCAGACACGTACGTATCTGGGAGCAGACGCGATCGAGTGTCGTCCCGTGTTCGACAACAAGTAGTAGTGTCGGGATGGAGTGGTGCGGGAATGCGTGTTCAATATTAGGGATGTGCGGCTTGACGTTTTTGGTACATTAATAGACAATAGTTTTCTACATAAACTGACAATTACAGATGCAACGAATAAATATTTTGAAGAAAAGTCAAAATATATTCTTAACCTTTACACACTTTTGTCTGTAAGTGCCCATCCGTCTTATATTGGACTACAACGATATGAGGAAATTTTGCGTAGTGCAATGTCTAATGATTTAAGTAGAATAAATGCTCATTTGAATTTAATATTCAAGGGCATTGTTATTATAGGAAGCTGTTTCTATGATGAATACAAAGAGTTTCTTGGTAGATTTGAAGATACTTTTTCAAATAGTGACCTATAGGTCTAATTTAGAAATGGGCAAACTACAAAAAATATGCACATTATGAAGGTACAAATTTCTGAACTCAAGCGCAAGCATGCAGAGAAAGGAAAGGGGCTGCAATTTCGGAGTTGGTTTTAATCCCTTAACTACCTATTAACGCGAGTTCGGGATAAGGATTGCGTAAAAAATAGGGTAAAACGAGCTAAAATAGTTCGTTTTACCCTTTGCTAATACATT